>ERZ887942.348-NODE-348-length-38558-cov-51.675480_pt1 | contig 38558 bp, 27 predicted proteins | sample MGYA00521099_ERZ887942 | MGnify/ENA primary metagenome ERZ887942 (study PRJEB32303, sample SAMEA104408605) | aquatic metagenome | biome: Brackish water; feature: Pelagic; material: water | place: Baltic Sea | collected 2014-06-07T06:48:00 | depth 16,251 m ... | reverse complement strand
TCTCACCGCCATTCCAACCCCGCCAAGCGCCACACTTTTCCGCCGCCGTTTACAAAATCGCCGGTGAAGTCGGCGGACGACCAATGCCGCAAGACGCTCCGCTGGAAACGACGGCACTGTTCTTCCACAAAGCTGCCCAAGCAAATCTTCAACAGTTCGAGCAGAATATTGTCAATGAACGCGCCAAGGCAACTGGTGTTGAGTTTCAAATAATGAAGTACAAGATGATGCAGGAAGATCAAACCTACATGATTGTTCGCCTGGCGCTGGATGAGACGCTGCCTGCCCTGCACGAGCACCTGAAAGGCGAGCACCTGATGTATGCGGTACTCGCAGGTGCGATGCACACTTACATTATGTCATCTAGATTGACGGCCGAATACTATTCGCTGGGAATCGAACGTGACAGTACCGGCATTCCCAATAAGATTCGACACGAAGCGGCTCTCGACCACATGCTGAATTTTGCGGAAGATCAGTCGTGCAGAAACATTCAATTGCTGAGGTCACACGACGCCGACCCGATGGCGTCAGTCTTCTTCACCCAGGCGGCGATCGGGCTAAAAGAACGTAAACTATCGGATCGCCTTGGTGCGTTAACGGCTTTTTGGCAAGCCAACCTCCAGTCGCGCACGCTGGCCTATCTGGGAGGCTTCGCTGGCGAAACAATGACTCCGTAATCCCGTCTCGACATAGTCTTTCCGGCAATCTGACGTCATCAGCAAGCCGTTTGCAAATGCCTGAGGCTCAACGGGGCAGTCTCTCTGCTGCGAATTCTTGAGAATATCTGCCGCTCATATAATTTCATGATGAAGAAATGTGCCATCGGGAGAAGGTGTGCGATTAACTACGAAGCGAAGCCACACACACGCCGAGACGACGTCGTAGATCAAATCCTAGAAGTTCCCTTTGAATCGCACCTGGCTACCACAAGAACAATGGCCATTCCACTCGAAACCGGGGAAATCGATACCCCGCGGTGTGCTTAAGACCAGTCTGAGTTCACTGCGTTGCTGATTACTTCAGGTTTGCCATGGAAATCTACCAACGCTTCTCGAAGCCAATCGAAAGCCCATGTGCCAGATAGTCGGCTTCTTTGAATAGCCTTGCTGGGCGAGCTGGATCGGCAGCTGTGGCGACAGATGGAGGGAACAGATTGGGATTGATCGTTGAATCAATCTGCTCTGCAGCTCGCATAACGTTTGTCCAGTACATCAGGTTGTAGGCCACAGAAAATCGCCAACCCCGCTGCAGCTCGTAGCCAATCGCACATTCCAGAGATGGCACCAAAGAGAACCTGTCGCGATGCCATGAACCTGAATTGGTGGACTGAGCATAGAAACCACCACTGGTCAAAGTTGTTGTGCCACCCGACATAACAGATGTCTGCCCGCGAACATCAAGTTCCTGCCGAGTTGCCCCCAAGGCCAGATTCAGCCCCAGGTCAAGCGACAAATCACGATACTGCCGACGTGCCTGCAATCCGATTTCACCACCCAGAAAACTATTCTCTGACTTGAATGAATCCAGAATGCGTAACTGATCTCCCGAAGCAACCGTTGTCCGCATTTCGTCCACCAGAACGGTGTCGTCCAGATGAATGAAACGTGGCCCAAGCTTCAAACCCAGAACCCTGTCATTACGACGATCACAACTGCTGGTGCCACAGGATTTTTGCGGTCGACCGCATTCGGAACACGCTGAAGAACAACAACTGCAACCGTCTTCCACAAGTTCGGCCCAGTAGTTCAGCCCGATCGAATACAGACGAGTTTCGGCATTGAAATTCAGGGCACCAAACGCTTGCCCCGGATACGCAACTTGCCGAGCATCCTGAGCACCATTCAACGCATTCGTGAACGGTCGAGCGACAATTGGATCGCCATTGGAATTCGAGCTGAAGTTGTGGCCACGTGAACCCAACATAAAGAATTCCCCCTGCCATCCGCTGCCGTCATTGCGATCGAACCAATGGCCGCCGCGAATTCGAAAACCGCCTTGAGCCAAGTCGAACAACTCAGCGCCACCAAAAACAACGCCAGTGCCAGGTTGCCCTAAAACTCCCGCTTGCAAACCTGGTGTCAACTGAGGGCTGGTTGTTGCAATAACCGGCACGTTCACATGACTTGTCCACCACAGCAACGCTTCAACACTGAACCAATCATTCGGCTCATTGTTCTGCTGAGTGTAGATAGTGCGATTTTGGAACTGCGGTTCGTAGACATACGAATCCATCGGCTGCGTCGCGGCACTGACAACCGGTTCGGGCACTGGCGAAGTCGGACGAGGACTGACCGCCTGAGCGGGAACCGGCACCGGCACAGCGGCTTCATCAGCCGGGCTGATCGGGCCACTACTAAAAATCCTGGAATTCGTGGCACTCGCAAAAGCATTGGGTGGATACTGCGGAACGGACCTGGTCGCAGGTGGAGCAGCCGGTGGCAGCACAAGCCCCTGAAAGGACATTGCAACGCTATCCATTAACAGCATCAGGACCACAACAGCAACCACACGAAGTCGGGGTTGATGAACAAACATGAATGGGCTTCTCCCAAAGTCTCAAACAAACGCGAGGCCCAGCGCTGACGGAATCACATGCGAAATTGCAGCAACTTCATCTTTGGCGAGTGATACCCACGCAGCGTAAACAGCGTCAATCTGCGATCTTTGAGGTTTTAGGAGATGTCGCAGAATGTGCCGATCGCAAGCGAGGCAGACTGCAGGTGACAGCGATCAACGGGAAAAAAACAGCGAACAACTCAATAGACAGGCAGTAAGTGCGCCGAAACTTTTCATGAAAGTTTCACGCGTGAAAAGCCGGGCGTAGCCAAGTGAGGCTAACGCATACCAAACGAACCACGACCAGCTAAAACTGGTGGCTGAACAGTCAGGGTTGGCCGAACCCAATCATCCAGACTAACGCAGAACTCACGAAGGATAGCAGAGGCAGAAATAAACTGCCCCCTTCGCTGTCAGCGCCCCTGGCGGTTGAATGCGTAAACGTCGGAGTTTGCAAAACCTGTGCAGACAAAATTTCGCAATCACTCAACGAGCCACTTCTTACTTTAACAGGCTCTTATCCAAGACTGCTCGCGCTTGCTGAAAGTAGTCTTTCCATTCCACTTCCGGTGACTCGTTCTTCAAGCAGTCTCGAACCTTCTGCAGCGTATTTCTGGCCATGTGCGGGCAGCGGTTACAGGCACAGGTTTCGCCAGTCGAAGTCATGATCCCAGCGATTGGCACAAACTTGTGCTGCGGGGCCGATTTTTCGAACGCGTGAATCATGGCCGATTCCGTGGCGACAAGAAACGTCGTTGGTTCTTTAACGGCCATCACATGCTGACGCATCTTTTCTGTGCCGCCAATAAAGTCCGTCAGTTCCAGAATATTCTGAGGACACTCTGGATGAGCGATGACTTTACTGCCTGCGTTATTTCGCTTGGCTCGAATTAAGTCCTGGATGCTGAACACTTCATGAACCATGCACGAACCCGGCCACAGAATCATCTTGCGACCCGTAACTTCCATCAGGTATCGCCCCAGATGCTGATCCGGAACAAACAGAATCTCTTTGCCAGCAGGAACTCGACCAATAATTTCCTGAGCATTGCCGCTGGTCACAATCCAGTCGCACAGACTCTTCACGGCAGCTGTCGTGTTAATGTAGGCAACCGTTTCAAAGTCGCGGCCGTCGGATCGCAATTGCTCCTGAAAAGCGGCCAGCTGATCTGCCGGACAACTGTCTGCCAAAGAACAACCAGCCAGCATATCTGGAATCAGAACTCGCTTTTCCGGATTCATGATCTTGGCAGACTCACCCATAAAGTGAACGCCAGCAAACACAATTGTGGACGTCTTTACCCTGGTGGCATCGCGAGCCAACTTAAGGCTATCGCCGGAATAATCAGCGATGTCCTGAATTTCTCCGTCGACATAGAAGTGAGCCAGGATTGACGCATCCTTCTCTTTCTTCAATTCATCAATTTCGTCCATCAGGTCCAAAGGATCTTCATAGACTTCGTTGTCACCGGAAGTTACGACAGGAAGCGACATTCGTCGACCTTTTGCTTTGCGTGAGTAGAAAAACTGGCCCCTGCAATCAGTTCAATATCAGGGCCGCACGCATTATGGCGTGGAAACTCTTCCGAGTCGACCACGCGGCAAAAAGGAAAATTCGCCTTGTCTGCGGATGAGGCCTACAAGCCAACGAAAAACCGAAGCTGCCGCGTCAACTAAATCTTCGGCAGACCAAACCTGTCCTATGCCAGTGTGCGGAAACTTCCAGACCACACGTCAGCCATCAATGCAGGCTGCGAAACTCTCAGCGCATAAAAAAGCCCTTCGGTGTCGAGAAGTGTGGGGAATGAACAAGAAAGATTTGGGGAATCCGGAGGCGGCTGGGTGACTACCTGTGGAGAAAATCTTGTTCAACACGTCTCAACACGGCCGAAGGGCTGGCTGGGAGATAGAATCAATTGCATCATCTGTGCCAATTCCTTCACTTTTTCAAAACATCAAAAAACACTGCAAAAACAGCAGGAACACCAACAAAGGGAAAGCGCCGAAAGCGCCGAAATCCGTATCGACACTATTGAAAGTTCGGCGCTGTCCTCATATCGTTGCCAGTCAACAGATCGGCGCCGAACTTTGAATCCTCGAATAATCATCAATTCACCAGCAAAACCTAAACGCCTGGGCGTCACATGCGCCGTCAGCGCGTCAGTGACGTATTGCTTGATTGTGCTGTGGTATGTAGCCACATTCCCAGACATTGGTGTTCGCTGCCTACTGCCAAATTCACCCGTTGATAACGAACTGGAAATTGTTCAGTTCGCAAACGCTGATGTCGACTGTCTTCCCACAGTACTTGGCCCCGGAGACAAGTTGATTCGCGCGGGCAGGTTTCCAGCGAACAATATTCTTCGGCTGGCTCAAACATTGGCCAGCCTTCGAGGTGCCAGTATTCCTCCCGGTGGGCAGCTGAACCCAGGTTCTGACCCATCAGAAGTACCAGAAAGCCGAGTTCCAGCGCTGGTTGAAATTTCGCGTTCGAATGAGAATTCCAACACCGTTTCCGGCCGTATGTTGGAATTGGTAATTCGCCAGCCCAGCTCTCAGGCTCCCAATTTAACCACGCGCACTTATGTAGCCGTCAAGCCGATTCGATCACATGATTTCCTGATTACGATCATGTGGTTCTTATGCCAGCTTGGGATCCTTCTACTTGCGCTGACCGCGTGGTGGCAACGTCCTTCTGACCAGGTTGTGCGAATTTTCTGCCTGATGTGCTGTGCCTCAATGCCAGCGTTTGTGGGCGGATTTCACTGGTGGATCATCCTGGCCAGCCCACTCTTGAATCTTCCGTTCATCTTTGCAGCCTGCCTGCTGCCCGCCGTGACTTTGCACTTTTTCTTCAAGTTCCCTCGCGAAAACCTGTTTCTGAAGGAACGAAAAAATCTCGCCATCGCTCTGATCTATACGCCTGCAATGGCAACGGGAGTTCTGGTGGGGTTTGTTTATTGGAGCGCCTACATTCTGAATGGCCAGTTTGATTCACCAGAAGGATATTCGCTGTTTCAGAAGCTTGTCGCGGTCTCTCGAGCGTTAACTCGCGATGGCGAACTAAGCTTCCACAGTGCCGAAGTCTGTGCCTATTTGCTGTACGTGCTCCGAAATCTTGTTTATGCCGCAATCGGCCTCAGCAGCGTGTATTTTGCGTTAACGGTTCTGACGCTTTCCATGAGCCTGATGCGAACTCAAAACCCGGTCGAGCGGCGTCAGGCTTCCGGAATTTTAGTGGCATCGTTGTTTTCGACAGTGCCCATTATCTACACGCTGTATCTGGCTTTCTACAGAAAGACGGACTTTGCGCTGGGCGAGGCACAGTTACCGATGTTTGCCGCCAGCGGTATGTTTATGGTGGCCTATGCGCACGGCATGATGAAGCATCGTCTAATTCTGGCTGACGAGCTTTTAAAACGAGGACGACAGTACTTCTTGATTTCGGGTCTTGTCACCGTCGCCAGCGCTGTGCTGCTTGCTGGCGGTGCTGCGTTAACTCGCGTGTATGGACTTCCTCAGGAATCATCCGTTCTACTGCAGTTGTCACTGTTCCTTATTCTGGTGATCGCCACAGCGTTCGTGTTGTGGGCTCGAGATCGAATTCAGTCAGTTGTTGATCAGCGCTTCTTTTCTGAAAAGTACCAGCTGGACAAAACGCTGAAACAACTCAACCAGGCCTCCGGCTATTTGGCCGACCCGTCCGCTCTGGCACAAATTACATTGGTGTCGTGCCGCGACGTCATGGATGCGTCCACATCTGCGATGTACGTTCGTGAAGCTTCCGGAACCTTGCGTTTAATCGGAGCGGACCAAACAACCAGCGTGCCAACCAGTCTATCACCCGATGTTCTGAAAGAAGCAGGACAGTCTGAACAAGTCATCCGTCGCATTCCGTTTCTTAGCCGCGAAAAGATGTTGCCCGTTCAGCAGCTGCTGCACGATCTACCGGCTGAACTGATTTGTTTCCTGCGAAGCGAACAAGGTGTTGACGGCCTGATCATTCTGGGAAAACGCAACAACGGCATTCCCTATTCGCCGGAAGACATTGCGTTTCTGCAGGCCATGGGACAGATGACCGTTCTAGCGCTGCACAGTTCCAGAGCAAACCAAAACCTGGCTCGCCTGAACGCCGAATTCAAAGTCAAAGTCGATCGCATCGCCGAACAACAACGACAACTGGCGATTCTGCGAGCCGAACTCACGTCTCTACAAAGTGCGAACGGCGAAGAACGTCAGCAGGATGCAACACTGGGGCTCGACCGCGGCGAAATTCGCGGCAACAGTGGAGCAATTCTGGACGTCCTTCACACAGTGCGAAAAGCAGCAGCCAGCACCGCTACGGTTTTGATTCGTGGAGAAAGCGGCACTGGCAAAGAACTGCTGGCAAGAGTTGTACACCGCAACAGCGATCGAGCTGAAAAGCCATTGGTCACCGTTAACTGTGCCGCGCTGGCTCCTTCATTACTGGAAAGCGAGCTGTTCGGTCACGTTCGCGGTGCGTTTACAGGAGCAAGCTCAGACAAAGCAGGGCGGTTTAAGGCGGCAGATACGGGAACTTTGTTTCTGGATGAAATTGGTGATATCTCTTTGGAAACCCAGGTCAAGCTGCTTCGCGTGTTGCAGGAACGTTGTTTTGAACCTGTCGGAACAAACGATTCCGTCCGCGTTGATGTACGCCTGATTGCCGCCACAAATCGCGATCTGGAAGCGATGATCGCGAAAGGCGAGTTTCGCGAAGACCTTTATTATCGATTAAACGTCGTCAGCGTGACCTTGCCGCCACTTAGAGATCGCCGAGAAGACCTGATTGAACTGGTCTTCTTCTTCCTGAATCGTGCTGTTCAAAAAACAGATAAGCGAATCCATCACATCGAACCGGAAGCACTGGCGGTGATTGAACAGCACCGCTGGCCGGGCAACATTCGAGAGCTGGAAAACGTCATCGAGCGTGCCGTCGTTTTGGCTGATGGAGCAACAATTACGCTAAAAGATCTTCCCGACGAAATGCGTGCCGCCGCGATTCCACTGCTGGCTGAAAGCAGTCAGCCGGCAAGTAACGACTGGACCTGGTACGCCGACAAGGCAGCATCCAACGTTACCCCCAAAACAGATTCAGGGCAACGTGAAAACCAACGTCATAAGCAACCCGCTGACGAAAACAAGACGCCACCAAAATCGCTTAGCCGTTCAGGCACATCGACGGAAAAGAGCTTAATCATTTCTGCGTTGGAATCCGCCAACGGCAACAAAGCTCAGGCCGCCAGAGCACTCAAGATGCCGCGAAGCACGTTCTATAGCAAGCTGAAAAAGCACGGCTTGGCCGACTAAGGTTGCGTCACCGCTAAGTGCCAGAGTCTCTTGTAGTGGATCTTGTTAAAGATCCCTGTGTCGCAGGATCTTTAACAAAATCCACTACCCGAAGACTGAGCTGCGTCGCTGCACTAACTGCCAGCCGCCGCTCTCGTTCAACCCTGCAAGTCGTTGACTATTTTCGATCCAGCACGACAAGACCGCAGATCGACAGCAGAATTCCGATCACCATCGGCAGCGATGGCGGTTCTGCAAAAATCAGAACGGCTCCCAAAGCACACATGGCGTTTTGAGAAGCGTTGATCACATTCACGTGGCTGATGTTCATGACTTTCAAGGCGTTCGTAATGCTGAAGAACGCGATGGCGTTAAAGGTTCCAGCACACAACATCATTTGCCATTCGTCGGATTGAATCGCTGCAATTCGGCCTGCTCCCATCAGCGAATACCCCAACGTTCCCAGGCAAACCAGTCCTGTGCCGCTGTAGATAATCAGCATGGATTCCACGGGCAGTTTGGTTTGAGCAATGCTGCGAATCACAACACCGTTCACTCCATAAGACATCCCGGAAATAACCGCCATCACAATTCCAAACCAGATGATTCCAGTGATCCCGCTTGCAGCAGCCTTTGCAGAATCGGGCTCATTCAACGTGGCAGCATACGACAATAGAATGATGGAAAACGTCATAATCACCATCGAAACAATAGTGCTTCGTGAGACCTCATCACCCAGAAAGGTTTTCCCAAGCATCGCACCGGCAAAAATGATAAACGCGAAAACCAATGGCACGGTAATCGCCAAACCGATTTGCCCCAACGCCAACTGAAACCCCAGATTGCCACCAAACTGCATCACCAGCCCGGCTGCGATCAATGGTAAAATTGGCTTGCGATTTGGGTACAGCGACTGGCCTTTACAGAAACGTCTCACCAGCAGAATCGACGCCAGTATCAACGTTGGCAATGCTTTAACAGAACTCACCCACACCGCCCAGGCAAATCCGCCATCACGTCCGGAAAGCCCACGCAACGCAAGATTCGCGGCTGAATAGGCAACCGCCGAAAGCATTCCCAGCATTAGCCCTCGACGAAGATTGGCCGAACGCTCTGCAGCAATATCCAGCGCGGCTTGTGCGGCCAAGTCACTGGTCTGTGGCTCGGCATCGTTTTCTGGCGGGCAGTAAGAACTGGACAAAACTTCGGTCTTTAAACGTAAAGAAACGGGCATTCAAGCAACAGGCACTACGACAAATTCTGGTGATTTGTAACTGCGAAGGCCACGTTAAGTAATGTCAGAAGCCAGGAAACCAACAATCTCGTCAGCAGCTCTGAAGTGTCTGCGGCCCTTTACCTGCCCCACAAGCGAATCAAGCCTGAAGCCAGGTGGAAGAAATCAGCCAAAGTCGCATTCACCGCCACCATTCGGCACATGCATCAAACCGCTGTGCATAGATTTTTTGGACTGCCTTGAATCCCGTGTCGAATAATCATCGCAAAAGGCACCCACCAAATAACGTCGTCAAATGGAAGAAGCCACAGCACGTTCGGCGAAACCTGCTCGCGGTAAACGGCACTGCACATGCCGATGGCTCCCAACACCTTCGCCAGAAACGCGATCAGCACGATTCCCCAGTGTTGAATTGGGTTGCTGGCGGCAAGTCCATACCCAATGGCCAATAGCGTGATAAACAATCCGGTTGCCTGCCACAGATGAACGTCATGAGGCACCTGAGAAAAACCGTACACCTTGGCTGACATAGCCGGAGCCGCCATAATGAAGACTCCCCAAACTCCGGAATGAACGCACGATGCCAGCAGGACCAGTTTCATCCATGCTGGCGAAGTTGATGCACGCGTTCTTTGAGACGTCACATCGGCCATCATTTTTTCAATTCATATTGAAGGCATTCTGCAAGCTCAGGCTGAGCAAACGTGAAACCAGCTTTTTGAAGCTTCTTCGGCAGAACGCGAGAACTGCTGAGCAGAAGTGCTTCCGCCATTTCTCCCAGCACCAATTTTGCCATGAAGGCGGGCAGCGGAAAAATCGTCGGGCGGTGCAAAACGCCGCCAACAATTTTCGTGAACTCTTTATTCGTCAAAGAATTGGGGCTCACGGCGTTTACGGGGCCAGCCACCGATTCGTTGTTGATACAGAATGTAATCACACGAACAAGGTCGTTAAGTCCAATCCAGCTCCAGTACTGCTTGCCAGATCCAATCACGCCGCCAACCCCCAGCTTGAATGGCAGCAACATTTTCGCGAGTGCTCCACCATCAGGGCTTAGAACAACGCCGATCCGGACATTCACAACTCGCACTCCAAGTTCTGTCGCTGCGTTCGCTTCAACTTCCCAGTCACGACAGACATCTGCCAGAAAGCCTTCGCCCGCCGCAGAAGATTCATCCAATTCTGCCGCGCCACGATCGCCGTAGAAGCCAATGGCCGACGCACACACAAGGACCTTGGGACGCTTTTCCACAGCCGCAATCGACTTGACCAGGTTGCGAGTTCCCTCAATCCGGCTGTTGCGAATCTTCGCCTTCAATTTGCTGTTCCAGCGTCCGGCAGCAATGTTCTCACCGGCCAGATGCACAACGGCATCAACCGATTCCAGCCGACTGGGATTCGTAAGTCCCGATGCCGGATCCCAGCGAATAGAGTCCTGGTAAGAACCGCCCTCTTTGCGACTCATCGCCAGTACGGATTTACCCTCAGTCTGCAACACCGATGTGAGAGCAGAACCAACCATTCCGCTGGCACCACTAATTGCGACGGTCTGAATCGGACTTGATGAAGAAGCTGTTGTTGTCGACATATCTAACACGCCTTTTGAACGTTTGGTTTTTTCAACAGTGGTTGCCAATCAGGCCGATCGCGAATTTCGATGAACACCAAAGAAAAACGGTTACTGGATTGTTAACCGCCGCAGCGAAAACCCAGTAACCGGTTTTAGACATCAACGTGGACGTTTCAAGTGAACTCACGCACGCTTTAAATCAGCGTCTTCGACCTTCTTTGCAATCAAAGAAACGTTGTGGCCGCCAAAACCAAAGCTGTTGTTGATGATGTACTTAACGTCTTTTTCCACGGCCCGGTTCGGAATATAATTCAGGTCACATTCCGGATCGGGAGTCTCCAGGTTGATTGTGGGAGGCAGCACGCCGTGAGTCAATGCCATGCAGCAGGCTGACATTTCCACCGCACAAGCCGCCCCAATCATGTGACCCAGCATGCTCTTGATAGAACTGATATGCAGCTTCGAAGCGTCGTCGCCGAAGATCTTCTTAAGAGCAACCGTTTCCATACTGTCGTTGAACTTCGTGCTGGTGCCGTGAGCACTGACGTACGTTTGATCGGCAATGTCAGCAGGATTCAGACCTGCCGCCTTCAGAGCGTTTGTGATCGCGACAACGGCTTTGCGACCTTCCGGATCAGGCTGCACAAGATGATAGCTGTCACTGGTGGACGAACCGCTCAGCACTTCTGCCCAGGCTTTTCCGCCTCGTTTTCGAAGACTTGATTCGGTTTCAAAAATCAAAACCGACGCGCCTTCTGCCATAATAAAGCCCGATCGATCAGAATCGAACGGTCGCATCGATTTCTTTGGCTCGTCGTTTCGATTGCGACACATGGCTTTCATGTTCGCAAACGACGCAATTCCAAGCCGTGTCAACGACGCTTCTGTTCCGCCGGTAACAACAAAGTCTGCTTCACCGCGTCGCAGAGTTTCCATCGCATCAATCATGGCGTGACCGGACGACGAACAAGCACTGCTGGTTGTGTAGGCAGAGCCCTGAATTCCGAATGCCAAGCTGATGTTGCCCGGAGGAGCGTTGGGCATCAGCATCGGAATCGTAAACGGACTGACTCGGGAAGGTCCCTTTGTCAGCAGTCGCTCCATCTGAAATTCGTACGTTTCCAGACCGGCAAGCCCCGCTCCCATAATCACGGCCGCTCGTTCTCCGATGTCGACCAACGGAAGCCCGGCGTCTTCCAGAGCTTCGTGAGCAGCCAGCACAGAAAACTGACTGGCACGATCCATTTTCTTGTGCGAAACAAGATCGTTAACATTAATTCGCGACAAGTCCATGTCCAGAACTTCGCCGCCGATATTCACAGGAAGATCGGTAGTGTCGTGAATCGACAGGGTGTCCAGTCCGCAGACTCCCGAAGTAATGTTCTTCCAGAATGTTTCGCGATCGTTTCCCAGACAGGTGGCGAAGCCGAGACCTGAGATAAAGACACGTTCCATTTCAGCTTTCCGAATTTCCGTATTAAGAAGGGGCCCGAGCAAAATCGGGATAACAAAACTCGCCACCAGACGCTGAAAACAACAGCAAGCCAGGAAAATCGGCGGTTTTGATGGTGTACTACAGCAAACCACAACAGACCTGCAACTTCACCGGACGGCAAAACTGATGATGTGCGGCAAATTGTTCGGATTAACGGCACAGTTTCCGAAATTCGCTCGTTTGAGGGAATCGGCAGAAGCCCTGTTTACCACCTGAACTTAGCTGGACAGGGCCCGATTTGATGAAACCTCAGCTTTTCTGCCAGCCACACAAGCCGCAGGACGTTGGCGCCGGTTTCTGCGAATCAGGGAAGAAACCGAGGCTAACACCTTGCGGCTCATAGAGAGTTGGCGCGGTCCAGTTAGACTACTTTACAGCAGCGAACTTGTTCACGTTGAGTCAAGTTTTCTGAGCGACGTAGTCGCGTTTCTGAGCGGTAGCTCAAATGGTCTGAGGCACCGCCTCGTTAGAATCAGCGGGAACTATCATGCACAATTTAAGGCCATTACCTTCCTCGCCAAACGTTGATCGCTAAGATCCAGACACCGAACTGCCAGAACGCCTGGAAATTGGAGCTGAGTGCTGCATCACAGCTCAAACTTAAAGCAGCGGATCTTGTTAAAGATCCTGCGACACGACGATCTTTAACAAGCCCCACGACAACAAAGCCTGAAACCGTGTCGCGAACCTAAACAGATAAACACAGGAAACACGCGAAACATGTGTGTACTTGCCAATAAAGAAATCCTGCTGGGCGTGACTGGCGGCATCGCAGCCTACAAAGCCGCAGAACTATGCAGCCGTCTGGTCCAACGGGGAGCCCGCGTTTCGGTCATCATGACCGAATCGGCGCACAGGTTTATCGGAGCAACAACGTTTGAAGCTCTCACCAACCGCCCGGTGAACACCGATCCGTTTGTGGCCACAGAACACTTTCAGGGGGAACACATCGGTCAGGCTCGTCGAGCAGACCTGGTGATTGTGGCTCCCGCCACGGCCAACACAATTGCCAGAATTGCTCACGGTTTTTCTGACGACCTGCTGTCCACAACTCTGCTGGCGACCACCGCCCCTGTGTTTGTAGCGCCTGCAATGAACTGCGACATGTGGGCCAAAGCTTCCGTTCAACGCAACATTGCACAACTGACCGAAGACGGCTATCACATGATTGCGCCGGAAGAAGGCTGGCTTAGTTGCGGGCAGATCGGCGCGGGACGCATGGCATCCCCCGATTCCATCGTCGCGGCATTGGAAAGCTTCAACAGCAAATAAGCGGCTGACGGAATCTGGCTATAGATGCCCGCCCGCAGCAGCTTCCGAACCTCAACAATCGAATCTACTTACCGAAACATTCCAGCAAGTCAAAAGTCTTAGCGAATGCGAATTCTGATCACCGCGGGGCCAACTCGCGAATACGTTGATGATGTCCGTTTTCTTTCCAACGCCAGCAGCGGACGCATGGGCTATTCTATCGCCGAAGCCGCCGTTCGCGCCGGGCACGAAGTGGTACTGGTCACTGGTCCTGTTGATTTACCGGTTCCTGAAGGCGTTCAGGTCGCTCAAATTGAAACCACAGACGAGCTTCGAAAGTCGTGTCTGGAACTGTTTCCATCATGCGACGGAATCATCGCCACCGCAGCCGTCTGCGACTACCGCCCACGCCAGCGCGTCCACGGCAAGATGACCAAGACGGGGGCTCCGATCGTGCTGGAACTTGTCGAAACCTCCGACGTTTTGGCAGAACTGGGCGAACAAAAAGCTCACCGCTGGGTCGTCGGCTTCGCTCTGGAATCTCAAGACCCTCGCACCAATGCCATGCGTAAACTGCGTATGAAAAACTGCGACTGCATTGTGCTGAATGACACGTCAGCCATCTCATCACTGGAAAACCAGGTCGAAATCCTGTCGCCGGATTCCGAAACGGTTGCCGAATTCCGAGGCCCCAAAACACGCATCGCAGAACAGCTGATTGAATTCATTGAAGACAAGATTGTGAAGTAGATTCGAGGATTTTCATGTTTAACCCGACTCGTAAAGGATGACAGATGCGTGCGACCTCCTCTATGAGTCGGGTTAAACGAAACAGTTTAAACAGTCCGCAAGAAGTTCAGGCAGGAGTCTTTCGCAGAATGACCACGGCAATTTTCAAACCAGGAAGATCCATTCTGGCAGCTCTGCTGTACTCGTGCTGTTGTTTGTCCAAGTCTGCGGTCGCCAGCGAATTGCCAAACATAATCATCATCTACGCCGACGACCTGGGCTATGGTGACTTGTCGTGTTACAACGCCAACTGCTCTTATCGAACGCCTCGCATTGATCGCATGGCTCAGGAAGGCATCCGTTTTACCGATGCTCACAGCCCATCGACCATTTGTTCGCCGTCACGTTATGGCCTGTTTTCCGGACAGCAAATTTACCGTTCGACCGGACGCGGTGGCGGTGCGTTTGAAGGTCCAGGTGGTCCCAGCTATCTGAAGCCTGGCACGTTAACTGTCGCACAAATGCTGCAGGAAAAAGGCTATCACACGGGAGTCTTCGGCAAATGGCACGTGGGACTCACGTGGTACGACAAAGATGGAAAGCAACTTGGCGGCGGATTCGAAAATTCGCTGTTGATCGACTATGAAAAAAGCACGCCTTTAATCGATGGCCCGAATCAGCGAGGATTCGATGAATCGTTTGTAACTCCCAACTGCCCTAACACCGATCCGTTGTACGTTTACATCGAAAACGGAATGGTCCCGTCGCCCGCAAGTCAGCGGCACCACCGCAACACTCTGCCAAATCCCGGCGGCAAGTGGCGCTGGGACAACGACGAAGGTTGGATGGCACCGGACTATGACTTCATGAATGCGGATTTGCTGTTCTATCAAAAGACAGCTGCGTTTATTAAATCTCATCAGGCGACTTCCCCGGACAAGCCCTTCTTTGCCGTGCTTTCAACACAGATTGCTCACGCGCCCGTGCTTCCTGCGCCGGAATTCAACGGGGCAACTCAAGGTGGTCCGCGAGGCGACTTTGTATGGGAACTGGATGTGATTGTGGGCCGAGTGCTGGATCTGCTGGAAAAGCTGGGGATCGATGACAACACATTGGTACTGTTCAATTCCGACAACGGAGCTGAAACGGTTCACGTCGACTGGATGCGCCGCGATCATCAGCACGATGCTTCCGGTGGCTGGCGAGGCATGAAGCGAGACGGCTGGGAAGGTGGTCACCGAGTACCTTTTATTGCTCGCTGGCCGCAACAGATTCCCGCCGGACAGGTTTCCGATCAGATGACCAACACCACAGACATCTTCGCAACGCTCGCGTCAATCGTGGGCTATAACTTGCCGGACGAACAGGCCACAGACAGCTTTGACATGCTTCCTGCCATGCTGGGAATTCACAATATTGAAACACAGATCCGTCCTCACATGCTGACACAAAGCTTTCGAGGCGAATTTCAGCTGCGTCAGGGATACTGGAAATACCTGGACCACAAAGGTTCCGGCGGCAACGGTTACGACAAAGAACCAATGAAAAGCTACGCACTTCCAGAAACGGCCCCGGATGCTCCCGGACAGCTGTACAACCTGCAAACCGATCCCGGCGAAACCACAAACCTGTACTTTGCCGAAGCAGCCAAACGCAAAGAACTACAAGGGTTACTGCAGCAGCTAAAAACCAGCGGACGCAGCGCACCGAAAAATCGCAAACCGATGGGTTTGAAGCAAAAATAGAGCAGGCTGCAATATGGCAAACAACTTAGTGCCATCGACCAGTCGATAACCAATCGCTAATTACTCAGAAAGCAATCGAGCAACAAGCGAATCAGTAGAAGCTTCCGGCAGAGGAAACTGGCCAGACCACGGAACAAATCCCGATCGGTCAATCAGAAACACACCGGGCTTGGTGCCAGCCGGCTTGTTCAAAGCTGGCGGCTCAATAAAACGCCCCCAAATCTTATGAACCGAATTTTCCGAAGCCGCAACAGCATCTGTCAACAAAGGAAACGGAAACGGCTGAGCAGCGTTGTTACGGTTTTCCTGGGGCAGGGCGGTTGAAACTCCCAGCACAATAATGCTCTCGCTTTTTAGCGCCGGATAAAACTGACGCAGCTCAACCAGATTTGGATCAGCCTCCGGACCAGCCTGCCCATCATAGAACACAACAACAATTCGATGTCGATGCAGGTACGCATCAATGTTCACCAAAGTTGATTCCTGATCATAAAGCTGAAATGCCGGAGCTGGCCGACGATCCTGCAGGTTGTCCGACAGCATCTGCCTTTCACGAGGATTCAAAGAACGCCACGTACACAACCCCGCAATAACGACAGCAGCGACGGCTAAAGCCAGGATACGAGGCGGATAGGACATTGATCTTCAGCTAACAGAATCCAACGAGGCAGTGCCTCAGACCATTTGAGCTAACGCTCAGAAACGCGACTACGTCGCTCAGAAAACTTGACTCAATGTGAACAAGTTGGCTGTTTTAAGTAGTCCAACGAGGCAGTGCCTCAAACCATTCGAGCTGACGCTCGGAAACGCTCCGCTGTCGCTCAGCAAATTTAACTCAATATGAGCAAGTTTCGTGAACTCAGAATCCACGATTTCCCAGACACTCAAACTAACAGCAGCGACAGCCAGATACCAACCGCCGCCAGTGGTTCGACGGTGAAATCCTGCAATCCGGACGCTGCCCGCCAAACGTTCAACCGTGGCTCGAATTCAGCATCGTGAGGCAGCGAAGGGCAGCAATTGGCGTACTCGGGGAATCATGTATCTGACGCAGAAAAACACAAACACGGCAGAATACAAGTAGCAAATTGCCGCACACCGACGCGACCAAAACCGGCGGGACAACCCGCCGCCTCAAAAACGGATTCTGGTGACAACACTTGAAAACACGGCCGTTCGCCGGTCTACTTAGGTTTCGCCCAACCCAATGAAGTCGGTTTTAGTGACGCCTTAATGCTTTGAGGCACGAATTCTGCGTAGATTAAAGAAAACCACGGAATATTGGCGGCAAAGATCGTAATCTGAAGATACAGCCAAGGTCGGGATCTTTGCTTTTTCAAGAACGCAGAGTCCTGAATTGAAGTCTTATCGAAGATGCTGCCCGCATCTTGCCGGCAGCTCTAACAAGTTAACAGTTCTTTGAGCAGCGGATCGTTTCCGGTTGGTCGTTCAATTTTTGGTCAAGGGCGATGCCCTTGTTGATACATTTAGTGTCTTGCAATTGGATAAAACAAGATGAAGCTCGGAGAGCTATTGCCTTGCGGCGGTGGAGACACCATTGTCCTGACTCAACCAAAACTTCTGGTAGGGCGTCGGTCGCACTGCGACATCTGCCTGAGATTTTCCAACGTATCCAGCCATCATTGCGAACTGGAATTCAAAGACGGATACTGGCACATCCGTGACCTTGGAAGCGCGAATGGCGTCAAGGTAAACGGTTCAAGAATTGAATCGAAATGCGTTATGCCCGGCGATGAAATCATGATCGCCAAGCATGCTTTCAACATTCGATACGATGTCGCCGCCGACGCGGCCGCTCCTGAAGAGGAAGACCCATTCGCGCTGAGCTTGATGGAAAAAGCGGGATTGGAAGTCAGCCGCCCCAATCGGTCGGCCAAACCGGCAGATCGACCACGCTCAAAATCAACCCGTCGCAATAGCGCAACGGATGATTTTCTGATGGAATGGTTGACGGAAGACTAAAACCGGCCGCGTTCCGATGTCGCTATCAGAACACTGCAGGCAATCACCGCCGCCACACCAAAGCTGTACTGAAGTGGCCCCAACAAAGGCGGAATTTATTGACTGTTCCATCCCTGAAATTGCGGGCGGCGAATTACCACAAGCTAACTAACTGAAACACAAAGATCGCCGCGCCGAAGGTAAGCTTGGCAAACATGCCAAGCATTCGTCCGTTCATGGCTGCTTTGCCGATTTCAGTCCGTTTGCTGGATTCCGAACCAACCCACGCTTCTCCCATCCACGCGCCACCAAACGCTCCAGCGGCAGCTCCAACAACTGCACCGACGGCGCTGCCGATGACTGGAATCGGCACCAGCATCGCTCCCGCAATACTGCCGACCATAGATACAACCAGCGAAAGAATCATCGCACGTCGGCTGGCCCCTTTTTGGGCGGCCTTCGCGGATCCGGACACCGCTTCCAAAATTTCGCCTGCCACTGCAAGTCCAAGAACGATCACCAATGTCGACCAGTTTGGGCCACCTGCAGCAGAACCAACCGCCAGCAAAAACACGCTTAAAGTGCCCACCATAATCCAGTTGCCGGGCAGCATCAGAACGTTGGCAGCAACGCAACAGCCGTTAAGCACCGTCAGAATTGTGGCTGCGATCCAATAAGTCATTGGCGAGTACCCAGGCAGTCTTGAAACAGCATGCCAACCGAAACAGCATGACAGCGCGGACAATCACAGAAGGAACAGTGCGACTTCATAGAAAATCACGACACCAAGAATATCCACAATCGCCGCGATTAACGGGTTGGACATAATCGCCGGATCCATTCCAGCTCGACGCAACAGAATTGGTAAAATTGTACCGGCGGTTGTTCCAAGAATCACAATCAGAAACACGGTCAACGACACAACAAACGAACGATCCATCCCCAGATTAAACCAAAACTGAATTACCGCAAAGTCAAGCAGTGCCAAAGCACCTCCCAGGCAGGCAGCAACCGCCAGCTCTCGCAACACCAGCTCGCGATCAACTCGAAATCCTGTGCCTGCAACAGCGGCATCAGTCGGCTGCAAAGCAAACATCCGGATAAATAACGTCGACGACTGCGACCCGGCGTTTCCTCCGCTGGCCATAACCAGTGGAATGAACAGAAAGATCAGGGCAGAAGTCAGGCCTTCCGGAGCTTCCCCAGCGCGTGCTCCACCTGGCTTTGTCGCTTGCTCGTAATGATGAGCAACACCAGCAGTCATCAGGGCCACAATTGACAGCAGCAGTAACCAGATTCCACGTTTCCATAGAATGACCGGCAAAGGCGTGTCTTCGTAGTCATCCCTTAACGGCTCAACACCGCCCTGGCGATAGGCATCTTCAGTGGCTTCTTCCTGAACAACGTCCATCGCGTCGTCGTGCGTGACAATACCGACCAGGCAGTCGTTATTGTCGACAATCGGCATCGCAATAAAGTTATATCGAGCCAGTTCCTGCACGACATCTTCGCGGTCTTCGTCGACTCGCATGCGAATAACATCGCGTTGCATCAGTTCGGACAGCTTGGCATCCGGCTTGGCAAGAATCAATTCACGAAGAGAAATCAGACCTTCCAGGCGGCGCGCACTGTTTACGATATAGATGTAGTAGATCGTTTCGCTGTCAGGAGCCTGCTGCCTTAGCTGGTGCAAAGCTTCACTGACAGTAATTCTGGCCGGCAACGACGCATACTCGGTCGTCATGATCGAACCAGCGCTATGTTCGTCATAGGACAGCAGGCGGCGTATATCGTTGCGTTCGGCCTGAGCAATCAGAGGAAGTAAATCTTCGACTCGATCGTACGGCATCCGCGACAGCAGGTCGACGCGGTCATCAGCCGACATGCCTTCCAGCAATTCAGACAAACGTCGCTTGTCCAGCTTTTCGACCATCTCAGACTGCCGACGCAGCGCGATGTATTCGAAAATTTCAACTCGCAACCGCAGTTCAGCGTGGTCCAGAATGGCCCAAACTTCGTGAGGCTCCAATTCTTCCAGAATATTGGCCACGACGGCAGGGTGCAACACCTTGCAGAATTCGGACATTCCGTGACGGTCGCCTTCAGCAACCATCAAACGAACGTCGGGAAGAATCAGCGAACTGTATGCGTCCGTCATATTTTTCTTCTCCCTTTGAGATCGTTACTGCAAGGTCGTGCATTTTGCATTGTCAGACTGAAAATCATCAGGCTGAGAATTAAACCGAAACAGCAAGCATTCGCGGCGATCGTATTAAAAAAAAATCCCTGCCACATACATGGCAGGGATCGATGTTTGACCGAAACGTCGCAGTCTTAGACGCTTAGCGTTTTGAGAACTGGAACGCACGACGAGCTTTTCGCAAACCGTACTTCTTGCGTTCTACCATGCGGCTGTCTCGTGTCAGATAGCCAGCAGAAGCCAAAGCGTGGTGACATTCAGGATCAAGCCCCTGCAGAGCTCGACCGATCCCCAGAACGATTGCACCAGTCTGACCAGTTGTTCCGCCGCCGTTTACACGCACGGTGACATCAACTTTGCCTTCCTGACCAACCAAGCGAATCGGTGCCATCACCATTTCGCGATCGCGTTCAACGGCACAGTATGTTGCCAGTGGACGACCATTGATAACAAATTCACCAGTGCCCGGCTTAATTCGCACTCGAGCAACAGACGTCTTGCGGCGTCCGGTACCCATGGCAACACCAAAGCGATCGACCTTACCCAACGCTGCTGGAATGTAGTCTTTGTCGTAAACAGCTTCGCCTGAAGCTTCTGAACCGATGTTCAATTCAGGAAGGGTAGAAGAAGGTACTTCAGTTTCCGGAACCTCTGGTTCTGAAACAGCGGCAACTTCTGGATCTTCGTTTTCAGGTGTGTCAGTACTCATATTCAGAGATCGCTAAAGGCAATGGGCGACAAAATTTTGAAAGGCCGATCGACGGCAACTATGACAGCTTACGAGACCTTTTAGGCATCAGATAAGCTGGAAAATCGACAGGCTGCTGAGCCTGGTGTGTGTGTTCAGGACCCACAAACAACTTCAGTTTCTTAAGCATTTGACGACCCAGTTTGCTTTTTGGCAACATGCGTCGAACCGCTTCCGAAAGAATTCGTTCAGGAGCTGTCTGCCAAACGTTTACAGCTGACCGCACTCGGCGACCACCAGGAAAACCGCTGTAGCTGTCGTAGCTCTTTTTGGCCATCTTTGTTGAGTAGTAAGGCACTTCCGGGTGAACCATTTCACCACCAGTGAAGGCAACCTTTTCAACATTCACAACAACAACTGCACCACCACAATCAATGTGAGGAGTGTATGTCGCCTTGTGTTTGCCCATCAGGACCGTGGCAATCTGAGTCGCCAGACGTCCAACAATTTGGCCTTCACCGTCAACAACAAACCAATCGCGCAAGTCGTCGGTTTGTTCGGTTTTTGCCATCCACGTTTTTGCGAGCATTGGCATCGCTTGATCACCTTTTTCCGGCGGACTTAGACAGAATATACTTAGATGAAACGAACTATGGGCTTGTCGCAGAAAGAGACCCGAACGACACAAAAAGTCGTCCGTGGTAGCAGAAGCCTGCGAAAACGCTGTAAAATTCCCTGTTCATCGGCAGGGCCAGCGATCAAGTCGAGCAATTTAGCGACTTTGGCCTGCACAATCAACGCTTGGTCTCGCGTTTTATCGCACATCCCGCTGTCTGGGCTGCACAATACCCGCTGAAGTTCAACCCACAACCACGAAGTCACTCGAAACTGACGATTTGCCCAGCGAATTTTCGAGAATTCGGAAATGGCCGATTAATGTTCTTCACAAATAGCCAACAGCGAGAAAACCTAAAACAACTCAGCGAGTTGAGATTTCCCGCAGCAGCGGATGCTTTGCCCCAGCCCCATGCTGGCCCGTGCTGGCCCGTTCGCATCATAAACACAGATTTCACCCGCCCCAGTCAGAGTTGCCCGGGCGAATTACTCGCACACGAGGGCCGTCATTGGGCGGAATCGCCTTCAAAAACCACGCCGCGGCAAAACCAAAGGCGAATCCCCCCGCATGAGCCCACCAGGCAACTCCAGCGGCTTCGGTCCCCCCCATGGAAAAAGTCCCCTGAATCAACTGCAGAACAAACCAGATGCCGAGGAAAATCGGAGCTGGCACAACAATCATCTGCAGAATAAACAGGATCGGGATGATCGTCACGACTTTTGCGTGAGGGTACAGCCACAGATAGGCCCCCATCACACCGGCAACAGCGCCGCTGGCCCCGATGGTCGGCACAACAGATTCCGGCTGGAACGCATAATGCGACAAACTCGCCGCAATGCCGCTTCCCAGATAGAAAAACGCATAGCCGAAAGGCCCCAGTCGATCTTCGACATTGTCACCGAAAACGTACAAAAACCAGATATTCCCCAACAGATGCATCAGGCTTCCGTGCAGAAAAACACAGCTCAGAAGCGTGGTGAAAGGGGGAAGCACAGAATCCGGAACCCGCTGCTCCTGAATTGCACGCCTGGGGCCGGCGGGAGTTTCAACGATCACCTGTCGCTGAACCACCAGTTCCTGATTCGGATGGCTGACGCGAGCCGGGATCATGCCGAATTGGTCAACCAGGCCATCCGGCGAATTCGACTGCACCACAAAAACAACCACGCAGGCAGCAATCATGGTGTAATTGACGATTGGAAATCGGTGCGATGGAATGTCGTCGCGAAGCGGAAACATGAGGCAACGATGACTTTCGTTGACGGCAATCGGCGGAAACCACGCCCGATTAATTGTACGAGCGCAAGAAAAAGGCTGCTTTGCCAATCAGCAAAACAGCCCTATTTACCCCGCAGGGACTCGAACCCCGAATGACAGAATCAGAATCTGTAGTGTTACCAATTACACTACGGGGTAGTGTCGTTCAGCGAACCTGGCCGCTGTGGCGGAAATCTAGCAGTGAAAAGCGACTATGTAAAGCAGGAATCTCCAGCGTTTCCGTCATCGAGACACCTTCGCTCTCCTGCAGGTTCGATTATCACGGGCGAACAGAGCAACCAACCGCAGAATTCCTAACCATCGATCGTGTTTTTTCCAAAAGACAGCAGCCGCTTTCCCTGCCGCTCACGTACACAGGAACAGGTCGAAAAGAAACTTCCAATGACTCATCCCTGAGCTTACCCGGCAACCGCGTTTGGCACACAAATGGCGGACAGTGCCCGTAAAACACGATTCAGCAAGAGCCGGAAACGAAATCTTGCCCAAACTCACACGCACGCTTTTCACAACCAATTCATTCAGCATTCGCTTGTACCGGATGACGCCGTTTTCTGTACTATCTAATATCCGTACCAGTTGGATACAGACCCATCTATTCTTTTTCTTCGCATCATTAGCAAAGGCGAGCCACTTACAACAGTTGGCCGTTAGAAGTCATGACAAACGAATCCGATGCAGCAGACACCAGCAATGACAGTGGCTTCCTGAATCCGCAATACGCTCTTACAGAAGATGGCGTGCTGCGAGTCTACAGTGTTGGCGAAACAACCGTTCTGGGATTTGGCGGTGAAGACGTTCCATCGGAGTTCAACGCTGCTCACTATCGTTCCGCCATTTCCGATCTGTTAATCGCCAACAACTGCAACGTTGTGGCCTTTGATTTAACAGGAGTAAAACTTGTGCCCACCGGAATGCTGGGACTGCTGGTTTCACTAAAGCAACTGAATGGCCTGCAACCTCGAGTACAGGTGTTCAATCCGTGTGAAGATGTGGTTGAAGTGCTTCAAATCACAAAACTCAACACGATGATCGAAATCCATCAGGTGGATGTATAAGCCAATCCACTGCCCCACACAGCAAAGTCCTGGCAATTGCCAGTTCAGGAAACGTTCTGCTGGCCACGGTAAGCCGCACAAACTCACGACCTGCGATTCAGAAACTTAAGTCGCGGCCCACTGAATTAACAACTTCAATCATCGAATAACAAAACAGCCTCTGCATCAAAAAAATGCAGAGGCTGTTTTCGTTTTCGATGACAACAATCCCAATTGCCGTTAGCCAGCAGGGCCGGAAGCGACATCAGGAACATCGTCGCTGATAGTGGCCTGCTCAGCCGCCGTTTCATTCACAACAGTCACAGAAGTTCCGGCCGCAATCTTAGGACCAGCACTATGCTGATCGATAATCTTGTGCATCTGATCAGCGTTCATCGTTTCGGTTTCAAACAGTTCAGCGCTCAGGTGTTCCAGTACAGCTTTGTGAGACGTCAGAATTTCAAACGCAGTACGATATCCTTCATCAACAAGTCGTTTCACTTCCAGATCGATCTCTCGAAGTGTTTCCTCGCTGTGAACTGACTCCTTCACCATCGCTCCCGATCCTGCAAGAAACGGTGAAGTCTGCGATTCGCTATAGTACATGCGCCCCAGTCGTGGACTCATGCCGAATTCAGTGACCATTCGCCGAGCCATATCGGATGCTCGTTGCAGATCGTTTTGCGCGCCCGTTGACGTTTCGTTATATATCAGCTGCTCTGCAGAAATCCCCCCCAACAGCACGGCAATGCGGCTTTCAAGTTCAGACTGTGTCAGTAATTCACGATCATCTTCCGGCAACTGCAGCATATAACCCAGCGCACCCATTCCGCGAGGAATGATGGAAATTTTGTGTACGGGATCAGTGTTCGGCAAGCTGTCAGCCACCAAAGCATGTCCGCATTCGTGACACGCCACACGTCGTTTCACTTCTTCGATGATGATGCGAGACGACTTTTCAAGCCCAGCCATGACACGTTCGATTCCATCTTCAAACGCTTTCATGGTGACTCGCTTATCGCCGCGTCGGGCGGACAGCAAAGCCGCTTCGTTCACCAGGTTTGCCAGATCGGCTCCCACAAATCCGGGAGTCAACTTGGCCAGCCGAGGAATGTCGACTTCTTCCGACATCTTTACCTTGGTGGCATGTACTTTCAAAATAGCGGCTCGCCCTTTGATGTCCGGTCGATCCACCAACACGTGGCGATCAAAACGGCCAGGTCGCATCAAAGCCGGATCCAGAGTTTCCGGTCGGTTGGTTGCCGCCATCACAATCACGCTGTGGTCCGTGCTGAAGCCGTCCATTTCCACAAGCAACGCATTCAGTGTTTGTTCGCGTTCGTCGTGACCACCGGGAGCTCCACTGCCGCGAACCTTGCCCAGTGCGTCAAGTTCGTCAATGAAGATGATTGCTGGAGATCGCTGTAACGCCTGCTGGAACATGTCGCGAACGCGAGCCGCCCCCACTCCAACGTACATTTCCACAAAATCCGAACCAGACAGCCCAAAAAACGGCACGCCGGCTTCTCCCGCAACGGCCTTCGCCAGCATTGTTTTGCCTGTGCCTGGAGGGCCCACCAGCAAAACACCGCGTGGAATACGTCCACCCAGCGATTGATACTTTTGAGGCGTCTTCAGAAACTCAACAACTTCTTTAAGCTCTTCAACGGCTTCGTCAATTCCAGCAACGTCATCAAACGTGACTCCCACATCATCTTGAGCATAAAGACGTCCGCGACTTCGGCCGAACGACATTGCCGAACCGGTTCCTCCCAAACGTCGCAACAGGAAGATGAAAAGCCCAACCATCAAAACGGTCAGGAACAGCATCGGCAGCATTTCGGCAAATGCAGATGGCGTTTGCCCGCCCGTGGCTTCGATGCCATTATCTTCAAGAAGTTTCAGCAGATCGTTGATGGACTGATCACCGATTCCCCAAACCCCCACGTAATATCGCTTGGCGGTCTTGCCTTTTCGCACGTCGGCAATTGAGCAATCCTGCCAGGTCATTTGAGTCGGACCAATGGTCAACTCATGAATGTCTCGAGCCGTGCGAACTTTGTTCTCTACACTGCGTTTGAATTCGGTCAGCGTGACCTTTTCGCCATCCCTTGATTGACTCATCGTAGAGAAAATCAGTATTCCGATGACCGAAAATACAAGAACGTACCACATTCCATTGCTGGATTGGTTCTTATCCTTGCGTGGGTCGCGACCGGAATTGGGGGCTTTTTCCGGAGGTTTTCCCTGAGAGTCAGACATGAATTATTACCAAAATACAGTATGTACGGATTTTTCGTCTGGTAGCCACTGCTCCATCAACACTCAACTTTAGACCTCACCCGGGCAGGGGTCAACTTTCAGAAGCCCGCCATACCCGACTACGTGAAGACTATTGCAAGTCAACCGATTTAACTCGCAATTCCCGCCAACGTGATTTCGAAATTCACGCGATCTGAAGCCTGCCAACGGCTATCTCTGCTAACTTCACGCCCAAACGTCGTTTTGCCGGATGGTCGGCTTGCGTGATGTAAGTTACCTTACGATCAGGATTCACCGTCTTTCCGGGGCTTCGCTTCAATTTCCTCGATCGCTTTCTGAAAGGAATCCTTCATCCGACCGCTTTCGGTTTCTTCCATCAGCTTTTTCAGCAGTGGAAGAGCCTCACTGGCTGCGGGACCAACCTTGCCCAACAGAAACAACGCATAGAAGCGACTTCGCTGATCATCAGATTCCAGCCCCGCCATTAAAACAGGAACCGCTTCCGGACCAGCCGCATCAATGGCTCGCAACGCTCCGCGAGCATAATTTGTATCCTCTTCGCTTTTCAGCATTTCAAACAGAACGGGAACGGCTGCTTTTGCAGCCGAACCAATCGCTCCCAAAGATTCAGCCGCAGCGCGTCGAACCGTCCAGTCGGCATCATTTAAAGCCGTGATCAGCACCGGCACCAACCGTGATTTGTCTGCTTCTATTGCCGCAAAGCATTTGATGGCCTCGCTGCGAATATCCGGCTGATCGTGTTCGATAATTCGAACAACCGCTGGCAGTGCATCGCCTCCAGCATGCTTCATCGCCGTTAATGCCGCAATGCCCGCCAAAACCACATCAGTATCTTCATCAGACAGCAAAGGAGCCAACAGTGCTGCCGTGCTTGAATCATCAATACCAATATTCGCCATCGCGTTGGCGGCACTGCTGCGAACACTGGCGTCTTCCGATGACAGCATTGTTGTAAGCATCGGTAGTGCTGGTTTGGCAACACTTTTCAGAGTTCCCAACGTGGTTGCCGCACTGGCCTGCACCGCCGGCGATTTGTCTTTTAGTGCGGCTGTAATTTCTGTCAGCACACCAGCCGCTGCTTCTCCCAGGTTTTGCAGCCCGGCGATGGCTTGAGAACGAACTTCCGAATGTTCGTCGGTCAGCGAATTCACAAGTATTGGCAGTACCTTTTCATTCGGCAATGAGATTGACGCAATGGAAAACACGGCAGCGGCTCGCACACGCTGGTCTTCGTCGCTCGCAGCTTCCAGCAAACTGTTCACGGTCTCGTCAGAAAGCCCTCGGCAATTTCCCAGGGCCATTGCCGCCGCTTCACGAACCACGGCAGACGCATCTGTCAGCGTATTTGTTAAGGGGATGAATGCCGCCTGAGGAATCGGCTTCATGCGCCGCAGTGCCAAAGCAGCACTGGTTCGCACGTGAATCGATTCAACAGACAACGCTTCAATTAACTGATCGGTTGCCGCCGGGCCGATTTCTGCCAGGGCCAATGCCAGAAGATCTGTTGATTGTTGAGCATCTTCAGTCGCCGCTAATAAAACCGGCACGCAATCGCGACCGATTCGCCCAATCGCCCGAATGACGTCAGAATGATCATCTGATTCTCGCTTCAGTGCCGCAACCAAAACAGGAACTGCATCAGCCGCATCTTTGCCCATGGTGCCTAATGCAAACGCCGCTGAACGTCGTGAAGCCGCATCTTCTCCGTTGAGCATCTCCAGCAAAAACGGGACGGCTCGTTGTGATTCTGAGCCCAGCTTTCTTAGCGCTAAAACCGCTGCACTGCGGACTGCTGGATCTTCGTCAACCAACGCAGTGGCGATTACATCCAACAGTTCGCTTCGATCAAAACTGGACGACGCAAGTGCCACAATCGCGGCTGCTCTGGCCGGGGGATGAATGTCCTGAATCAGGCAAATCAGTCGATCCTGGTTTGCTTCAGACACAGAACCAATTTCATGCAACGACCTTGCGCCTTCGGCTCGCACTCGCCCTTCAAGACTAACCAAAGCCTGTCCCAACGCCGATTCTGCTGTAGTGCCCAGTTTGCCCAAAGCTTTCGCCGCACTCACGCAAACATCCACATTCCCATCCGACAACGCTGCGGCAAGCTGCGCCGTCACAACTCCGGAATCGTCTTTGATCCATCCGAGAGCCTCAGCCGCGCCAGCTCGAATACGGGAATCCTGATGCAATAGAGCCTCAGAAAGCCGGGGAACGGCAGGAATTCCGATCTGTCCCAACACCCACGCGGCACGGTATCTTTTCTGGGCGTCTCGGCTGTCAAGACTGTCGATTAATGCGGGTGCCGCGTCTACAGCGCCAGGACCAATGCGAGCAATCGCCATGGCGGATTGCATCCACACCTGTTCGTCTCGATCACTAATCGCCTTGATCAACGACGACAGGGCGGGCAAAGACTCCGGGCCACGCGAGGCCAGAGCATATGCGGCATCGCGACGAACAGGCAGGTCTCCGCTTTCCAGTTGCTGCGCCAATGCTTCAACAGTGTTCGACGCATCCTGAGCGGACAGCGAAGGACTGAACGCAAGCACCATCGAGACTGCCAGAATTTTCGCGACCTGCATGACAACGGGTTGTGAAAACATGTGCTTCAAATCTGCAATCCACGAAGTTGTCCCGTGCTGTCACCAACAAAATCAACTGGTGCTCCAATCCGATCCAGCATCGACATAAACAGATTGCACATCGGCGTTTCTTCAGCGACTTTCAGGTGACGTCCCGTGTCGATGCTGCCACCGCCATGCCCTGCCAATAGAATCGGAAGGTTTTCGTTGTTGTGTCGATCGCCATCGCTTAACGCGCTGCCGTAACACATCATTGTGTTGTCCAGCAGGTTGCCATATCCATCCGGAGTGGCCTTCATTTTTTGCAGCAGATAACTGAACTGAGCCACATGGAACCGATTGATGTCTCGAATCTTGGCATGTTTGGCAGCGTCGCCGCGATGATGCGACAAGTCGTGATGCCCATCCGGCACGTTGATGTGGCGATAGCTACGATTGCTGCCGGCATCTGCAAACATGAATGTGCTGACGCGAGTACTGTCCGTCTGAAACGCCAGAACCATCATGTCGCACAGCAGGCGGATATGTTCGCCATAATCGGACGGCGTTCCGGCCGGAGCCGGATAGTCGATGTCCGGATTAACCTCGCCATTCGCAACCGCGCTGACGGTTCGACGTTCAACTTCACGCACACCGTTTAAGTATTCTTCAAGCTTACGTTTGTCGTTCTTGCCCAGTTGTTTTTGCAGCTGCCTGGCATCCTCTGCAATAAAATCCAGAATGCTCTTCTGCAGGGCATCTCGTTTTTGTTGACTCTTATCCATAGCTTGCGCATCGCCATTTCCGAACAGGCGTTCGAACACAAACTTAGGATTCGTCTCTTTCCCGACAGGTGACGCTTCTGAAGACCAGGCAATGTTGGACGAATACGCGCAACTGTAGCCGGAATCGCATCCACCGGCGCTGCGACCTGGTTCGCAACCAAGTTCCAGTGACGCAAAGCGAGTTGCCTTGCCGATCGCTTTGGCGGCAACCTGATCGACAGAAACTCCCGATCGAATGTTCGAACCATCAGTCTTGCGAGGTTGAGCGCCCGTCAGAAAAACGGAAGCACTGCGAGCATGATCGCCAGGTCCGTCTCCGTTGGCTCGTCCTTTATCGTGAGTTAATCCGCTGATCACCAGCAAGTCATCCTGCACGGGAGCCAGCGGACTTAGCGTGTATGGCAACTGATAGCCAAAACCTTCTGTTGTGGGAGTCCAATCCGGCAGATGCACGCCATTGGGAACGAAGATGAAGCCCATCCGTTGAGGCGGAGTCGGAGCAACAGATGCAGCTGCCGCAGAGGGAACCAGGGATTCAAACCATGGCAGCCCTAAACTTAAGCCCAGACCTCGCAAAGCCGTTCGTCGGGAAAACGATGTTTGTTGGTTTGACATAAAATTCTCTTCAATTCAAACGAAACAGTCTGCGACGCATGCGATCGGCAACAAGCTTTGCCAACGCAACCTAAGTAACCCCATAAATTCCGATGAGTGTCGAACTTACCTGGCTTCTCGCATCATAAAAGGGTCACTGGACACGATTGCCAACACCATCGCTTCAAACCGATAGTCGTCTTTTTCCATCGATCGCACAATGTCATTTATCGTACAGCGATCGTAAGAACTAAGCCCTCGGCCAAGTGCATACGTTAATAGCTTACCCGCCAAACAGCGACAGAACTCGGTTTTCTTTTCTTCCACCAGAATCTGCATCAATTCCCCAGCGCCAGCGAACTTCCTGCCGCCCGGAAGCTCGCCGGAAGCATTAACATCAAATCGACCGTCACGGTCTCGCCAGGCCCCGATGGCGTCAAAGTTCTCCATACCAAAACCAATGGCGTCCATTTTCAGGTGACACACGGAACACGCCGGATTCGCTCGATGTTGCTCCATCTGTTCGCGCAAAGAACCCAGAGTTTCCCCTTCTTCCAGTTCCGGCACATTTGCCGGTGGCGGCGGAGGCGGTTCGGCCAGAATATTATCCAACACCCATTTACCACGTTTAACGGGCGATGTCCTGGTTGGATTGGACGTTAACATTAAAATGCCCGCGTGAGTCAGCACGCCGCGCCGACCCGGTTGCAATGACACCTGCTGGAATTCAGAACCACTCACACCCGTCATACCGTAGTGCCGCGCAAGTCGTTCGTTCACAAACGTAAAGTCTGCATTCAGAAATTCCAGAACGCTGCGGTTTTCACGAATCATCGAAGCAAAGAACAATTCCGTTTCGCGCCGCATGGCAGCCCGCAGTTCGTCATCAAAATCCGGAAACAGTTTAGGATCAGGGGTCATCCGCGAGACGTCTCGAAGCTGCAACCACTGCCCGGCGAAGTTATCAACCAACGCCGCGGATTTTGAATCGGCCAGCATACGTTTTACTTCTGCCGCCAGAACATCTGGCTTAGTCAGGTTGCCATCGCGAGCAACTTCGCACAATCGTTCGTCCGGCATGCTGCTCCACAGAAAATACGACAGGCGAGACGCAAGTTCAAAGCTGTTAAGCTCGCGAATGCCATCGTCATCGTCTTCAGCCGGATCAGCCTCAACGCGGAACAGGAAGTGAGGATTCGAAAGAACGGCAGCAATCATCGTTTGATAAATTTCATCCTCAGAACTGTCCTGCTGCCAGGCAAACTGCATAATCGCGAACATTCGGCTTTCTTCGTCTTCCGTTGTTGGCCGACGGAAGGCTCGTTCAGCAAACTGTTTCAGATTCCGCTTCGCCGCTTCCACCTTCTGATCAAGATCATCAGCTTCGTGTACGACCACTCGCTTGCGAGCTTCCGGATCTGCCATCACTTTACTGGCAACTTCCTGAGCCGCTGCCAGATACTTTTCCAGCAGAATTGGCGGAATGGTCAGAACATCGCCAATGTTGTCGAACCCATTCCCAACGTCGTCCGATGGAAAGCTGTCGGAAAGTCTCAGATCCAGTCCCACAAGATCGCGAATGGTGTTGTTGTATTCGGGCTTGTTAAGTCGTCGCAACGTGACCTGCCCGGGATGCTTCTGAGCAGCGCAGTCAAACCCGGCCAGTTCGGTTTGAATGGATTCAATGGCGGCAACTGTTTCTTCCGATGTTGGCTGAATCTCATCGGCTGGAGGCATCTGCTTTTCTTTTAGCAGCCGCACCACTTTTTCCCAGAGGTCATAGTCAGTTTGCACGTTGGCAGACGTTGTGTACCTGTCGAAGCCGACGCCAGCTTCCGGTTCTTCACCACTGTGACAACTAACACAATGTTGCGCCAGAAACGGAACCACGTGCTGCTTAAAATAAGTCGGCTGACCTACGTCTTCGGTGTCCGAAAACGCGTAAGCAGGCGTATTTGCCGCAAACGCAATCAAACATACCAGCCCGAGCAGGGCGCAATTTTTCAGAGATGCTTTCATACCGCAATTGTAGCCACAGGTTGATTGAATGCGACTGCAAATGAATCCAGTATCTGGCCGCTTTCTAATTCGAGTCGACGATGGCTTTCCGAGTGAAATGACCGGGCGCCAGGCTGCGAGCATCGGATTCAGCGATTCGCACGACATCCTTGGTACTGATGCATTCCCGAATAATTTCAACCAAAGTTCTCGGCGAATACGGCTTCGACAAAACTCGCGAAATCGTTTCACCAGACTTAAGGGAACCATCAGCAAATCCCGTGCAAAGAATCACGGGCAGGCCCGGCGATGCTGTCTTCAGCTGTTCTGCAAGCCACATTCCGTTTTTCCCACGCATGCAGAAATCCGTCACCAGGCAATCAATCTCCGACATATGCCTCTGCGCGATACTGAGCCCCTGTTCTGCACTATCGGCGGTCAGGATCCGAAAACCGGCCAACTGCAAATACTCGGCCTGCATCTCCAACAGGATTCTTTCGTCGTCAACAATCAACACCGTCTTTTGCTCATCAGCATCACAGTTGCGAGGCAACTTCAGTTCTGCAGGGCCATCAATTGCTTTGCATACCGCCAATTCTGAAATTGACTTGAAATAGATCGTAAAGCAACACCCTTTCCCCGCTTCAGATTCGACTTCAACAAACCCGCCGCAACTGCGAACAATGCCAATCACACTGGACAGCCCTAAACCTCGCCCCATTGACTTTGTTGAAAAATATGGATCAAACAACCGCGACCGCGTGTCTGACGTCATTCCCGAACCATTGTCCACAACCTGAATTCTGCAATAGTCTCCCGCAGTTAATTCCTGATCGTCGGTCAAGCGAGCGATGTTGGGCCGATCCATGTAGACGGTGTCAATTGAAAGCACAATCCTGCCATCAGAATCGCTTGCCTCCGCAGCATTGGCCACAAGATTCACCAACACCTGCCTTAGGCGTGTGTCGTCAATTCCAGCAAAGCATGCGCCGTCGCTAACTGACATCTGCAACAGATTGGGGCGTGCAACGGATTGCAACAAGGCTTCCGTTGATCGAGCAACATGCACCATGTCACACCCCGTGGAATCCATACGCGGATTCCCAAGAAACTGCATCAACTGCCCCGTCAAACCAGATGCCTGCAGTGAGGCATCCTTAATTTGACCCAACAACTGGTCCTTGCGATTTACCGGATTGGACACTGCCGCCAACTCAGCCAACCCTGCAATGCCAGCCAGAAGATTATTAAAGTCGTGCGCGATACCTGATGCCATCTGTGCCAGGCTTTCCGACTTCTGCCGCTCCGCAAGCCTGCGTTCCATTTTCGACTGAAGCACTTTCTGCAGTCTTAAATTTTCATTGGCGGCCTTAACATCCTGCAATGCTCGAAAATATTTCGACAGCAGTCCGCCTATTACAAGCACAACAACGACCAACACGCAGACACAGACGACAAGTCCAATGTTCCAACGTCGGTGAGCAACAACAAGCTGACTGCGTGCTGAAGCCTCAGACTCAAGGCTATCGATCAGCATCTGCATTTCCCTTTGCCCCAATTCCGAAAACGCCTTTGCGAATGCCGCATCGGTTCTGTGTTTGGCAAGTTCCTCTTCCAGCTTTGATGCTAAACGCGAATGCGATGACGCGGGCTTCCATCGCTGAATTTTCGTCAGAAGGTCAGCCAATTCACGATGAAGGGAAATCTGCAACTCAATGTCACCCGATTCCACCGCACGCGCCAGGTCGCCCCGAATGTTTCGGATCCTCTCATCAACATCATCGGACGGTTCAAGAATCCTCAAAGCATGGCGTACCTGAGCAAGCTCAGCTGGCTGCTCCAGTTTCTCAAAGATCTCCATCGCTGCCATCAAGTGCTGCTTCGCAGTTTGATGTTCATGCATGCCGACGTGCATGATCCCCAAAGATAATTCAACACCACCCCTCAAGTGATCAGTCCCGGGCATCTCGCACATTTCCAATGCCAATTGAAGATGCTGCTTCGCGAGCTTGAACTTCTTCGTTTCAACCAGGCAGTCTCCAAGACCCGCATGAGCGGCAAGGGACACCATGTTACGGACATCGTTGCCCTGAATCTTCAAAATCCGCTGATAGGATTCAATAGCCTGTTCATACTGTTGCAATTCAGCCATCAAGCCAGCCGCGTTAACCAACCATTGAGTGCGCCCAATCTGATCATCACATCGCTCTGAAATTTCGTCGGCCTTCAGAAGACATTCTATAGCCGATTGCTTGTTCCCCAATGCAGATTCATTGCCCGCCAATTCGTTGTAAAGTCTTGCAACATAAGCGGTGGAGTCTTCAAAAGACTCTGAAATTTTTATAGCTTCCAGTGCGGCATCACGCCCTACGTTGTATTCAGCACATTCCAAAGCCGACGCTGATTTGTAGCGCAACACCTGACGAAGCTGTTTGTCATCGCCGAACTTTCGAGCCAGAGCCTCTGCTTCCTTCAACACCGACAGGGCCTTGCGATGCTGTTCAGAAATAGCCAGCCCAACGCCCTGAATCCAAAGTGCTTTGCAGACGAAGGAATCTGGCCACGGTATCTTCGGAGGACTCGACAGTAGCTTTTCCGCCAGAACGGCGGCTTCCCCTGGGTTCGAATTCAGTGCATTCAAAGCAGCTTTAAGCTGAGACATCTCATCCACGGATGGCACGCGAAAAGCTGGTACTCGCCTGGCAGTTTTGGTGGACTCAGCAACCGCCAGACTATCCGCAGGCTGAAGTGGCTTACCTTTCGTTCGTAAGGGCGTAGTATCGTTGTCCTGCAAGCGTGAATCGCTTCCCGTGACTCAATTCGAACTCGGGACCAATAAATGTCAAACGAACCGACCCCAACACTAAAGCTATTGCTGATTGAAGACAGCCTGACGGATGCGGGCCTGATTCAGGCAAACCTGCGCATCGGCCTGGGAACGGTGGACGTGCATCGAGTCGATCGCTTGTCAGCTGCCATCGCGGTATTGGCTGTAGATTCGTTTTCTGCAATTCTGCTGGATCTGAACCTGCCCGACAGTAGCGGGCTCGACACGTTCCATCGCCTGGCCGCCAGATCCAACGGCACGCCCGTCATCGTTCTAAGCGGAATGGATGATAGCACCACAGCGATTGCCGCCGTTAGTTCCGGTGCAGACGACTATGTGCAAAAAAATCACTACGAAGCACACACGCTGGCCAGAAGCGTCCGCTTCGCGATCGAACGCTGCAACCGTAGAGCCGTCGAAGACGAACTCTCCATTGTTCGCAACGAACTAACGGTCGCTCAAAGCGTTCAGGATCGCCTGTATCCGAAAACGAATCCGGTTATCGCTGGCTTCGATATTGCGTCCGGCGTTCGTTCCGCCGGAATCGGCTGTGGCGACTACTATGACTTTATTGCTCTGGACGACGGGCGACACATTTTCGTCGTGGGCGACGTCGCCGGTCACGGCATGGGATCAGCACTGGTGATGGCCGAAACGCGAGCCAGCCTCAGAACATTGACCGACATCAAAATCGACACCTCGTTGATTCTTCCAGCAATGAATCGGCTGATTTGCTCCGGCACCGCCGAAGGCATGTTTGTCACGTTGGTGCTGGTTATTTTCGACCCCGCCACTCAAACGTTTGAATACTACAACGCCGGACACCCAGGCTGGATTGTACGCAAGAACACACGCGAACAACTGACAACTCACCAAATTCCATTGGGGCTTTTAGCGGACGTCGATCATTCCGCCAGCAGCACATTTCAACTGGCCCCCGGCGACATCCTGGTGGTTCCAACCGACGGCATTCACGAATCGCCTAACAAAGACGAAATCTTCGGAACCAATCGATTGCTTGATTGCATCGAAGCCAATCGCAACCTGAACGCCAGCGAAATTGTTGAAGGCCTGTTCAACGCAGCGATTGAATTTTCAGACAGCGAAGTTCTGTGCGACGACATGACGCTTGTCGTGCTGAAGGCAAAGTAGTTTACCTGTACGGTCGGTTCCCATCGACCGATTATTCAGCACGGCTGCGCCGGTCCCACCAGTCTCGAATTCAGCACGGCTGGTACGAACCAGCTCTACGGTCGCACAACCTGAGCGTTGTCAGGAAACTTCTGCGGGCAATTGATGCTGACGTTTTTGTCGCGGTGAGTCACCCCGCTGACGATCACCACCTGAGAACGCGAAACGCCAAATTCCTTCGCCAGAAACTTTGTCAGGTGCGCATTGGCCTTTCCATCAACCGGTGGAGCGGTAATAGAAACTTTCAGGCGGTCACCCATCACTTCGCCAATCTGGTCGCGTGAAGATCGAGGCGAAAGGCGTAGCTGTAAAATGAGTTCGTCACCCGACCAGCGATAATGAGCCGCCAAACTGCTTTCCGGGTTGTTACTCAGCGGAAACTCCCGTGCGATAAATGCTGACGACCGGCCGCCCAAAGTCCGTTTGCAGAAAACCGATAATCTTCCCGTCCGCCATCGCAATCACGGGAGCCCCCTGCCATTCGCTAAGGTCCGCGTCTTCAAGATGGATGCTCCAATTATCCTCAAACAACTGCAGCTGTTCAAAATCAATGGTCTGAATCAACGGCGTCGACTTCCCATCGATGACTGCACTACGAACAATCAAACAGTCTTCCGGACTGTTGGGTGTTCTAAACGCCGCCCATCCCAGCGTTCCACTTATGCCGGAAACTTCAACTTGCAGCATCCCCGAAATAGGTGACTGGCAATCGTCTTTACGTTTACCACTTACCAGCAACGGTTCCGCTTCATTGATAAGCAACTGAAAATCCGGCAGGGCAGTCTCGTCGTCTTCCACCGATATGGCAGAAGTCAACAGCATCGATTTGCTCGAATCCGAAACCAGCAAGCCAGTTTGAGTAAACTCTTTCGATCGTTGAAAACCGAGCAAGCTGGTCTTGTGCTCACCCTTCACCAAAACCGTTTCAGGCAACGGAAAGTCGACCAACGGAATATTAGCGGCTGACTTCAGCCACTCTTTATCAACCGCATCCGCCAATACAAAGACGTGACCATTCCGAACGACCTCCTTAGACGTGCCATCCGGTGGACTAATAAACGAAACGCCACCCTGAACGATCGTTGCCAAAGACTCAGCGTTCAACTTGATTCCCGTTAACCCGACATCAACAGCAAACCCACTGTTCACCCAAAACTTCGTCGAAGGCCGGACAAGCCGCCGATAAGCTCGATCAATACGCACGGTCACGTTAACGTGCCGCGCGTCGGGCGACAGGTTAACCGATAAAACCTTCCCCGCTTTCACTCCACGCCACGTCACAGGTGCACCGGGAGACGTCCCATGACGGTCGTCGCTGCGCAGCACAACTTCCAATCCACCATAATCGAGCTCATCTGGCGGCGCTGCAGCCAGCCCATCAAACACTCGACGAATCGGGCCAGCGGATTCTCCCGGACTCACACCGATATATTTCGCACCAACAGCCGTATCCAGACCGCTGACTTCCGTCAGGCTTAATCGAGGACGCACAATCCAGAATCGCGTGCCTTCGCGATCCAGAGCACCGCCGCCAGGATTCAGCATCACATTCACGGCAATCCCCGAAAGATCGTCATTCAACGCAACGCTTGTAACTCGGCCAACATCGATCCCGCGAAAACGAACGGTATCTTCTGCCTTCAGTCCGTGTCCCTCAGGAAAGTGGATGGTGATGACCGTTCCGGTTTCCGGCATTGATTTCCATGCCAGAAAAACGGCCCCCAGCAGGCAGACAAGTGTCACCCACCACATGTTGGAATAACGCAGAAGCCCAACTGAAGCCGCTTCTTTGATTTCCGCAACAGGAAACTCAACAGCTGAAACTTCTGAAGATTTTTCAGCGTCTGAAACGGTGGCTGCGACCGTTGTCTCTTTCTTTGGCGAACTCATGCATCTTCCCAAATAGCGTGAGGATCGAACGACAGCGAAGCCACCATGCTCATGGCAACACATGCAATAAACGCGATAACTGCAGGACCAAAACTGAATTCAACAAGGTTGCCAAGTTTGACCAGCATCACCAAAAACGCCAGCAACATAACGTCCATCATGCTCCACTTGCCGACGTGTTCCATAATCCGCAATGTCATGGCCTTGTGTCGCTTGTGCAGAAACTCCAGCAGACTCAGTTCCAACAGCAGGACAATCTTTGTCAGCGGAAACACAACAGAAAACAGCAACACAATTCCACCAACCAACCAGCTGCCGTGACTTAACAGTTCAATGGTTCCGCCAAGAATACTCGATTCGTGTTGGTGGCCCAGTTTTTCGATTCGCAAAATGGGACACAACACCGCAGGCCAGAACAAAACAAAAGCCGCAACCGCAGCAGCAGCCGTGCGACTGGCGGACTTCTGCCGACAACCGGGCATAGAAATCCCAGCACCGCACCTTGTGCAGACGGCTTTTTGTCCCCGTTGCACTGTTGGCAACTGATGAATCTGTCCGCAACAGTGGCACGCTCGAAAAGCATCCATAGCAATTTTCTCCCACACAGATCATGGCGAATTTCAGGTACCACGTCCAGCTTCCCAACTGGCAACTGGGCAGGGCAGTCACGACGCATCAACTGGACGATAAAACGCTGCTAGCAGCGTGTCCGGATACCGGTTTCGGCCTGGATATGATTACTGAAATGATGT
>ERZ887942.346-NODE-346-length-38604-cov-52.988223_pt1 | contig 38604 bp, 28 predicted proteins | sample MGYA00521099_ERZ887942 | MGnify/ENA primary metagenome ERZ887942 (study PRJEB32303, sample SAMEA104408605) | aquatic metagenome | biome: Brackish water; feature: Pelagic; material: water | place: Baltic Sea | collected 2014-06-07T06:48:00 | depth 16,251 m ... | reverse complement strand
CCGAATCCACCTCGGCTGAATCCACTTGTTGGTGCTCCAGGTGTGCCGCCACGTCCGCCAAAGCCGCCTCGATCGCCGCCGCCAGTTCGATCACCACCGCCGCCGCGTTGAGCGAGGGCGTTGCCGGAAAGCAACATGGTAATTGTCAGCAAAAATGCTGTTTTCTGCAGGAATTTCATTGGCGGGCTTTCTCGACTTAGGCCGTGAAAACTGATTTGAACGGAGTCGGCAATCACGGGGCACAAACCTTGCACTCGTGCACAGTATCGACTTGGTTACCGGATCGGGCAATATTTCAACTGATAATTCAGTGGAGAATGACGAACTGAGGCAATAATCGTTCAAAACGCCGACTCAGGCAGAATAGCCATTCGTCACAACCGACAACTCCGAATCAGACTGACTTATTCCCTTGCATCGTGTCAAGCATGCCGAAGAATAGCCGCCTTAAGCGACGAATTTAGGAAATATAGAGACTCTTCACCCGTTTCGCCGGGGTTTCGGCCAGTGGAGTGCATAGTCCCGTTTCTTTGGTGCATTCAGCACGTTTTAGCCTCCAGTTTCAACCAGCCTGCACAACCTCGAAGGTTCGCTTCGATGACAGACTTTCAGCGTAGATTTCAATCATTGCTCGTTTTGATCGTTATTCTTGGCTCAGCCTGCAGTTCTGCGATGGCTCAGCGGGGAGGCGGCTCAGAATCCGATTTGCTGCGTCGTCAGGAAGTCAGAGCGGAGTTGGGCTTATCCGAAACTCAGATTACCAAGCTGGAGGAAGCTCAAAAGAACTCCTCCCCCGGTCGTGAGTTCTTTGAACCGTTTCTGCAGCGAATTAAAGACGCTCCGGACAAAGAAGCCGAAGCGGCTGTTCGCGCTGAGATGACGGCCGCAGTTGCCAACGCCGGGCTGGAATTCAAGAAAGCCACAATTAACGTTCTGAACGACAGCCAGAAGAAGAAGCTTCGAGGCGTGTTTTTGCGAAGTGCGGGACCACGAGGATTAACAGACGCAACCGTCGCCGCAGATTACGGCATCACTCAGGAACAGATCGCGAAGATTAACGAGCTTTCTGATCTGCGTCGCAACGCAGCACGCGACTTGCCTTCTGGAGCATCGGAAGAGGATCGTGACAAATTCAACGCGGATTGGCAGAGCAAGTTTATGGCGGAACTAACGCCGGAACAGAAAGCTCGCTTTGAAAAAGAATCTGCTGAAGGCGAACAACCAGCAACCACGGCCGTTGCAGCCAATGGCCAACCGGCGGTTGGTATTGTTGGTTCGGTTATGGTTCCGGGCCAAGTGGTGCCTGCAGGTGAAGTGGTCAGCACATTCGGGGGCGGAACAGTTGCGGGTGAACGCAAGCGAGTTGAGGAATTCAGCTTCAACTTCCGTGGTGCTCCCTGGGAACAGGTTCTGCAGATGTACGCAGACGGTGCCGGGTTAACTCTGGACCTGAATCAGATCCCACCAGGAACGTTCAGCCACTACGACGACAACAAGTACACTCCCAGGCAAACGCTGGACATCTTGAACGGTTATTTGCTTCGCAAGGGATACGCGATGATGGAAAACAACGGTTTTCTAATCGTGTTGAACGTCGACAATGGAATTCCGCCTTATCTGGTGCCGAGCGCGACCATTGAAGAACTGGTTCAAATTAATAGTGACGGATTTGAAGTTGGCGAACACCAGCTTGTGAGTGTCACGATGCCCATCGAAGGCATGGATACCGCCAGAGCTGCTCAGGAAGTGGAAGCTATTGTTGGCCCACATGGCAGCCTGATCGCATTGACTGAGTCTTCGATTTTGATTGTCACCGATACCGGCGGCAGTCTGCGACGAATTCACGCATTGCTGACAGCTGCGATGAGCAAATCGAAACCGGACGCGTTGCTGTTTAAGGCCTACTATCTGAAAAATATGGATGCTGAAGAAGCTGAACTGCAGGTTAAGACGCAGTTCGGCATGCGACAGGGCGCAACAAACGTAAGCTCCGCGGTGGAAATGCAATCCCGGATGCAGTCACGAACTCAGGCTCAACAGCCGCCTCAACGCGGTGGAGCCCCCACGCCGGCAGCCAAAACTGAACCCACGATTCAGATTGCTTCTGACCTGCGATTGAACGGTCTGCTTGTCACAGGCACAGCCGCGCAGCATAAACTGGTTGAGGAAATTCTGGCGTCGCTGGACGTTTCTGAAGGCCCCAACGGTGAATCTCTGACTCGTGGTCGCAAGGGGGTTTATCTGGAGGTCTATACCGTTAAGACAGCGGATGCTGGGGAAGTCACCAAGACTCTGACGGCGATGAATATTGCTGGAGTCACCGTGGTCAATGAAGAGCGATCCACCGGGAAAATTCACATCATGGCTTCCGAGCGACAGCATGAAGAAGTCGCCGTGATCATTCGTCAACTGGATGGCAGTGGTTCCAGTGGAATGGTTGCCGTGATTCAGCTGGCACAAATGGATCCACTTTCCGCAGCTGCAACTTTGCGAAGCCTGTTTTATGCGGATGGCACCGATGCACCCACAATTGAAACGGATCTTTACGGGCGCCGCCTGATTGTGCGTGGCGACATGGATCAGATCACTCAAATTAAGCAGGTGCTGGCCGATCTTGGCGAAGACGGCACAGGGGTTCGAGCTCGTGGCGACGGCGGAACGGTTCGTCAGTTCTCTTTGCAGGGCCGCAACCCGGAAGACTTCGTGAAAATTCTAAAGCAGGCCTGGGACGCCAATGAGACTCAGAAAATCAACATCATCATTCCCAACGAACCCGGTCCGATTCGCAGTCGCCGCACAACGGGCGAAGTGGAAACCGGCGTAGATCGCCGTCAACCGCAAACATCGTCAGAGCCAGGTGATGATGTTTCTCAAACAAGTCGTGGTTCAAAAAATGCGTCGGGCGATCATTGGAAACAGTGGCGAAAACCTACCAACCAATTGACTGCAGTGGCGTCCGCCTATCAGCAGGACGAGCAGTCGGCAGCGGCTGAGCAAACGGAATCTGATTCAAACGATTCATCTGGAAAAAAAGGCGTCGATGTCATCGTCTACGGCGATCAGTTGATTCTGTCTTCACCAGACGAAGCAGAATTGGATCGGCTGGAAGATTTGATGGACCAGTTGCAGCAGTCAATGCCGTTTAAGCCGGAATATACTGTGGTGTACCTGAAGTCGGCTGATGCTCTTGAAGCCGCCGATATGTTGTCTCAGTTTTTTCCCAGCAGCTCTGTAGCAAGCTCTTCTTCGTCTTCCGGTGGAAGCATGTTGGGCAGCCTTGGAAGCAGCATGTCGTCTATGGGCAGTAGCCTGATGGATATGACGGGATTAAGCGGACTGGGGGCCAGTTCCAATTCGCTGAAAATCATTCCGGACCCACGCACAAACTCGCTGTTTATGACGGGCCCGCAAATGATGATCAAAGATGCTTTGACGTTTCTGGATGTTCTGGATTCGAACGACATTCCGGAATCACTGAAGGACATGCAGCCTCACTTTATTCAGGTGGAATACGCTGACGTGCGAGACGTGGAGTCGCACCTGAAGGAAGTGTTTAAGGTATATACGGAATCGCAGGGTGGCGGACGGCAGCAGCAACAAAACCCCTTTGCAGCGATGCTGGGCGGCGGAGGCGGTCGAGGTGGTGACGATGCAGCTCAACAGGTTCGCATGATGATTGCCGCTGACACTCAAACCAGCACGCTGACCGTAAACTGCAACCAGAGTCTGTTTGAAGAAGTGGAACTTGTAGTCCGCCAACTGGACGAATCAACTCGAATTGCGAATCCCGGTATTCGAGTGATTCAATTGAAGAATGCAGACGCTTCCATGATTCAACAATCCATTTCTGCGTTGATTCCTCGTGTTTCTGTTTCGTCTTCCCGAACCGGTGGCAGCGGCACTTCGGGCAGCAATACTTCTGGTTCATCTGGTGGTGATTCTTCCGGTGGCAGTTCGTCAAATCCTCAGCAGGATGCCTTCAATCGAATGATGCAGATGCGAGGTGGTGGTGGCACAACTCCCGGTGGCGGTCGAACAGGCTTTGGCGGCGGCACAACTCCCGGTGGCGGCCGAACAGGCTTTGGTGGTGGCACAACGCCAGGTGGCGGTCGTACCGGCTTTGGTGGCGGAGCAAGCCCATTCGGTGGCGGTGGCGGAACTCGTGGCGGCGGCACTCGCGGTGGACGATAATCGTCCCGCAAATTCGCCTGAACTGCCCCATGAAATTGTGAGTCAAATATTATGGAACTTGGACAACTTCTCGTCGATGAAGGCCTGATCACGTCAGAGCAACTGACGCTGGCCAGAAACGAAAAATCCACTGACCGGATTGATCATACGCTGATCAAAATGGGCCTGACGACGGAAGACGCCGTTCTAAGAACGCTGTCGTCCGAATTCGGGATGGAGTACATCGACCTGAAGGACGTGGAAGTCGATGTCGAGCTGCTGACAAAGTTTCCTACGTCGGCCATCTATCGCCATTCTTTGCTGCCCCTTTATCGGCAAAATGGCCATGTGGTTGTGGCTACCGACAATCCGCTGAACCTGGAAGGTCTGGACGAACTGGGAACCGTCAGCGGCCTGCGCCTGGAACCAGTTCTGACTCGCAGCAACGAACTCCGTTTGCGAATTCGCGAACTGCTGGGAGTCGGCGGCGACACCATCAACGAACTGGTGCGTCAACGCAGTGAAGAAGGTATTGAACTTCTTGAAGAGATCGAAGAAGACTTTGGTGAACTGGCGGAAGGTGCTCAAGCGCCTTCGGTGATTAAGCTGGTGAACGAGCTGCTGATTGAGGCGGTGAAGCTGGGCACCAGTGATATTCACATTGAACCTCAGGAACACAGCTTGCGAGTGCGCTATCGTATTGACGGTATGCTGCGAATTCAGCCCGTTCCGGCCGAGATCAATCACTTCTATTCGGCGATCGTGACTCGCCTGAAAATTATGTCACACCTGAATATCGCGGAAAAACGATTGCCTCAGGACGGGCGTATCAAGCTGCGGGTTTCCGGGCGAGAAGTCGATGTGCGTGTGTCAATCATCCCGATGTCGCACGGCGAAGGCGTGGTCATGCGTTTGCTTGACAAAGCCAAAATGAAGTTCGACCTGAAGAACGTCGGCATGCCGCCGTCGATTGTGACGGGCTTTAAAGAACTCATCAGCCTGCCTCACGGAATCATCCTGGTAACGGGGCCAACCGGTAGTGGTAAATCAACCACGTTGTACAGCGCGTTGAACGAAATCAAAGACCCGGCCACCAAGATCATCACCGTGGAAGATCCGGTGGAATATCAGATGGACGGAATCAGCCAGATTCAGGTTCACAGCCGCATCGGGTTAACGTTTGCAGCCGGACTTCGAAGTATTCTGCGACACGACCCGGACGTGGTACTGATCGGGGAAATTCGAGACGGAGAAACGGCGACAGCGGCGATTCAAGCGGCTTTAACGGGTCACGTTGTGTTCAGCACGCTGCACACCAACGATGCTCCCAGTGCGTTTACTCGACTGGTTGACATGGGTGTGGAACCCTATCTGGTGGCCAGCACGGTCGAAGGCGTTTTGGCTCAGCGACTGGTTCGTCGGTTGTGTCCACATTGTAAGAAGAAGGTTCCAGTTGGCATGGCGCAGGATCTGCCTGCGGACTTTCCGAAAGACAAAGTTGAATTCGTGTACGAACCCGTGGGCTGCCGCGAATGCACGGATACCGGATACTCCGGTCGAATCGGTGTGTTTGAATTGCTGACGACGGACGAGAAGCTTCAGGAAATGTGTGCTGACAACGCCAGCGCCACAAAGATTCGAGCTCACGCGGTACAACACGGAATGCGAACGCTGCGTCAAAGTGGCTGGGAACAGGTTGAAATCGGAGTCACCAGTGTTTCTGAAGTTGTGCGAATTACTCGAGGTGACATTGTTGGACAGGTTGCTGCCGGGTAGGGGCCAGCCAATGTTTACTATTGTGTCAGTCGTTAAATCAAAAACAGTGGGCGTAAATTGAACAATTAATCGATGCCAGAATTTGCTTACACAGCCAGACAACTTTCAGGAAAGCAGGTCACAGGAATTCTGAGTGCCGGCAGCGAAAAAGATGCGCTGTCTGCATTGCAGTCTCAGGGACTGTTTCCGATGAAGATCGGAATTTCTGAGGCGACCAAAAAGCAGGCCATCAGCGGCTCCAAACGAGTGCCCGGTCGAATTCTGACGACCTTCTATAACCAGTTGTCTGACCTGCTGCGTTCCGGCGTTCCGCTGCTGAAGTCACTTACGCTGCTGCAGGACCAAACGTCTCACCCGGCGCTGAAGTATGTGACTCAGGATATTCACGAACAGGTTGCCGAAGGTACGCGACTTAACGACGCGATGCGCCGTCATCCCAAAGCGTTTAACAGTCTGACCATCAGCATGGTCAAGGCGGGTGAAGAAGGCGGCTTTCTGGAAGACGTGCTGGCTCGAGTGGCCGCATTCAACGATCATCAGGAAGAACTGAAAGGCAAAGTTACGGGAGCCATGGTGTACCCGTTGTTCCTGATGGGCGTCGGTACGATTATCATCACTGTGTTGCTGGTGTGGTTCGTGCCCGAGTTCGCTGCGATTTTTGGGCGTATGAGAGATCAGGGCAAGTTGCCGTGGGCGACGACGGCACTGATGTCATTTAGCGAGAGTCTCCAAAGCTGGTGGTACATCATTTTTCCAGCGATTGGTTTAGCTGTTGCTGCTGTCATCATGCACTATCAGGATAATCCGGAAGGCCAGGAACAGCTTGACCGCTGGAAGCTAAAAGCACCGGGATTGGGCACAATCGTGCAGAATCTGGCGGTGGCTCGATTTTGCCGCATGCTGGGAACTCTGCTTGGCAACGGTGTGCCAATTCTGCAGTCGTTGAAGATTGCGAAAGATGCCAGCGGTAACGCGGTGCTGAGTCAGGCCATTGGTAACGCGGCGGATAACGTTTCTGGCGGTAAGTCTCTGGCCGTGCCTCTTAGAGCCAGTGGGCAGTTTTCGCGAGAAATCGTGGAAATGATTTCGATCGGTGAAGAAGCGAATAATCTGGAAAACGTGCTGATTGGTATCGCCGACAGTCTGGAAAAATACACCAGCCGCAAGATCGACGTCGTCGTTCGCATGCTGGAACCCATAATGTTGTTGTTTATGGCAACGATCGTTACGTTTGTGATTGCCGCTCTGCTTTTACCAATTCTGAATATGTCCAGTATGAAATAACTTTCGTCGGGCCGGTTTCTATCGGCCGCCCCGACGAACGGCCGCCCCGACGAACGGCGGCCGGTAGGAACCGGCGCTACTTTGACGCGAATCGGGACAGTTGCCCAGAGAAACGCTGGTGGATGGCTTGGTTCAGTTTTCTGTTCTGAACATGGTTTAGAATTACGGACGATTTGTAATAAAATATTGTTTTGCTCGAACAGACTTCGCTGCAAACAGGGTTTATAAGGTGGCGGCGGAAATGGTTGATTCACAAGAATAGCCAACTGCTGCAAGCCGTTTTCAACATGTTAATAATTGCTCAACATGAGCAAACGACGTAAAAGGAAAATGTGAAATGAAATTGATGACGAAAGTTCAACGTCCGGCAGTTAAGGCATTGCGGTCTGGTTTTACGCTTTTGGAACTTTTGATCGTTCTGGGAATCATCGTGGCCCTGGCTGCCATGGTCGCACCAAACCTGATCGGCAGTGCTCAGGATGCGAACATCTCGACCACGCGAGCTACGATTCGGACGGTTGAAGATGCTTTCAAACGCAAAGCGGTGAAAATGAATGGTGTATTCGATTCCGGCAGCGGCTCGGAAGTTATTCGAGCACTTGCTCAGCCCTGGGAGGATGCACTTGGTAAGCAGCAACAACCGGTTCTGGAAGAAGTGCCGCGCGACGCATGGAACCGCGAATTTCAGTACGCCTATGATTCCAATACCGACCTGAAGCCACGTATCTGGTCGTTCGGTCCCGATGGACAGGATGGCGGCGGAAGCAAAAGTTCTGACGACGTCAGCAATCTAAGCCGTGATACAGAGTAGGTTTATGAAGGCTATTTTACGCAGCAACGTTTTGTGGTCTGTCACGAAAATTTGCTGCTAATGGCTCTGCCTTTTTCAGAATAAGAACTTTGGAACCGCACTGGCCGCCTGGTCATTCGTGCGGTTCCGTCATGCTGTGTGAACGCCATGAAACGACTTCAACCACAATCCCAGACATCGCGAATGGCCGCTGGCTTTTCGTTGTTGGAATTGATGGTGGTTGTAGCCATCATCGCCATGATTTCTGCCATGGCGTCGCCGCAGCTGATGTCATTGATGCGGGAGAACGCCGTTTTTGATGCGGCGGACCAGGTTCGTGCCAGTCTGGGTGAAACACGTCGTTACGCCATTGATACCGGGATCGACTATGAGTTTCGCTTCGAAGTCAACGGTGCAACAGCTGTGGTGCTGCCATCTGAAAGCGAACAAAACGTTAACGAAGCCGGTCAGAGTACGACAACAGACTCCTACATCCGCATGTTGGTGGAACTGCCGGAAGGCATGCGAATTCGAGCGGACGAAGATGTTGAAATGGCGACCGAAACGCTGGACCCGGAACGCTTTGGACAGCTGGGCGGATCGCAACTTGCTCAGAAGGCATGGGCGACTGCTGTGCTGTTTCGCTTTGATGGAACATCTGATGACTTCGTATTCCGAGTCTCTGATAAAGAAGGGTTAACCTGCAAAGTTACTTTGCGTGGTCTCACTGGCACCTCGAAAACCGGGCTGGTTTATCAGGAGGATGACTAGTGAAACGCTACTTGCAACATGAAACGTGGCAACAGCGGTCATCTCGAGGACTGTCACGCACCGCTCGCCGATCCGGTATATCCCTTTTGGAAGTGCTGATTTCCACGGCGATCTTTCTGGGAGCACTAACGGCAATTCTGCAGATCATGCGAGTCGGCCATGAATCACGGCTGAGCGCCCGGCTGGACGCAGAAGCCGCTTTGCGCTGTGAAAGTTTAATGGGGGAATATGTCTCCGGTATTCTGCCGTTAAAGGCCGAAGCTGCAGTTCCGTTCCCGGATTCTGGTGAACTGTCTTCGTCGGAAGCCTGGCAGTACACAACCGAAGTGGAAGATGGAGGCGGTACAAGTTTGTTGAAAGTTACGGTTCTGGTGGAACACGTCGTTAACGGAACGCAGGCGAATTCGTACTTTCAGCTTTCGCGATTGATGCGAGATCCGCAGCTGTTTTTGGATGCCGCCATGGCGGCTGAAGAAGCGGAGTCGGACGAATGAAACGACTTTCCGCTGAAACGACAGGTCGCGGTTTTACGATCATCGAAGTGCTGGTTGCGGTGGGGCTGACGTCGTTGCTGATGGCCGCCATGTATTCCGCCATGAATATCTATTGGACGTCCGCAACCGACAGCTACGAAGAAATTGAACGAGGTCAGATCGCCAGAGCCATCCTGCGTGAAATGGCTCGCGATATTCAGTCGGCAACGTTTGTGGAACAGGACACATCCGAATCAGACGACGATGGTGACAGCGACGAAGCCGTTGATGCTGACACTGCCATGGCATCCTATACCAACGGACTGTTTGGTTCATCATCCGATCTGGTGTTGTACATCAGCCGACCGGATCGAACGAATAGTTACGTGGCGGCTCAGGAAGTGACCAGTCCCGCCGATCGCAGCAGTGACGCGATGATTGTTCGCTATTTGCTGGCCGAAAAGGGGGCCGGTGGGCTATCGGGCGAACTGGCATCTGACAGCATTCAAGGCAATTCGTCGGAAACAATTGTCGGGCTGGGACGCATGCAGGGTGACCTTTCCGGTTTAAGTCTTGCGATCAGCAACGGTGACGTGGATATGCAGAAGCAGGCGTCTCAATTGCTGGCCAAAGAAGTTTCCGGGATCACGTTCGAATACTGGGACGGCGTGGAATTGCAGACGGAATGGGACAGCACCGTGCAAAACGCCATGCCAATTGCCATCGTTGTCAATTTGACATTGCGGACATTGACAGACCCCCAAGATGCTCGAACCCCGGAAAATATCCCTGGCTGGATGCCCGAATCTGTGCATCGCCTGGTTGTTCCCATTCTGGTTGCGCCTCCATACGTGGGAGAAACGTCGATATGAAAACCAAAGTTTCCGCGGGCAAACTGTCAGGCATTCCAGCATTGTCGCCGGGGCGTCGTGGCTTCATTTTGGCAGTGGTGACGATCACCATCGTGTTGCTGACCTTTGCCGCCTACAACTATTCAGGAACAATGCTTGTCGAACACGAAGCCGTGGTGATGGGCGGGCGAGACCTGTTGGCCAGAACAGCCGCGGAGTCCGGAATCGAATATGCCGCCACTCGCATTCTGGAACGCGATGCTGACAGCACGATCAATCTGTACAACGATCCGGATTTCTTTCGAGGTCGGTTGATCGCTGATTCAACCGTCGATCGTGGGCGAGTTCGCTGCACCATTTTAGCCATCGATGAAACCAACACCACGTCCGGCAACGTGCGGTTTGGCCTGGCCAATGAAAGTGCGAAATTCAATATCAACAAGATGCTGGAACTGGACGCTCTTGAAGAAGCGTTACCGGACGACGAGAAGCTGGGGCTGGTGTCGATGGCGGTTTCCAACATTCCAAACATGACCGACGAGGTGATGGATTCGATTTTGGATTGGCTCGATTCCGACGACGAACGACGGCCCTATGGAGCGGAAAATTCAGACTATCAGGCCTTGGCGATTCCCTACGAATGCAAGAATGCTCCCATGGAATCGATTGAAGAATTGCTGAAGATTCAGGGAGTCACACCGGATCTGTTTTACGGTGAAGATGCCAACAAAAACGGACTGCTGGACCCTAACGAAAACGATGGCGACAAAACTTTGCCAATGGACAATGCTGACGGAATCCTGGATCTCGGCTGGAAAGACTATCTGACTGCTACCAGTCGCGAACGCAATTCCACACCGGAAGGTGAAGCGAAAATTAACCTGAATATGGGTGAGATGACTGAGCTGTACGATGCCATTGAAGAACTGTATGGGGCTGATGCCGCCAGTTTTGTGGTGGCTTACCGATTGGGTGGCACGGACTATTCGACTGAGGGCCTGCCGGCGACGGACTCGGGAATCACCGATAAAATTTCACGCAACGATATCGACCTGACCGTTGTGCCCGCCTATCAGTTTACATCGTTGTATGAATTGATTGGCGGTGAAACCAATCCGGTCAAAATGCTAAGTGGGACAAACCAAAGCTTTCTCAGCCCGTGGACGGAAGACGCTAACACTCTGTTGAATATCTTTCCGGATCTGGAACAGACGCTGACGATCAATGAAGATGCTTATATCGAAGGTCGAATCAACATCAACCAGGCTCGCCGCGAAGTGTTGATGGCGATTCCTTATATTCCGGAAGGGTTGCCCGATGATATCATCAGCTCCCGTCCACCGGTGACATTGGAAAGTGCTTCATCAACGATTATGGCTCGCCGCAACACGGCTGCCTGGATTCTGGCAGAAGGGCTGGTGGATCTTGCCACACTGCGAGACCTGGGGCCCTACATCACCACCGGCGGGGATATTTATCGATTTCAATCGATCGGGCATTTCGACGAAGGTGGGCCGACCACCCGCATGGAAGCCATGATTGACGCGACAATTTATCCACCGCAAATCAGTTTTGTTCGAGACCTTACGACGCTGGGGCGAGGCTACCATCCCAGCATGTTGAAAAGTGCGACGGATGGCAGCCAATAGTTCATAACTCCTTCGGGCTGGTTTAGAGGCCGGAAAATCAATCCAAATCTGATAACCGATCCGACATAACCACTAACCCGTTATTGCGTTTAGGTAAATGCAGCGCCACCATGGATGGTGCGGTGTTTACGACGAAAGCTGTCAGCGTCGGCGAAGAGCGGCCGTCAGTTTGAGACCAAATCAACATCGTGCGGGCATTGTTTAAAAGCGACAACGGAGCGTTTCGGCGTTTGAAGCAACCCACCTGCTTCAGCTGGCTACGCCACTGGGTCAAGGGCACAGCCCTTGTTAGATCAATGAAATCAAATCATCATGTCTGAAACACTTGTTATCGAATGGGGCCGAGACCGCTTGTTGGCGGCCTTGGGTTCTGCGGAAAGCAGTTCGGTAAAAATTCAGTCTGCGGTCAGCATCGATCGTCAGGGCGGCGAATTGCTGCCTTCTGAACTGGGCGAAAAGCTGGCGGCAGGCTTGAAGTCCGTGGGCGTGACCGCCAACGAAGCGATTGTGGTTTTTGAACGTAATCTGGTCACGTTCAGTCGCATCACGTTGCCTAACATCGGTGACGATGAAATACCGGAAATGGTGAAGATGCAGGCGGCGACTCGCCTGACGGTGCCCGTTGAATCCGTGTATATGGACTTCGCTCCGCTGCCGATTCCGGCGGGTTCGGAAACACGAGACGTGTTGCTGGTAACTGTGCCTCGACAGTATATCAATCAGGTCAAAGAAGCTTTGGATGTTTGTGCGATCGAGCTAAAGGGAGTGCGCGTCAGTTCGTTTGGCATCGCGGCATCGGTTGTGCATTCGGGATTGATGCAGAAGAATGCTGACAGCAGAGCAGTCGAAGCGATTATTGCTTTGGGTTCTGATTCGATCGAAATGATCTTCATGTCAGGGCACAACGTCGCTTTTTCTCACAGCGGTGCATCGTGGACGTCGATTGAAGCAATTGAGCAGGCCGTACGTTCGGAGATTTCCAGAGCTCGTATGGCTGCCGAAGGCGACATGGGCAGCTATGTCGTTCGTCGCCTGACGTTGATTGGCAGCCCGGACGTGACGGCTGCCGTTCCGGATTCGATCACAAAACGGTTGAACGATGCCGACGTGGCTCGAGTTGACCCGCAGAATGCGTTGCTTAGTGGTTCGTTTACTGGGATTTCGGCGACTGACCTGCTGGCCATTGCGGGCGTTGTTGCCAACGTGCAAACGCCATCGGTAACTTCCGTTGACCTTGTGAATCCACGACGAACGCCCGAAAAAAGCGACTACAGTCGAGTCAAAAAACTGTTGCTCGCCGGCGTTGCTGTTTTAGCTCTGGTGGGTGGCTGGAAGTGGCGAGAAGCGAAAGTGACAGCCATTCAAAAAGAAGTCGCCGCCGTTTCTGGTGAAGTGGAGGACATGGAAGGTGCCTATAAGCTGGCCAGTAACGAATTGAAGCTGGCCGCTAACCTGGCATCGTGGAGCGATCGCGATATCAGCTGGCTGGATGAAATGCAGAAGCTGCAGGGGCTAATGGGTGGCACCGATCGGGTGTTCATCAAGAAGTTCAATTTTCATCTGATGAGCGGCGACTATATTGCTGCTTTTGATGCAGAAGGTTACGCCAAGTCGCGTCGAGATATCGAAGACCTGATGCGTGTGTTGACGGAAGCTGGCTATGAAGTCAAACCCACAGAAATTACGCAAAGCCTGAAAGATCCAAACTACAATATGGAGCTTCGGCTGGAAGTTAATATCCCGACACCCCCCAAGGAAAAACCCGCTGTTAAGGCCTGATTGTTAGTGACTGCCATGGTAAGCAAGTCGGTTAAAGCCAACGGGTAATTCAAAGTCTGGTGTGAGTGAAATGGACGAATCAAAACGAACTAAAATTCTGGCTGCGGCACTTGTAGGAGTGCTGGGGTTTATGTTTATCAGACCTGACCGCGCGTTAATGAGGCCGATCACTGAAGCCCAGTCTGATTTGCAAAACGCCAACAAACGATTTGATACGGCCTACGAAAAACAGGGTGAAGTCGTACGCGCCAGAAAGCGCATTTCTGAGGGGAAAGCCGTCAGTCTGCCGCCCAAAATTTCCGATGCGCAGCGGCTGTATCAGTCGTGGATTACCAACCTGTCTGAACAGTGCAAGTTTGCTCAGTTGAAGGTCACGCCTGGTCGTACAGAAAATCGTCCCGGTCAATATCTGACGGTCAATGTGGATGTTGAAGCCGAAACGGATTTGGAAGGACTTAGCAAGTTTCTGTTTCTGTTTGAAAAAGCCGACCTGATGCATCGCGTTTCGTCTCTGGATATCGCCAGTACCGGCTCACAGGACAATCCTCGCATGGAAATCACGCTGACCGCCGAAGGTATGAGCGTTGATAAAAGCCCCGTCAAAAGCGACGTGTTTCCTCGAACGCTGATTGCTGCACCGATCACTGAAAAGTCAACTGAAATCAAAGTGGCCGAAAGCGCAGACTTCCCACAGAAGACTCCGTTTCTTGTGCAGATTGGCAGAGAAATGGTAGAAGTTGAGACTGTTGATGGCGGTACGTGGACCGTAAAACGCGGGCTGCTGAATACAGTTTCCGTTGCTCACCCAGCTGATCAAAACGTCTTTCTGTTTCCGGTTGCTGAAGTTCGTCAGAGTTCAGAATTCACCGACTACGAAAACTTCCTTGCGGCATCGCCATTCACGAAGCCGAAGCCTGATCGTGTTTACAAGCCACGATTGGCAATCAGCGATAAGACGATTGGTCCCGGCGAAGCGGTTAAGATTGCGGCAAAAGCGGAAGACCTCAACACCAGCGTTGGAGCTGCCGTATTTTCTCTGGAAAACGCGGCGGAAGGTATGGCGATCAACGCGGAAACAGGCGAATTCGAATGGACGCCGGCAGCTGATCTGGAACCGAAAACGTACGAAGCCACCGTTGTGTTGACCCAAAACAACGACGAGAGCCTGCGTGTCGAAAAGAAGCTGGCCATTACAATTTTGCTTCCCAACGCAGATCCCAAAATCGAAGTTCCCGCCAGTGCTGTTGTGGTACTGGGGCGAGATTTTTCCACAACGGTTTCCGCAACAGACGATGGCGCGGCGGACAAACTGAAGTTCTCTTTCGATGGTGAACCACCAGCTGGCTTGACGATTGATGGCAGCGGAGTACTGAATTGGACTCCCCCAAAAACGTTTACTCCTGGGGATTACACCGTCACTGTGAAGGTAACGGATTCGGGAACTCCAGCAAAGTCAGCCAGTGGGCCAATTACGTTGAAGGTTCAGGACGACATGGCCATTCTGACTCGCTTTACCGGCGCGGTAGGGCTGGATGGCGTGCCGGTTGCCTGGTTCTGGAATCAGGCAGAAAACAAGCGTCCGGAAGTGAAAGTCGGCGAGCGTCTGACAGCGTCCGATATCGACGTTGAAGTCACGGAAATTTCCAAACGCCACATTCTGCTGGCGGACGCTGAAGGCATCTGGCGGCTAAGGCTGGGCGAAAATCTTCGTCAACGAGAACTGATTGAACCAGTCAGCAAGCCGGAAGCCGTAGAGCAACCTGCGACAGGTGAAGAGGCGGCTGAGCAGCAGGCACCTGCCGCTTCGCCGACCACGGATTCGTTGCCAGCGGAAGCAACGCCAGCTGGTGTCGAGCCTGCAGCAACTGCACCAGCAACTGCGGCACCCGCTGAAGCGACACCCGTAGAAGTGACACCCGCTGCGGAGCCGGAATCTGCGCCAGTGGTCGCTCCGACAGCTTCTGCGTCCTCCACCTAAGTAACTCCGCACGACACTGAGATCGCGTTCTCCTTTCGGCAAGGATCTATTTAGCTTGTCGATTCAGCGACTGCTGGCGGTGTTGCACCGGCCGACTTGCGAAACGCCTGCTGAGTCCGCTGGAATGTGGTTGTCCGCCCTCATAAGTCAACGCAGATTGGCGAAGAATTCTGGTTGCCTCGATTACGCACGGCGAATCGCTGGGCTATTGCCTTCTGCAGAGCTATGCTAGATTCTGCGGATTCGTCGTTTTGACGATAAGACGCCGTTGAAATGGGGACGGATTCTTGTGTCGGGCGGGCAATGCCTGGACGATTTTCGGACTCACATTTCGTTTCTGGTTGATTGGCAAGTCAATTTGTTTGTGCGGTTTCTTCCACCGGGAAGCCCGCAGCAGGATCTTAAAACAGGCTTTCGGATATGAGTGATCCCGACCCTCTCGCAAATGCAGCTCAGGACTGGTTCAAAAAGGGAACCGACGCCATGGGGCGGCAAAACTGGGACTTTGCTGTTGAGTGTTTTAGTAACTCCATCAAGATGAAACCCGACGTTCCGCTGTATCGCCAAAGTAAGGTTGGTTGTTGTCGAAAAATGTATGGCGACAATGGTTCCGGCGCCAAAATGGCTGGCATGAAGCTGATGGGTGTTCGGGGGAAAATCAAAAAAGCCAGGATGCAGAAAGACTGGAAGTCGATTGATGCGTTGGTTGAAGATGGACTGGCGGTGAATCCCTGGGATGCTCAGTTGTTTGCCGATCTCGGGCAGGCTGCGGACGAACTCGATCGCAGCGATATCGCAAAATTCGGCTATTCAGAAGCGGTGAAGCTGGATGGCAAGAATATCGAATACCTGCGAGGACTTGGGCATGTCTTGTACAATCGCAATGAGTTCAAGGACGCACGAGTTTGTTTCAGCCGCATTCGTGATATTGATTCGACCGATGGTGATGCTCGTTCGATGATGGGCAAGTGCGATGCCGACGGGATCATTCATTCCGCCAACTACGACACTGCCAAGTCGACTCAGGAAGTGAAGGTCGATAAAGCCCCAGTCAACGCATACGAAGCCGACCGTCGAGCTCGAAAGGGAACGCCAAAGGATTCCGTTGCACCGGGTGAGTCGGCTGAAATGGACCTGCGAGCCGCTATTCGTAAAGATCCCGAAAACGTTGCCTTGTACCTGAAGCTTGCCGATCTGCTGCGCGGCGAACGCAAGCTGGCTCAGGCGATGGAGCTGCTGGACAAAGCTGTCGAACTGTCCAAAAACAACACGGGAATTGTCGAACAGCGTGAAGATGTTGAGCTGGACATCATGCGAGAGAAGCTTGCCGATGCGACAGATCGAGCTCGCAAGAACCCGGACAAAGAACGTCTGGTAGACAAAGCCAAGGCGCTGACAATTGAACTGACAAAACGTGAAATTGAAGTGCTGGCGGCCAGAGTGAACAACAACGCCAACGACATGAAGATGCGTTTTGAACTGGCTGAACGCTATCGAAAAACCAAGCAGTACAAGCTGGCCATTCCATTGTTTCAGCAGGCTTCCAGCGATTCACGACTTAAAGAATCAGCTTTGGTGGCGTTGGGAGAATGCTTTGTTCGCGCCGGGCAGGGAGACCTGGGCCGACGTCAGTTTGATAAAGCTTTGGAAACGCTAAACGCCAAGGACAACCCGGAAGCCTTCAAGAACGCCAACTATTTTCTGGGTCGGTTGTACGAGAAAGCCAAGAAGAACGAACAGGCAGAACATCACTACACAGAAATTCTGTCTGTTGACTACGAATACCGTGACGTGCTGGCTCGACTGCAGGAACTTCAGGGCGGTGATGAGTTTTCCGACATGGACGACATGTAGCACGCCGATTGCGGTGCTGCACGTGTTTACGGTTGATTAGAGCGGGGCTGAGCTTGTTGCTGATGCCACGGTTTTTTCCGTGCGCCGTTCTAGTGAAAGCCTCTTGGGGCTCATCCATGACGGCTTCAATTGTTTGCTTTTGGCGGCCCTGAATTAGTAGCCGTCACGCTCCGCCGTGACGAATAGCACTATAGTTGACTCGCTTGGTTTTTTAAGCCGGAGTTCTTGTTGTAGGGTTTCTGAGTGTAGCACGCTTGTTGTGTTGCGTTCATCACGGCGGAGCGTGATGGCTACTCTTGAGGGCAGGCTGTTCGCTACTCGCCGCCTCGGCGGATTTCTGAACCGGTAAATTTGATCTGGAAGCGGTAGATATTTTTCGTAATACAGGTGATGCGACCGGTTTGCAGATCCACACTTTCCGGCACCTGAGCTCGGTTGATATTGGCGACCGCCTTGTAGCCTCGTTCTGCAAAGATATCAATCACCATGGCGAGCGCCAAAGGATCTTCCAGCAGCGGATCTTCTGAATTCACCACCGCCAGGCCAGGTATGGCGTGACGAATGACAATCGGGATGAAACGATCCTGAATCAGTCGAATGACGCTGTGAAACAGGTCTTTGTGTTTTAGCTGGTAGCCATCAAGTCGGCGAACAAGTTCCTGCCGAGCGTGCATGATCAGGTCGCTGGCCAGCGGCAGGTGTCGCACTGCATCATGAGTTTCGGGGTCCAGTTCCAGCGACGACTGGTAGTCCAGTTCTTTGCGGATATTGCGTTCAACGCTTTCGACAGATGCCTGAGCATCCACGAAATGGTAGTGATAGATTTCCTTCAGCGACTGCAGTGCTTCCCACGTTTTTTCTTTGAATACACGATAGCGATGTCGAGCGGCTTCGGGGTCCTGGTCCGTGGCACGTTCTTCCAGCAGCTGAGTGTCACCTTCAGCTCGAGCTCGTGCATTCCATTCGGCAACTTCTCGTCCACGCTTCAGCTGTCGTTCAACGCTGGTTTTTTCATCAACAAACAGCACCATCACGTGAATGGTTGGTTTCCGAAAGTTGATTGCCAGTGAAGTCGATTGGTATTCGCGATACAGCTGATCCATTTTGCGAACCAGCAGATTCAGGCATTCGACCTGTACTCGAGTTCGCGGGAATCCGTCCAGCACGCAGCCATCGCGGTAATCGGGTTCCAGAAGTTTGCGAAAGACCAGGTTCACAACTTCGCGATCGCCCACCATGCCTCCGTTTTGCTTAATGCGGCGGGCTTCTTTGGTGTCAAGTAAGGCGCTGACCACGATTGGTTCGCAGGTAAGATCGCGAGCTTTCATGATGAAGCCGGTGTTGGTTCCTTTGCCGGAACCAGGTGCTCCGCCAAGCAGAATCAGTTCTTTTGAAAACCGAAGATTTTCATGTCCGTACTCGGCCTCCAGTTCTGACCAGACGTTGGTGAAGATCAACTGAGCATCTTTGACCTCAAGGTTTTCCGTCGATTCCACTGCAGGCGATGCCAGGTTTTGATCTTCGCTCATCGTAAATTCCGTACGTCAGCCACTATGAACCCAGGAACTGTCTGCTTGGCAAATCTGCAAGCTAAAGCACCAGCAGCTGCTTTTGAAGTGTGTGTAAGTCAATGCGGTGGCAATTCTGGCAGCGACCGGCATTTGCTGCGAGCGGGCAGGTCTGGTTTAATCGGGAATAGGAAAAATGAGAATGCCAATTCAGCGGAATTCGTCCCGTGTCACGTCTTCAGTAGACGCATGGCGTTCAATCGCCACAATAGAGATTGTGCAGGAGACAGTTTCGGAGGACATATCTTCTGATGGCTTAGTCGATTCTGCGAATGTTGTGAGACTGAGATATCAGGCAGAGTCGCCAATATTCGGCCGTCCTGGTTTGTGCCTGGTTTCTGCTGAGTGTCAGTTGTGCTGAACAGGAATTCCACTTGATGAACAAAGTCTTGATCGTAGTTGGCGATGCGTCGGAAACGCTCGACACCATGTATCCGTATTATCGCTTGATCGAGGCCGGGTTTCAGCCCGTTGTGACGGCGCCCGAAAAACGCCTGTATCAGATGGTGATGCACGAAGTAAAACCTGGGTGGACCATTACAAAGGAATGGGAAGGCTACACGATTCAATGTGACGTGCCGTTCAGCGAAGTTAACGAAGAAGAGTACGCTGGCATTATGTTTAGCGGCGGGCGAGCACCTGAGTATATTCGTTACGACGAGAATCTGGTGCGAATGACGAAGCACTTCTTCGCCGCCAACAAGCCCATTGCCAGTGTTTGCCACGGTGTTGAAATTCCAGCCTACGCAGATTGCGTTAAGGGTCGCAAAATGGCGACGGTTGGAAAGTGCAGGTTTGATCTGGAAGTGTGTGGTGGGATTTTCGTTGACGAACCATGTGTGATTGACGGCAACCTGGTCAGCGGTCGCACGTTTCACGACAATGGGCACTATGTTGGACCATGGATCAAACTTCTGGAAGCCGCTCGTGATTCATCGCAATAATCAGATGCCAACTCGTCGCCACGCAATGTTCGGGGCTGTGTTGTGTTGTGTGTTGTGGGCTTGCACGCCTGTTTCGACGACAGCATTTGCCGCTGATTCCGTTTCACCATTTGTGGCCGGTTTTGAAAGATTCGCGCGGCATGAAGCCATCGATGCCGCCAGTGGTGGAAGACTGCTGGTTAGCGAGCTAAGTTGTACGGCGTGTCATGCTGTAAGTCAGAATTCGCTGCAGGCCAAGCGTGGTCCTGTGCTGGATGGAGTTGCTGATCGAGTAAGCCCGGAGTGGCTGCAGCAGTTTTTGTTGTCTCCTTCAGAAGCGAAGCCTGGCACTACAATGCCCGATATGCTGGCCGCCCTGACGCACGATGACAGGCAAGCCGCAGCGAAGGCTCTGGCCGCTTTTCTGGCGACGCTTCACAAGCCTTTTCCGGAAATCAAAGGTTCTGGCATAAATCCGGTTCCTTTGGAGTTCTGGGATCGTGGCAACTTTCAGCGTGGTAAACAGCTTTACCACAATGTTGGTTGTGTTGCCTGTCACGCAGCAGATCCAGACTTTGCGGTTGTGGAGATTGCTCAGTCACCCATCGACCAATCGTTGAATCAACTTGATGCCGATGAGATTGCAGAGCTTGGCCTGGAACACGTCGCTCGCAAGGTTGAATCGATTCCATTGCCGAATGTTGCATCGAAGTATACGCCAATCGGGCTCACTCATTTTCTGCTGAACCCGGAACACGTGCGTCCTTCCGGGCGAATGCCGAATTTTGGTTTCGGGGCGGTGGAAGCTGCAGACGTTGCGGCGTACCTGCTGCAAAGACAAACGACAGATATTCAAGACGCAGCCTTTCGCACGGCGGGCGATTCCAGCGTACTTTCCGATTCGGAATCTGTGATTGAAGCTGGCCGTCAGTTGTTCGCCAGTTTGGGGTGCATCAACTGTCATTCCGTAACAGATTTTAAGGGTAGCAACGTTGTTGCGAAGCCATTGGCCATGTTGGATTTCGAGTCCCGGAAAAACTGTGTTGGGTCTGCTGTTGAAGGAATTCCTCACTTCCCCATCGACAAAGTTCAACGCCAGATGCTGCAACAAACAGCGGCCTCTGCTGTTCGCAATAAATTGAATTCACGCGATGAGTTACAAGCCCGGCTGTTGCAATCGAACTGCTTTGCGTGCCACGACCGCGACAAACTTGGCGGCATTGGTCGGTTTCGGAGGCCGTATTTCGAAACTGTTGCGAACGTCGATATCGGTGACGAAGGGCGATTGCCGCCCGCACTAACCGGGATCGGAAAGAAACTGACAGTGGCCTCAATGAAAAGCGTGTTGGCTGGAAAGACGGCCATACGGCCTCACATGCACATTCGAATGCCCGTGTTTCCAACAGCAGCCACAAAGGAGCTTCCGGAACTATTTGCGGCAGCGGATAGCATCGGTTCTCAGCCAACAGAAGCGGCGGTGTTCGGCAATTTCAAAAGTCTCGCAACAGAAGGACGCGCACTTATGGATGCCGGGTGTGTGCAATGTCACACGTTCAAAGGCGAAACGTTGCCGGGCACTGTAGGAGTCGATCTGGCAGGTGTGACTGATCGAGTGAACCCGAAATGGTTCTACGATTTCCTGCACAACCCATCGCTGTTGAAGGAACGAACTCGCATGCCGACGTTCTTTCCGAATGGGATTAGCCAGAACAAAGATATTCTGAACGGCGACACGCGAAAACAGATTTCTGCCATGTGGGCGTATTTGAAAGATCTCGATCGGCAGTTGGTTCCCGAAAAGATTCTGGTCGCGCGGAATCAGGACTATGAACTTGTTCCCACAGACCGCCCGATTGTGTTAAGAACCTTTATGCCCGAAGCAGGAACTCATGCCATCGCAGTGGGGTTTCCGGCAAACATTCACTTTGCCTTTGACGCAGAAAAAATCAGATTAGCTCAGGCGTGGCGAGGTCGATTTCTGGACGCTCAGGGAACCTGGTTCGTGAGGTTTACGCCGCCAGCGAATCCATTGGGAGATCACCTCGCTGTTTTTGCGGACAGCGTTCCGTTTGCGTCTTTGATTGATGCCAAACAGGTTTGGCCCGCAGACGCAGGGGCAGCCGGTTATCGGTTTAAAGGCTATCGACTGGATGCTGGCGGAGTGCCCACGTTTTTGTATCAGTTCGGCAACTACGATGTGGAAGATCGAATTCAGCCCGGCAAACAACTGGAGACACAGCAGATTCTGACGCGGCAATTTAAAGTGGTGCCGCGTGAGTCGAGTGTAGCTGAGGATCGTTCGTTGTGGATGAGAGTTCACCAGGGGAAAGAACTGAAGCTGACGAAATCGAATTCGTGCACGAACGATGCAGGGGTTGTTGTGACGGTTGTAAAAGGCGTTGATGGTGCTGCCGAACTGCGTCGAACGGCTGCGAAAGCGGAATGGATTTTTCCGTTGCCCAAAACCGGCGAACTGCAGATCGAGGTACAGTACTCATGGTAGCGGCAGTCAATGATTTTTGTTTGTCTTTTCGACTTTTTGTGTGCGGTGGGTGGCTCCGTGTTGCGGCGGTTGTGCTTGCGATCTGCGCTGCCGTGTCTTGTGCGTCACGTGGTCTGGCTGATGGCACTGAAGAAGACTATTACCGCATTATTTCTGTAGCGACGTCGAAGGCAACCGCAGATTCCAGGTCTGCGAATTGGAAGCCGGCTCCCGATGGCCTGGCGTTGGAAGTGAGTGGGCTGACAATTCTGGATGACAAACGCATCGCTGTTTCGATTCGCAAGGGAGAAGTCTGGATACTTGATGGCGTCTATGACGATCCTCCGTCGAAAGTCAGCTACAAACAATTCGCGTCTGCTCTGCATGAACCGTTGGGGCTGCTGAAGCTGGGCGATTCTCTATACACCACTCAACGCACGGAATTAACTCAGCTGCGCGATACAAATGGCGACGAAGTTGCCGATGAGTATCTGACGGTCGCCAAAGGTTGGGGAGTCACGGGCAACTATCACGAATACGCGTACGGCCCGAAGCTTGACAAAGATGGAAATCTGTGGGTTACGCTGAATATTGGCATGGGCCTGAAAGGCGACATGCAGGCGCGGACGATTTTGAATCCGACACTGAACGTTCGTCAGGCACGCTGGCGCGGTTGGGGGATGAAGATCACTCCCGATGGGACCATGATTCCTGTTTGTGCTGGAATGCGGTCTCCCAGTGGCATCGGCAGTAACGCGGCTGGAGACATGTTCTATACAGATCAGCAGGGAAACTGGGTCGCGACCAACAGCCTGCACCACATGCGGGAAGGAGTGTTCTTTCATCACGCAGAAGCACTGGCGTCGATGAATCTGCCCGGTTCTCCAATTCGAGGTATCACGGAAGTTCCGAATGGTGTGCCGGTTCCTCAGGCAGTGAAGCAGTTTCAGCAGTTGAAGCCGCCCGCCGTTTGGTTTCCCTACAAGAAAATGGGGCAGTCAGCCACCGATATTATGCTGGACGAAAGCGACGGGCAATTTGGCCCCTTTGCCGGTCAGTTGTTTATTGGCGAGTTCACTCAGGCGTCTATCAATCGCGTCTTTCTGGAGCTGGTTGATGGTCAGTATCAAGGGGCCTGTTTTCCATTTCGATCGGGCCTGGCTTCGGCCGTGCTAAGGCTGGCACAAGGTACCGATGGCAGCGTGTTTGTCGGGCTGACCAATCGTGGCTGGAGCAGTCTTGGCTCCGCGTCGTATGGTTTACAGCGGTTGGTGTGGACGGGGAAAGTTCCATTTGAGATCAAAGAGATGAAAGCGACGGCGACGGGGTTTGACCTGGTGTTTACGAAACCCGTCGATGTCGCAACTGCCAACAGCAGCGAATCGTATGCGATGTCCAGTTACACGTATCTATATCATTCCACCTACGGCAGCGATGAAATTCAGACGCAGGACCTTGCGGTAAAAACTGATCGTGTTTCCGATGACGGATTGACGGTTTCGCTGGCCATTGAAGGACGTCGAGAAATGTTTGTTCACGAATTGATCGCCAAAGGAATTCGCAGCGCTGATGGTGAGCCGCTGTTGCACGCTCATGCTTACTACACACTGAACAGGATTCCGAAATAGGAGCGTGTGTTGCCCGGTTCTGAGGCGGAATGGTGGCTGGAACAACAATGTGCCGAGCCTTGATGCGATAAAAACGGGCTCTCGCTTTCAGGAGTTATCTGTTGATCTCCAGAACGGCGATTGACCAGCGTCGTGAAGTGTCGACACTGTGAGCTTCTGCTCTTTTTTTGAAACGACGCACGTGTCTCTTCAGACACCTCAATTCCAGGCGACTTCACAGGAACCAGTTGTCACGCAACGTGTTTGGCGACGACATCCTGGATGGATTATGCTGGGAATTGCCGCCGCCACAACGTTTATGTCGGCTCCAGGCCAGTCGTTTTCTGTGGCTGCGTTTGTGGATCCAATGCTTTCGGATCTAAAGATTCAACGCACGAACTATTCCCTTGCGTACATGGTTGCCACTTTGATTGGCGGTTGTGCTCTGCCGTTTGTTGGGCGACTGGTCGATCGCATTGGGGCACGCATTGTACTGCCGATTGTGGCGTTGGGGCTGAGTGCCGCGTGTGCGTGGATGTCGCAACTAACGGGAGCTGTTGGTTTGTACGTCGGCTTCACAATGATTCGCTGTTTGGGGCAAGGTTCGTTGACGTTAATTGCGAACTGGATCATTGGCGAGTGGTTTCATGTATTTCGAGGCCGAGCTGCTGGGATTTGTGCGGTGGGAGGCACGTTGTCGGTATTCGTTGTGCCTCAGGTGAATAACCTGTTGATCGACGCTTACGGTTGGCGAGACACCTGGATGATTTTAGGAGCAACCGTTAGCGTTTGTCTGGTGCTGCCTGCAATTTTCCTTCTTCGCGATCGCCCTGAACCGCTGGGGCTTTTGCCCGACTGGAAGTTCGCAGATCTGGAAGACCGTGAGTTACCTGAGGATGAGTTACCCGGAGTTGAGTCATCTGCAGTTCAGCCAACCGGCAAGCAGCTGAAAGCCGAATTGGAATTGGCTGAGCTGGAAAATTCGTTTACGGTGAGCGAGGCGTTACGGTGTTCTGCGTTTTGGAAGGTTGCCAGTGTTGTGGCCACTGTTTCATTGGTTGGCACCGGTTTGATTTTTCATCAGGTTTCGATACTTGCAGAATCCGGCGTCAGTCGTGAAACCGCTTTGACGTGTCTGGGAGTGCAGGCGTGTGCTGCTACGTTCTCCACGCTGTTGGCTGGCTATCTGATTGATCGTATGGAAGCCCGATACGTGCTGGCGTTTTCGATGCTGTTTGAGATCATGGCGTTGCTGTTGTTGCTGTTTCTGCCATCTCCCCGGTGGGCGTTTGTTTATTCAGCTTTGTTGGGTCTGCATGGCGGCATTATTCGCAGTGCGGGCAGCATGGTGTGGATTAATTATTTTGGGCGGCGGTTTCAGGGATCGATCCAGGGAGTTTCTATGTCGATTATGGTGCTTGCTGCGGCGTTCGGCCCCGTGCCAGTGGCGTTGTCTGCGGATTACACGGGGAACTATCGAGCTGTATTGATGTTGTTTTTGACGTTGCCCACTGCCGCTGGAATTGCCGTTTTGTCGGCGGCTCCACCCAAACGAAACACGGTTGTTTAAAGTACGGTCGAGGTTGAGCGAACGAAGTTGCTGAATGTCCTGTATGTGTTGCGTGCGAGCTGCTTCCGTCCGGTCACCCGGATCGACCGCGTCTTCGAGTCTTTTTTGATCGAGTTGCTCGATAGCGTCGTTCTGGGTTTCTGCGAGCGATCCAGGTTAAGTATCTGGCGAATTCCGGGTGCGATTTCAGTTCTTCCACGGAGCTTAGCTGACGTTCCAGTTGCTTGTTTGGAAACAGGGCGTGGATCATGCCATGGCAGTCCAGGCAGATATTCAGCGTCTCACTTCCACCGCGGCTTTTGGGTTTGAGGTGATGGGCCGAAGTGCGTGGTACTTTGCGTGTGCACAACGGGCATTCATATGGATAGTCGTCGTCAGCCGCAGATTTCATACGGGCAGGTTTCCTCTACGGATACGATTGTTCAGGTGATTTTCAGGCTGACGTGCTGACACGACAAGCCAATCGTTGGTTCTGCTGCGTTTGTAAGTGTTATAGGAATTGCAGCGGAGCCCGCTTCAATAGAAAACCTTCGAAACTTCATTGCGGCTGCAATACGACAACCTATGTTTCCCGTAAACAACCAGTTCGTTGATCCGGATTGCCAAACGTGATTTTGCGCCCGCACCGGGCTGAATACGCAGATAAATGGGTATCGCAATGTCTATTGCCGAAGTAGAAACACAGACGACCGCAGAAACCACGGCTAAAACGCCAGGGGAAACGTGTCCTCGTTGTCATACAACAAAATCGTGGGGGCAGATGTCCTGGTGCCCTGATTGTGGCTTCTATCCGGTCGTTGATAAGTCTGCGGAAGACGGTACTTCGTGGGCGGATAATCTTCCCGACCTGCCTCAGGAAGAAGAGGATGACAGTCGCACGGCTCTTGAATCCATTCCAGCCTGGTTTTGGGGCTTACTGGGTGGGATTGTCGCGATTGCCGGCTTCAGCGTTTTTGTACGCGCAAGTTATCCAGACGATGAGGAAATTCGCGGCACGGTTGCATTGCTGCAGCTGTCGCTTGGATTTGTCAGCATGTTCATTGCACACGCGATTTCGGCGAAGTTCGCCATGAAGAGTGATCGGCGAGTTAACTTTAACGACGTTCTGCTCTCGTGGTTTAATATTTGGCAGCCTACAATTTCCGCGTTGCCTCACACCTGCAAACGGATTTGGGCATTTGTGTGGGGCGGTATCGCGGTGATTACGGCAGTGACGGTCATCGGAGGCATCGACTATTCCGCTCCGTTTCGAACTCACAAATCGCCTGAACTGAAGCCATTGAGCGTTGTTGGAGCCGTCGCCGGAGCTGCTCGAGCAGGAGCGGACGACAGCGAGTCGATGGACGAGGCTCTGGGCGATCTTCAAAGCCAGGTGAGCGAAGCCGGAGCCAGTGGTGATCTTGAAGACGGCGGCCCCAAGAGCATGGAAGACGCCCTGAACGAACTCGGCAATATGGAAGACCAACTGGAAGGTCTCGACACTGAAGAACTGGCAAAGTTGAAAGCGGCGGCCAAGCGGAAGGAGCTCGAATGCTTTATCTATGGCGTGGTTGTTGATGACAGGAACGTGCCAACCAAACTTTTGTTTGCATCAAACATTCTGGGAACGGAACAGCACGTCGCGGAGCTCGACGTGAATGATCTGCCACGCGACAAGTTTCGTATTATTGCGGTTCGGCTTTACAAAGAAGTCCGCCGTACTCCTGCTATTCCATCAGAACGTCAGGCCATTTGGGTGAAACCAACCGTTGTTTGTCGCCTGACGTTTGCTGGTGAAACGAAGAACGGAAAATTGGATGATCCGAAATTTGATGCCATCGTGGTGAATCAACCAGGGCGATATAACTCATCACGCTTCGAAGGCCGTGACCAGAGTCAACGCTGATTTGTTACATGCTTTGCGTTGTTGCAAAGCATGGTGATGGATGTTTGCGACGTTCGAGTGCGTTTTGTTTATTTTCCTGATCGGGCGTGGTTCACGTTAAGTCGTGTTCGCCCAGCGACAACGGAGCGGCTTGGCGTTCAATCTCCCCACGTCTTCTCGCATCCCACGCCACTGGGACAAGGACGAAGCCCTTGTTAGATGGTGGTGGGGGCAGACAGTGGCGGGGCTTCGTCGAGGTACATGCGTTGCCAGAGTTCCAGGCATAGCAGGTTCCACAGCCGATACGCGTGGTCGAATTTTGACGACGTATGTTGTTCCACCAGGCGTCGCACTTCGTTGGCATTCAAAAGGCCTCGATCAAGGCAACGTTGTGAGAGCAACACATCATGCAGTAGCGGCTTCAGTTCGTTGCGGAACCAGTGGTCGATAGGAACGCCGAAGCCCATTTTCTTTCGTGTTTGAATGTCAGCCGGAATCAGGTCTCGAAAGGTTTCCGTCAGAACCATCTTGCCCTGCTGCATTGACTGCTTGACTTCAAGCGGCATGCGAGCGGCAAGTTCAATGACTTTGTGATCCAGCATGGGGCTGCGGCATTCCAGGCCCACATGCATGCTGGCAATATCAACTTTTGTCAACAGGTCACATGGAAGATACGTTTCTACGTCAACGGCTGTTGTGCGAGTTACAAAGTCTCGTTTGGGAAACATTCGGTACGCATCAAAAATGCAGGCCGCCGGATCTTCAGTCTTTGTCAGGGCGAACATGTCTTCGCTGACAAGTTGTTGAAGTAAGTGGCGGTTGAAGATTGTAATCCAGTTGAGATAGCGTTCTTCTGAATCCATGGCGAGCGTTTCCATGAACCGTTTGCCTCGCCGCAGAAGCGACTTCTGTCGTACGGAAGTCGGCAAAACGGCAGCCGCAGACGCCAGCATCCGCCGCGCCCAACGTGGCAGAAAAGCCATGCGTTGCATCAATCGGACGCCTCGATAACGATCGTAGCCGCAAAATAATTCGTCACCGGCATCTCCGGTAAGCGCCACTGTTACGTTTTGCCGCGTCATTCGTGACAGGTACATTGTCGGGATGGCAGAGCTGTCGCCAAACGGTTCGTCATAGTGCCAAATCAGTTCCGGCAGGATACGAATGGCGTCCGGTTCAACCATGGCTTCGTGATGGTCCGTGCCCAGCATCTCCGACGCCTGCCGAGCGTAATGGCGTTCGTCGAAGGCCTTCACCGGAAACCCAATAGAGAACGTCTGTACGGGGCGGTCTAATTGTTGTTGCATCAAGCCGGTGATGATTGTTGAATCGATGCCTCCGGATAAGAACGCTCCCAGCGGTACGTCGCTGCGCAGTCGCAATCGCACGGCTTCCGTGAGTTCGCTGCGCAGTTCATCTTTCCAGTCGTCGATTGTGCGTCGATTGAAGTCTGGCTGGTCGTAGGGGGCCGTCCAGTACCTGTGCGTGTTGAGTTCGCCATTTTTTAAAACGGCAATCGTTGCTGGAGGCAGTCGCTTGAAGCCCTGCATCATTGAGTGTGGCGCGGGGACGTATTGAAGAGTGAGGAACTTTAATACGCTGCTGCGATCAAGCTGTCGTGGAATTCCAGGAATTTGCAACAAAGCTTTCTGTTCGCTGGCGAACGAAAAGCGGCCGTCTTCCAGTCGATAGAAAAACGGTTTTTGCCCGGTGCGGTCTCGAGCGACCACCAGTTGCTGCAGCCTGGAATCCCAAATCGCCAACGCAAACATGCCCCGCATGTGCTGGACAAAGTCCAGGCCGTGCTGTTCGTACAGGTGTACGATAACTTCTGTGTCGCCGTCTGTTTTGAACTGGTGACCGGCACTTAAAAGTTGTTCGCGCAGTTCGCGATAGTTGTAGATTTCGCCGTTGAAGATGATCTGAATGGAATCGTCTTCGTTCCCCAGCGGTTGAGCACTTCCTGCCACATCAATGATGGAAAGTCGTCGATGCCCCAGAGCGACTCCCGGCTGTCTATCGGACGACTGGTCAACGATCCAGTGGCCTTCTGCGTCGGGGCCACGGTGTCGAATAGAGTCCGTCATTCGTTGCAGAACGTCACGGTCGATCCGTTGATGTTGTTTCCACCAAATTGCTCCAGCAATTCCGCACACTGTATTAACCTTTTATGGGACGTTGCCCCGTAAAATCAGATGGATCAGTTCGAAGCTTTGGAACGGCTTCATGGATGTCGGTGTACCGCGCCTGGTTGGTAGTTTCGTTGTAGCTGCCCTGCTCTTCTCAGGATGTCAGGCGATTGTACAGATCAAGGTGTTTCTGAATCATTAGTTCAACACTGTGTTGTTGCTGAATGTGTTTTAGTGCCGCTGATGCCAGTTTTTTTGCCAAGGCGTCGTCGTCCAGTATTTTCTTCAGCGACTTTGTGATTTCCGGCCCGTTGCCCTGAGGAAAAACCAAGCCGGTCTGTTCGTGTTGAATGAGTTCCAGGTTGGCTGGAATGTCGCTGACAACTGCCGGAACGCCGGATGCCATGGCTTCCATTAAGCTGTTAGACATGCCTTCGAATAAGCTCGGCAGGCAAAACGCGTTTAGCTGTGGCATAAGTTGCTGTGCATCGTCACGGTGTCCCAGAAAGTGTGCTTTGTTGCGGCAGCCAAAACTTGTCAGCAGTTCAGCCAGGTTGTCTCGTTCGGGGCCATCGCCGATAAAAACAAGGCGTACGTCTTCAACAACTTGATGCAGCAGCTGAAATGACCAGACCAGATCTTTCAGGCACTTTTGAGCCGCAAGTCGTCCAACAAATCCAACCAGTTTGGTGTTGTCGGAAACTCCCAGTTCGCTGCGAAGTGTTTGGTCAGTTGCGGGGGCCGGTTGCTGCGAACGTAACGGAATTCCGTTGCTGATGACGTTGATGAGATTGTCTGGGACACCCACTCTTGTTCGGTAGAAGTCTGCGACGCTGTGCGAATTGGCCGTCATCGCGTCCATACGTTTCGCAAGTCGGCGGTCTGCTGATAGCTGCCAACCGCTTTTCCATGAATCCACGCAGCGTTCAGAAACTATCACTTTGGAACCGCCGGGTCTAACGCCGGGCAGCCGCACGTAAGTGTTTGCGGAAAACAGAAACGACTGAATTATGTGGGGGCGGCTTTTCCAAAGCAGGCTTCGCAGTCGCACAAATGTAAGAGGGTCGAAGCGGAATCGCTTTTCCAGTACATGAACTGAAATCCCCGCATCCTTCAGTTGGCTGGCGTAGAATCCTCCGCGATTCAACGCGATGACGGATACATCCGCAGATTGGGCTAGTTCCGTAGCCAGCAGGCACAACTGACGTTCCGCTCCAGACTGATCGAGCGTTGGAATGACAAATGTAATGCGAATGAGATCGCTCGCAATGCTGGTTCAGTTGACGGTCTAAACGCATTGAAACCGCACTTCCTGTGCAGCGCGTTCAGATAACAGTGAGGCTAAGTGTAGTGACTTACGCCGTTGTTGAGTTGTCCGTCGCCTGAATTCAGGAGATTTCTGAATTGCGATGGAATTAGCAAGTTGGCGCGGTGCTGACAGCGTTCGGGCATCGGGCAATTTGACGGGATGCCGATGCTGGTGAGTAGTGAACGCCGCTATCCAGGCAGCAGCAGTTTACACTGCGCTTAAAAAAACCGGGCGAGTTGCCCGGCTTCTTGGGGGTGCCCGACGCTTTGGGGTCATGGGGGCGTCGCTGTGGGAGCGACTGTTGGTGCGTCAGGCGGGGTATTGATTTACTGTATAGCAGCCAGTGTGCCAATGGTTGGTAATGTGTTTGGTGTTGTTGTAAGTTGTTTCAGATAAACGGGTTGCGGAGTTTTAGTGCAGCCGGCTACCCCGTTCCGGAAATGTGGGCGTGCGTAGGTTGAGCATCAATTTGTTGCCGAGCGACGCTGCATCAGGTTATCTAAGTTATTTGATTGCAATCACTTATCGCAAATGAGAGTCTGATTCTCAAATGATGCCGCCACGCAATGTTGTTTGCAATCGATTCAGGTGGTACAAACATCAGGCGAAATGAAGCTCAAAACTTCGCAAATTGCCGTAGAATATAGGCTGGAAGATGATTCTTGCGGGCAATTTGGCAGAAATGTCAAAGAACGAGTGCTGGTATTCCGATGTGAATTGGCATCGATTCGGTTGACGAGTCTAAGGAATCGGACATAATCCCGATCTCCGAGGTGACTCGGCCGGTTACCAACAACTTGATTCGCGTCTTGTTCAAGACGTGTCCTTATGCGGATGTAGCTCAGTGGTAGAGCACCACGTTGCCAACGTGGCTGTCGAGGGTTCGACTCCCTTCATCCGCTCTTTTTTTATGGCCCGACTTTGCCTCAAGATGTTTGTAGGCAAGCGACCAGAATCGAAAAAAGGCTAGATAAATGAGTTCTGATGGCGAAGATAACGTCACCTCAGGAGACGCAACAGCCGTTGATAATTTGCCGGCTGAAGAACAGCAGCGTCTGAATTTGACCGTCGAAGTTAAGTCAATCGGCCCTTGCCGGAAGCACGTTTCCGTGACAGTTCCGGAAGCGGACATCGCTCTGATCCGCGACGCTTCGCTCGACGATTTTGCGGGTGGAGCAGAAGTTCCAGGGTTTCGCATCGGCAAAGTGCCTCGCAGTTTGCTGAAGAAGCGGTTCAAGAACGAGCTTGCAGATCAGGTTAAGCAAAAGGTTTTGCTGCAGAGCCTTGAGCAGATGTCGGAAGAAAACGACATCGATCCGATCAATCAGCCCAATATCGACGTTGATAGTCTGGACATTCCGGAATCCGGCGATTGCTCGTACGAGTTCGATGTTGAAGTTCGCCCCGAATTCGAAGTGCCGGACTACACCAAGTTTACAATTAATCGCCCGGTTGGTGAGCTTTCTGATGCTGAGTTGAAAGCATTCAAAGACCAGTTCCTTGAGTCTTACTCTGAGCAGAAAAAGGTGGATCGCGCTGCCGCGGTCGGTGATTCTGTGCTTGTTGACGTGCTGTTCACGCACAAAGGCAAAGAGATTCGTGAGAATGAGGGTGTTTCTCTGCGACTTCGCCCCACTCTTCGCTTTCAGGACGCTGTGCTGGAAGGTTTCGATCAGTTGATGCTGGGTGTGACGGTCGGTGACACAAAGACAGCTACGGTCTCAGTTTCTGTGCAGGCGTCTGTTGTTGAGATGCGTGGCGAAGAAGTTGAGATTACTTTAACAGTCAAGGAAGTTCGCGAGCACGCTCGTCCGGAGCTCGACAAAGAATTTCTTGAGCAGTTCAATTGTGAGTCAGAAGAAGATCTGGACGGACAGATAAAGTCTGCATTGGAACGTCAGATTGAGTTTCAGCAGCGTCAGTCGACTCGCGATCAGGTTCTTGAAAAGATCACTGAGTCTGCCGATTGGGATCTGCCGGAATCTCTTGTGAAGCAGCAGACTGAGAATGCTTTGCGACGCGAGATGCTTGAAATGTCTCAGGCTGGGTTCACTCGCGAGCAGATTGCTGCTCGTGAAAACGAGATTCGCCAGAATGCGATTGAGAACACTCGCAAAGCTCTAAAGGAACACTTTGTTCTGGATCGTATCGCTTCGAAAGAAGAGATCGAGTGTGAGCCTCAGGATATTGACACTGAATTACTGATGATGTCATTCCAGACTGGCGAGCCATTGCGACGCCTGCGTGCTAGAATGGTTAAGTCAGGCATGATTGAGAACATGGAAGCTCAATTGCGTGAAAGAAAAGCAGTTGACTTTATTCTTGAACACGCAACATTCAATGACACAGAGCGAGAGCCAGCTGCTGAGAACACTGTGACAGCGGCCTCGTTTGCAATCTGCGGAAACATGTCATCAAGTTTGATTGACGACGAAGCAGAAGAATAGAACGTCATGACAGCGATGGTGGATCACTTGTTCCACCGCCGCTGAATTCAATTACACGGATGAACAGGACTGAGCGAATGACGGATTTTCGTTCCGGGTACACGCCAATGGCGGCTCGTGACTATGCGGCACAGCGACAGATGACTGTCGGTGATCTTCTGCTGGACAACCGCATCATCTTTCTTGATGGCCCGATCCACGACGGTAGCGCCAACCTGATCGTGATGAAGATGCTGTTTCTGCAGTCGGAAAATCGACATCAGGACATCCATCTTTACGTCAATTCGCCAGGTGGTTCTGTCACTGCGACATTGGCGATCTACGACATCATGCAATTTATTGAATGTGATGTCGCGACATATTGTGTCGGCCTTGCGGCGAGTGGCGGAGCAATTCTTGTTGCTGGCGGAACTGCCGGGAAACGCTTTGCTCTAAAGCACTCCAAAATGATGATTCACCAGCCTCATGGGCAGGTTGGTGGCCAAGTGTCGGATATTGAAATCCAGGCAAAAGACATCATTGAGACTCGCGAACTACTTAACGAGATGTTGGCGGGGCACACCGGTCAGTCTGTAGAGAAGATTGCTGCTGACACTCAGCGGGACTTCTATATGACAGCTCTGCAGTCTAAAGAATACGGTCTGGTTGACGAAATTCTTGACAAGTCCGCGAAGGAAAAGAAGTAGTTCTTTCGCACTTTGTTCTTTGTAAGTCAACACCTTTAGTCGGACGGATTCCAACATGACCAACTTGGTTCCTTACGTTGTGGAAAAAAATGGCCGCGATGAACGCGCCATGGACATTTACAGTCGCCTGCTTAGAGACCGCATCGTGTTTCTGGGAAGTGGCGTCAACGATGACGTTTCCAACAGCATTGTCGCCCAGCTTCTATTCCTGCAGTTTGATGATCCCAAAGCTGATATCCACTTTTATATCAACTCACCAGGCGGTTCCATCACTGCTGGCATGGCCATCTACGACACGATGCAGTACATCAGCTGTGACGTGGCGACATATTGCATTGGGCAGGCTGCAAGTATGGGGGCCGTACTGCTGACTGCTGGAGCTGCCGGCAAACGACATGCCTTGCCAAACGCTCGCATCATGATTCACCAACCATTGGCGGGTTATGAAGGGACGGCAACGGAACTGGAAATTCACTACAAAGAAGTTCTTCGAATTAAGCATCGAATGAACGAGATTCTGCTGAAGCACACCGGGCAGACTCTTGAAAAGATTGAGCAGGATACCGATCGTGATAACTTCATGACTGCAGAAGAAGCTCAGACCTACAATCTGATTGATACCGTCCTTGAAAAGATTGAATAGGATGGACGGTCGCTGATATACGCAACTGCTGAAACCCGAGTCGTCAATACGGCTCGGGTTTTCTTTTTGTATGTCGCCCATCATCAGGCACTATGTCGTCTGGCCGACGTGTGCGGAACGATTGAAGCGAGATTCGAAGTTTTAAGTCGATTGAATTCCGGTGTAGAAGTTGTTCGCTTAGCAGTGGCCACCTATCATCCGCGTTTCTTTTCTCGTTTTACAGTTCGTACCAATGGGGATTCTGGTCAATGGATGAGTTCATTTCAATGCTTACCAACCAACTTGGTATTGGGGAAGATGCCGGCAAGTCGGCAACGGGAAGCATCCTTAAAATGGTCAAGGAGCAGCTTGACGAATCCTCATTCGGCAGTCTGCTTTCAAAGCTTCCCGGTGCAGAAGCACTCGTTAGCCAGGCGGAAGCAGGTACTGGAAAGCCTGACGGCGGCGGTGGATTGATGGGGTCCTTGACATCCATGGCGGGCAGTCTGCTTGGTGGCGGAGACAGCGGAGCTGCTGGTATTGCCAAGGCGTTGGGCGATTCAGGTATTGGCCTGGACAAGGCCGGTGGATTTCTTTCCGCATTGATTACGTTTCTGAAAGAAAAGCTCGGAGACGACATGTTTGCCAATCAGGCAGCGCAGCTGCCTGAATTGTTGGGTGGTAAAGATTGAGATCGCAGGGACTGGCTGTCATCAATGGCGGCCTGACTTTGCGAAGTAGCGGCAATCCCTGATTTGCATGCGAAGAGCAACATGACATGGTCCGGCCTGAATGTGCCGCCCTCTGCAAAGGGCGGCATTGTCACCATTGGCAACTTTGACGGAGTCCATCGCGGGCATCAGGCGATGTTGACGGCCGTTCGTGGCTGTGCGTTGGATGCTTCCAGTCCCGTCGTTGTTGTTACCTTCGATCCTCATCCGGTCAACATACTGCGTCCGCAAATCGAATTGCCTCGATTGTCCTCTTTGAAGACTCGAACGGAACTGCTGAAACGTTTTGGCGCTGACGAAGTGGTCGTATTGCACGTCGATAACGATTTGCTTGGAATGGATCCTCAAACGTTTTTCAAACAAGTCGTTATTCAGCAACTGGAAGCGACGGGAGTAGTTGAGGGACCGGATTTTCGTTTCGGCAAAGACCGATTGGGTGACACCACGGTCCTGAAGCAATTGTGCGAACAAAACGGACTTCGCCTGCAGGTGATTTCTGCCGTGCGTCACGATGCTGAGATGATCTCATCAACTCGTATTCGAAGCCTGATTTCAGGCGGCCGGCTTATTGACGCAGTCAATCTTCTGGGGCATAGCTATACCATCACCGGTCAGGTGTCTCATGGGGCTGGGCGCGGAACAACATTGGGGATACCGACGGCGAACCTTGAAAGCATTGCGGAATTACTGCCTGCTGATGGCGTTTACGCAGGTCGTTGTGTACTGAACGGAAAGCCGTATGCTTGTGCTGTGAACATCGGGCCGAACCCGACGTTCAATGACAGCACTCGAAAGCTTGAATGTCACGTGATTGATTTTGCTGGTGATATCTACGGTCAGGCTATGGCTGTTGACCTGTTGAGTGAACTTCGCGAGCTGCATTCTTTTGATTCGCAAGAAGCCCTCGTGACCCAGATTAATCACGATGTTTTGCGGTGCCGACAAATTTTTGCTGCTTCTGAAATCTGATTTTGGTTTCCTGCGACGCGACTTGCTTCCCGAATTTTGTTTCCTCGATTAAATGGGCGGCTTGCTCTGTCTGCTTTCAAGCCCCCGATATTGCACAAATATCTGCGGACAAGCGGGCACCGCGAACAATGACATGTTCCATGTCTGCTCCAATCGGATGACAAGTATTCGCGTGTTATGTTTCTGGCCCATTCGTGCGGAAAGGAGACATTGCAAAGCACGGCTAACCTTAGCATTGTCTGCCGACAGCTATACGGCATTTTCGACTGCTGGAAGGTGCGGATGTGGCGCGAGTCGAGGAAATCACGAATTTTCAGGTCCGGTTCCAGACGTGTATTTCGATTTTCCGGTGGGTGGCCAGGTTTCGCCCATTCAAGTCACATCGATTGTTCGACACTTCTTGTGGATCAACATGCACTCCAGGCACGCCAAAGATTACTCTGAGGCTGTATTGCAGGCCGTTTGCGGTCTCGGCAGCAATACGTGGTGCTTTATGTCAATTGGTGAAGAAAAGATAAGCCACTGTTCATGGGCGTTCCGTCGGCTCTGGAGTCTTCCCTTTGATATTGATGTCCCCATAGACCTCAACTGCAGCGTGGTCCAAGAGGCCTTCCGAAAACATGGATGTTCGCCAGACTGGATCGGAGCATTAACAAGAACGGCAGAAAACGGTCTAATCGAACATCCTGTAATGCCTGACTTAAGTGGCCTTGGCGTGGCTGTGAAATGCCAAACAGTAACCGATGCCACAGCACGTCCAATTGGCAGAATGCTCATTTTCGAACACGATGGCTTTGCCCCAATTCCTCCAGAATTGCGAAGGCGAACAGAAGTTGCCCAACAGCAACTTTCGAAGCTTACTGAGCGAGAAACGCAGATTCTGGATCTTGTCTACGAGGGGTTTACAAACAAAGCCATTGGGTTGAGATCAAGAATCAGTGAAAAGACCGTAGAGAAGCACAGGTCTAACATCATGCAGAAGCTCGGGATTCGTAACGCGGTCACACTTGTGCGTAGAGTTACAGAAGCGAAGTTGTTTTCTGATCTGGTCACCGACGATCAGGATGCTGAATCGTAACTCCGCATTGGGTGAGAACTTCCTTGCCGGCGTCCTGCAGCCCTCCGCAGTTTTCTGTCGTTATTCGGGCCACAGCGGAAGCGATAGCGCACAAAGCTATCGCAATTGTAGCCCCCCTTTCATTAACGGATGCTGTGATTGTGGTCCGGAAAAGTGGTGGCTCAAGGTTACCGGGGCGTTACAATTTTCTAAATGATGGGCGGGATCCGCTCAGGAACCTCGCCGCCCAGTTTCAGATGTAGGTTGATGAAGTACAAATTGTTACTTTGGGATTTCGACGGCACGCTGGCCGACACGCTGACACTCGCGTTGAATCTCTATAACAGGATGGCTAAAGAAAAGCAGTTTAAGCCCATCACTGATCCGCATGCCGTGCGTGAGATGAACATGCGGGAGTTTCTGAAGTCGCACGACGTGCCGATATATCGCGTACCATTTGCTTTTGCCGCATTTCTAAAGGAATTGGGCAAACTGGCAGCTGACATTTCGTTGAACGAAGGAATTGGCGATGCGCTACCGCAGATTTCTTTAATGGGAATTCGTCAGGGCGTTGTATCTTCGAACGCGACGGAGATTATTCAGCAATGCCTGAAGTCGAATAATGCGGAGACGTACTTCACGTATGTGAGCGGAACGTCGCGTATCTTTGGAAAAGAGCGACGGCTGAAGTCTGCTGCAAAGCAGTTCTCGGTTCATGCCAGCGAAGTATTGTATATCGGTGATGAGATTCGCGACATTGAAGCGTCCCAGGCAGCGGGAATGGATGTGGCAGCCGTATCTTGGGGGCTGAATTCAGCCGAAGCTCTGTCCAGCCACCATCCCACTCACTTAGTGTCTCACCCGGAGCAACTGCTTCAAATTCTTCGGGACAGTCTCTGAAAAGTTCCTGCCCCAACTGACAGTTGCAGAAGCTTTATCGCTTGGTTATCGAGTTGCAGCGTCGAGTTCCACCTGCTCACTTCCGAGCTACAGGCTTAAAGCAATTTTTCTCCCGCTGTGCGAACGTGCGAAAGCAGGTTCTGTCGGAGAAGGAAAGACGATTATGTCTTAAGGTGAACAGCTACAGTCTTCAGGAACAAACAAGACCGGCCATGCTGTAATCTAGCCATGCCCGTCTCCGGCGTTGAACCTTTGAGGATCGCCGGAACGTCTCGCATAGCAGGGCGTTGATTCACTCGTTGAAAACGTATTAGAGCGCATTTCACGGGAGACTGGCGCCAGGTGGGTAAATTAGGTAGTGTGGC
>ERZ887942.345-NODE-345-length-38813-cov-9.043191_pt1 | contig 38813 bp, 42 predicted proteins | sample MGYA00521099_ERZ887942 | MGnify/ENA primary metagenome ERZ887942 (study PRJEB32303, sample SAMEA104408605) | aquatic metagenome | biome: Brackish water; feature: Pelagic; material: water | place: Baltic Sea | collected 2014-06-07T06:48:00 | depth 16,251 m ... | reverse complement strand
CTCGGTAACGATGAGATCTGTCGCGCTACTGACTTGACCCGACCCCATTAATCCACGTAGCGTCACGCACTCAGCTTAATGACCTACCTTATCTAGGAGACCACTGTGCCAAATGCCTACATTGTTGATGCCTGCCGAACACCTCGCGGAATTGGGAAAGTCGGAAAGGGCGCCCTCGCGCACCTGCATCCCTCTTTTCTTGGCTCTACGGTGTTAAAAGCGCTGGCGGAGCGCAACGCGCTAGACACCGGCGAGGTGGATGACGTGATCTGGGGTACCTCATCGCAAAGTGGAAAACAGTCAGGTGACCTGGGGCGAATGGCCGCCTTGAACGCCGGTTATGATATGCGTTCCTCAGGTGTCACATTGGATCGGTTTTGCGGCTCAGGCATTACCACCGTGAGCTTAGCAGCGGCTCAGGTCATGTCAGGAATGGAAGATCTCGTCATTGCGGGCGGCACTGAAATGATGAGTTACTTTCCCTCCATCGGAGAACCCGGCGTGCCGCCTATGCTGGACTCCGGTAATTTAGATTTGCGCGCTATGCACCCACAATCACAACAAGGCGTCTGTGCCGATGCCATTGCAACACTGGAGGGCATTGACCGTGAAGCCGTCGATCAGCTGGCACTCACGAGTCAACAACGCGCCGCGCAAGCGATCGCAGAGGGGCGGTTTGATCGCTCTTTGATTACGGTTCACAACCCCGACGGCTCGGTCGCACTCGATCACGAGGAATTCCCTCGCGCAGAAACCACCCTCGAGAGCTTGGCGGGGTTAAAAACCGTTTTCGACGTCGTACGAGATGTCCCGGTCGATGAGGCCGGCACCACTTACGGGCAACTCATCCAACAAAAATATCCCGATTTAGACACCTTTAACCATATCCATCATGCGGGCAATTCTTCGGGAGTGGTCGACGGTGCTGCGGCACTGTTGCTGGCGTCTGAGCAGTATGTTGAGCGTCGTGGATTAACGCCCCGCGCACGCATCGTCGCGACCGCAAATCAGGGCGATTGCCCGACGCTAATGCTCAACGCACCGGTACCCGCAGCGCGCAAAGTACTGGCTAAGGCCGGACTAACCGTCAGTGATATCGACCTGTGGGAAATCAACGAAGCCTTTGCGGTGGTAGCCGAGAAATTTATCCGCGACCTCGAATTAGATCGCAGTAAGGTCAACGTGAATGGTGGCGCAATGGCCTTGGGACATCCTATTGGGGCAACGGGGTCGATCTTAATCGGCACCCTTCTCGACGAACTCGAGCGACAGCAAAAGCGTTATGGGCTTGTGACTATGTGTGCGGCCGGCGGTATGGCGCCGGCGATTATCATTGAGCGCATTGCCTAGCGACGAGTGTATTAGGTATTGCGTCGCATCTCAGTCGCAAGTGAGCCTAAAGCGGCTCAGAATTTGCTAGGGTCCATGGCCCCTCAATGATGTCACCCGCTATGCCCCCTGCCTTGTTTTCAACGCTATCGCTCTCCCCCGCACAACTCGAGGCATTAGCCGGCCTGGGTTATTCGGTAATGACGCCCGTCCAAGCACAAAGCTTGCCGGCGATCCTGCAACGCAAAGACGTCATCATTCAAGCTAAAACCGGGAGCGGCAAAACTGCCGCCTTTGGTATCGGGCTGCTGCACCATTTGAACCCGCGCTTTTTTGGTGTGCAAGCGATGGTCATGTGCCCGACCAGAGAACTGGCTGAGCAAGTTGGTGAAGTCATTCGCCAACTGGCAAGTCGCATGCGCAATATTAAGGTGGTCATGCTGTGCGGCGGCAAACCTTTTGGCCCCCAGCGTGACTCGCTGGAGCACGGTGCACATATCGTCGTAGGCACACCCGGCCGTATTCAAGATCACCTACAGCGGCAGACACTGGATTTGACCCGCGTCACGACGTTTGTGCTCGACGAGGCGGACCGAATGCTTGACATGGGCTTTGCTGAAGTAATGGCCACGATTACCGCGGCACTCCCAAAGGCGCGACAAACACTGCTGCTCTCAGCAACCTTTCCAGATGATATTAAAAAAATGAGTCGCGCTATCCAGCGTCAACCAATAGAGGTCAAAGTGGATACGGTCCTCACACACGATGAGGCGGTATTAGAGCAACTCTTTTTCGAGATTCAAAAACACGAACGCAATACTGCGTTACTGGCACTGTTTGAACACTATCAGCCTGGTAACGCGATGGTCTTTTGCAATACCAAAAAGCAATGTGACGAGGTTGCAAGCTTTCTTCAAGAGCATGATATCGAAGCTGCTGCGATCCACGGCGACCTTGATCAGCGAGATCGAGATCAGGTGCTACTGCAGTTCACCAATAATACCTGTCCTGTATTAGTGGCCAGCGATGTTGCCGCGCGTGGCCTCGACATACCCGCCCTTGCGATGGTCGTTAACTTTGAGCTGCCCCGCGATGGTGATACCTATGTTCATCGCATTGGGCGCACAGGGCGTGCCGGCGAGACGGGACAAGCGTTTAGCCTAGTTACACCCGCGGAGGCGCCGCGCATGCGCGTGATCGAAGATCATCTTCACATCAACTGTTTGTGTGACGTGATGGCATCATTGAATCGCAATCCCAATTACCAACTACAAGGCGACATGGCGACACTTCAACTTGACGCGGGGCGCAAACAAAAATTACGACCGGGCGATATATTGGGGGCGCTCACAGGAGACGCGGGCCTAGCGGGGGATCAGATCGGAAAAATTAAAATACTCGATAACAGTAGCTATGTTGCGATCGCCAGATCGGCGCTTCGGCAAGCCATGAATTATCTCGCTCAGGGCAAGATTAAAGGTCGCTCGATTCGAGTGCGTCGCCTGAGGCTACGCCAATAACTGGCACGTCTCGCTCAGAGGCGAGCTGGAAAAGGCGCCAAGAGAACCCCATTGTGATCAAAAAACCGGGCAGCTCCCGCAACGCTTCACGCTGTTCACGATGGCCTCGAAAAGCAAATGGTGTAGCTGCCACCAAGGCCTGCAGCTCGGCGCTAGTAAGTTGTTTTTCATAATGGCACTCACCCTCGCGCAACAGCGCGCCATCAGGGATAGTCCGCCTCAGTAAAGGATGCTCGCGTGGATGCTCGTAAAGCGCCGCCTTTAACTCCCATAGATGTCGAGCCGCAGGCCCGACTTCCAAGTAATACCCGTTCGGGCGCACCGCCCGAGCGACCTCAGCATCACTCACAGGTGAGAAGATACAGATCGCTAGATCAATACTCGAAGCCATCACAGGAAGATGACGCGAACTCGCTACCGCATACTGGTGCTTGTCGTGATCTTTGGACGCTAATCTCACTGCGCCCTTGGCAATATCTATCCCATAGACTGACAAGCTCGGCATTGCCGTAGACAGCATCCCGCCGTAGTAGCCTTCACCGCAACCAATATCGAGCAGCGTGTCTAGGGAGGTGCAAGTAGCGACTGCTTCAATCAGCTGTTCAGCAAGTGGACGGTATAAATGCGCCTTATGTATTGCGCGGCGACCTCGCACCATCTCGGGATTGTCGCCTGGATTTTTGCTGCGCTTGTGTTGTACGGGAAGCAGATTGACGTAGCCTTCTTTCGCACGATCAAACCGATGGGCGCTGGTGCAAGCCAAGCCCGACTCGACTTCCTCTAGCGACTGCGCGCAATGGGGACACATCCAAACCATGATCGTGCTCTCACCTCATCTTATCGCCACTCCCGTCATGGCGTACCATAGCAAAGGTGGTCGAGCGCCGGGCTACAGAAGACGCAATGCCGCCACCCATTGAAGACAAAGAGGCAGGTACCATTAAGAGTCCGATCATTACGACACAGCACTGGATCCAGTCATTTGTTATCGATCTTAATCTGTGTCCTTTTGCACATCGTGCCGTAGCAAGCGGCGGTATTCGCTACACGGTCTGTGACAGCGAATCACTACAAGACATCTTGCACACGCTTCATGAGGAAATGGACTGGCTCGACAGTGACCCAGAGACAGAGACCAGCCTTCTCATCCTGACATCTGGCATGGGTGACTTTAGCGATTTTAGCGACTGTGTAGCGATGGCTCAGGAGCTACTCAATATGATGAACTGGGTGGGCATATACCAACTCGTGGGTTTTCATCCCAATCACCAGTTTGCCGCGACAGAACCAGATGACGCGGAAAACTATACCAATCGATCGCCTTACCCCATGGTGCATATACTGCGCGAATCCAGCGTAACGCGTGCTGTGGCAGGCATCGAGGATGTCACGCTTATCACGGAGCGCAACACCGAGACATTAAATCAACTCGGTGTCGAGGCGCTCATGAAGCGCTGGCGCGACTGCAGCATCGAGACCTGACAGGAAAACGTCGCTCCAAGGCGGGGTGATGCAACTTTAGAGACTGGGGTAAAGCATCGTGTCGAGCTGTGGGTAACAAGCGCGTCTATGAAGGGGCAAGACATTATATGAGTCGAGCCATAGCGACTATGACACCCGTTAGTGAAAATGGACGGTTATCGATTTGAAGAACAGCAGATGACTCAGAGTAACTCAGTCACCATGAGAACGTAGCCGGCTGCGCCCACCACCCACACAAGGCTTCGCACAATTTTAATTCCTGCGATATAGATGGGTACGTATGCGACGCGGGCCCAAAAGGCGATCTGAGCGCCCAATAAGACTTCCGCATCCAAACCTGCAGCGTGCGCGACGAGTGCCAATGGCACAAAAAATACGGCTGCTTCAATGGCATTTTTAGCCGCCCTATCCGCTCGACCGCCCAGGGCAGTCGCCTCCTTCAAATTATCGCGATTACCGAGTCCAATAGTGCGACCCTCAGCGGTCCACTCTCGGTTACGAATAGCCGCGCCAGCGACTATGGTGACGAAGGTCAGCACAGTAAAATATACGGTTATTTCTAATAATGGTGTCATGCAGGGCTCCGGCGCTAGGCACGCTTTGGCAGGTCAACGGATACCACTATAACCCTTGAGCGCGTCGATTTCATGGCATCCCTATAGCTCGCCATCAAGAACCTGGTACGCCTAGCATTGATGCAAAGTAGCGACTATGGTTACCTTGGCGATGTCTATAACTGGGCCGCCCTAAAAGACAATGTGCTAAGCACGCCTAACCGCACTTTGCTAAGCGACAAACCGTTATGCCCATCATCGATAGAGGACTATCAACCATGCAGTGCAACACCCTCAGCGAGCAAGCCCGGCACTGGGCAAAGGCACAACCTGAGACGATCTGGATGCGCGATCTGTGTGCAGGTGGCTCCACCGATTACACCTGGGGTGCCGCCGTCGCAGAAATTGATCGTGTGGCAGCTTGGCTTGAGGACAAGTTCGCGCATGGCCAACACATGGCGTTGCTTTGTCGAAATCGGGCGCATTGGATCATGGCTGACATGGGCATCATCCACTCTGGTAACGTCACGGTGCCCCTGTTTACCACTCACGCGCAAGCGACTGCCGAGTACATCCTTGACTTCACTGACACGCAAGTACTTTTCCTCGGCGAGACCGAGAACTGGCAGGCGGTTAAGGCAGTCCTCCCGACGGGGTGCCTGATCATCGCCCTACCGGGTGTGAATTGCGATCTGCCCCATACAAAGTGGGAACAGCTTGTTGACGAAGCACCTCAAGACAGGCCGACTTATGAGCCTCAGGCGGACGATACGGTCTCTCTTGTTTTCACCTCTGGCACCACGGGCTTGCCCAAAGGCGTCATTCAAACCCACGCCACCAACCTCATTCCCATGCGCCGCTGCCAGTACTTGTTCACGCAACGGGCGCAACCACGCTGGTTTAGCTACCTGCCTCTGTCGCACATCGCCGAACGTCAGATCGTTGAATTCTCATCGATCAATACTGGCGGGGAAATCTGGTTCAACGAGTCGCTGGCAACGTTAGCCACCGACCTCCCCCGGTGCCGGCCGCATATCTTTTTTGGGCCGCCCCGTGTGTGGGAGCAACTCAAGCAATCGGTTACCGCAAAATTCGGCGGCGCCGAGGCCCTCGATGCTGCCATTGCAAACGATCAAGCCGGCGTGCAAGCGTCGGTGACTAGCGCATTGGGTCTGGATGAGGTCGAGTACTGCCTGACCGCTGCCGCACCAACTCCACCCGCTCTGATCAACTGGTGGGACGCTGTCGGCGTTAAGTTGTGTGAGGGCTTTGGTCAAACCGAGGCCATGGGACTCATCATTACTGATCCGGAGAACCGCAGAATCGGTTCGATTGGTCAACCAGCCGGCGAAGTTGAAGTGAAGATTGGCGAAAACGACGAGCTTCTGATCAAAGCAGCAGGCTGCACGCCGGGATACTACAACCGCCCTGACAAAACGTCCGAGCTGTGGCAAGACGGGTGGCTGCACACCGGTGACAAAGTCCGGATCGACGATGACGGCTTCATCTTTATTACCGGACGGGTCAAGGATTACTTCAAAACGATTCAGGGAAAATTCGTCGCGCCCCCACCGATCGAGGGGCTCTTTGCGAACAACCCCCACTCCGAGCAGCAATGCCTGCTGGGGCGAGGCTACTCAAAAACCGTCATGGTAACGGTACTCAACGAACCGTCACGACTACTGCCAAGGGAAGAAGTCGAAGCTGCCGCACTCGCAACGGTCGAATCCATTAACGCCGACATTGAAAAGCATGCCCGGATCGGCGCCATCATTTTCAGTCAAACGCCCTGGACTATTGAAAATGAGATCCTCACGCCAACGATGAAAATACGTCGAGAACAAATCGAAAATACGTTTGGCGAGGACGCTGAGCGCTTAGCGCGCGACGGGGCCGAAAAAGGGTCGATACAACTACATTGGTTCGACTGATGCACCACAATGTCCGATGCCCAGAGCCGGCGTGTTGCCTGACTGACCAAATGGGTCAGACGCTACGGCGTCGGCATATCTGACTCATATTCTTCAACCACGTAGCTGCGCGTTTTGTCTCGCTCAAAAAGACGCTCTTCATCAGCGGTGATTTCTATTTGCGCCGATTCAGAGGCGATTAGAGCCATAGCCTTGTCCATTCGAGCTTGATCGGGGAACCAGATCTCCATCAGCACATCAAAAGGCAACGTTAGGGGCGCGTGGTTAGCCGAATCGGCGACGTTAAGATAGCGGCGCTGATACTTAGTCGCATAGCCACTCAGGTATTTCTCACCAATCTTTCTATGGTGGGTTTCATAATGCTCAATAAACGCGTCTCTCGTTAAATCCGCCTTGCGGGTCAGTAATGTGATTAGCTTAATCATAAGGATACAACTCTCCTCCCTGTCTGCGCGAAATCACTCAACCGAAGCGTCTCAGCCGTCCCACCGATTGCTGGTTACTCATAGAATAGATGTCGACAAAGTGACATCTGAAAATTGCCAAACGGTATCGAAACGCAGGCGCACAGTCTCAGCCGCAGCGGTATCACCTTGCGCGCTCAATGCCGCGGTCAGTCCATATAGCGACCAACCATTCATAGGGTATTGCTCAAGGTCCGCTTCGAAAACCAGCTGAGCTTCGGCAGCGCGTCCGTCTGCTAACAATGCCGCACCAAGCGATTGTCGTGTGGGGTAATACCAAAAGGGAGGTTCCGTATACGGTAGCGCATCCTGCAATGCTACTGCTTCTGCAAACGACGTTACCGCCGCCGCCGCGGAACCGGCCCGAAACGCAATCTCGCCGCGCAACAACAATTTGGCGATTGCGAGCAGATCTTTTGCGGGATACACATTGCCCATAAAAATCTCATCGACCTGGGGCTCAAGCTGCTCAATCGCAGACAATTCGTTGAGGGCAGATTGTTCATCTTCCATTGCAGCATAGGCGACGCCGCGTCCGTAGTGCCAAATAGCCCTGGCGAAGGCAAAGGGGGCGTGAGGTTCGGGCTCAACTAAGATTGCCTCCCAACGGGCAAATCGAACCAGTGACAGCATGGGCACAGTGCGAAAAAACTGAATCGTCGGAAACTGCTCTACCTGCTCGATGCGCACATTGTCGACTACCCGGCGCGCGCTCTTTAGCGACAGCTCACTCTGGCCTTGCATGGTCGCGGAAGCCCACAAAAAGTGAATGTTGTGTGGGTAATACAAGGCCGGATAAAAGCCTTGCGCATTACACTCGGCAATATACGCCTCATCAATATCCGCCGCTCTGATATTGGCAAGTGCCGCATCTTGGTAACGGCCAACCCTGAAATAAATATGGCTGGGCATGTGGACCAAATGCCCCGACCCCGGCACGAGATTAGCAAGCGCATCAGCGGCAACCTCAGCCTTGTGTGCACTCGAGGAGGCCTCCAACGCGTGAATATATAAATGGAGAGCTAATGGGTGCTCCGGGTCTTCTGCCATCACGCGCTCAAGACTGCTTATCACCGCCTGTGTGTCTGGCTTTGCCTCACCAGTCGGGCCCCAATAGTCCCATGGCATCGTATTCATTAGCGCCTCAGCATAAATGGAGGCCACCGTCATGTCGTCGGGATAGGCATCAACCATGAGTGCCAGCGCGTTAGCCCAGGCATGATCGAGTGGATCGCGGGGCGTCTCACTTTGCCCGTCGTAACGCTTATCTAAGGCCAGAATCCAGCTTCGTTCTTTTGGCGACACCCCGTCGATTAACGCCAGAGCACGATCGATCGCCGAACGCGCGCTAACCCGATCCGCTGGCGTCATCACCGCCTTACCGTTATTGGTAACATTAATATTGGGGCCCGTGGCTAACGCCTCGCCCCAAAAGCACATAGCGCAATCTGGATCTAATGTTTGTGCGGCGCGAAAGCTGCGAATCGACTCTGCGTGGTTAAATCCAAAAGCCAGCACCATGCCTTGATCAAAGTAACGCTGAGCGTCGGCATCGCGTGTCGTAATGGGCATGTGGAAGCTACCCATTCCTGTGAACAATGGCGCGCCCGCCCGTTGCGCTAACGCCTCCTTACCCTCAGCCGGCTTTTCTACTGCGAGAGGATCGCCGCAGCCGCAGAGCAGCACAAGTAGCCATCCCCAAGTCATCGCAGCGCCGTTGCGTCTCATTGCTTATCACCTGCGATGTGAATCATGTTTACGTCCTGAATTAACAGCACACTGATTACCTCCCCTGTCTCTGACGTCTCAAAGAAAAAACGCGGTCAGTGGCCCGCGGCTCCCCTTTCCCCTATTACGACACTGCGCGCATCTGAAACTAATGCGTCAACCTGATTAGATGTCAGCGTCCTGAGAAAAGCAACGAGTGCCTGCTGCTCCGATATTGTCATCCTCGTATTGCTAATTCTCACATCTTGTAGCGGATCTTGACCGCCACCTCCCGCGTAGTACGCCACGACACTCTCGAGAGTGGGCAGTGATCCATCGTGCATGTAAGGAAAGGTGATCGCGACATTGCGCAAACTGGGAGTGCGATATCGCCAACGATCCTCGTTCTGCCCGGTGACTTCTTCTCGCCCATTATCAATAAACGTCTCTGTCTCGGCGGTCACCAAAGGCACCACATAAACGCCGGGTGCGAGTTGCACCTTATCGAGCCTCACGCCTCTTTGCTGGCGAAGGTAGCCCACACCGGTGTTGTGAAAGCCGCCGTCCGAAAACAAGCTATTGTGATCGCCCAGCTGGTGGCAGCTGATACACCCTTTCTCCTGAAACACCTCAAAGCCTAGAGCGGCTTCTGCCGGATAGTTATTCATCAACCCGGTATCGACTGCAAAATACCAACGATCGAAATCGGAATCCCCAGACAACAATGCCCGCTGATAAGCAGACAAGGCCAATCCCAGGCTGTGCTCAGACAAGCCCGCTGGATAGAGCGCTGCAAACTGTTGAGCGTAGGTATCGATAGTCGCTATTTTTGCTATGACGGACTGGCGATTCTGATTAGCCATTTCGTTGTGCGCTAACAAGGGAGACCAAATTTGCTCTACCAGAGAAGACTCTCTGCCATCCAAAAATAGCTGCTTGACGAAGACGACGTTGTATAGCGACGGAACATTGCGACGAACGCCTTTGCCCTGATGCCCCACCGGGGTCGCCAGCTCGTTCTGCGTGAACCCCTGCTCTGGAATATGACACATCGCACATGAGAGGGTGTCGTTGGCGGAGAGGCGCCGATCGAAAAATAGCTGCCGACCCAAATCAATTTCTGCCGCCTTCGCGCCCTCGCTGACGACTGGCAAGCCCAAGGGCGTGTCATCACGCAGCTTGTCGAGAGCCTGCCGAATGCCCGACACCTCGATAACGACTTTGGAGTCAGTACGGTAGGTCTCCGATTCGTATCCGACCCTTGAATCCGCTAGCCCCACTCGGTGAAGCAAATCCACAGTGGGCTTATCTCCATTTGAGATCGCGTCGGTAGCGACTGAAGAAATGAACAAGAGCAAAAAAATTATCTGAACTCGCGCTCTAAGGCCCGCCGAAAGTAGGTGCATTGCTGTAATTTGAGGTGTTAGCATTATCGAAGTGTGGCAGAAAAATTCGGAGAAAAAATAATGATCTGGAAAATGTTGATTTCTAGCGTTGTCGCCGCCCTATTGCTGGTGCAACCCACCTCGGCTGATGAAACTTGCATGTCGCCCTACATGGCCAAAATTGTCGGCCAGGAAGACTATGTTTACATTTGGACCTTGGGCCTCGAAGGTGTCGGCAACGGTGAGGACAAGCTGGTCACCGTAGACGTGAATCCAGATTCGGAGACTTACGGCACCGTTATCCACACACTCTCTATGGGTGGGCGTAACGAAGCGCACCACTCGGGGCTTACAGATGATCGACGATTCCTGTGGGCATCTGGACTCGATACCAACAAAATCTTTATCTTCGACGTGCATACTGACCCTGCCGCACCCAGCTTGCATCGCACCATTGATGACTTTGTGAGTAAAACGGGAGGCGTAGTGGGTCCACACACTAGCTATGCACTGCCTGGTCGCATGCTTATTACTGGGCTGTCCAATAATCGCGACCATGGCGGGCGCACGGGCATGGCCGAATATACCAATGAGGGCGACTTCATTACGAGCGTCTGGATGCCCACTGACGACAATCTGCAAGGCGCTGTGAAGTCTGGGAACTTTGCCGATGGCTATGGCTACGACGCGCGAGCGCTACCTCGCCGTAACGCACTCGTGACCTCCTCTTTTACGGGTTGGAATAACTACATGATGAATCTCGGCAAAATGATGGGTGATGCAGAAGCGATGAAGCGCTTTGGCAATACCGTCGTTATTTGGGACCTTCATGCGCGCACGCCCAAGAAGATTCTTGATGTGCCCGGCGCCCCCTTGGAAATTCGATGCGCATGGGGCTCGCAATCTGATTACTGCTTCACCACGACTGCCCTCACCTCTAAGGTATGGCTCATCTACGAAGATGATGCAGGTGAGTGGCAAGCCAAAGCGGTCGCCGATATTGGCGATGCGAGCAAGATCCCACTGCCTGTCGATATTTCTATATCAGCAGATGACAATCATCTTTGGGTGAACACGTGGAATGATGGCAAAGTGCGGCTATACGATATCTCTAATCCTCACGCGCCTGTTCAAGTCATGGAGAAGCAGATTGGCGAGCAGGTCAATATGGTCTCGCAAAGCTGGGACGGAGAGCGCGTTTATTTTACTTCCTCTCTGCTGGCCAACTGGGATAAGACGACCGCATCTGAAGGCAATGACCTACAGTACTTTAAGCTGTACAACTGGGATGGCGAGTCGCTGACACCAGCGTTTAATCTTGATTTCATTGAGCTGGGTTTAGGGGCGCCGCACCAAATGCGTTTTGGCGCTCATGCACTTTATGGTGGCGCCGCTGCACAGTCACCTTCGGGATTATCGTCGCCGCCCGCACACTGACATCGTGATGCGCACGGCCGTTATCCTGCTGCTGTGGGCACTGAGCGCAGCGGCAGTCAGTGCGCCTCATGCACACAAGGAGCCCGTCGTTATGGCGCCGGGCTACTCACCACTCTCCTTTAGACCGCCAGAGCCAGGGACCTATGGGTTACCGCCGATGGGTTCAGCCAGCGATGGCTCGGTGCTGAATAGCCAGGGCGAGCCAGGCGCTCTCCACGATTATCTTGGGGATAAACCCACCGTACTGAGCTTCATTTTTACTACCTGTGACGACGTAAATGGCTGCCCTTTGGCAACCTATGTGATGAGACGCGTGCAAGACGCGCTACAGGCGGATCCCGAGACCGCCGATAAGGCGCGCCTCGTCAGCTTCAGCTTTGACCCTGTCTTCGATACGCCTGCCGTCATCGATGCCTATGGGTCACAGTTTCGCGCAGATGATTTTGACTGGCAGTTTCTCACCACATCGGGAGCGGAGACGCTTGATCCTATTCTGAATGCCTATGGTCAGTGGGTTATCCGAGACTATGATGATAACGGTGATTACATGGGCACCATGTCACACATTTTGCGAGTGTTTCTGATCGACAAAAATCGCAACATTCGCAATATTTATAGCACCTCCTTTCTGCATGCCGATACGGTTGCAAACGATGTCCGCTCGCTGTTGCTGGAAGATAACGCCGCGTTGCCCTAGCACCACCCACTCCACTCATATCTGGTTGGAACGCAGCGCATCACGATCTGCGCCGGCCCCTAAGCAACCTTCACTGCAGTGACGCTCACTTTCCTGAACCATGATATTCTGCCGCGGTTTTTAGCCACGGCACTGCGCTAGACGTAGCGCAAGTAGAATAAGGAGAAGCGTCAATGTACATCAATGGTGAGTGGCTGAAAGATGGCCCTACATTCTCGGTCTATGACCCCGCCACCGGTGAGACGCTGGATGACGTGTTCGATGGTAATGACGGACATGCCCACCTGGCTATCGAGGCAGCAGCGCGCGCGCAGCAGAGCTGGGCTAACCAAACCGCCTACCAGCGGTCTGAACTGCTGTATCGAGCACATGGATTGATGCTTGAGCGACAGTCGAATCTTGCGAATCTGATGACTCGCGAACAGGGAAAACCGCTCAAGGCCGCTATGAATGAGGTGAAGTATGCCGCTGACTTTTTATTATGGTTCGCCGAAGAAGCAAAACGAGTTTACGGAGAAACCATTCCGTCAGCACGCTCAGATCAGCGATTTTTAGTTCACAAACAGGCGATTGGTGTCGTCGCCGCGATCACCCCCTGGAACTACCCGATCTCAATGCTCACCCGTAAACTGGGACCCGCCCTAGCGGCGGGATGCACCGTCGTATTAAAGCCCGCTGAAACCACGCCGCTCTGCGCTATGGCCGTCTTCGAAATTTTACATGAGGCAGGCTTTCCAGCGGGTGTTGCCAACCTTGTCACAACCAGCGAGCCGAAGCCCATTGGCGATGTTTTTTGCACACACCCCAGCGTTAAGAAGCTCACGTTTACGGGCTCTACCGCAGTCGGCAAACATCTTGCTCAAGCGGCAGCGCCGCAGCTCAAACGGGTCTCAATGGAGCTGGGCGGCCACGCCCCTTTTATTGTGTTCGACGATGCCGACCCCGTGCATGCGGCAAAAGGTGTATCCCTCGTCAAATTCCTCAATACAGGCCAAGCGTGCATCAGCCCTAATCGTATTTTTGTGCAGCGCCGCATTCTAGAACCATTTCTCGCCACGCTTCAGGATCGAGTCAGTAAACTGCGAGCCGGTAACGGATTGGATCCAGCTAACAGTATTGGACCACTCATCAATGAAGCGGCGATCCTTAAGGTGGACCGTCAGGTGCAGGACGCGGTTGCCAAAGGCGCCACCTTGCTCAGTGGTGGAACTCGGCTCAGCGATGGTGAACTTGCTAAGGGTCATTTTTACGGGGCCACGCTTCTCAGCAATGTCACTGCCGAGATGCTCATCTATCGCGAGGAGACCTTTGGTCCCGTTGCGGCCGTGGTGCCATTTGACGATGAAGACGATGTCATTGCCATGGCGAACGATACCCACTACGGGCTGGCGGCTTATCTTTACACACAGAACTTGTCTCGTGCCTTGCGGACCTTTGAACAACTGCAGTTTGGTATCATTGGCATCAATGATATTAACCCCACCAGCGCCGCAGCTCCTTTTGGTGGGATGAAGGAAAGCGGCTTGGGCCGAGAAGGCGCGCGCGAAGGTATCGAGGAGTATCTCGAGACGAAACTCGGCGGACTCAGTATATAGTCGCCCCATTAATACGAGGAACACTCCCATGGCTGCATCGGACTATCCAGGTCTCGACACATTGGCTTTGCACGCAGGGGCTCAGCCTGATCCTGCGACGGGCGCCAGAGCCACACCGATTTATCAAACGGCATCTTTTTGCTTTCCCGATTCAGATCATGCCGCATCGCTCTTTAATATAGAGCGAGCAGGACACGTTTACTCACGCCTGAGCAATCCCACAAATGCCGTATTAGAGGAGCGTATTGCTGCGCTTGAGGGCGGTGTGGGTGCGATTGCCACGGCCAGCGGTCAAGCGGCGCTGCATTTGGCGATCATTACCCTCATGGGTGCGGGATCTCACATCGTGGCCTCTGCCGCACTGTATGGGGGGAGTCACAACTTATTCGCTTACACACTGCCCCGCTTTGGCATCGACACAACCTTTGTAGATCCGCGCGACCCACAGGCCTTTGCCGCCGCGATTCAGGACAATACGCGACTTATTTTCGGCGAAACATTGGGTAATCCGGGACTCGATGTGCTGAACATCCCCGCCATCGCTGACGTTGCCCATCAGGCAGGACTGCCATTGATGGTCGATTCCACCTTTACAACACCCTATCTTATTAAACCCTTTGAGCTCGGTGCCGATATCATTCAACACTCCGCCACTAAGTTTCTGAGTGGGCACGGCATCGTCATCGGTGGATTACTGGTCGATAGCGGTCATTTCGACTGGGAAGCCTCTGGTAAATTTCCAACATTAACAGAGCCTTACGAGGGCTTTCACAACCTAATTTTCACTGAAGAGTTTGGTCCTACTGCGTTCATCCAAAGAGCCCGTAAAGAGGGTCTGCGTGACTTTGGCGCTTGTATGGCACCGACTTCTGCATTTCACATATTGCAGGGTATCGAAACGCTGAGCGTGCGCATGAATCGACACGTCGACAATACACGTGAGATCGTTAACTTCTTGATGGCCCAGCCACAGGTTGATCGTGTCGGTTATCCCGAACTTGAAGGACACCCCGATCGGTCGCTGGCAGCCACTTTGCTGCCCAAGGGCTGTGGCGCCGTGTTCAGCTTCGACTTAAGCGGGGGTCGACCAGCGGGCATTGCTTTTGTCGACGCGCTCAATGTCTTCTCCCACCTAGCCAACATTGGTGATGCCAAATCACTCGTTATTCATCCCGCCAGCACCACTCATCATCGCATGGATGCCAAAGCACTGGCCGCGGGAGGGATTGGTGAGGGCACGATCCGCCTGTCGATAGGGCTAGAGGACCCGAAAGATCTCATAGCAGATCTCAAACAGGGGCTGCGTGCCGCTGGAAAGGCGGCCGGAGGCAACCGCTCATGATGATCACCGTCGATGATCAAGCTGTTTATTGCTATACCAACTCTCGTGAGATCGATGCGACAAAGCCCAGTATCGTCTTTATTCACGGCTCGGGCATGGATCACTGCGTGTGGACGTTGGCGAGCCGACATTTTGCCCGGCATGGCAATAACGTTATCGCGGTGGATTTACCCGGCCATGGTCGCTCCGGCGGCGCACCATTAGCCACCATTGAGGCAATGGCTGAGTGGACCGTTTCGGTGCTCGACACACTCAACATTGAGCAAGCGGCGGTAGTCGGCCATAGCCTCGGTAGTCTCATTGCGCTGGAAAGTGCGGCCGCCTACGCCAGTCGCATCAGGGCCATTGCGCTAGTGGGAACGACCTCCCCCATGCCAGTTTCGGACGCCATTCTTAATGCTGCCGAGGCGAATGATCATGCGGCCTTCGACATGCTTACACAGTGGGGGTTTAGTAAACGACACCAATTTGGCGGTAATCGTAGTTCAGGTATTTGGATGATCGGCAATACCCTCAGGCTGTATGAACAGTCTGGGCCCGACGTGCTGTTTCACGATATGCGGGCCTGCAACGACTATCAGTCTGGCATTGAGCAAGCGAGCCGAGTGACGTGCCCTACTCTGCTGCTGTTGGGTGCGGAAGACCGACTCACCCCCGTGCGCAGCACGAAGGGACTTCAATCAGCGCTGACATCCGCCAAAGTTGAGATACTCCCCGGAGCCGGCCATACCATTATGGTAGAGGCGCCCAACGCCATGCTCGATGCGCTGCATCAAGTGCTCTAGAAAGGAGCGCTACCAAGCTGTTCAAAACTGGGTATCAGCAATCGTGGTGCGATGAAGCAATCGATGGTGACCGTCGTAACCTCCGGTAGCCGCGTGCAGTAGCGATCGGTTATCCCACATCACTACCATACCCGCCTCCCATCGATGGGTATAAATGAAGTCGGGCTGAGTCTGGTGAGCGTAAAGGCTCAGCAGTAGTGCCTCGCTCTCTTCATGCCCCATCCCAACAAATTCGGTGATGTAGGCCGCAGACGAGAATAAGGCTTTGCTGCCAATCTCACGATGGGTCCTTACGAGTGGATGCGCATGCGTGTCGCGCGCGTGCTCGCTCGGGAGGATTTTCATACTGCGCCCCAGCGCCTGATCGTCTTCACCGTAGGCGCCGTCTGGCGCATAGCCAAGTGCAGCAGAGTGAATCGCCATGAGATCGTCGACTTGGTGTCGCAAGTCATCGGGTAGCTGCTGATAGGCCATCACCTGATCCGCGAACAATGTTTCGCCCCCCATCGGCGGAATCGTGATCCCATATAACACGGTGCCAGCGGGAGGCAACGCTAAAAAACTCCAATCGCTGTGGAATATCTCGGCAAAAATCGCGGTCTTCTCATCGGCAGCTCGCTGCACGGCAGCGACCTTCGGATGCTCGTCGATATGACCGAAGAAAGGGTCTTCTCCAATCTCACCAAACTGTTCACTAAAAGCTACCAATTGCGATGGCGTTAGTTGCTGTTTGGGAAAAATAAGTACTTTGTGCTTCAGCCATTGCGCACGCAGCTCGGCAATTAAGTCCGCGGAGAGTCGCTCGTGTAACTTCAAGCCATCAATAGTGGCACCGCAACTGGCGCCCGAGGGCGTTATGGTTAATCCCATTTCCGAGCCTCCTGGGGCATAGCATGTCGAATCACCGATCTGATGCTTTGGTCACTATCACAGGAGATCGATGGCATGGTTCCACCAGGCTAGATCGGAGTATGCTCGCAGATCTAACTCGTGAGTCCATACCGAGCGGTGCTGCTGCGCTAAATGAAAGTAGGTCTCAGCGATTTTTTTTGGCAGCAATAAACCGTCATGCTCTTTGCCGCGCGCATCTCTCAGCGCAGCAAAAGCCTCCTCGCCGAGCATTTTGCCAAGGGTGTCAGGCGCATCAACCGCGCCGTCAACAATGATATGCGCCACGTGAATGCCCTGTGATGCATATTCAGCATTTAAGGTTTGGCACAGCAACCGTCGACCCGCCATCGCAGCAGCGTGGGAATGCTGGCCTGCGTTACCGCGCATGGCAGAGGTCGCAGACGTCACTAATAGCGTGCCCTTGCCGCGTGCCGCCATTAACGGTACTAAGACCTTCGCCACTCGAAATAATCCAAAGCACGCAATTTGCCAGCCCAACTCAAAGGTTTTGAGAGAGGTTTTTTCCAGCGATCGATTCCCAATTTGCGCCCCCAGGTTGTAGACCATCGTATCGATCGGCCCCACCTGCTCCACGTCGCTGACTAGCTGCTCGAGCGCTCCCGGTTCGGCGGCGTTAGTGAGGTGGCCGCTAACCGACAGTCCCTCGTCTTCGAACGATCGAGACATGGCCGCTAGTCCGGCCGCATCGCTTCGACGACATAAGGCGGCGTGATAGCCCTCTTGCGCAAATTTCCGCCCCACCGTGCCGCCAATCCCTGCGCCCGCGCCGATCACCAAACAAACTGGCTTCACGATTCCCACCTATTCATTCGCATGTCGCTGCTTAACTCCTCACCGTGCCATGGCTAATGAGTTGCTCCACCTCAGTGTCGCTATAACCCAGCGCAGACAAAATATCTCGACCATGCTCACCCAGCTGCGGTGCGGGACGCGAGACAGCCGCTGGCGTGCGTTCGAATTGAGCGGGATGCCGTGCCTGACGAACCTCGCCGAATCCTTCAAACTGCAGCCGCTCAACGGAGTGATTCGTTTTCACTTGCTCATGGCCCAGCAGTTCTGAGCGATCAATGATCGGGGCACAGGGCACCTCTTCGGCATCGAACCGAGCCAGTATCTCGTCACTGGACCATTTTTTAATTTCCTCAGCCATGATCGCCTTGCGCTCAGCGTTATGAGTAATGCGATCAGTTGCGTCTTTAAAATGAGGATGCTCAATCAAATCCTCTCGCTGTATGGCGCGACACAAACCCGCCCATTCGCTATCAGAGATCGCGCCCGCAGTAATAAACCGGTCCTGGGTTTCAAAAACGAGATCCATCGCGCCTTGGTAGGGCGTGACATCAAATTCTTTCTCGGCAAAGGTCAAACCAGCCATCGCTTCCGGCCAAAAAAAACTGAGCATCGCATCCAGCATCGACAACCGAATATGCTGGCCTTCACCACTGTGTTCGCGAGCATAAAGCGCAGCACTAATGGCTTGCGCAGCCGTGAGTGCCGTGACTTTGTCGGCAGCGATAATACGGAACATTTGCGGTCGGCCCGTGGCGCGATCTGCCTGAATATCGGCGGCGCAAGACAGCGCCTGTATCACCGGGTCGTAGACGCGCTTATGTGCATAGGGCCCCGCCTCACCAAATCCGCTGATAGAGACATAGATGAGCCTGCCGTTGCGCTCTCTGAGGGCAGGTTCTGAGAAACCCATGCGCTCCATCGCACCCGGTCGAAAATTTTGAATCAGCACGTCGGCACTTTCAACGAGCTTCATTAAAACAGCACGACCCTCATCAGATTTTAGGTCGAGCGCTATCGACCGCTTTCCTCGATTGCAGGAGAAAAATGCCGGTGTGATCTCGTTGACCTTGGGACCAATGTGCCGCATCTGCTCACCGTGTAACGGCTCAACCTTCACCACATCTGCGCCCTGATCAGCCAGCATCATGGCGGCTACCGGGCCCGACACCATGCTGGTGAGGTCTAATACTTTGACATCGTTGAATGGACCCATCTTTGCTACCCCAAAATTTGATTCATGTGGATGTGGCTAATCAATTGATTACCAATGCGACCGGCATAACACGGATCCCAGTCTAATAATGGCAGATTACAGGACGGCAGCCGCCGCACCGTTGACAGCACATAGTCTCTTATCGTGATGTCTGCGCCGGTGTCATTGTGGCGGGAAGGCACTCAGCAACTCGTGGAGTACCGTCACTCTGAGCTCCTGCTTATCGGCATACGACATCTTATTTTTTAACCGCCCTTCAGCGACGCCTCGCCACACAATTTTGCTCGTTCGAATATCGATCACATCAAATACGGCAGTGCCATCTTCATAGGTTTTAACTGAAGGACCAGAGGAATAACCCACACTGACAGATTTGCCATAATTACTCACGCCCACCCCACCGTGCATGCCCTGCTCTTGGCCTGTTATTTTCTGAGTCTGTCGCTTGGTTACGTGGTAGTTCACCCAAAAATCGGCATTACCTCTGGTCGCTTCCCGAAAACCCCTCATCATCAACTCTTTGTTGGCGACCGAGCGCACCTGCTGATCACTACTATTCTGACGGCGATACTGACTCTCTCTGGAGGCATGGTCGTCGTCATACCATCGATAGCTTTGATATTGCGTGAAGGCAAAGCTTTGGTCGTAATCGATCTCGTACGTGGGCTTGTCTGCACATCCCACCAAAACCACTACCAACCACAGCACCGCGCATCGCAGCCGGAAGTTAGTGGTCCCCAAAGCGGGACGGTCATACTGTAAAAAAACCATATTCATGATGCTGTTCACTCTCAATAATCGGATCGACATAAACAAGGGCCCGGTTAAGGGAATGGCCCCTGCGAAACTATACTACCCCTAGGGTGCCTTCCTGAAGGTAACATCGCTATTAGCGGCAAGCCATGTGACCACCGCAAACGCCGCAACATTTTGGTCCAGCGAGGGCGCATCTAATTTATCCACCGTATCATCTGCCGTATGGTGCAGGTCAAAATAATCGCGACCGTCTTGGTGGAGCCGCAACGTCGGTACCCCCGTTGGTACAAGTGGCATCAGGTCAGGACCACCACCCGGCTGCTTGTTGCTACCCGGCGCAATCCCTAGCGGCGCCAACAGGTCAGCCATGTGCGCGAATAGTTGATCGCCCGCCTCCGTTTGGCTGTCAGCGGTTATCTTCCAAACGCGCCCGCCACCAAAGTCACTTTCGGAACCAATAATGTGGTCCCCAAGCTCGGTGGCATGTTGATCACGATATGCTAGCGCCCCGAGTAATCCGACCTCTTCTGCTCCCCACAGCACCAAGCGAATCGTCCGTCGAGGCGATAGGCCCGCTTCTTGGATCAGCGCCATGGCCGCCATGGTAATCCCGACACCAGCACCATCATCAATCGCACCGGTGCCAAGATCCCAACTATCGAGATGCGCACCAATCACCACAACCTCCTCGGGCGCAGCATGGCCCCGAATCTCCGCAATAACATTGGCCGATTGCGCTGCAGGGATGATCGACGTCTCGACTTGCAGTCTAACGATCAAGCCACTATCGCCAGCCAGTATCCGCTCGAGCTGATCAGCGTCGGGATTCGATAACGCCAGTGCTGGAATTCGCGGAGTATTTTCTGCATAACGAAGCGACCCTGTATGGGGGAAACGATGGCTGTCGGTACCAATTGACCGCAACAGATACGCTATCGCACCTTTCTGCGCCGCAACACTCGGTCCTGCGGTGCGTACCGGATTAAAATAACCGTAGGAAGATCCGTCTTGGGTGCGCTGCATCGTGTGTCCGACGTAAACGATTTTACCTGCCACCGCCTCAGGGGTCGCGGCTCTCAGCGCCGGCAACGAATTGAATAACACCACCTCCCCCGTTAGTCCGGCCGCCGCGGTCGATACTGACCCCCCAAGCGCTGTCACGGCTAGCGGCTGCGGAAACGGCGTCACAATCTCGGCGTGCTCCGAGTGACGCTGCCACGCGCTCATCTCGAAGTCCTCTGTGCGGATCTGCTGCAAGCCTAAGTCAGCCAGCCGCTTCACTGCCCACTCTCGAGCGCGGGTTTCAGCCGCGCTACCCGCCAGTCGCGGACCAACCTCTGTGGTCAGCGATGTCACTATCTCCATGGCTTGACTACCCGATAATGCGCTATCGCGCAGCAGCACCGCATGGGCAAGACTCTCCCGCATCGTTGCATTATCGACCGCAACGCTCTCACCACTAACGCTAACACTTGCCGCACTGAGCACACTCAGCACCACCAATTTGTGCATGACGAGCCTGACGGTCTGCGTCCAGCGGCAACGGACCTTCGGCTGATGGTTAGCTAAGCGATTCATGCTGATCCAAGCAGAGTGCTGCGAGCGGCAAGCCAGGCTTTGGCTGCCTTTGTCTGTGCCGTCGTGGCGGCCATAACCCCCATCGACACATTGGTCTCGCCCCTCAGCCCCAAGGCCGCGATTTGCTCGTAAAACCAATACTGGGTTGCAAAGGCGCTGATGGTGCGCACGAACTTGATACGGTTGAGAAAGCCAAGACTGCGTGGCAATAATGACAGATCGTCCTCAAAACGAGGCAATTCTTCGAGGCCCGAGAGCAATTGAGCCGGCGCGTCAGTGACCACGCATAAGGGTCTACCAATACCGATCATATCGGCACAACCGGTTTCCAACGCCATATTCATGGCGTCCAGCCGCCGGAGTCCACCCGTGACCATCAGAGGGATGGATAACTCACGCCGCATCGCTTCGGTGAAGTCGACAAAGTACGCTTCGCGAGCGCGTGTCGACGATGCCACTGCTTGCTCCTCCACTGGCTCCATTCCCTCTAGATTGAGGAGTCGCGGCTGCTCATAGGTGCCCCCGGAGATCTCTATCAGATCCACCGATGCTGCCTGCAACCATTGAGCCACTTGCAGGCTCTCCTTAAAATCAAAGCCCCCTTTCTGAAAGTCGGCACTGTTGAGTTTTACCGATATCGGAATGCTGGGGCCGATTGCGGCCCGCACTCTCGACACGCATGACAGCAGCAATCTCGCTCTATTTTCCAGTGAGCCACCCCATTGATCCGTTCGTTGGTTGCTTCGCGGACTGAGAAACTGAGACAGCAAATAACCGTGCGCCGCGTGCAGCTGCACTCCCGTAAAACCTGCCGCTATCATGATCTTTGCGCAGCGGGCAAAGCCCTCGATGACCGACTCGATATCCGTTTGTGTCATGGGTATCGGCTCCCCAAATTGACCGCCAGGTAAACCCAGCTTAATAGCAGATGGGGCCTTCGGATGCGCATTCACTATTTTTTGACATTGTCGTCCTGCATGACTGATTTGCGCCCAAAAGTGATTGCCCGCGCGCGTGCCGGCGGCGGCCCAAGTAGCCAATGCTGCCTGCATCATTTCTGAGGGTTCATCCTCAACAATCACGTTGCCTGGACGTTCAAGGTGCAGCGCATCAATTTGAACATTTCCTGACAACAACAGCCCGGCACCGCCGTCACTCCAGAGCCCGTAAAGCTGGTTTAACGCCTCAGAGGGTTGTCCCGAGGGATCGGCTAGCCCTTCGGTCATGGCGGCCTTACAAATGCGATTACTAATGCTTGCACCACAGGGAAGGGTTAATGGGGTCTCAATCATGGGGGGCTCCTGCCGCCGCTTGGCTTGTCCCGCCATGTTACCTAAACGGGCCCCCTGTGAGGATCCATAATTTCCCGTTTTAGCGACCGTTTCTCGCTATCGGGCTGCCGCTGTCCGCATCACAAAGACCATGAACGACTTCTGCCCAACTGCTGATCGATAGGGGTATAACAGTACCCCTATCGATCCGGCGGCATGCGGCTCCCTTTGGAATGCCTCGACGAAAGGGGTGCTTCTTTCGCGCGGTGACAACATTTAGACTCCCAACGCTCCAGCAGTAGTGTGTGGTAATACCGGTAATGGAACCCAGAGAGCTGCCGCCGGTCAAATTAACTGCCAAATCCTCATCAAGGACATAACACCATGACGAAACGCATTGTAAGGCACTCACTGATGATGATTGCACTACTGCTACCCATTGGTTCACTGGCGCAGATCATTTCAGTACAGGGCACCGGCACCGTGGACATTGAAGCCGAATTTGCCACTCTGGCGGCATCAGTCGTTGTCGATGCGCAGACGGCTGCACTGGCGCAAACCGCTGCTGACAACAAGATGGCTGCGCTCTTGATCGCGATCGATGTACTGCCGCTAGACGAGCAATCAATTGACGCTGGGCGACTGCGCATTCAACCCCAGTACCGCTGGAACTCGGCGACCAACCAGCAAGAATTTCTAGGGTACCAGGCCACCCGCGACCTCTCGTTTAAACTACTCGAGCTCGATGACCTCGGCGAGGCGCTGCAAACACTGTCAAGCGCGGGTGCCAGTAGCGTTGCGGCACCACAATTTGGCAGTTCACAAACCGACGTCGCGAGACAAAAGGCGCTGGCAATGGCCTTTGATCAGGCCAAAGCGGACGCGCTGGCATTAGCGATCGCCGCGAACACCTCCCTAGGGGCAGCTGAGACGATCAGCACCGGTAGCAGACCCATGCCCCTGTTGAGAGCGCAAAGTCGTGGCGACGTGATGGCGATGGAAGCGGAGCGAGGGCCGCGCTATCAACCCGGCCAGCTTTCTATCACTGCAACGGTATTGGTGACGTTTACCACTGGGGGAGAATCTGCACCTTAACCCAACGAATACTCAGTATCGCCCCGCGAACAGCGATTGCGAAAGAATGGCAGTAGACTTGGATTACGTCAGTTTTGACCCTATTATAGGGTGATCGGTCACACAACGAGGCACAGCACAATGAGCGACAAGCCCCTTTACAGCAGTACGGCAACACTCGACCCCACTGCGAGCATTGCGCAGACCAATAAAGTATTGAGTAATACCTACTGGCTACTAGGCCTGACACTAGCGTTTAGTGCGTTGTCGGCCACCGTCTCTGTGGCGGTTGGCGTGCCTCCCATGGTCGGCCTTGTGCTGATGTTAGTGGGCTTCGGCTTGTTGTTTGTCGTTCATAAAATGGCCGACTCAGCCAGAGGCCTTCCCGCTATTTTTGCGTTCACTGGCGTGATGGGCGCCTCTATTGGACCCACACTGTCATTTTATCTGGCGCTCGAAAATGGCCCGACCGTGGTGCTTCAGGCGCTGGCCGGTACAGCCTTAGTGTTCTTTTCGCTCTCTGCCTATGCGCTAACGAGCAAAAAAGACTTCTCGTATCTGGGCGGCTTTTTGATGACGGGGCTCGTCATCGCGATAGTCGCGATGATTGCGAATATTTTCTTAAATATCCCTGCGCTCTCGTTAACACTCTCTGCTGCGGTCGTGATGATTATGGCGGGGCTGATCTTGTTTGATACAAGCCGCATCATCAACGGCGGCGAGACCAACTACATCAGAGCTACAGTGGGTTTATATCTGAGCATTTTCAATTTGTTTATGCATTTACTGCATCTCATCGCGGTCTTTACCGGCGGTGACGACTGAGTCCCTTGTATTGATCCAGAATAGCCCCGGCATCGTCGGGGTTTTTCATTTATAAATCATGGAAATCTCTCTCATCATTCGCACCCCGGGGACCCTTCCCAGTCGGTGCGAGCGAGTTCAGGATTTTATTCAATCTGCTATTGATCAAGGGCACCAGATTAGGCAGTGTTTTTTTCAAGGCGCAGGGGTGTCGGTAGCCGTCTGCGAGCAGACGCTGCCGCGATGGCGTCAGCTGGCAGCGCTGACCGGCGCCGAGTTACTGGTTTGCAGCCAAGCGGCCGAAGCATACGCGCTCACGGTATCTGATCCCTTCGTGATCGCCGGCTTGGGCTCACTGATTGAATCAGCGGTAAACGCAGATAGGCTGGTGTCTTTTGTCTAACCACAAATCTTGGCTCATCACCCTCGCGGGGAGCACCCCGACTGGCACTGACCGTGCTGACAGAGCCGCTTTGCAGGCGGGCTTAGACCTGGCGTTAGCCGCTGGCGCATTTGGACAACGCGTGACGCTGGTTTTAGCGGGCAAAGGTCTCGAGCTACTGACCCGCACGCCTGATCGGGATGACCCGCTCCATCGGCTATTGGGCTCGGCACCGTTTTATGACATTGACGCCGTGTACGTGTTGAATGGGGCGAATACCCTGACCGCTTTCAGAGATGACCTGCACGTCATGGCAATGTCTGCAACGGAGTGGCTTGCCGTGTCAGGTGAAGCAGATGTCGTGATCAATTACTGATGATACTTCACCTACTCCACAGTCCTGCTTTGTTTGATGAGTGCACAGCACTGCTCACTGAGCATGACACACTGCTGTTACTCGACGAGGCGGCCGACGACACCTTCATCGGCACACTGACCCCATTACCCTGTGCCGTGAAAGTGCTGAGGCCTGCCGACAGTCACGTAAACGGCCCACGCCTCGGCCCCGAGAACATCACGGTGGATGATTGGGTAGCCCTTGTGATCGCTCATCGTCACTCGATGACTTGGGGCTGAGCATGGCCGCTTCGCAAGCCCTCGATGATCTCTGCGACGACAACGGATTTCTTATTGGCTGGACAACCTGGACCCCCGCGTTCGCCCATGATTTAGCGGCCGCGGAAAACATCGTGCTGACCGAATCACATTGGGAAATTATAACGCTACTGCGTGCTTTCTACGCGGATTATGGCGATTCACCGGCGAATCGAGCGCTGGTGAATTATGTCAAAGCGCACCTAGGCGCCCAAAAAGGCAATAGTCATTACTTGATGACCTTATTTCCGGGCTCCCCCGCAAGAATCGGGAGTCGCATTGCTGGCCTACCCAAACCTAAGCACTGCCTGTAACACCCGCAATGCTGATTAGCACAATACAACCCGACCAGTACCAAAGACTATTTGAAGAAAAAGTCGGTAGCGCTCTGACGTTGCTCGCTCCCTTTGCACCGCCTGAGCCGACGCTCTATGCCTCGCCGCCACTGGGTTATCGATTGCGGGCAGAGTTTCGGATGTGGCACGAAGGCGACGCGCTTGATTACGTCATGTTTCCACCGGGAAAACCCAAAGAACCCATCGTGGTCAGTGACTTTCCGATCGCCACCTCGCGTATTACTGATTGCATGCCCATGCTAAGGCAGTCTTTGCAGCGCTCTGCAATCCTGCGGCGGCGATTATTTCAGGTCGAATTTCTGTCAAGCTGCAGCGGTAATCTGCTGGTCACGCTGATATACCACCGTCCTCTCGACGCGGAATGGGAAGTAGCCGCAACAGCATTAGCGGCACAGCTCAATTGCGATCTCATTGGGCGAAGCCGGAAGCAAAAAGTCATTATTGGCAAAGACTGGGTGGACGAGTCACTGCAGATTCAAGGTAGTACCTACGACTATCGTCAACCGGAGCAGTGCTTCACCCAGCCCAACGGCAGTATTAACCAACGCATGATTGAGTGGCTATTAACCCATACCCCTCCATGCCAAACCGATTTATTGGAGCTATATTGTGGTGTGGGCAACTTTACGCTGCCGCTGGCGCAACGCTTTCGCCGCGTGCTCGCCACCGAGCTCAACAAACGCGCCACGGCAGCCGCCACGCATAATGCCGCCGCTAATAGCATTCACAATCTCGAGCTAGCGCGACTGTCTGCAGCGGAGATGAGTCAAGCAATGGCTGGCGATCGACTGTTTCGACGCCTATCAGCCCTTAAAGAGCCCCTCGACAGCTTTGCATTCAAAACCCTCCTCGTGGACCCACCCAGAGCTGGGATCGATATCGATACTCTAGGTCTCGCAAAAGGCTTTGACCGCATTCTGTACATCAGTTGCAACCCGAAAACCCTCAGTGAAAATTTGACAGCGCTAAGCGAGACCCACAGCATTGAAACGCTGGCATTTTTTGATCAGTTCCCTTATACCCAACATCTCGAATCCGGTGTAATTCTCAAGAGACGTCCAATATGAGCAAGCTGCACTCCGAGGCCATCGCGAAACACATGGCGCAACATCCACAGTGGCGCCTCAAAGCACCTTGGCTTGCTCGGGATATTCAATTTAAAACTTTTGCGGAGGCATGGCGTTTCATGACAGTCATTGCTGAACATGCGGAGGCCCAAGATCACCATCCAAACTGGTATAACGTCTATGGCACAGTAAAAATAAGACTGTCCTCTCATGACGCCGCCGGCGTCACCGAGAGAGACTTTCGTCTTGCCAGCACTATTGACCACAGCCTCAGCGAGTTCGACTATACCGACCTACCCATCACGCCTGTTTTCAAAGGCTAATGCACTGAGGACACACCATGCAGTTGTCTTTTTATGACGCCAGCATCAAATGCTACGAGCAGATGCTCGACAGCACCGCTCAAATACTCAAAAAGGGCCAAGAGCATGCGGACAGTGTGGGTATGCCACTCACCGACATTGTGGAATATCGACTCCATGACACGATGTTGCCCTTCAGCTTTCAGGTCATATCGATCTGGCACCACTCTCTGGGCGCGATCAACGGCATGCGCGACGGCGTATTCACGCCGCCGCCGAGCAAACCAGGAATCGATTACCAAGGGCTTTGCGCACTGGTCGATGAGGCGCTAGCAGGTATCCGCGCAGAAACGCCTGATTCTGCCGATCTGCTATCAGGCCGAGAAATGATCTTTCGGTTGAGTGATATGGAGATACCGTTTACGACAGACCATTTTCTGGCCTCATTTTCACTGCCTAATCTGTACTTTCATGTCACCACGACCTACTCGATCTTAAGGGCCTTAGGTACGCCGCTTGGTAAGCGTGATTTCCTGGGAGCGATGCGCATCGGTCACTAAGCAGCCACATCACGCGGCGTGGTGGGGGCTTTCAGCGCAAATGCTAAGCGCTTAAAAAAGCCAAGATAGCTTCAGGAACATGCGCCTCGGTTAACATAGGGGCGTGGCCCACATTAGGCACCGTCAATAACTCAAGACGAGGCGCTCGGCTTTGCATCGCCCGCGCACAAGACTCTGACAATAGGTCTGTTAGGGCGCCTCGTATCAACAGCGACGGCACATCGACCAAGGTATCGAATAGCGACCAGAGGACGGCGCTGTCTGCACCCGCCTCTTGCGAGGCGAGCGCCTCACCAATCCGTGGGTCATAATCTGCCACAATGCGATCACCTCGCTCGACATAGCACTGCCTAGCAAACGTCGCCCATTGGGCGGACTGCCAGTCAGGAAAGATCGACTGACTGACTGACATGACATAAGCAGTCGCCTCCTCCCAATCCGCAAAGGGACCAGCGACCCCCACGTAGGACTGAATGCGCTCAAGCCCGGCGGCATTAATATCTGGCCCTATGTCATTAATGACGAGTCGCTGTATGACATGCGGATACAGCGCATTCAACGCAAAAGCCATAAGACCGCCCATGGAAGTGCCGATTACCGAGATCTTGTCACAATCAAACTCGGCGAGCATGGCGTGAGTGTCGTGCACGTACTGCATCAAGTTGTAGCGGCTGGTCACCGTGTCATAGTCTGAGCGCCCGCGTCCTCGCTGCTCCGGAACCACGACGCGAAACCGTTCGTTAAGCACGGGGGCAAGATCCTGAAAATCGCGGCTATTCCGGCTCAGTCCATGCAAACATACAACAGTGGGGGCTGACGGCGTCGGCGCTGGATAATCTCTGCAGTACAGCGTCAGACCATCGTCAGTTTTAAAAAAACGTTCTGCAAAGCGACCCTTCATGAGTCGGGGTAACGCTGCGTTAAGGCGTCGTAGACGGCCTCTGGAAACTGCGGGTCATCGGCATCCAGCAGATCCAATATCTCGGATAAGTGCTCGTTATCCTCTCTGTCTTGCCATTGCTTAACGTAAGTACCCTCTTGATAGCCGTGATCCTGCCGGAAGAAGTTCAGCACATTCTTGCCGACGTAATGTCGGTACAACTCTGCCGACGACAAGCCGCACGCCTCCATGAGCGCGACAAAATGGCTCACAGAAAAGCTTTGTGTCTCAAGGGAGGACTGCGCCAATGCCTCGGTAGCGCTATGAATAGACTTGTCTCCAGCAGGCGCCGCTGCCGCCGCTGAGACGATTTGATCGGCGAGATCAGAGAGATCGCTGTCTGCCTCGAATAGCGCTGACATGCCAAAATGCCAGATATCCACCACCTCTAGCCTGACTTGCTCCATATCAGGTGTCTGTTTTTTCCACCATTTGTAACCGACATGATCCATTAATTCTGCGCACTCGATCCACACCGCTCGATACCACTCAAATCGTTGTGATATCCAGTCGGCATGGACTCGGTTATTCATGCGATGCTGCATCTGCAGCATATTGAATACGGCATCTCGATTCATGGCGGTCACTTACGGTGTCAATGAAGCAGTAAAGGGTAGCATGATGCCTCCAGCGCGCAGGGCATACAGCGGCGCCAGCTGCCACTCATTGCCGCTTCGCAACATGGACAGCGTAGCCGGCATCGCTATGGGTACGCTTCCAGATCGGTGGCAAAGAGTCGACTGGGGTCTCGAAACGCCTTGAACTCTAGGCAGTTGCCGCTGGGGTCTCTTAAAAAGAGGGTGCGCTGCTCACCTACTCTACCCACAAAACGCGTCGTCGGCAGGATCTCAAACACCGCCCCTGAGGACGCGAGCCGCTCCGCTAGCCCCTCAAAATCAGGCCACGGCAGTATGACCCCAAAATGCGGCACAGGAACCTGCTCACCATCAACGACATTGCTACCGGAAAGGCCTTCATGGGCGGTTACCTGATGCAATACCAGCTGATGGCCATAAAAGTTCAGGTCGACCCAGTCAGAGGACTGTCGCCCGCGCTCACACCCCAACACCTCTTCGTAAAACCTCAGTGCAGCCTTTACGTCGGTAACCGGTATCGCGAGATGAAACGGCGAGAGCATGTCGACCGTGTTCACAGTCATGGAGAGATCACCACATTGCCACGGGGTTAATCACCATTTGTACCGCACCTTTGAGCCGAGCCTGCCCTAACACAAACATAAATTCCTTCACTGTCTCCTCTGCAAGGCGCCCGGTGTCCATCGTCTCAAGGATATAAATACCGTGTTGCTTGAGCAAAATAGCGTGGTCGTAAAATACCTTATCACCCGGCTTCGGGGGCACAGCACCTAACCCCCAAGTATCTGCGCCTACTGCCAGTGGTTTTAACGAAGCCAAATATCGAGCGGCATCATTTGTAATGCCCGGAATGGAACTGCCCCATTGCTGCGGATCTGCCTCCAAAAAGGCGTCGGTATATCCCGTATGAAGCAGTATCACATCACCCTCACGCACCGAAATGTCTTGCTCCTGCATGGCGCTTTGAAGGTCTTGTGTGGAAATAGGTTGCGCAGCGGCAAGGTGGGATACGCCAAAGTATTTTGCAACGTCAATCAGCACCCCGCGCGCGACCATGGGTGGAATCTGACTGATATCCAGTTTGGTCAACCCTGTAATAGCGGCGAAATCTTTACCCTGATGACAATTATAAAACTCGCCGTCCTCGCCAAGATGCCCTAAGCCATCAAGCTGCGGACCAGTGCCTAACCACATTTGCACCAAATCGTCGTTGGCGCTGATTTTCCAACCGAGCTTATGCGACGCGTCAGTTCGATACTGGTGCTCAGGTTGAACCACCTGTAACTGTGTATATCGTGGTGGATATGCGGGCATGCCAGGCGTGATAACGATGCCCAGCGGATGACTGGCGCCGGTTTTAACTAGCGACGCGGCGGCTATGGTCCGCGCTGGCGTGATCCGATTCGCCGCACCGATCTGATCGTCGCGACCCCACTCTGAGTACTCACAATCCTCAGCCATCAAAAACGGCGACGCACACAGTAAACCGAGTCCTAAAAGGCGTTGACACAACATACTCTGCTCCCATCTTGATCAAGGCGTGACCATACGTGTTTCTGCGGAGGCAGGCAAAGCTAAGGCGCTGAAAACGACGGCGGACCAATCGCTACGGATACGATGAAGCGCAACCACCTAGGGAACCGACGCGACGGTCTAGCGCGCCTGCCAAATGCAGGTGGGGCTGCCGAACCGCGGCGACCTCAATGGCAACCCTCACTGCACAGGTGTTCAGGTCTGTGGGTAGCGTATGTCTAGCGGCGGGCAATGATCGGGCTGTGGTGGCACCGGTCGCGGCGTCAAATCTCCCACTAACTCCAGAAACACACCATCGGGATCAATCGCATGAACAATCCCACCGGTGTCACTGTCTTGACCCGAACAACAAGGCGCTATCTCTGATAAAAAAGGCACCCCTCGCTCAGACAGGATGCGTGTGGCTCGCTCGACGTTCGGCACCGTCAGCGCCAGTCGATTGATTCCCTTATGATTGATAGGCGCTGGGTATGCCGGCTCGGGATCAAAAGGCGATATCCACTGCAGCAGGCGCAACCGGTGGCGATCACCTCGGTTAATGGTCACATCGGCACCGCGATAACGCACTGGCTGATCAAAGCCCCAAGCCGCAGATTCTTCAGCACTGAGCGTTTGCTCATTGATAAGTCGCACCTCGGAGTAACCAAACTGCTTATAAAACACCACGGATTCGTCCACGTTGCTGACGTTGATGCCGATATAGGGCATGCCCACGATATGGGTTTTGTCTTTGCTAGCTGACCCGCGAGGTATGGGGCTTTCCTCGAGCTTCAAATACACCCCATCAGGATCTCGCATAAACACAAATCGATTACCTGGGGCGCCATAAGGCTCACTTACAAAGGTCACGCCCTGAGATTTTAGCAGCGCAAAGTCTGCTGATAAGTCGGTCGTCATTAGGGTCGCGTATGCCATTCCGAGGTGGTTCGGCAACGCATAGGGAGGCTCTGGGTTAAACGGCTTATGCCACTGTAATAAATCAATCCCTGTCGTATTTTCGGCACCGGGGAACAGCAACACCTCACCCTTCTTTAACTCATATTGGCACACATCAAACATTCCCAATGCCCGGGCCATCGCGTGGGTGTTGGTCAGCGGAAATCCAGTGATCCCATCCGTAAAACCGAGGCGCCGATAAAATTCACGCGTGGTATCAAAGTCCTCGGTATGAATCGCAAAATGAAAACGCGCCCACAGGCCAATATCGGTCTCTGATTCGAAAGCGAGATCGGGCGTATCAACGGTGGCCTGAAGCTCGTAGTTATCAGCATGCGCGGCAACCCAAAAGAGTGACACCAATAGGGCAATAACACCGGGCATCATTTTATTTTTCATCATATGACTATCCTTGAACACGCCACAAACGACAGAGAAGTTTTATCAGAATAATATATTTAATCAGGCAGATAGAGGCTTTTTATACAGCACTTTCGCCAATTAGGTCTGGGCTGGGCCGCTCGCATATGAGCCGGTTGCGGCCGGGCTCCTCGCAGGCCTCACGCTAGCATCTGTGACTGCCGCAACACGCCTACTCAGCCAGCATGTTGCGGCACAGTTATCACCCCATGCGTTTGAGCGCGCAAATCTTGTTACCCGCTGGATCTCGAAGGTAAGCCAGATACATCCCGTCCCCTTCCCGAACGCCAGGAGGATCTTCGCAAGTTACTCCACCATTGGCCACTCCCGCAGCGTGCCATGCATCGCCCTGCTCTGGACTGTCAACGTTAAAGCCAATCGTACTGCCATTACCGTGTGTCGCCGCGTTGCCATCGATTGGCACACTCAGTCCGAAAATAGCGCCCTGATGAAAATAAAAACAACGACCTTTGGGATCTATAACGCCCTCTTTACAACCCAGTGCGCCAAGCACGGCGTCGTAGAATTGCTTCGACGCCTCAATATCGTTCGCACCGATCATGATATGACTAAACATTCGATTTCCTCGTTTGTGTGATTAGGTAATGCACGCTGTCGCGCTGGGGCGTCAGTTTACTGCTATTTAGACAACGGTATACCCCCACCAAAATCAGATGGCGGAGCAACCATCATCATCGCTTTGACGGTTTACTTCATTGACGCGCCCGCGAAATACACGCTCACTATAAAGGTCGGTGTCATAAAGGTCGGTGTCGCCTGCAAAACTGAGCTACTATTGCTTTAAAAACAACAAAGAAATGCTAAAGCCTCCCTTTATATCGCTAAACAGACGCGGTCTAATCGTGGCTCCGCGTAGGGCGCCCCGTCTCGATTGAGGGAGTAGCGGCAAGCAGTGCCGGCCCCACAACATCATGCGAGCCCAATGGAAGCAATGGACACGAGAAAGCGCAGCCGCATTTCCCAACTCCTCGGCACTATGGCCAACGTTCAAGGGCATGAAGTAAAAGCCGTTGTCGGCTCGTTTCTCTTTGTGGTGCTGCTGATGTCTGCTTACTACATTCTGCGCCCCGTGCGAGACGCCATGGCCAGTGATTGGAGCGATGCGGAGGTCAGCTGGTTGTGGACCCTCAACTTCTTCATCAGCACCGCGGTCGTTGCACTGTATGGCGCACTGGTAGCGCGATTTCCACTGCGTCTATTGGTCCCCGCCACCTACGGGATTTTTGCGCTCACGTTCTTAATTTTCTATGCCCTCGCACTCACCATCAACGATCGGACGCTGATCGACAAATCCTTCTATGTCTGGGTCAGCGTCTTTAGCCTTTTCCATATCTCAGTATTCTGGAGTTTCATGACGGAACTGTTTAATAAGGAGCAGGCCGGCCGGCTATTTGGCATCATTGCGGCGGGCGCGAGTGTGGGCGGACTGATCGGACCCTCGATCCCCTCTTTTTTCTCGACCTACTTGGGCACCGACACCCTATTACTGCTCGCCAGCGCACTGCTGCTATTACCTATCCCCCTTATTTTTTATCTACAAACGCTCAAGGCATCAGACCTCGGCAACGCGGCATCGACGGCTGAAACCATTCCTTCTCGAATTGGCGGTAACCCATTTGCGGGGTTTACCTTATTTATCTCGAACCCCTACCTCCTGGCGATTGGCCTGTTTATCCTGCTGTACACAGGCATCAGTTCATTCGTCTATTTTGAATTGAAAAACTTACTGGCTGAACTCAACCGCGCAGAGCGGACGGCGATCTGGGCGCAGATGGATCTCGCGGTCAACGTACTGTCCATCGCCGTGGGACTGTTCGCGACCGGGAGACTCGTTGGGAAATTTGGCATGCCGGTAACCATTGCATTAATCCCCGTGATGATTTGCACAGGCCTGATCATCGTGGCGATCTCGCCGTTTCTCGGGGCCGTAATAGCGCTACAAGTCATCAGACGCGCGGGTAACTACGCTGTCACCAGACCGGCTCGTGAGGTGCTTTTTACCCGAGTCGACAGAGAAACGCGCTTTAAAGCTAAACCCGTTATCGACATCGTCGCCTATCGAGGCGGCGATATGCTGATGGCTTGGGCGTTTACTGGCCTGACCCAGGGACTGGGCCTTGGTTTGGCGGCCGTGGCCACAGTGGGCGCAGGTATAGCGGCATTGTGGGCGATGGTGGGAATCTACCTAGGCCGATGGTTTGAGCAAGAGGCGCATCAAGCGCCTGACCAGCCGACGTGAGCGGTTAGCGCCACGGCATCACAGACGATGCCGTGGAAATGAAACATTAACAATCAATAGTGGGATCAGACTATGAAAACTTTTTCACTCATCATGACAGCAGCGATGTTTTTGGGCTTGGCTGCCCTATCGCAGGCAGATGGCCACAGTGAACACCACGATGCGGCACCCACAATGCGGCAATACGCAGAGTTTAATGAGATTGGTAACCCTGCTGACGTACTCACGGTCAAAGCCGCCGCACCTCAAGCACTGGAGAGTGGCGAAGTGAGAGTGCGCGTATTAGCGGCGCCGATTAACCCTTCAGACCTGTTACAGATTGCAGGTCAGTATGGTGTCGCTGCGGTTTTGCCCGCCAAAGCCGGTAGCGAGGGCGTGGGGCGAGTCGTTGAAGTGACGCCCGAGGCAAGCACCCTCAAGGAAGGCCAGTTAGTCCTGATTTTAGGGGGTGGCACCTGGAGCGATGAGGTGGTCGCGCCTGAGGCAGGCTTTCTCCCGCTGCCCGACTTGGGACCATTGGCGCCAGAGGTGATTGAGCAGCTGGGTATGTCAGTAGTGAACCCCGTCACGGCACTGTTAATGCTGAACGATTTTGTTGAACTCAGTGACGGTCAGTGGATTGTCCAAAGTGCCGCCAACTCTGCCGTTGGTGGTTACGTCATTCAGCTCGCTAAGCAACGCGGCATTAAAACGGTTAATGTCGTGCGCCGTGAAGGACTCGCCGAGCAACTCTATGCCAAGGGGGCTGACGTGGTCTTGATTGACGGGCCAGACCTCGCCGAGCAGATCGCCGAAGCGACCGGTGGCGAACCGGTTGCGCTGGCCCTCGACCCGGTGGGCGGTGAGACCTATACCCGATTGACCACTAGCTTGGCTTACGGCGGCACAATAGTCGCTTATGGCATGCTATCGGGACAGGCAGCGACCCTGAATACAGGCATGGCAATCTTTAAGGATATTCGTAACCGCAGCTTTTGGCTGGCCAAGTGGTATGAGAGCGCCACATTAGCCGAGAAACAAGCCACCTTTGGCAAGATCATTCCGCTGATTGCCAGCGGCGTGCTCACAGCCGATGTAGACTCGCGCTTCGCAGTCAGTGATATCACAGCCGCGGTAACTCGCGCAGCGCAGGACGGGAGAAACGGCAAGGTGCTGGTCGTGCCCGCCCCTGAGTAACGTGCTTCATCCCGGTGAGGGTCTCGTCATCGATTAAGCGATACCCTCACCCTGATCAATTCGACAAGGTAATTTCTTCAATCCTGTGACTGGATACGGTCAATCAAAAAATCCACCGCCACCTTAACCTTCGGCACGCGGTACTGTTGCTTCTGATACAGCAAGAATATGGCCAACTCTTTATTTTGGTTCACTCGCAGCTGAGGCCTAATCATGAGCTCCTGCGCCACCCCACTCTGTAAATCTTGTTTGAGCAACCATCTGGGCGCCATGCAGATACCCTGTCCTAACGCCACCTGCCCGCGCAGCCAAGTGGCATTGTTAGAGATCGAAAAGATCTTGCCTGACACATCGAGCCACTGCCCGTCCTGCTCACACAGCCAAGGCGACGGCCCGTGGGGCGTTCGGAAAAACAGCCCGTGATGCGCGCGCAAGTCGGTGGCTTTTTTAGGAGTACCGTTCGTCGCCAGATATTCTGGCGACGCCACTGGGATAAATTCGTTGTCCATGAGACGCACCGCCTGGACCCGCTCGTTGGGTGCATAGCCCCCTCGGATGGCGATATCGACCTCGTCTCGAGACAGGGTCGATAGCTCGTCACTGAAACTCACATCCAAAATAATCTCTGGGTAACGGTGTTTAAACTCGTCGAGGAGCGGCATTAAGATCTCCTCTCCAAACGTCACCATCGTGCTGATGCGCAAGGTACCGGTAGGACTGGCCTGATAAGCTCTGACAGACTCATCACTCGATGCCAGCTGCGCTAACACATCCTGCACCTGCTCATAATAAGTCCTGCCGATCTCTGTCACTTGGACGACCCGGGTCGTGCGCTTGAGCAGGTTTGCGCCCAAACTCTTTTCCAAGTCAGCAATGCGTCGCGATAAGGATGAGGCAGGCACCGAGAAGCTCTCCGCCGCCTTGGTGAAGCTGCCCGTCTCGACCACTTTACAGAAGTAACGCAACGCTCTGAGTTGATCCATCGTTATCTTTTGAGCCCCTGATTATTATTGTCATTAAGACAATAGAATACCCCAGTTAGCGGCTGTATTGCCGCAAAGCCAATCTTCCCCAAAAGCCCGCCCCCTTAACCATCGCCAACACAAGATCACCCTGCGCGTGGATTAAGTGGTCCTCTCGGCAATCCGCTCAGTTGAAACACAAACCCGGGGGTATATAGTGGTGGCACTATGACAAAACACTGGATCATCGCCTTTGGGATCCTCTCGTTAGAGGCTCAGGCAGAGGCAGATTTTGAAACACTCGGGGCCTGTTCGGGCCTATACGAGGCCGGCGGCAATATGGCGCGCTGGCGTGCCGTGCAAGGCATTGCGGAAGCACTGGGGCGGCAGCAGCAAACAATTGAAGACGCCTATGATGCTGGCTGGTGGTTTGGTATGGCGCGTGGAGATTGGAAAGAACTTTATACAACGTTCGCTGACGACTACGGCAAAGAACAGGCCGAGAGCTGGAGGCAAAGTGCGATTTCAGATCATGGTTGCGAGTTGATTGGCAAGGCCGGTTGAGTAAACCAAACGAGTAAGAATCCATCACTGAAGTATCGCGTTGACGTGGTGCTATGACGAGTGTGTTCGAGGACCAATCGGAATGAGCGCAGAAAGAAACAGACAGCTGTTAACACAGTGGTACACCGCACTGGAGGAAGGCGATTGGCAAACCATCAGCGACATGCATGCGGAGGACGTCGTGTATTACATGGTCGGGACCACGCCCGTCAGCGGTAAGCTCGAGGGCAAGGCAGAATGCTTAGGTGAAATGATCAACAAAAAACTGCTGGGCCAATTAGTCGCAGACGAAGTTCGCTTCAGCCAAAAGTGGCGCATCATGTGCGTCGATGAACACGGCGGCGTTGGGGTCATGCAGGGAGGTGGCCCAACGTTATCCGGCGACCTGTATCATCAGACTTACTGTGAAATTTTTCGTTTTAAGGACGATAAAATTCAAGAGCTTCACGCCTTCTTCGATACCGCCCTGGTCGAGCGATGCCTGTTTGATAACCCCTTGCAGCAAGCGCGAGAGCAGCCCCAGCGCCCGTTTGATTTTTGAGTAACGCGCCGCTCGGCTTGGCGCTGTGCAGGCTCGATGCGACCTTGGCCTCCTCGCGTCGTCACGCCGCTTAAAAGTTACTTTGATATCGAAAGATGACGCTGCCCAGGGCGCCGCCACTGCAGCAAACACTCGGTCGGGTCGGGTCGCGCCCCCAACACCACGCGTTTACGCAATGTCGCTCTCCCAATCAGCAGCATCCGCAGGCAACATCAGGACAGAAAGCGTTGCCAATTAGTCTTCAGTCGGTTGTTGACATTCTGCTCTGATGACCGCGTCGCTCTTGCCTTCCATAGCAATGACACAACAGGGACCATACCCACTTAAAAATCCCCTAGTTTGACCTAGCTCAGTATGCGTCTGAGAGACCATCGGAATCGGTTCTGGTGGCGTAAAGACAGTAACTCCGCACAACGCCGGGTCAATGACAATTACGTCATCAAGCGCCATCTCGATTTGCGCAGAAGCCAAAGGAAAGGTCGCCACTTGCATGAAAAGGTTCAGAAGCAGAGCTGTTATGAGTGATCGAATCATGAGAACCCCCTTTGGCCCTATTAAATCGCAGGTAGCCCTACTTAGCTTTCAGTCCTGCCATATCCAGATGGCTCCTTCGCTTTATTCTTCATTAAATACGCCACATGACTTAGTATTCGGTCGACAAGTTCGCGCTACTTCTTTCGAGCAAAATGACACTGATGCAACACAGATGGAATTGACTGTAGATCAAGCATTACAACAGGGCGTTGCGGCACACAAGGAAGGTAAGCTTCAAGACGCCGAGCGTCTTTACCGTGCCATCTTGCAAGCTCAACCTAAACACCCAGGTGCTAATCATAATCTGGGTGTATTAGCTGTAGCGGTTGGCGAGCCTCTTGAAGCTTTACCGCTGTTCAAGCTGGCGTTGAAGGTTAATCCAAAAATAGAGCAGTTTTGGCT
>ERZ887942.340-NODE-340-length-39056-cov-15.415348_pt1 | contig 39056 bp, 47 predicted proteins | sample MGYA00521099_ERZ887942 | MGnify/ENA primary metagenome ERZ887942 (study PRJEB32303, sample SAMEA104408605) | aquatic metagenome | biome: Brackish water; feature: Pelagic; material: water | place: Baltic Sea | collected 2014-06-07T06:48:00 | depth 16,251 m ... | reverse complement strand
AGACCATGCTCGATGCGGTCATGCAGTACTTGCCTTCTCCTTATGATGTAGAAGCCATTGTGGGAACGGATGTGGACGATGAGAGCATTCAGATTGAACGAAAGCCTGATCCCGATGAGCCATTTGCTGGCTTAGCATTTAAGATTGCAACAGATCCATTTGTTGGTCGACTTTGTTTCGTAAGAGCCTATTCGGGCACGTTACCGGCTGGATCTTATGTCGTCAATACGCGTTCAGGAAAAAAGGAACGGATTTCCCGTATTTTCCAAATGCACTCCAACAAGCAAAATCCAATTGATTTGTTGGAAGCTGGGGACATTGGTGCGGTAGTCGGTTTTAAGGATATCAAAACAGGTGATACGCTTTGTGCTGAAGGTTCTTCACTCGTTTTGGAGAGCATGTCGTTCCCTGAGCCTGTCATCGGAATTGCGATTGAGCCGAAGTCTCAAGTAGATTTGGATAAATTGTCCAATGGCCTCGCGAAGCTTTCTGAGGAGGATCCAACTTTCCGTGTGAAGACGGATGAAGAGACTGGTCAAACGGTCATTTCAGGAATGGGTGAATTGCACTTGGAAGTATTGGTAGATCGTCTGCGTCGTGAATTCAAGGTTGAGTGCAACCAAGGAGCTCCGCAAGTGAATTACAAGGAAGCGATCTTCGGTGGTACGAAGCACCGTGAGGTATACAAGAAGCAGTCTGGTGGACGTGGAAAGTTTGCGGACATCGTTGTCAATATCGGTCCGTCACCAACTCCAGAAGAAGCTGGTTTGGTCTTCAAGAACTCTGTGAAGGGCGGAAACGTTCCGAAGGAATTTGTTCCTTCAGTGCAGAAAGGTTTCGAGGAAGCGATGAAGAACGGTGTCTTGGCAGGGTATCAAATGGATAGCATGGCTGTAGAATTGCTTGACGGAAGCTTCCACGCTGTTGACTCCGACCAATTGTCATTTGAATTGGCGGCTAAAATGGCTTATCGTCATGCGATCAAGCAATGCCAGCCTCGCATATTGGAACCTATGATGCAATTGGAGGTCGTTACTCCAGATGAAAATATGGGTGATGTCATTGGTGACCTCAACAAGCGTCGTTCGCTTATTGAAGGAACTGGTGAGCGTTCAGGTAAGACCATTGTCAACGCCAAAGTGCCATTGTCAGAAATGTTCGGATATGTTACAGACTTGAGGACATTGACCTCAGGCCGTGCAACGTCATCCATGTCGTTTAGCCACTATTCAAGTGCGCCAACCCATGTTCAGGAAAAAGTGATTGCTGACGCTCAAGGCTAAGCACATTCAAATACTCATGACTCAGAAAATCCGCATAAAACTCAAGTCTTACGATCACAATCTGGTCGATAAGTCCGCTGAGAAAATTGTCAAGACTGTCAAGACGACAGGAGCTGTAATCAGCGGTCCCGTTCCGTTGCCAACGCACCAGCGTATTTACACAGTCTTGCGTTCACCACACGTCAATAAGAAGTCGCGTGAACAATTTGAATTGAACGCCTACAAACGTCTTATTGATATTTACAGCTCTTCTTCGAAGACTGTTGATGCCTTGATGCGTTTGGAGTTGCCTAGTGGCGTAGAAGTAGAAATTAAAGTCTGACGGATCGCCCGTTAGATCTCATAAGAATAACCAAGATCATGCCCGGACTCATAGGGAAAAAAGTAGGTATGACCAGCATCTACAGTGCCGCTGGAAAGAATCTTCCATGCACAATTCTAGAAGTTGGTCCTTGCGTTGTAACGCAAGTACGTACCCTAGAGAAGGATGGCTACAAGGCCATTCAACTCGGATTTGGTGACCGCACTGAAAAGCGAACATCAAAGGCCATGCAAGGCCATTTTAAGCGCGCCGGTGTCGGCTTGAAGCGAAAACTTGTTGAATTTCGAGGATTCTCGAATGCACTGAATGCAGGAGACGAATTGAAAGTTGAAGATATCTTCAGCGAAGGAGAGTTCGTGTCAGTAAGCGGTTTGACCAAAGGAAAGGGTTTCCAAGGTGTAGTGAAGCGTCATGGTTTTGCTGGTGTTGGTCAAGCGACACACGGACAGCACAATCGATTGCGTGCACCGGGTTCCATTGGAGCGGCTTCAACGCCAGCTCGTGTATTCAAAGGAATGCGAATGGCGGGTCAGATGGGAAACACGCGTGTGACCATTGAGAATTTGGAAGTGGTAAAAGTATTGGCTGAGGATGGTGTTTTGGTGGTAAAGGGAGCAGTCCCAGGCCACCGCGGATCCACTGTTGTAATCCGTAAACCTGAAGCGTAATGAAACTTGACGTATACAATTCAAGCGGCTCCAAGACTGACAAGTCAGTCACGTTGAGCAAAGCGGTATTCGGGATTGAGCCGAATGACCACGCTATTTATTTGGATGTTAAGCGATACCGTGCTGCGCAGCGGCAGGGAACGCATGATACGTTGCACCGTGGTGTCGTTTCTGGTTCTACTCGAAAGATTAAGAAGCAAAAGGGGACAGGTACTGCTCGTGCTGGTTCGATCAAGAACCCATTGTTCCGCGGTGGTGGAAACATCTTTGGTCCTGAGCCGAGAGACTACACGCAAAAGCTGAATCACAAAGTGAAGCAGTTGGCTCGTCGTAGTGCCTTGAGCTACAAAGCGAAGGACAAGGCAATTGTTGTAGTGGATGCGATGAAGATGGATTCTCCAAAGACGCAGTCTTTCTTAGGAATGATGAAGGGTTTGGAGTTGGCTGAAAGCAAGACACTTGTTGTACTGCCTAGCCCCAATGAATCAGTCTACTTGAGCAGCCGAAATCTGGCGAAGCATCGAGTGATGGTCGCTTCGGACATTAGTACCTATGATATTTTGAATTGCAACACACTTATTTTCGTTGACGGCGCTCACGAGGTAATTGAAGGATTGCTTAAATAATTCCGGTCATGCAGCAAATTTTAATTAAGCCGCTCATCACGGAAAAGATGACATCTGACACTGAGAAGAACAACGCCTACGGGTTTGTTGTTGCTGACAGTGCCAATAAGGTGGAAATCAAGAAGGCCGTTGAGAAAGAATATGGTGTAACCGTGATGGCAGTTCGCACTTTACGTGTGGACGGGAAAGCTCGTCAGCGTTTCACTAAAACCGGTGTGATCAAGGGTCGCACTGTAGGATATAAGAAAGCCATCATCAGCATAGCTGAAGGTGAAATGATTGACTTCTACGAGAACATCTGAAGACATGGCACTGCGTAAATTCAACCCCATTACCCCAGGTACCCGTCATAAGGTGTTATCGAAATTCGATGACCTGACTGCGGCTAAACCTCACAAGCCATTGTTGCGTTCTATTAAGAAGTCCGGTGGACGGAACGCAGATGGAAAAATGACGATGCGCTACCGTGGAGGTGGACACAAGCGTCGTTACCGTTTGATTGATTTCAATCGTGATAAGCACATGGAAGCGACCGTCTTGACGGTCGAATATGATCCAAACCGTACTGCTCGGATTTGCTTGGTAGAATACTCGGATGGAGAAAAGCGATACATCGTTGCTCCTGAAGGTTTGAAACCAGGAATGACAATTCACAGTGGAAAGGAGGCGACTCCGAACGTTGGTCATGCGATGTATTTGAGCGATATCCCGTTGGGAACGGTCATTCACAACATTGAATTGTATCCAGGCAAAGGAGCAAACATCGCACGAAGTGCGGGTTCGTACGCTCAACTCAACGCTCGTGATGGCAAGTATGCTATTATTAAGTTGCCTAGCGGTGAAACGCGTATGATTTTGGTGACTTGCTTAGCGGTCATCGGTTCGGTAAGCAATTCCGAGCACAGTCTGCAAGTTTCAGGAAAAGCAGGGCGATCACGTTGGTTGGGACGTCGTCCTCGTGTACGTGGTGTAGTCATGAATCCTGTTGATCACCCCATGGGAGGTGGTGAAGGAAAGTCTTCCGGTGGACATCCACGTTCGCGGAATGGTATTCCTTCTAAAGGGTACAAGACGCGTAACCCACGCAAGAATAGCTCGAAGTATATCATTGAACGCCGGAAGAAGTAATTGACATGTCTCGTTCACTAAAGAAACCCCCCTTTGTTCACTACAAGCTGGTTCAGCGAGTAGATGCGTTGCAAGCTTCCGGTAAGAAGACTGTGATCAAGACGTGGTCCCGTGCAAGCACGATCACGCCTGACTTTGTTGGATTGACAATCGCCGTGCACAACGGCCGTCAGTTCATTCCTGTGTTCATCACAGAAAACATGGTTGGACACAAGCTCGGAGAATTTTCACCCACCCGAACGTTCCGTGGTCACACGGACAAGAAGGATAAGAAGCGCTAATCGTCATGGGAAAACGTAAAAGACTCGCTGCAGAAGCGCGCAAAGAAGAGTTGAAAAACATCGCTATTGCGAAGTTGAACAACTGTCCAACGTCACCTCGAAAGATGCGTTTGGTTGCGGATACCGTTCGCGGAAAGGATGTATTCCAAGCATTGAACATTTTGAAGTTCAGTCCACAGGACGCTTCGAATCGTTTAGAGAAATTACTTCGTTCGGCGATAGCCAATTGGGAAGCGAAGAATTCAGGCTCACGCCCAGAAGAATCTGATTTGATTGTACGAGAAATTAAGGTGGACAGCGCTCGCATGCTGAAGCGCTTGCAAACGGCCCCTCAAGGACGTGCTCACCGAATCCGGAAGCGTAGCAATCACGTAACCATCATTGTAGACTCCGTTAAGAACTAAACCATGGGACAAAAAACGAATCCAATAGGAAACCGTTTGGGCTTCATCCGCGGATGGGACTCTAACTGGTACGGAGGAAATGACTACAAAGACAAGTTGGTTGAGGATGAGCGCATCCGAGAGTACTTGTTAGCGCGTTTGCGTAAAGCAAGTGTATCAAATATCATCATTGAGCGAACGCTCAAATTGGTGACTGTAACCGTGAAGTCTGCCCGTCCGGGAGTCATCATTGGAAAGGGCGGTCAAGAAGTGGACAAGTTGCGTGAGGAGCTCAAGAAGCTTACGGGCAAAGAAGTTCAGATCAATATTTTTGAGATCAAGCGTCCTGAATTGGATGCGAAATTGGTCGCAGAAAGTGTTGCACGACAGATTGAGGCACGTATTTCACATCGTCGGGCCATCAAAATGGCCATTGCAGGCACGATGCGCCTTGGTGCTGAGGGCATTAAGATCAACATTGCAGGACGCGTGAACGGTGCGGAAATTGCACGTTCAGAGTCTTACAAAGAAGGTCGTATCCCGTTGCATACCTTCCGTGCTGACATTGATTATGCATTGATGGAAGCACACACCACATACGGGCGAATTGGCATTAAGTGCTGGATTTGCCGTGGTGAAATTTATGGAAAGCGCGACTTGTCGCCTATCCCAGCTCAAAAGCAGTCGAACGATCGTCGTCCAGCGAATGCCAGCCGCCCAGCGGGTGCTCGTCGCCGGACTCGTAATTGATAGAACATAGGTTATGTTACAGCCGAAAAGAACCAAGTACAGGAAGATGCAGAAGGGGCGCGTGCGCGGAATAGCGCAGCGCGGCAGCACCATCGCATACGGATCGTTCGGGATTAAAACCCTCGAAGTGGGTTTTATTACCTCGCGTCAAATTGAAGCTTCGCGTATCGCCATTAATCGATACATGAAGCGTGAAGGACAAGTATGGATTCGGATTTTCCCAGACAAACCCATTACATCAAAGCCTGCAGAGGTACGTATGGGTAAGGGTAAGGGTGCTCCGAGTCATTGGGTTGCGCCAGTGCGTGCAGGACGAGTGATGTTTGAAGTGGATGGTGTTCCTATGGACACTGCTATGGAAGCCTTGCGTCTAGGAGCTCAAAAACTCCCAGTGAAATGCAAGTTTGTTGTACGACCTGATTATGCACACTCATGATTGAGATGACAGAAATTCGGCAACTCTCCGACGCTGATTTGGCGGAACGGATTGAGGTTGAGCGTGAATCGTTAGCCAAGCTGCGATTCAACCACACAGTAGCAGGATTGGAATCCACTACTGCCTTGAAATACAAAAAACGTGATGTGGCTCGTCTGCTCACGGAAGCTAATGCACGCAACAAAGCGAACTCATGAGCACTGAAACGACAACAACAATCGAACGCAACCTCCGGAAGGAGCGTGTGGGTATTGTGACTTCCAACGCAATGACGAAGAGCATTGTGGTCGCTGTAGAGCGAAAGGAGAAGCACGCCAAGTATGGCAAGTTTTTGAAGAAAACGAGCAAGTTCATGGCGCATGACGAGGCGGAAACCAGCAATGTTGGTGACACCGTGCGGATCATGGAAACACGACCTCTAAGCAAGCGGAAGTGCTGGCGTTTGGTGGAGGTAATTGAACGGGCGAAATAATTCGCTGCTGCAATAAACGAGAAAGGAATCAACGATGATACAGCAAGAATCCCGTATGAAAGTAGCTGACAACAGCGGAGCAAAGGAAGTCCTTTGCATCCGGGTGTTGGGAGGTACTCGTCGGCGTTATGCGAGCATAGGTGACACCGTAGTGGTGACAGTTAAGCATGCCGCGCCGAACGGAAACATTAAAAAAGGAGCCGTTTCGAAAGGAGTGGTTGTTCGGACACGTAAAGCCGTGCGTCGCGCAGATGGATCCTATATCCGTTTCGATGACAATGCGATCGTATTGCTCAATGCAAATGGCGAAATGCGTGGAACGCGGATATTCGGTCCTGTAGCACGTGAATTGCGTGAGAAGGACTTTATGAAGATTGTTTCACTCGCCCCTGAGGTACTATAATCCACCAGCTATGTTCAAACGATACAAAGTCAAAAGCGGTGATACCGTGAAGGTCATTTCCGGCGGAAGTAAAGGGAAAGAAGGGAAAGTGATTCTCGTCGACCGAAAGAAAGATCGTGTCCTCGTTGAGGGGGCCAACATGGTCAAGAAGCACGTCAAGCCAGGTCCAGCCAATCCACAAGGAGGCATTGAGTCCTCTGAAGCAGGAATTCACATTTCGAATGTGATGGTCGTGGATGGAGCGGGCAATGCCACCCGGTTGGGTCGTCGTCGTGGAGATGATGGCAAGCTGGTTCGTTATTCAAAGAAAACCAATGAGGAGCTGAAGTGATGACATACATCCCACGACTCCAGACTCAGTACGCTGAGGAAATTGTACCGAACATGCAGAAGCAGTTCGAATACAAGTCCGTAATGCAAGTTCCACGCATTACGAAGATTTGCTTGAACCAAGGATTGGGCAAAGCAATTGCGGATAAGAAAATCGTAGAGCAGGCTACGGAAGAGATGTCACGAATTGCCGGTCAAATGGCAGTTCAAACAATCTCGACCAAGGATGTTTCTAACTTTAAGTTGAGAAAGGGTATGCCCATTGGAGCGCGAGTTACCTTGCGACGTGAGCGTATGTATGAATTCCTCGATCGTTTGATCGCGGTTTCTTTACCCCGAACTCGTGATTTTCAAGGTATCCGTACTCGTGGTTTCGATGGTCGTGGCAACTTCACCTTTGGGGTGAAGGAGCAGATCATCTTCCCTGAGATCAGCCTTGATGAAGTGAAATATTTCAATGGAATGGACATCACGATCGTAACGGACGCGAAGACTGACGAAGAGGCTCAAGCGCTCTTGGAAGGTTTTGGATTCCCTTTCAAAAAGAATTAAGATGGCGAAGGAATCAATGAAAGCGCGTGAGCGCAAGCGGGCCCGAATGGTCGCTAAATATGCAGACAAACGTGCGGCTTTGAAAGCTGCAGGTGACTGGGAGGGCTTCCAGAAACTGCCACCAAATAGTGCAGCTGTACGCATGCACAATCGTTGCCAGATTACGGGACGACCACGGGGATATATGCGACAATTCGGTATTTCTCGGGTTTTGTTCCGAAAAATGGCACTCTCAGGAAAGATTCCTGGAGTTAAAAAGGCAAGCTGGTAAACCACGATTAGAAGCATCATGTATACTGATCCAATAGCAGATTATTTGACACGTATCCGGAACGCCCAAATGGCGGGACACAAGGTCGTGGAGATTCCAGCTTCAAATTTGAAGAAGGAAATGACCCGGATTCTTTTTGATAAGGGCTACATCTTGAATTTCAAGTTTGTAGACGAAGGATATCAGGGTTCCATTAAGATTGCACTGCGTTATGACAGCAAGTCAAAGCGTCCAGCAATTACAGAAATTAAGCGTGTGTCAACTCCGGGATTGCGTCGCTACGCGGGCCCTGCGGATTTGCCGCGTGTTTTGAACGGTTTGGGTGTGTGCATCGTATCGACTTCCAAAGGTCTAATGACCGATAAGGAGGCTCGACAGATGAACATCGGAGGCGAGTTGATTTGTACAGTTTATTGATAGAAGAGAAAAACGGAACATCATCATGTCACGAGTAGGTAAATCACCCATCATCGTCCCGGACGGCGTTACTCTCACCATTGAGGGGACAACGGTCACGGTCAAAGGCCCGAAAGGGGAATTGCAGGAAGTGATCCATCCGGATATCACCATGGATTTGCAGGACAAGGAGCTTACATTTTCACGTCCTTCTGATCACAAGGAGCACCGTTCCAAGCATGGCTTGTACCGGTCACTAGTCAACAACATGATTGTTGGCGTTACGGAAGGATATTCCATCGCACTTGAGTTGGTAGGTGTCGGTTTCCGAGCATCATCTTCCGGTCAGGATTTAACATTGGCGTTAGGCTATAGCCACCCGATTGTAATGCGTTTACCAAAGGAGATTGTCCTTGATGCAGACACGAAGAAAGGAGCGAATCCATATGTGAAGTTGTCGTCTCATGACAAGCAATTGATCGGAACGGTAGCCGCAAAGATTCGTTCACTGCGCAAGCCTGAACCATACAAAGGCAAGGGTGTCCGTTATGTTGGAGAGCAAATTCGTCGTAAGGCAGGTAAGACAGCTGCTAAATAAAGGAATCACATGGGAACGAAAAAAACATTCGCTCGCAATCGCGTCAAGCGTCGAGTCCGGGGAAAAATCCAGGGAACATCAGAATGTCCTCGGTTGTCTGTATTCCGCAGCAACAAGCAGATTTATGCCCAGATTATTGATGATGCGTCAGGTCGCACACTGGCAGCGGCGGCGTCATTGGGAGCCAAAGAGGCACAATCGGTTCCAAAATTGGAGCAGGCTGTGACCGTTGGAAAAATGATTGCAGAAAAAGCAAAGGCTGTTGGGATCGAGTCGGTCGTATTTGACCGAAACGGTTACTTATACCATGGCCGAATCAAGACATTGGCAGAAGCCGCCCGAGAAGGAGGGCTCAAATTCTAAGGAAAGATGGAACAACGTCAACAACGTAAAGGCCGCGATCAGCAACAGCAATCGCGCACGGGAGATCCCGATTTGAAGGAACGCTTGGTTGGAATCAACCGAGTAGCGAAGACCACCAAGGGTGGACGAACCTTCAGCTTTAGCTCCATCATGGTCGTAGGAGATGAGAAGGGGCGAGTAGGTCATGGTTTAGGTAAGAGCCGTGAAGTCGCAACAGCGATTCAAAAAGGCATTGAAGATGCCAAGAAGAATATGATCGAGGTGCCTTTGGTAAAAGGGACTATTCCGCATGCTCAAGAGATGAAATTTGCAGGGGCACATGTCATGATTCGTCCAGCTTCTCCTGGAACAGGTGTAATCGCCGGAGGTGCGATGCGCGCAGTATTGGAGAGTGCAGGGATCAAAGACGTTCTCGCGAAGTCTTTGGGTTCAAGCAATCCTCACAATGTTGTTAAGGCAACGTTCAACGCGCTTCAGGCGTTGCGAAGTGCCAAGGACATTGCGGATTTACGCGGTATTTCTGTACACAAAGTATTCAACGGTTAATTGCTGCAATTATGGGAAAAGTCATCGTCACCCAAGTTCGGAGCGCAATCAATCGTCCGAAGCGTCAAAAGCTCACTATTCAGGCTTTAGGCATTAAGAAATTACACAACCCTGTCGAACACGAAGCGACTCCACAGATCATGGGAATGATCCGTAAAGTATCGCACCTCGTGAAGTTCGAAGAGGTTTAATCATTCATAACCAGCATTAACCATGAATCTCAGCAATCTGCAACACGCAGCTGGATCTAGGAAGCAGCGCAAGCGAGTTGGTCGCGGTGAAGGATCCGGTCACGGAGGTACTTCAACACGCGGACACAAAGGCGCGAAATCCCGATCAGGCTATAAAAGTAAAATCGGTTTTGAAGGTGGACAGCAGCCACTTCAGCGTCGAGTACCTAAATTTGGTTTCACCAATCCTAACCGGGTTGAGTACAAGGGAATCAACTTGGACACGCTTCAGGAATTGATCGAGCGTAAATCTTTGAAATCTGTCAAATTGCAAGATTTGATGGACAATGGACTCGCTGGAAAGCGGGATTTGATCAAAGTTTTAGGTCGCGGTGAGCTCAAATCAGGCGTAGCCATCGAGGCTCATAAATTCTCAGCTTCTGCCCGCGCAGCCATTGAGGCGGCAGGCGGTCAAGTGGCGGAAGTTTAATCCACCAATCGCATGAAGAATTTCTTTACTCAAATCCGTAATATTTGGAACCACGAGGAGTTGCGCAAGAAATTGGGCGTCACCTTAGGTTTGATTTTGATTTACCGGATTGGTTCGTTCATTGTGATTCCGGGCGTCAATAGTGATGTTTTGGCGGAACAAATGGCCTCGTCTGGTAGCGGTGGATTGGGCGACTTACTGTCACTATTTACTGGAGGTGCATTTAGTCGAGCATCCATTTTCGCTCTTGGGATCATGCCTTATATCTCGGCATCGATCATTGTTCAATTGCTTGGAATAGCAGTTCCTGCTGTACAGAAAATGCAAGCAGAAGGAGAGAGTGGGCGTAAGAAAATCAACCAATACACGCGGTTTTTGACCATAGCTATTACGTTGGTTCAGGCACCGGGTTACTTAGCAACGTCGGTAGTAGCCGTACCTGGAGCTGTAGCGAATCCATCGACATTTTGGTGGTTTAGCGCCATGGTGATCTTAGTCTCTTCGACTTTGGTGATCATGTGGCTTGGAGAGCGTATTACGGACAAGGGTGTTGGCAATGGCATTTCATTGCTCATCATGATTGGTATCATAGCGACATTCCCTCAGGCGATCATTCAGGAATTTATCCATCCGGATACAACCTTGTTCTTCTTCTTGGTCGAAATGGCATTTTTGTTAGTCATCATTGGCTGTAGCGTAGCATTGGTTCAGGCTTTGAGAAAAGTACCGGTTCAAATGGCTAAGATGCAGGCAGGTGGGTCGCACATGCCTCAGGGAGAGGGAGCACGTAGCTTCATTCCTTTGAAAGTCAACTCTGCGGGTGTTATGCCGATCATTTTTGCTCAAGCGATCATGTTTGTGCCTCTTTACTTGACTCAAAGTGAAACGTTCCAGCAGAATGAAGCCATCCAAAGCTTGGCTGATTTCAATGGTTTTTGGTACAACTTGATCTTCTTTGTGATGATCGTAGTATTCACCTATTTCTACACAGCGATAACGGTTAACCCCAATCAAATGGCGGATGACTTGAAGCGTCAGAATAGTTTTGTTCCTGGTATCAAGCCAGGTAAGCCAACGGCGGAGTTTTTGGAAAAGGTGTTGTCGAACATCACCCTTCCCGGATCATTGTTTTTGGCTTTGATTGCAATCCTTCCAGCGATTGTTTTCAGTTTAGGATTAACAAAGGCGCAAGGCTTTTCCATTTTCTTCGGCGGAACGTCGTTGTTGATTATGGTAGGAGTCATTTTGGATACCCTTCAACAAATCGAGAGCTATTTGCTTTCACGTCATTACGACGGTTTGATGAAGTCTGGAAAATTGCGTGGTCGTCCACAGTCACCTGTTGGCGGCATTACAGGATAACCTGAAATGGGTTTTGGCCGACGCGTGCAGATAAAAACGGACGAAGAGGTCGAACTCCTTCGGGAGAGTTCTTTGCTTGTAGGGAAAACGTTAGCAGTTGTAGCAGATGGGATTCGTCCTGGAGTTACAACCTTGCAACTAGATGCTTTGGCTGAGGATTTTATCCGAGACCATGGTGCAGAACCGGGATTTAAAGGATATGGAGGCTTTCCAAATTCTTTATGTACTTCAGTCAATGAGTCTGTCGTACATGGTATTCCAAACGATCGTCCTTTAAAGGAAGGAGACATAGTTTCCGTCGATTGTGGAGTATTGAAGAACGGTTTTTATGGAGACAGTGCGTACACCTTTGCGGTGGGCGATATTGCTTCAGAGGTGCAAAAATTGCTAGATGTCACGAAAGAATGCCTCCGGCTAGCGATAGAGCAAGCTGTGGTTGGAAAGCGAATCGGAGATATCGGATTTGCTTGTCAATCATATGCTGAGCTTCATGGTTACGGAGTTGTTCGAGAATTGGTTGGTCACGGTTTGGGACGAGAGTTGCATGAAGCACCTGAAGTACCAAATTATGGGCGACGAGGAAATGGTCCTCGTTTAATGGACGGCATGGTGCTGGCTATAGAACCTATGATCAACTTAGGTCGGAAAGAAATCTTCCATGAGGACGATGGCTGGACGATCGTGACAGCAGACCGTAAGGTGAGTGCACACTTCGAACATGATGTCGTAGTGCGCAAAGACCAAGCGGACGTTCTCTCGAGTTTTATAGAGATAGAAGAAGTTTTAAAGAAGAATAGAAACGTTTAAGAGTTTAATCTGAATGGCCAAACAAGCGTCCATAACGCAAGATGGAACGATACTCGAAGCTTTGTCAAATGCAATGTTTCGGGTTGAGTTGGAAAACGGGCACATCATCACTGCCCACATTTCTGGAAAGATGCGGATGTATTACATCAAAATCTTGCCAGGAGATCGAGTACGCGTGGACATGTCACCCTATGATTTAACAAAAGGACGGATCTCTTTCCGCTACAAGAAATAATCGCACCATGAAAGTTCGTGCTTCCCTAAAAAAACGTACCACCGACTGCAAAATTGTCCGTCGAAAAGGTCGTTTGTATGTCATCAACAAGAAGAATCCTAAAATGAAGCAACGTCAGGGTTAACCTTGACGTAGCCTAACCCATCGCCCATGGCACGTATAGCAGGTATCGACATTCCTCGCAATAAGCGCGGAGTCATTTCACTCACGTACATCTACGGAATCGGACGAAGTCGTTCGTCAAAAATTCTTGCAGAATGCGGAGTGTCAGAAGACAAGAAAGTTGAAGATTGGACCGACGACGAAATCGGTGCAGTTCGGAACTCCATCACCACTGGTTTCAAGGTGGAAGGCGAGTTGCGTTCTGAGGTGCAGTCTCACATCAAGCGATTGATGGACATTGGTTCCAATCGTGGCATACGCCACCGTAATGGATTACCATTGCGCGGTCAACGCACGAAGAACAACTCCCGCACTCGAAAAGGGAAGCGGAAGACTGTAGCGAACAAGAAGAAGTAATAAAGACTTAATAACGAATTAACTGGCCCTTTTGCAGGGCTGATCACCTAAATATTCAGACGATGGCGAAGAACGTCAAGAAAAAGAAGAAAGTGGTTGTGGAGGCCTCTGGCCAAGTCCACATCCACTCATCCTTCAACAACATCATCATTTCGTTGACCAATAATACTGGGCAAGTGATTTCTTGGTCTAGTGCCGGAAAGATGGGTTTCCGGGGCTCTAAGAAGAACACGCCTTACGCAGCTCAAGTAGCTGCTGAAGATTGTGGTCGCGAAGCGCACGATCTCGGATTGAGAAAAATCCGGGCATTTGTGAAAGGACCGGGTGCAGGTCGCGAAAGCGCGATGCGTGCCCTCCATAACATGGGAATAGAGATCATCGAGATCATCGATGTTACTCCGTTTCCTCACAACGGTTGCCGCCCTCCAAAGCGTCGCCGCGTATAATTCATCATCGTCGAATCCTAGAACTGAACAACCGATATGGCACGTTATCGCGGACCCAAATCAAAAATCAGCCGCCGTTTTAAGGAGGCAATCTTCGGACCGGACAAAGCGCTTGAGCGCCGTCCTTATGGACCGGGACAACACGGCAACTCACGGCGCCGTAAAAAAGAATCTGAATACTCAGTGCAGCTTGCTGAAAAGCAAAAAGCGAAGTATACCTATGGCATTTTGGAGAAGCAATTCTCCAACATGTTCAAGGCAGCAAATGCTCGTCAAGGGATCACAGGTGAAATCTTGCTCCAATTCTGCGAAAGCCGTTTGGACAATGTAGTTTACCGGTTAGGGATCGCTTCTACTAGACGAGGCGCACGCCAGTTGGTAACACACCGTCACATCATGGTGAACGGTCATGTCGTCAACATTCCTTCCTATCGCATGCGTCCGGGGGATGTGGTTGCTGTTCGAGAGAAGAGTAAATCCATGACTGTGATTTCGAGCGCTTTAGGCTCGACATCAAACCGGTTGGATTGGTTGGATTGGAATGTACAGACCATGTCGGGCACATTTATCAATGTACCATCGCGTGACCAGATTCCAGAGAACATCAAGGAGTCACTCATTGTAGAATTGTATTCGAAGTAATCCAAATCCCTTCATCAAATGGCCATTCTAGATTTTCAGAAACCAGACAAGGTGATCATGTTGGACTCTACAGAGTTCAATGGTCGCTTCGAATTTCGCCCGCTTGAGCCCGGATTTGGGATTACAGTAGGCAATGCCTTGCGTCGAATTTTGCTCTCTTCATTGGAAGGTTATGCCATCACCACGATTAAGATCGACGGTGTTGAGCATGAATACTCGACAATCAAAGGAGTACGAGAGGACGTCACCGATATGATTTTGAACTTGAAGCAAGTTCGTTTCAAGCGTCAAATCGAGGGCTCTGAAGGAGAGACAGTAACCGTAAAGATTGCGGGACAAAAGTCATTCACAGCCGGAGACATTGGCAAGTTTACCAGTGCGTTCCAAGTGATGAACCCTGACCATGTAATTTGTAACATGGACGAGTCGGTTAATCTCACCATCGAAGTTGTCATCGGCAAAGGACGTGGATACGTTCAAGCGGAGGAGAACAAGAAGGAGGAGATGGCGCTTGGAACCATTGCGATGGATTCAATTTTCACTCCGATTCGAAATGTTCAATACGAGGTAGAGAACTACCGAGTTGAGCAGCGCACGGATTATGAGAAATTGATTCTCCAAATTGAATGCGATGGTAGCGTCACTCCGAAAGATGCTCTGCAAGAATCTGCGAAGATCTTAATCCAACACTTCATGTTGTTCAGCGATGAGCGCATCTCCTTGGAATTAGAGGAGCGTGTGGAAGTAGAGGAATTCGATGAGTCTAGCTTGCACATGCGGCAATTGCTCAAGACGAAATTGAGTGATATGGATTTGAGTGTTCGCGCATTAAATTGCCTCAAAGCTGCTGACATCGAGACTCTTGGAGAGTTGGTGAGCTACAATAAAAACGACCTATTGAAATTCCGTAACTTCGGTAAGAAGTCCTTGACGGAATTGGAAGATTTGGTTGAGAACAAAAACCTCACATTCGGTATGGATGTGAGCAAGTACAAACTCGACAAAGAGTGAAGCCATGCGTCACAATAAGAATTTCAACCACTTAGGTCGCAAGACCGCTCACCGTCGGGCCATGTTATCGAACATGGCGTGTTCTTTGATTGAACATAAGCGCATAACCACAACTGTAGCAAAAGCGAAAGCTTTGCGCAGTGTAGTTGAGCCTTTGGTTACTCGATCAAAAGAGGACACCACACACAGCCGGCGTGTTGCATTTAGCGTTTTGGGAAGCAAGTATGCTGTCACTGAATTGTTTCGCGCTGTAGGTCCGAAAGTAGCTACCCGACAGGGCGGATACACGAGGATCATTCGAACAGGCAATCGTTTAGGTGACAATGCGGAGATGTGCATGATGGAACTTGTCGACTTCAACGAAGTTTACGGCATGGAGCCGAAGAAGAAGCGTTCACGTCGATCTCGCCGAGGGGCAGGTTCAACTGAAGCAGCGGCAGACGCTCCTGTAACAGCGGAAGTTGTTGAGGAAACTCCAGCCGCAGAAGCAACTGAAGAAACTCCAGCCGCAGAGGCGGGTGCATCCGAAGAAGAAAATAAAGACTGATTTCCTGTATCGGAAATGTGAAAACGGACGGCTTTGAGCTGTCCGTTTTTTTTGCACCCATTTTTTTTGACATTCGAGCGTGTTTTTTGCGGATAAGTGCGCTTTGAAAAGTCAGAAGCAATTCAATCTCAAGCTTATCTTTGCGCCATGGTTAAAACGCGTGAATCAAAAGTGCCAGCGGTGCTTTTATTGGCAGATGGTAAGCGATTTGAGGGCCACGCTGCTGGTGCAGTAGGCATCACGACAGGTGAGATCGCCTTCAATACAGGGATGTACGGTTACCAAGAAATTTTCACGGATCCGAGCTATCACAAGCAAATTTTGGTCATGGCCACGGCACACATCGGGAATTATGGTGTCCACGATCAGGAGGTGGAGTCCGTTAAGGTGCAGATCGCTGGTCTGGTGACGAAGAATTATTCATCCATTGCGAGTCGATCGGGAGCAAGCGGGACGCTGCAGAATTATTTGGAGCGGGATTCCGTTGTAGGTATTTGTGACTTGGACACGCGAGCGTTAGTGCGTCACATTCGGCAGAGTGGCGCGATGAATGCCATTATTTGTAGTGATGGGACGGATGAGGCGGAATTGATGAAACAACTTCAAGAGGTTCCGTCGATGGAAGGGTTGGAGTTGAGCAGCGCGGTGACGGTATCAAGAGCATATGACGCATTGCCTCAGGAAGGCACCGAGCAGCGTCACCGGGTTGCCTTGTTGGACTTGGGAGTCAAGCGTAGCATTGTGAGTTGTTTAACAGATCGAGGTTGTGCCGTTCGGGTTTTTCCGATGCAAACGACTGCGGAAGAGATCTTGGCATGGTCGCCAGATGGCATTATGCTTTCCAATGGTCCCGGTGATCCTGGTGCGATGACTGAAACTGTGGAAACAGTGAAGCAATTGGTCGACTCGGATAAGCCCATTTTTGGCATTTGCTTAGGTCATCAAGTATTGGCCTTGAGCCAAGGGCTGAAAACCAAGAAGATGTTCAACGGTCACCGTGGAGTGAACCATCCCATTAAGAACTTGATATCGGGTAAAGCGGAGATCACTTCCCAGAATCACGGTTTTGTGATTGATCAGGAATCGTTAGAGGCTGTTCCATCCATAGAAGTCACACACGTGCACTTGAACGATGATTCCATCGCTGGCATAGCATTGAAGAATCGCCCCGTATTCTCTGTGCAATACCATCCAGAAGCATCCGCGGGCCCGCATGATAGCCGTTATCTTTTCGACCAATTCGTCGAGAATATGGAACAAGTTGTCGTCCTCGGTTGATGCCTTAACTTCGCATCCTTTACGAGGCGTTTCGCCTTGAGTGTTTGCATCGGAAATGACCCGATGTCTTTCTGAAAAACACCAGAACCCACGTCTTTTACCTGATCCACGATCATGAGCTACATTGAAGAAATACAGGCCCGTCAAATTCTCGATTCTCGAGGCAACCCAACCATTGAAGTTGATGTCATCACGGGAGATGGTCATATGGGACGCGCAGCTGTTCCGTCGGGGGCATCCACAGGCATCCATGAGGCGATTGAATTGCGCGACGGTGGTGAAGAGTGGATGGGCAAAGGCGTGAGCAAGGCCGTCGACAACGTCAACAATTTGCTCAATGACGAATTGAACGGTTTTGACGTTTTCGACCAACGGGATATTGACCAAGTCATGATTGACTTGGATGGAACGCCCAATAAAGCCAACTTAGGAGCCAATGCAATCCTAGGTGTGAGTCTTGCTGTAGCGCATGCTGCCGCAGATTGCTCAGGTCAATCTCTCTACCGCTATATCGGAGGAGTCAATGCACATACATTGCCGGTACCGATGATGAACATCCTCAATGGAGGGTCGCATGCGGACAACAAGATTGACATCCAGGAATTCATGGTCATGCCGATTGGGGCCGAGACATTTACGGACGGACTCAGAATGGGCACGGAGGTATTCCATGCACTAAAAGCCGTTTTGAAGAAAAAAGGACATTCAACAAATGTCGGTGACGAGGGAGGTTTCGCTCCAAACTTGCGTTCCAATGACGAAGCAATCGAGGTGGTCATTGAAGCCATAGAAAAAGCAGGGTACCGTCCGGGAGAGGACTTGGTGATCGCATTGGACGCGGCGGCTTCTGAATTCTATGATGCGGAAAAGGGGCTTTACCTGTTTGAATCTACGGGAGATCGAATGGAAGGGAAGGACCTCGTAGATTTTTGGAAGGGATGGAGCGATAAGTATCCAATCATCAGCATTGAGGATGGTTTGGCAGAAGACGATTGGGATGCTTGGAAAATGCTCACCGAGGCAGTTGGTGACCGAATCCAGTTGGTAGGCGATGATTTGTTCGTGACCAACACGCACCGGTTGGCGCGTGGGATAGAAAATGACATTGCCAACTCCATCTTAATCAAGGTGAATCAAATTGGTACCCTGACAGAAACAATTGATGCTGTGAGCTTGGCTCACCGCAATGGTTATACCAGCGTTATGAGCCACCGATCTGGTGAAACTGAGGACACGACCATTGCTGATTTGGCTGTTGCATTGAACACGGGGCAGATCAAAACCGGTTCAGCGAGCCGTTCGGATCGGGTCGCCAAGTACAATCAATTGCTTCGAATTGAGCAGGAATTGGGTCAGGCAGCGGTTTATCGCGGGGCGAGTTTTCGAGATTAAAAGAATTGTTGAGGAACTAAAAAGCCCGGACCATTGGTCCGGGCTTTTTAGTTTACATCTCTTTTGATTGCCCTTCCGTCCGCGTTCAATCAGGGAGTTGGACAGGTTGGTCGTCTTGGACTGCGCGGGTAAATGGGATGGGGTCAATTTGACCGGGCATTCTCTGCAACAATCCGTATACACGAAATTCGGTCCTGCGGTTTTCAGCATGGCTCGTCCACGAACAAGGTTCCCCCGGTTCACATCCATTTAACAACTGGTCCGCCCCTTTTCCGACGGAGATCAGTTGTTTTGTGGAAACACCTCGTTTCAATAAGTAGGATTCCAACTCAATGGCTCTTGTTTTGGTTACACGCATCGTCTTGTTGTCTGCAGCATCGAGAAACGACGCGGCATCCTCATGCGTTCGGATTTCAAGTAGCATTTGCGGATTCAATCGCAGGAAATCGACAAGAGCGAGCAGTTCAGTGGTTTCCCTGGACTTCAACGTAGTGGCGAGCGGATCGTGTTGGAGCGCTAGTTCAAAGGGTTTTCCTCCAGCAATGGACTCGACATAAGCATAGTCACGAAGCATTTCTACAGGGTTCAGCATCAAGTCAGTTTGAGCATCGAGGTCATCCACTGATAGCACTTGTCGACTGACCAGATAGCCGGGAAGCTTCATCTCCATTCTGTACATTCTATGCTTCGGAAGGGCAATGGTGATGCTGCCGTTCAAGTCGCTTGTCAATCGAATGGCCGACGCATTCTGCTCATCAATGAGGACGATCGGAACACGAGGAACCTCTTGATTGTTTTTTCCGGAGCGAGTCGTAAAGGTGTACTTCTCGTAGTTATCGAGCAATTCGACTTGGTAGATTTTGTCGATGCCTCCGCGATCTGAACATACAAATCCGGATTGGCCTGTAGCGTCTAAAGCCAACGAGTGGTCATCGGAGAGTGTATTGATCGGGAAGGGAAGGCGGAGAGGAGTGGTCCAATCATCTCCCGATCTCCAATGCTTCTTGGACGCATCAGTAGCCGGAATTTGCTTCGCTGAGTAGATGTCCAATCCCCCTAAACTAGGAAGGCCATTGGATGAAAAGTACAGTGTGCCCTCAGCATCGAATGAAGGGAAAACTTCATCGCCAGGCGTGTTGATGTGAGGACCTAAGTTGATGGGTTCTTCCCAAAAAGTGCCATTTCGCTGGGAATACCACAAGTCGATACCGCCTTGAGATTCGGGCGAAGGCAAATCCGTAGCAAAATAGAGCCTGGTACCGTCGGGAGACCAGGTCGGATGAACAAACGTATATCCTTTTTCAACGAACGGGAATGGAGCTGGATTTGACCAATCTCCGGAAGCCGTTTTCTGTGCCACCAGCAATTGGTGTCCACCCGCCATCGGGTCGCCGAACCAAGCGAATCCGTCTTTGGCCTTTCTTGAGAATGCAATGGATCTTCCGTCAGGGGAGAGACTGACCAAACCGTCATGTCGCGGTACATCCCAAGAAGTCCACTTCGATGTGCGCATCACGCGGTTGTCCTGAGCGGCCAAATCCATGACGATCATCTCTTGTTGATCTGTTCGGGTGAGCGAGGTTTGATCTCCCCATTGATAGGGCTCGCTTGAAAAATAAACGCGACCCTCGCTGATTCGGGGCGATGACGCAATGGATATATCGGGTATGTCAAACGACTGCACGCTCCAAAATTGTGGGTCGGACTCAATGAAGAGTTCTTCTTCGCATTTGTTCCATAAGGCTGTTGCATATGGACTCGGATTGTCATCAACCATTTGCGGTTCGATGACCAAGGCTGCAGCTTCATATTTCCCTTGATTCATGAGGGATGTGGCCCAGTCTACCTGATCTTGTCTGGTGATCAGCGTCATGTGATCGATCGCTTCGTATGTTTTTTGAGCGCCTTCGAAATCGGACAAGAACAACTGAGTCGTTCCCAGCATACGCCAAGCCATGGTGTCATTGGGCCATTGATTCACAGCTTGATGCAAAGCACTGGTCGCCTCTTCATAACGGGCCTCGTCATACGCTTTGACGGCTTTCCAGAAATGTCGGGAATTGCACGAAGGCAGAAGAACGAGAAGCCCTAACCCGATCAGGGAGAGGGAAGCCATGAACCGCGGGCGAGCATGGGTGGATAGGCGAAGAGGGGAGATGGTATTTTTCAAAGCCAAATCGTCGATGAATGGGTGAAGACGTTTCCACCTTCAACAATATTATGCGCTTTGGACAGACTAGATACCGTCTTTCTCACGGAGTTTCCACAATGCAATATGGGATAACGCGATACCTGCAGCGACGGAAACATTCAGACTTCCGGTCTTTCCAACCATGGGCAATTGCACTTGGAGCTCACATTTTCTGAGCACATCTGATGAGATTCCATGTTCCTCATCGCCCAAAACCAAGCACATAGGAAGGGGCAATTCGACTTCGTGAATCGGTTCTGCCGCTTTTTCAGAAAGCGCCACCAAACGGATGCCGTTGGCCATAAGCGTTTGGAGGGCAGCCGGGAGATGATTGGCCCGGGCAACGGGCAAACGAAGCAGTGCCCCGGAAGAAGATTTGATGGCGTCTTCTTGAATGGGAGCAACGCCAGAAGCCGGAATGATCAACGCGGTGGCGCCAAAACACTCTGCACTTCGCGCAATCGCGCCCAAATTCCTGACATCCGTCACACCATCGACAGCGACGAAAAGAGGAGCTTCGCCTGCCTCATAGGCTCTTGCGATGAGTTCTTCTAATGGTTGAAATGTGATCGGAGAGAGGAAAGCGATTAATCCTTGATGATTCTTTTGAGTAATCCGATCGAGTTTCTCTCGCGGCACGCGCTGAACAGGAATGTCGAGATCACGAAGTTGTTGAAGCAACGCTCCTGTGCGTTCACTTTTTTCATCCCGTTGAATGAGTACGCGTTGCAGTTCTTTCCCTGCGTCTAGTGCCTCGAGAACGGGATGCCAACCAAAAATGAGAGAAGCAGATTCAGGTGCTCGCTTTCGAAACGAATTGTTTTCATGATTGCGTGGCTTGGAAGGACCGCGGAATCCTCCACGTTGCTGGTCATGCGGACGACCGCCGTCAGCTGAGGAAAAAGAAGGCTTTCGTCCTGAGTTGTCAGGGCCTGGAGGGAAATCGTTCGACATGGGAACCGTTCGGGGTTGCAACAATGAAATTCAACAAGAGCGATTCAAAGGTACCCTTGAAAAAGCAACATTAGTCCGGGGAAATGCGTCCATTGCGCCAATTGGTTACCATCCGGTCCCAGGACATCCTGTATTGAATGTTGCGACCGAGGGAATAGAAGTTGTCATCCCAAGGGTGCGAAGCTTTGAGAAACCGAAAAGTCACCGAGTTGACGGACCCTTCTTCGCCGTAAATCCACCATTCGCTTTCTCGTGTTCTTCGAATCTTGGTGGGAATGCCGAAGACAATGTGCACCATCCCGCGGTCGGTCCTCCAACCGGGCAAAACCCCGCTGAAAAAACGATTGGCTTCTTCTACACGGCCGTAATACGTCGCGATGAGTTGAGCACCTCGGTCCTTTTCGTTGGCGCAATTCAACCAGAAAGCATCGAGCGCCGCTTTCGGGTCGCTGCTTCCAACCATCTGTTCAAACTCCGAGCGCGCTGTGATGTAGCGACTGGATTTGATCATCAACCGCAGATCGCGCACCTGATCATAAGGCAGTTCAGAGCCGTAGATGCGTTGAACAACGTTGCGAGAATCCACGGCGTCCAGAATGACATTGATGCCTTCGTCAACGACATAGGAAACCCAGCCCGAGTCATTGGCGCGAAGGGAAGAACGCAGGATGGGTTGCAATGTGTCCGATCGGTCCTTGACGAAGGAAAATGGTGGGGCGGGCATGGACTCCGGGACTTCAATGCTCGCATGTCGCCAGAGTGTGCCCGGTGTCGCCTGAAAATAAATCGTGTCACCAGCAACGGCATGTTGATCGCTATATGGCCACGCCATCTTGTTGAAGGCTGCCCGATTTTCTTGGGGATTGGAGACAGAAACGGCCCACTTCGTGCTTGTTTTTCGCAGCTGGTCTTCCAGTTTGAAGGAGATGGAGTGGGTCGATTCATCCTCTCTGATGATGTCATTCCAGGCCAGCCGAACGGAGTGACGCTCCCATTCTGGCGCAAAAGAGACCAGGGTGTCGCTCCATTGAAGCAGGGTTTGCCCAACGTGCCAAGTCAAGGCAGAGACAAAAGGGGCTTGGGGGGACTCTCTTAGATAGAGACACTCAGAGCGCTTGACTTCGAGATAGACATCGACAGAGTCTCGAGTGATGGGAACGATGACGGCTCGAGGATGCAACAAACTGGATTCGTAGTCATAAGGTCGATCGGTGTTCGAAGCAAGCGTTTGCGAGGTCGTCACACATCCGGACCAAGCCAGTGAAAAGACGCCGACCAAAAGCAAAAAGGTCAAGTATTTGCAATCTCTTCGACTCATCCTTCGGTTTTTGGTTCAGTGGAGGAGGCTATTTCGTTGGTTGTATTCCAGGTGTCGGCGTGATCGAGCAACTCTTCGGGCAAGGTGGACTTCACAGGAACCCCCAATTCGCGCATCATTTCTGCTTGCCGAATTGCACTGCCTTTGCCTGTTTTGAGCCGCTTCAATGCCTCGTCATAACTCGCATTGGCCTGCCCCAGTTTTTTGCCGACATCGAGCAATGAACCCACGAAGCGATTCAGTTGATCATAGAGTTTGCCGCCTCGATCCGCAATCCGTTGGATGTTGGCCTTCTGTTCCTCTTGCTGCCAGACATAACTAATGGTTCGAAGCGTGGCAATCAAGGTGCTTGTCGATACCAACAATACATTTTTGCGCAGCCCTTCTTCCTGCAGCTCAGGGAGCGCCTTGCCAAGGGCCATCCAAGCGGCTTCGACCGGTACGAACATCAGCGCGTAATCTGTACTCCGGCCGTAGAGTTGAGCATAGTTTTTGGCGCCCAGTTCTCGAATGTGCTTCTGAACACTCTGAACGTGCAATTTAGCCTGCAAGGCCTGGTCTTCTGGGCTTTCAGCGTGTGTCAAGCGTTCATAGGCTGTGAGGCTGACTTTGCTGTCAATGACAAGCACCTTGTCATCCGGTAAGTGAATTAAAAAGTCGGGCCGCAAGGATCGGCCTTCTTCGTTTTTGACGGTCGACTGTTTCGAGAAATGCGTGCCTTCTACCAGGCCAACTTGTTCCAGAATACGCTCCAGTTGGTATTCTCCCCAATCACCCTGCACCTTGCTATCCCCTTTGAGTGCAGAGGTTAAGTTCTGCGCGTCGGTTTGCAACGATTGATTCAATTTAAAGAGCTTTTCGAGTTCCTTATCCAGCTGACCGAGCTGCTCTCGCTCGTTGCCGTAAAACTCCTTCATTTGCTTTTGCAGTTCTGAAAACCGCTCCTTCATGGGATTCAAAACATCCTCCAGCGTCTTCTTACCGCTATTTGCCAGATCCTTCTGGTGGCGCAAGGCATTTTCTTCCATGATATTGCGAGCGAGTAGGTCGAATTCTTTGCGCATTCTGACTTCTCGATCGGCCTGTCCTTTTTCTAAGTCCGATGCCTTCTGTTCGGCTTTCCCTTTGTATTCTAAGGCATTTTGCAACGCTGTTCGGGTGGACTCGAGTTCGTTGCGCAGACGATCACACGCTTCAGTCCGTTCATCACGTTCGACGCGAAGCTTCGTAAAAGATTCCAAATCAATGGGCTCCGTTTTGCTTTGAGAAGTTTTGTTCCGTCGCGCTGAAATCCACAGTACGCCGAGGATTGCGGCACACATGCACACGACTATAAAGAAGAGGATGGTGATAAGTTGTGAATTCGCCATGAGAGGAAGGTACATCGAAACGTAACCTTGGAAAGGATTTTTTCGTTGAGAAGATTAAACTTTAAATAACCGCAATCATGTCACGGTTTTTACAATGGACTTTAGGACTTTGCATTGCATCGGCGTTGTTTGCGTCATGCGCTACGAGCTATCAGGCTTGCGCCGCTTATTCAGAGGTGGAGGTCTGTGATTGACTCCAATCGAAAGAAACATTTTTCGTTACGTCACCGTGCAGTGACCGGGCAACCGGACATGCGCGGGTTGTGCGTTCCAGTAATTCTCGTTGCTTCTCCGTAACGCCCGGGACGTCGATTTTCAATACGATGTCGATGCAATCGATTCTTCGTGGATTTGAGGCCATCGTTTTCCTGACCGAAGCATGCATGCTCCCGATGCTCAATCCCATGTCCTTGGCTTTGATGCCCATGATGGTCATGACACAGCTTGCTAGAGCAGCTGAAACGAGATCAGTCGGGGAGAATGCTTGACCGAGACCGTTGTTGTCCACGGGTGCGTCAGTGATGACCTCCTGGCCGGAAGCGATGTGCTGCATGGTGGTGCGCAGTGGGTCATGATATGTGAGCGAATAATGCGGAGAGTTTGTGGTCATTGTCTTTGGGGTTAAAGTGAAGAGTTGCAAAGGTGCGATGCTTCAAGCTTCTTCCGAACTAACTTTGTCTTCTATGCGCGGTTTTCGAATCCCCATGCTTTGGAGCTGCCTCATTTGGTTGGGTGGCTTGTCAGTTGGCAGCACATGGTCTCAAGAGACTCAAGGAGTGATGGCGACAGGGGATGAGGCCGTTTATGGAGCCAATGGCTCTGCAGTGGTTCCCCTCACAGATGAGATCCAATACGGCATCCTGATGTTCACCCAGGGCGGTGGATTGACACTTCGTCGTGGATTCTATCGCAACGCTTTTAAAATAAGCTGGTGGGGAGCTGACCTTTTGATCTTTAAGCACCCCAAAGAAGAGCGCATCACCAATCCTGTCTACGAGGATGGTCGGTCATATGTCTATGGAAAGGTCAATGCAATGCATCTTTTTCGTGTTTGGAAGGGCGGGCAAAAACTGCACGGAGAGAAGTTGAGAAAGGATGCCGTAAGATTGAGTAGTCTTTGGAGATATGGCGTGACGTTGGGTTTGCTCAAGCCGGTGTATATGGAAATTGGGTATCCTGACATCCCCTACGACTACATCGCCACGGAACGATACGACCCGACCGTTCATTATTCCAGTAACATCTTTGGTCAAGCTCAGTGGATGTATGGGTTGGATGAATTGGCGGTGGTTCCAGGGTTCCATGCCAGCTATGCGCTGGATTTTGAATATGGAACGGAACGGCATATTCAACGAACGTTAACGGCAGGTGTTGCCGTGGATGCCTTTCTTTCACCGCCTGAGATTTTTGCAGCGTCTTTTGAACAGAATAGCCGAGCTTTTGTCACATTGTTTGCGACCTTTGAATTGGGAAGCAATTGGACCCGTTGATTATGACTGCTACTTCAACCTCTTCTGAGAATGCCTTGACAGGCCGAGTGCCCAAGCCGAAATGGCTGAGGGTTAAATTGCCTACGGGTGAGCCTTACAAGAAGGTGCGGGAAATTGTTTCGGAGCACAAGCTGCACACCATTTGTGAAAGCGGTCACTGTCCGAATATGGGCGAGTGTTGGGGAGCAGGCACAGCGACTTTTATGATCTTGGGCAACATCTGCACGCGCAGTTGTGGTTTTTGCAATGTGGCGACAGGAAAGCCTTTGGAAGCGGATTTGTTTGAGCCAGGACGTGTGGCGCAGTCCGTTAAGTTGATGGGCGTCAAGCACGCGGTGATCACCTCTGTTGATCGCGATGACATGCCTGATGGGGGAAGCGAAATTTGGGCGCAAACGGTTCGCGCCATTCGTCACCAGAGTCCATCAACGACATTGGAAACATTGATTCCTGATTTTGCAGGCAAGTGGGAAAACCTTGAACGCGTCATTGATGTCGCTCCTGAGATTGTTTCACACAACTTGGAAACGGTGCGTCGTCTCACGAAGCAGGTGCGAATTCAAGCAAAGTACGACCGCAGTTTGGAGGTGTTGAGACGCCTGCGGAAAGCAGGAATGAAGACCAAGTCGGGCATTATGCTCGGCCTGGGAGAGACCTTTGAGGAAGTCGTAGAAGCAATGGATGATTTGCGCAGTGTTGATTGTCAGATTTTGACTTTGGGCCAATACCTACAGCCAACCCCCAAGCATCTGCCCGTGGCAGAGTTTATCCATCCAGATGTTTTCGCAGAACTGAAGGAATTGGGACTGAAAAAAGGCTTCCGATTCGTCGAAAGTGGACCTTTGGTTCGGTCAAGTTACCATGCGGAAAAGCATTTGTTTTAATCTTCTGTTGAGACGTTGATACTTGAAATTCCGCGGATGGCGGATGGTTTCAGGATTTTCAGGCCCCTGACAAGAACAAGAGGGGACGTCATTGGTTGTCATGCTTTACAAGCAGCCTCTTTGTTGTACCTTTCCATTCCTGAATGGACAAAACTGTAACCATGCAATTGAACAAGTTTTTTGCCGCCGGAGCGGTAGCGACCTTCGCTTTTTTGGGCTGGACGCTGAGTTTCTCACCAGTGGATTCTGCCACTGTTTCTGAATCTGGACCAAGTGCTTATTTGCCGAGAACGGCAGACGCATTGGAAGCCTCACCGGAAGGTGCTTGGGAAATCCAAAAAATGATGCGGGGTGACATCGAAACGGGCGAGATGAATGAAGCTGGACTGAACGAATTGCGTGAAGACGTTATTCGGTTGGCCTCACAACAAGCATCGAATGATCGTTCAACAGAGCATTATTGGAACGAAATGGGTCCTGATAACATTGGGGGGCGAACGCGCGCCATTGTAGCGGTCATTCCAGAAGATGGAAGTGAAGAGACGGTTCTCTACGCAGGTTCTGTTTCCGGTGGATTGTGGAAGAGCGACAACGGTGGCAATGATTGGAACCAAATGTTCGGTTTGGATAATACGGTGATTGGTTCCTTAGCAGTCACCGGGAATGGTGACCTCTACGTTGGATCTGGTTCATTGTTTGAAGGAGGTTCCGGAGAAGGAGGCAGCGAATTTCGTGGCCGAGGAATTTGGTGGTCCAATGATGGCGAGAATTTCTCCATGGTAGAGGGGACTGACCCCGGAGAATTCGGTTCAGGAGATTTTTCTGCCACAGATGCGCTCGTAGCGGATCCAAGTGACGATAACCGCGTGTGGTTTGGAAGCAATGCGGGCTATGGCTTTATTGAAGACGGTGTTTTGACAATGAGCCCCGGTAACCTGAGCGGTCCTGTTTCTGACATGGCGATTGCGTCCGATGGATCTTACATGCTTGTTGGGATGTACAACTGTCGCGTTTACCGGAGTACGGACAATACGTTTACAAACTTCGTTTCGGTTTCTGGTTCAAACGGTGACGACACGGTATTGCCGCAAAGTGGCAATGGTCGTGTTCGCATTGCGATTTCAATTGACGATCCTAGCAGCGCTTTTGCATTGTTTGCCACAAGTGGCGGTTCGTTCGGAGGGTTGTACCACTCTGGCAGTGCGGGTGAAGAAGAGTCTTGGAGCAATGTATGGCCTGATGATGCTCCTGGGGCAACCCCGCTTCCGAGAAATCAAGGTATTTATGATTTGGCATTGGGGGTGCAACAAGGAAGTCCCGAAATCGCTTATGTTGGCGGCATCGAACTGTGGCGATCAGGTCCGAATCAACAAGCAGAATTGGCGGCATATGCCTTTGACTTTGCTGGGACCGACTTCGATGTTCACGCTGACATTCATGACATCATGTTTACGCCGAGCGGCAACATGTACATTGTAGGTGACGGAGGAATTTATAAAAGCACAGATGGCGGCCAGTCTTACAACGACATCAATCGCGATTATTCGGTGACGCAGTTTTATGGCATGGACCACAGTGCGCGCAGTGCTGTTTTGGGAGGCACGCAAGACAACGGATCACTGTTTATTCCTGCGAGCGGATATTTCTTGAGTGATCAAGAAGCTGTGGAAGTGAACGGTGGAGACGGATTTGACTGCGCTATTTCTCAAATTACAGAGTTAGAAGGGTATGAGTATGCGTTCTATGCAGCGTCTCAAAATGGAGGACTTGTTCGGGGAACAATTGGACCAGGGGCTCTCAATAACTACGGGAACTTCTATGATGAGAATATCGCTGAATTGATCAATGAGGAAGGTGAAATAGGTCAGTTTTATTCAGTTGTACGGTTGTATGAGAACACTGAAGACGTGGACACACAGAGCTCTGTGATTTTGGTCAACCCTTACAGTGAATCCGTAGAAGACAGCACTTTTACGCTCTCGACAGCCAACCAAAACTTAAACTTCGACTATACGCTTCCTGAAGGAGAGGTGTTGCCATTCTATGATCAATTGATTCGTCCGGATCGCTTGCTGGATTATGAATTGGAAGAAGACCCTGACTATTTCTGGATGGATGCCCAAGTGGCCACTCCACAATTGGATTGCGTTACGGATAGCACGTTCGCAGGACAGGAAGAGGTCATCGCTGACATCAGTCCCATCGTGGACTCTGTTTTTGTAGAGGCATGGGAAGAGTGGGTTTACAATACAATTGGATACGACACCACGTTTGCGATGGTGGATGTCTTTGATGTGATGACGACCTGTGACACGATGTATTTCCATCCAGGGGATACCATGGCGAATGTTCCAGGGCGATTGCAGGTCAAGGATCCATATACTGCGATTACAATCGCCGGTTTTAATGGAGGCAATGGCATTTGGATGACACGTGATGGCTTGAATTTCAATACGACGCCATCATGGATTCGCTTGGACAACGCTCCAGCGGGCACAGGTACTAAAGCTGTCGAGTTCACAGTCAATGTGGAGCCAGAGGCGGGCAACCACATGTTTGTGAGCGGATGGGATGGCAAGTTGTACCGATTTGATGGCATGGAGTCCATTTACAGCCAAGATGATGTTCCTGCGAACATGGGCAAGCAAATTCGATCTTTGGGAGCGGCCATCACTGGAATATCGGTTGATCCAAACAACCCCAATCACGTGGTGATTTCGGTGGGTGGTTACGGAACGGTGAACACCGGAAAGGTTCAGGAGACGTTCAATGCATTGGCTGACGCCCCGGATTGGAATAACATTTGGAATGTGAATGACTTGGATCGCATGCCTTGCTATGATGTGATCATCGATGCGATGGATCCTTCAGGAGAAACGATTTTAGTGGGGACGGAGTACGGCGTTTTTGCAACGGACAATGGTGGAGCGGATTGGGTGATCTCAAATCAAAATATGGCATCCACTTCCAGTCAAATTACCGCGCCTGTATTTGATTTGAAGCAACAATGGCGTGGTGCAGCTGCTTGGATCAATCCTTCGAATCAAGGTGCGATTTACGCGGGAACGCACGGACGGGGAATCTTCCGGTCTGACTTGTTCTTGGGTACGAATGATCCTACTGATGATGCCGTCGTGAATGCGCAAGTTCTTCAGGTCTATCCCAATCCTGTGAACGGTTCTTCCGTGACCGTTCAGTCAGAGGCGATGCGTGGTGACTTCCAGTTGCAGGTATTTGATTTGACCGGTAGATTGTCTGTAGACCAGGCCGTCCGTTCTTACATGGGAGGTCCATTGACATTGGATGTTTCAGGATTGGGCAACGGCACGTTCATTGTCCGGATGGCCAGTGGCCAATTCCAACAAACATCGAAATTGTTGATTCGCCGTTAATACGAACCAGCAGGAAATAAAAACCCCCTACCAGATAACTGGTGGGGGGTTTTTGATTTAAAACAAAATATTGAATCTTCCATCAAGCAGGTTGATCAAGAAATGCCTGTCCATTGACAATGCGCGCTGAGGTGAAGTGATGCAACCAGTCGCCCATGTTGATGTAGCGCGCATCTTTCCTTCCTGGCAATGGATGCCGAACTCTCAGGTCAAGCGGTAAATGCCGATGACCAAAGAAAAAGCAGTCGATGTCCTGAGTCTTCAAGACTTCTTTGCAGTGGTGCCAAAGCCATTCGCCCTCTGGTCCTGTGTAGGTGTCCTCCTGCGGGCCTTGTGAGGCCCTGCTATTCCTTGAGAAGTACGAAGCCAACGGAATGCCTAAGTCGGGATGTACGAGTCGATACGCGCCTTGAAGGAGCTTGTTGGTAAAGATTTTCTTGAGTCGTTTGTACGAAGCGTCTCCAGGACCCAGTCCATCGCCGTGGCCAATCATGCAACGTAAACCGTCGTATTCTCGAACAATGGGTTCTCGGTGGACTGAGACGCCCAGCTCGTCTTCGAAATAGCCAAAGGTCCAGAGGTCGTGGTTGCCCACATGGAAATGCACGGGAATCCCACGATCGGTGATCCGTGCGATGGCTGCGAGCAAACGGACGGCTCCCTTGGGAACAGCATGTCGGTATTCAAACCAAAAGTCAAACAGGTCGCCAACGAGGTGAATTTCAGTTGCTGGGCCGAGCTGAGCATGTCCTGTTCCCGCGGCGGCATCTTCCAACCACTGCACGAAACGGACTTCTCGAATTCGGCTTTCCGCCGGATTCGGCGCACCCAAATGCAAATCGGAAGCGAGGTAGATACGTTGCAAACGGCGCGGTTATGGAAGCAACTGTTGCAATTGAGAGACCAAAGCGCCACCACGCAAATGCGTCGCTACAATCGTCCCTTCTTGATCGATCAAAACCGTATGAGGAATGCTATTCACACCATATGCTCTGGCGGCTGCATTGCTCCATCCTTTGAGGTCACATACATGATTTGGCCATTCCAATTGGTCTTGAGCAATCGCGTTGGTCCAGCGTCCAATCTCTTTGTCCAAAGAGACTGAGAAGATTTCAAACCCCTTGGATTGATATTGTTGATAGGCTCGAACAACAGCAGGGTTTTCTCTGCGACAGGGTCCACACCAAGAAGCCCAGAAATCGATCAGCACCACCTTGCCTCGCAGGTCACTCAACTTACGCGGTTTTCCAGTGGGGTCATTCATGACGATCTCTGGGGCTTCGTCGCCCACCGTGTAGCGAGAGTTTTTCTTTGGACGGGGCTTGTTGGCACCATTGCCCGTAGGAATGGTGCGCACATTGGTCGCTGCTTGCATCTTGGCTTCTTCGCCTTGGATGACGCTGCTTAAAACTTGATGGTAAGCTCCTCCGCCTAACGCGGCGCTTGTTGATTTGAGCACCTCCTTGAAAGTGGCTAGGTTGGGGCGAATGTCTAAGTGTTCCAAAGGGCCGAGGCAGGCTGGGGAACCGGCGTGTTCTTCGATGAACTTTTTGGCCCACGTAGAAATTTCGGATTGAAGCTCAATGCTTTGGTTCGAAAGGTTTTGCTTTTGGCCGACATTCTGCGCTTGCTGCATGCTCACGCGCATCATGCTCATTCGATCTTGCAAAGGCATGGCGACCGAGTAGTATTCCGATGCTTCTTGCGCTGCTTTGAATCCACTGATATCAGCATCGGCAATGTAGCCGGCGTTTGGGATTGTGGCCTGAATGAAGAGGTGCTTCGTACTGTCCATGATCACCACCATCGGCTTGGTCTTCTCCACCATGATTTGATAAAAGTCCATGGGCAGAGGCCGTTGCGGCTCAAGCTTGAAGTGTCCGTTCGAGTCGGTATGCGTGGCGTCGATAGCAATGAATTGACCGCGCTTGCCTTCTTGCCCTTGCATCCACTTCTTGAGCTCCACCTCAACGTTCATACCGTTGGCCCCTGAGAATGTACCTTCAATGATGTTGCCAGGTCCCGTCGTCCCTTCCATTTGACAACCTCCGGCCAACACGAGCAACAGAAGTAAGCTGCCTATACCCGGTAAAAATGAATGTAGCTGAAATATGACCCGATTCTTCATGGTGTAAATATCTTGAATTTTCCCGTCCCTTCGAATTTTCAGCGGTGCGTCATTTATTGACCGCATGTTGGTGCCGATCAATTTGGTTTTTGAGCCAATCATGAAGGGGAGTTTGAGGAATCAGTTGGGCTTGAATGGGCTCGTAACGAATGTCCAAGCCTTCGGTGTTCATTCCATCGAGTCTCGTGACGTCTTTTTCAGTGGTGACGAGTGCCTGAAGTCGGTCTGATTCCAAAATGACCCGCCAGCGTTTTGTGTCTTTTTCCGAGAAAGTGCCGTGATCAGCAAAGACTTCGCGGCGGACGACTTGGAAACGTTCTGTGAGTCGGTCCATAAAGCGTTCAGGGCGCGCAATGCCAGCCACGGCGAGGATGCGTTCTCTCTGAGAGGGGGAGGTGTGGGCAATTCCATCTTTTGCCGGCGCACCAGTGGGATAGGATCGCAAGGGCATTGGCTGCATCGTGGTGCCAAAATGAACCCGGTGCACGGGCCAACCAGCTGCTTTCAATCCGGCTTCCAATGCACCGTCCTGTCCTTCTTGAAGCCGGGTCGCGATCGCGGCATCAAACTGACTCATTCGAGAGGGGAGGTCACGCAATCGACCAAGTGGTAAAAGCTGGTCCTGTGCAATGGGCTGTGTGGTGTCCAAAACCAGAATTGAAAGCGTTGGTTTCAAGGATCGGTGCTGCAGGGCATCGTCACAGACAACCCATTTCAATTGGAGGCATTCAGCACGCATGCGCTCCAGACCCGCCAAGCGATCTTCACAAACGGCCACCACGGCATGAGGGAGTTTGCGCCGTAACATCAGAGGTTCATCGCCTACATCCGTTGACTTGCTGATGGTTTCGACCCACCGAAATCCTTTGGAATCCCTTCCATAGCCTCGACTCAAAATTCCCACAGTGCCCTGGCCTAGGATCAGCTCCATTTCCAGGACCAATAATTCGGTCAACGGGGTTTTGCCCGTTCCACCGACCGTGAGGTTGCCCAAAACGACCGTAGGAAGTGCTCCGGGCTTGGATTGCAACACGCGTTGGTCGTACAAAAAATGACGCATACGCAGCACGAGTCCAAAAAGGACACTCCATGGCCAGAGGACAGCATTGCGAATCATGTGCTCAAATTACGGGTTATTCCTAAGCGCAATTACCTTTGAGACATGCAAGTTGCTCAAACCACAAGCGTTCAGGCCATCATGGATGTGCTCGAACAATGGGCGCCGCCGGTGCTCCAAGAGTCCTATGACAATTCAGGGTTGTTGGTTGGGGATCGAACGGCTTCGATCGATGGTGTCTTGGTCTCATTGGATTGCACCGAAGCCGTCGTAGAAGAAGCTGCTCGTAGAGGAGCGGGAATGATTGTCTCTCACCATCCAATTGTATTTCAGGGGCTCAAACGATTGACGGGGGAGAATCATGTGGAACGCACAGTCATGGCGGCCATTCGTCATGGAATTGCCTTGTACGCCATTCACACCAATCTAGACAATGTAGCCGATGGTGTCAATCAAAAATTGGCAACGGCCGTCGGATGTTTGCCGGAATCACTGCGAATTTTAAGGCCGAAGCCCGCGCTCTTGAATCAGTTGGTGGTTTACGTGCCTCAAGAAGAGGCAGGGCGCGTACAAGAAGCACTTTACGCCGCAGGAGCAGGTCAAATTGGGGCCTACGATGAATGTGGTTGGTCGGTGCAAGGACAAGGAACATTCCGGCCGCTAGCCGGTTCCAATCCAACCATTGGCCAGCAGGACATGCGCAGTGAATTGAATGAAACCCGGGTTGAGGTGGTCGTGGAAACATGGAAGTTGAGCCAAGTCTTGGCGGCCATGAAAGAAGCCCATCCCTATGAAGAGGTTGCACACAGTGTTTGGACTTTGGCCAATATCAGTGGAGAAGTCGGGAGTGGGATGATCGGAGAATTGGCCGAGCCCATGATGGAAGCGGCGTTCTTAGATCAACTCAAAACAAACCTGGGAAGTGGAGCGATTCGGCATACAGATTTGTGCGGTAATCCGATTCGGAAAGTCGCTGTTTGCGGAGGTTCTGGAAGCTTTTTGCTGTCGGATGCCATCCGATCAGGAGCCGATGTCTTTGTGACTTCAGACTTCAAATACCATGAGTTTTTCGGGGCTGAAGGACGCATCCTGATTGCCGATGTTGGACACTATGAAAGTGAATGGCAAACAACGCACTTGATTGTGAGCCGCTTAAACAATAAATTCACTAATTTTGCCATCCATTTGGCAGAGGCCAATCCGAATCCTATTCACTATCGCTGACCCATACCATGGCAAAGAAGACCACTGTTTCTACCGCTGAAGACAAGCTCCGGGCCCTCTACGACTTGCAAATTATTGACTCTCGCATCGATCGCATCCGCGTGGTTCGAGGTGAATTGCCTTTGGAAGTAGAAGACCTCGAGGACGAGATTGAAGGATTGCGCACCCGTTTGGAGCGTTTGGAAGAGGAAGTTGATTTGGTTAACCAGCGCATCGCTGCTTACAAGAACCAAATAGAGGAGAGCAACGGCCTGATCACCAAGTATACGGAGCAGCAAAACAATGTCCGCAACAACCGTGAATTCGACTCTTTGAACAAGGAGATTGAATACCAGACGTTGGAGATCGAATTGTGCGAAAAGAAGATCCGTGAATGCATGGCGCAGGCGGAGCAGAAAGCAGAGACCGTTGTCTCCAGCAAAGAGAAAGTGGAGATGCGGGATGCTGATCTCGTAGGCAAGCGCTCAGAATTGGCTGAAATCATCTCTGAGACGCAAGCGGAAGAGTCTGTGTTGACTGATTTGAGCGAAAAAATGTCCGCTTCGATTGAAGCGCGTTTATTGGCCAGCTATCAGCGTATCCGGAATTCAGCCAAGAATGGTTTGGCGGTTGTTCCGATCGAACGAGAGGCTTCAGCAGGTTCTTACATCAAGATTCCACCACAGCGTCAGATTGACATTGCGCAGCGGAAGCGAATCATCGTGGACGAGCATAGCGGTCGAATCCTTGTTGACAAAGAGTTGGCAGAAGAGGAGCAAGCGCGCATCGAGACACAGATCACCAAGGCAATCGCCAAGGCAAAGAAATAAAAAGGCATCGAAACCCTGAAGAGTTTAAAAGCCCTGTTTACCCATTGGTAGACAGGGCTTTTTTAATGGGCACAAAGTGGTCATGTCCGGGAAGAGGGCGTGAGCTTTGGGTCGTTGTGGATTTACATTCTAAAGCCCAGAGCGACCACGACCATGCCGTGGGTTTGGAAAACGTGCGCGGGGTCGACGAGGTCGGGGTCGAACAAGTAAAGATCCTGTTCGGTCCAGCTGCGACGATAGGTCATGGCGCTATACCATTTTTCAGAACGATGCCCGAAACCAAAGCTGGCTTGATACCGCTTGGTATCCGAAATGACTTCAATGGCGCTGGTGTAGGGCGAGGTTTCCATGCCGGCACCCAATCGCAGCCGCCAAACCTTTTGGATTCGAAATTCGGCTCCAACGCGGGCCATCCGGGATGTCCCATAAACGCTGCGGAGCGATTCGTTCTCGACGGCGTAATCGTAGGCATTGTCCGGTGAAAAAGCGCTTTTTCGCAATTCTCCTGAAGCATAGTCAACGACTTCATAATCCGCGCTGACAACTCCCGTTTTCCCTAAGACAAAGGCCGCTGAGGCGATGAAGCGAGAAGGGGTGAAGACCGTGTATTCAATGCGATTGAAAGGAGACAACACGTCGTATTGGTCGCCGGCTTTGAATGAACTTGCAATTCCCGTGGAATATTCGTCGGTGAGGTTCAGCCGCGATCGACTGTGGTAGGCGACTCCCAATCTGAGCCAAGGTGATGGTACAGCAATCAATCCAAGTTTGACATTGATTCCGCTGCCCGAGATGTCTAAATTTTCCCGAAATGTCCACTCCGCCAAATCCAAAGAATCGACCTGGGGTATTTCACGATGCCGGGTTTCTTCACTGAATTCGACACTGACAATTCCGAGCGAAATCCCAACGTAGAGAATCTCGGACAAACCCGATCCGAAGCCAATGCTCGTTTCAGACAATTGCCCTGTCCGTTCAATGCTTTTGCTCGTGAGGGCTCCACCAACGGGGATGGCTGAGATGTAGGAGGTTGGGTCTTCGTTGGGGTGGGGATCCAACAAGTATGTGTCCCAAGCCAAGCTTGCCGTGAAAGGATGGCTGTCATAGAGGTCATTGGCTGAATACCCTTGTGCTTGAATCAGAAAACTGGAGAGCAAGCTATTTTCGAACGGGATGCCGTCGATCTCAATGGTTTGGTTGTAGTTGGCTCGACTTGAATGTGTGACAGATAAGGTGGATACGGGCCAATCGGGATTGACCGAAGGATAGCTTAATGCGATTCCGAGGTTGGTTCCAATACCGCCCAATTTGTTGGAGTTTCTGAATTGACCTGCCAGGCTAATCTTGGCCTTCTGAGAGGCAAACCCGCCTGTGAATCCGACATCCCCTCTGCGGTACATACCAAGTCCCGCAGGATTCCCCGAGAGACACGACAAATCGGCTCCCAATGCGCCAAAAGCGCCTCCCATGCCCATGGTTCTCGCCGAACCCAGAGATTCTTGGTAGCTGTAGCGGAAGACATCGTCTTCACTTTGACCCCAACTCCATGTGGCTGCCAACGACAGGCACAGAGCCATCAACCCGCTTCTAAATTCCTTCATGTGCTTGATCAGAGTCCGCCGCCACGTTTGGGGCGACTGGTTCCGGCGGGACGGCTTGATCCGCTGCCGCTGTTGCTCGGGCGAGCAGACGGATTGGAGTTGCCCCTTGGCGCTGGAGTGGCTGTCGGTTGCGGTGTACTCCAAGAACTGGATCGGTTTTCCCGCGTTTGACTGCGTGTTGGGTTGCGCGTGCTGTTGTTGCGGGGTGTTGCACGTTCGATGGGTTGAGCATTCGCTGGATCACTCAGCGGCGTAGAGGGTGATTGCAACCAACGATTCATCCCGCGAGAATTGATGGTGTTGGTGGCATCTTGCGTTGCGTCTTGAGGCGATGAATCGCTAGATGGCGCCTTGTCCGTGTTTCCTGAAAGAAGGGCATCCTTGGGTCTAGAAAGTATGCCGTTGTCGTAGTTGCTGCCGCCTGCGGTGTTGCTCATGATGGGCGTTCGTGTGTACCCCGTTGTGGTACTGCCACCTTGATCACTGTCGTTTCCCGTCCAATTGCCAGAATTGTAGGGATTGTATCCGCCATAACCGCCGTAAGGGTTGTATCCGCTATACCCGCCGTAAGGATTGTACCCGCCGTACCCGCCGTATGGGTTGTACCCGCCAAATCCCGAGTTGCCATATGGATTGTAACCGAATCCTGAGTTGCCATATCCCATGCCTCCTCCTCCGTATGGATTGTATCCAAAACCACTGTTCATGTATGGATCATACCCGTAAGACTGTCCAAAACCGAAGGGGCTGTTGGCTGTGGCGAGTCCCAATCCCCACTGCATTCCATTGGGATTGTTCATGAAACTTGGGCGGTATCCCTGGGAGATGTCACCGGATTGCGCACGACTCGGATCGTAGTAGTCGCTTTCTGAATCGCCTTCGTATCCGGCCTCCTTCAGCGCAAAAGCGAGGTATTGGGCATCGGTTACAAACTCTTCACCCCGGCTCAAATACAATTCGTCATTTTCGAGCGCAGACAAATTGGGAGTGGTTCCGCAACTGGCCAGTAAGAGCATGAAACCGGCACCTGCGAGGCATGCTGTTCCCATGTTGCGTCGAAATGCGATCAAGAGTCTACGGTTGGCCATGAGGAAGAGGGAGTTAATCTGTTGTAAGGTAGGAAAATTCGGTATTTTCGCGGTACGAAAGGTGACATGTCTCCGGATGTGCACAAACCATACCAAACAATTCGAACAGCTCCATGGCATCCAAATTGACCTCAAGAGAAGCAGATTATAGTCGGTGGTACAATGAACTTGTTGTTCAGGCTGATCTCGCGCAACACAGTGATGTGAAAGGATGCATGGTGATCAAGCCCTATGGTTTTGCCATTTGGGAGCGCATGAAGGATGTGTTGGACGGGATGTTCAAAGAGACGGGCCACGTCAATGCCTATTTCCCGCTGTTCATCCCCAAGAGCTATTTCTCTAAGGAGGCGGATCACGTGGAAGGCTTTGCCAAAGAATGTGCAGTGGTGACCCACTACCGACTGATGAATGATCCCGATGGCAAAGGAGTCGTGGTGGATCCTTCGGCTAAATTGGAAGAAGAGTTGATTGTCCGTCCGACCTCGGAGACGATCATTTGGCACACCTACAAAGGGTGGATTCAGAGTTATCGTGATTTGCCGTTGCTGATCAATCAATGGGCCAATGTGGTGCGCTGGGAGATGCGGACACGGCTGTTTTTGCGAACAAGCGAATTCTTATGGCAAGAAGGCCATACGGCGCACGAAACGTCTGCCGAGGCGGTGGAAGAAGCTCGCAGAATGCTCGAGGTCTATGCGGACTTTGCAGAACAGTGGATGGCCATGCCGGTATTGAAAGGATTGAAGAGTGCCAATGAACGGTTTGCGGGTGCGTTGGATACGTATTGCATCGAGGCGATGATGCAAGACGGGAAGGCATTGCAGGCGGGGACGTCGCATTTCT
>ERZ887942.339-NODE-339-length-39217-cov-8.479853_pt1 | contig 39217 bp, 38 predicted proteins | sample MGYA00521099_ERZ887942 | MGnify/ENA primary metagenome ERZ887942 (study PRJEB32303, sample SAMEA104408605) | aquatic metagenome | biome: Brackish water; feature: Pelagic; material: water | place: Baltic Sea | collected 2014-06-07T06:48:00 | depth 16,251 m ... | reverse complement strand
GCCATTGGTTTGATAATGTCGTTCGATATCCCATAAGCGACTTTCCCAGCTTCCGTGCAGATTATCAGGGGCTGTCAGTGCCCAATCCTTATCTTTAACCAAGTCCCATAGCTCGAGACTCATTCGCGCCGTGCTGACGGGGCTAGCATCCCAAGCGTAGCGCGCAGCCTCTATATTTGCTTCTCGTCGTGCTGCGTGAGCTGTTTCCCAACGGTCGCCCCTAGCTGCTATTTGCGAGCGTCGGCGGCCATTTATCAGTTTCTTTACCGCCTCAATCAGATAAGGCAATGTTGCTTGAGCGTCGCCAACTATTGACAAATCTGATGGATAAAAACGAGCAAAATCTTGATAGTTTGAACCGAAGAATACTTCACCCGTACCTACCGAAATAACCTTTGCGTTCTGCTTGGCGGTTCGGGTTTGTGTGTGGTCTGGAGCGTCTTGTATACGGTTAACGACGCCCCAAATATCTCGCACTTCCAGGCCAAGAATTACATCCGCTTGTGCAATTACCCCAGCATTTTGGTACAAATAATGTGTGTTGGGAAAGTTCATACGTCCCTTTCGATCAACAACCGGGGCTTGTAACAACTCTGCAAGCTCTATTAGTAATTCGACCCCTTGTTGATCCTGTACTAATCGGTCAGCGATAATCACCGGTGCTTCAGCATTTGCCAATTGTTGTGCGGCCTCTGCGACAGCATTCGGGTCACCGAGCGAGGGGGTTACCGGTACAACTTTTGGGATAGTTAGTCCTTGTTCATGAATGTCGGCCTCTTGTAAATGCGTATCCATTACGATTCCGACGGGTCCCATTGGCGAGGTCTGAGCGTAACGGTACGCGCGTACTGAGGATTCGCCAAAGTGTTGTAGTGATCGTGGGTAATCATCCCATTTGATGTAGTCTTTTATCGGGCTTAGTGGGTCTCTTGCAGTATGAGCCCATAGTACTTGTGATGTTCGATCGTCAATGGTGCCATGATCTGCAGCCAGAATGATGATCGGTACTCTATCGGCATAGGCGTTATAAACCGCCATCGCAGCATGTTGGATTCCTACGGTTCCATGGCATGCAATTGCCATCGGCTTTTTCGCTACCTTGGCATAACCATGTGCGATAGCGGCTGAATGTTCTTCGTGTAAGCAGGTGAGAAGCTCTGGTGCAGTATTGTTTCCATAATTCAACAGGGATTCGTGCAGCCCTCTAAAGGCAGATCCAGGATTGAGAGCGATATAATCTATGTCGAGTGCTTTAAGTACATCGACCATGTAGTCAGAGCCTGGATGATCTACAAAGTAGTTAGCAGCTTGTGCACCTGTATAACCCTCCGGTGTATCGTGTTCCATGGCCGCTTCAGCAGCATTGGGTAGGGGTGCTGGTGCGTCATTTTCGTTTGCATCGGAATCTTGCGCGGCTACCGATGAAGTTTTGCTAAGGGGTACAGCGGCCAGACCCGCAGCTGTCGCCCCTGTTAGAAACCCCCGGCGGTTCAAACCTTCTGACTTATCATCTTGTTGCATAATTTCTCACTCGCCCGATCATATCGATTGCAGTAACTATTAATATTGTAAGCAGTGCAGTAGCGTTTCTGCGACCTGCCTTTCGATGCGGTAAAACTCTATGGTATTTTGCTTGCTTGAGTTTAGATCGTGCACCATTCTTATACTCTTTATACCTTATTCTATTTAATCAGGGCTGAGGTAGTTGCAATAAGTTACAGCCATGCTCGAACTTGGCCTTTGTAGTTAATAAAGTCCTGTCCAAATATCCGCTCCAGTGCTTTTTCTTCGGGTAAGATTTGAAATCGGTGGAGATAGGTTGCGAAGAGTACGATTAGCCCGATAGACCATATCGAGTTTAGGTATGCTGCCCAAGCGCAAAGATACAATACAAATCCAACGTACATAGGGTTTCTTGAATGTTGATATATTCCTGAGGTCACAAGTGAAGTGGCAGACTCAGGTTTCAATGGATTAACTGTGGTTTTGGCTTGGCGAAAAGATACAACTCCTGAAATGGAGAAAAACAAGCCAACTACCAAGAAAACCCCAACGGTTAAGTACGTGACCGCTATTCCCGGAGCTCCCGTACTAAGGGTCGACGTAATTCTCTGAATACCCCACATACCTGACCCGAATAGCACCATAACTAGTGGCGGTGGGATTCTATTTTCTAAAAATTTCACAATATATTAAGTGTCCGTCACTATTGTTAAGTCTTGTTTATATACAGCAGTTTGAACTCTTGACATAGGACGGGCATATCTTTTGTCGCGGGCTTGCCTATACGGTTGCAGACTGTTCGGGAAAAGTCCCAGTGCTGTTTACGCCAATAACTGAGGCTTAGGTCTCCTTCACCTTCAAGCGCCGCGAATCTTTCAGACACCCTGTTAAAAGGCAAAATGTTCGCTGCGGTAGTTTGAATAATGCCAATAAATTTGTTGGACCAGTCTAGTAATGCTTCTTGATGTCCAATGGTTGGAAGTTGCTCACAATCATATTCCCATTCCCAAACAAGGCTAGCCGTTGCTGTTTTAGAACCGGATAGGAGTAGTTGGATTAAATGGGCCGAGAGTTTCGGTGAGTCGCCAAGCCAGCACGGGCCTGCAGGCGAGGGCCCTATATACCCAGAATCAACAACATTTTGAACGGTGACGCTCCAATCTACTGATTCAGAAGGGTGCATCTGATTAGCTATTGAGATCTGTATCGTCAGCGATAGTTTCAGATAACTTTCTAACTATTGGTGCAAAGATTAATATTGCTGGAAACGCAGCACAAAATGCCACTGGCCATGCTTTTAGCCAGACGGTCATTAAGTTGTCTACAAATCCCACATTCAAAATGCTAACTATCAGCGAAACCAGGCACGATACAGCCAAAGACATCAAAAAGGCGAAAACTATAGGTCGGTATTTTTTGGCTATCAATTTGGGCGATCTCGCGGTATGGAGTCGATGCGTTTAGTGGAAGTCTAACTTGCAGTAAATAGAATGTTTGTTTCGCTTTTATTGTTTGTTACGTAGCTACGCAAGTTAATCCTCAGTCCAGTGGCGTTGCATTTCAATATACAAAAACGATGCTGACCAGGTAATAAGTACCAGGCCGGTTAAAGACTCAATGCCGGTCAGATATCGCAAGTTACCGGTCGGTTCGATATCCCCAAATCCGACTGTGCTGTATACTGTAAACGAGAAATATGCACAGTCCATTAGGGTGCCGTTAAATTTGCCGATCAATGTGCCCCAGCCATCCAGCTGATTCATAAAATAATACGCGATGGCAAATATCCAGACTTCAATAGAGTGTGCGATTAATGAGCCAAATACCCCAATTACGATTCTATAGCGGTGCTTAAGGGTCATTTTCGGAATATACAGCGTTATCCGATAGAGAAACTCGTAATGCACAACAACGGCAAGTGCAACGACAAGACAATTTACGAGTAGCGCGAGAATCACGAAAACCGACCGCTAAATGTACTATTTTTTGTGCTCATATTACTGGTCTTTGGCTTTACAGGTATAACGCTAGCTTAAAGTAACTCGACGCCGATTCGACGAACCAAAATCGCAAACAGACCAAAACAAACTACTGTAATTAACATGCTGGTAATCAAGGTTAACCAAAACCCCAGGCGGGGCAGTAAAAAAGGGAATGCGAGAAACATTGGCAGTGTGGGTACCACATACCAAAATGTATACCAGGCGTGATTTGCAATTTTTTCCTGTGGTTGACTCTCTAGGTAAAGCAAGTGAGGGTTAAAATAGTTATGAGCGGAAGTGCCGCGACGAACGCGCCTAGTTTATCGCTCCGCTTGGCTAGTTCTGAGACAAACACCACAACGGCGGCGGTCAAAGCGTACTTTGTAAGTATCCAAGCCATGCGATCCTCAGGAGTTTAGACTAATGAAAGTGATTAAAACGTTCGTGCTTTGTTTCATAGCTCTGCGTTAGTTTACGTATTATATCCGGCTGTTTGTGCGAGGAGTATTTTGCTACGAATAAAGACACCGTTTCCCCTGCCAATTTCATTTTCTTCAGAATCATAAACCACGGCTTCGGCAATAAATTGCGTTTTGTTTTTATTTACCACTTTACCTACTGCTTTTAGTTTTCCTTGCGAAACAGGCCTAGTGAGGTAAGTGGTAAAAGATGTTGTGAGTACAAAGACGTCTTTTTCAAGCGAGTTTGCAGCAAAAAAAGCGGCGTCGTCTAACATTTTAAAGTAAACCGAGCCATGTACACCGCCCTCTGAGTGACGAAATTTGTTCGACAACATTATCTCTATCTCAGACGCGCCCTCTGACACTGTCATAATGGGTTTGTATATTTTGGTTATGGGCGCAGCCGCATACATGTTTTCTAGAGATCTAAAATGATTGATATCATTCATTTGGCTGTTCCTAACTGTACGCCGCATCCTGAAATACTATATTTCTAGTTTCAGCATCCTACGGGTACATTTTGCAAAATTCAATGTTGGTAAAGTGGCGCGCGTTTAACCAAATAGTTGCTTCTTTTAGTCACAAAATGTTGGATTGTATAGTTAATGGACGCGAGCCTATCAGACTGATTAAAGGGGTGTTATATTTCGCGTCGGTCTATTCCTGTCTTGTTAGTCAACGATTTATAAAATGAGCACCAAGTATGAGCGTTAGTTACGACTCTTCGGCGATTGAAGTTCTTTCTGGTTTGGACCCTGTGCGCAAGCGCCCGGGGATGTATACAACGACAGAAACACCTAATCACCTGGTGCAGGAAGTAGTTGATAATAGTGTGGACGAAGCGATCGCAGGGCATGCGACTTCAATCGATATTGTATTACATCCAGATGGCTCGGCAGAAGTACGCGATGATGGTCGTGGTATGCCGGTAGATGTTCATGAGGAACAAGGGGTTTCTGGTGTTGAGGTCATAATGACCAAGCTTCATGCCGGCGGTAAGTTTTCGAATAAAAGTTATCGTTTTTCCGGTGGCTTACACGGTGTTGGCATTTCCGTGGTTAACGCTTTATCTACGCATGTGGAAGTATGGGTTAAACGTAACGGCGCAGAATACAATATGTCTTTTGCAGACGGTGTTAAGACCTCTGAACTTGAAGAAATTGGTAGTGTGGGTACGCGTAATACGGGTACTACTGTGCAGTTTTGGCCCGATGAACAATTTTTTGATTCGGCTAAAATAAATGGCAGGAAGCTTGGCCGATTGTTACGCGCCAAGGCAGTACTTTGTCCAGGCCTTACGATCACGCTGGATGACAAATTAAAGCCGGAGAATTCAAATACTTGGCACTACGAAAATGGCTTGAAGGAATATATGCTGTCGCAATTGCCTGATATCGAGTGGTTGCCAGAAGGCGGTTTTCAAGGGACGGGAACCAGCGGTGAAGGTGAAGAAGCTAGCGAATTGGAGTGGGTAGTTTGTTGGACCGAAGAGCCAGTTGAAAACATCACCGAAGCCTACGTAAATTTGATTCCTACGCCGCTAGGTGGAACCCATGTAGGCGGACTACGAGGGGGTTTGACGGAGGCGGTTAGAGAGTTCTGCGAGTTTCGGGATCTATTGCCGCGAGGGGTAAAGATAAGCCCAGAAGACGTATGGGCAAACTGTCACTATATATTATCGCTACGGATGAAAGACCCGCAATTTAGTGGTCAAACCAAGGAGCGGCTGTCATCACGAGAAGTATCGTTAGCGGTATCTGCGAAGATTAAAGATACATTTGGCTTGTGGCTAAACCAAAATGTGGCCGACGGAGAAAGGATCGCCATGTTAGCGGTAAACAACGCGCAGTCGCGTCTAAAGTCTGCTAAAAAAGTTGTTCGAAAGAAGATTACATCGGGTCCTGCATTGCCCGGCAAGCTGGCTGACTGCTCAAGTCAAGATTTGGATATGACCGAGTTATTTCTAGTGGAAGGGGATTCTGCTGGAGGCTCTGCGAAACAAGCTCGCAGTCGTGAATTTCAGGCGATTATGCCGCTACGTGGAAAGATACTGAATACATGGGAGGTAGATGCTTCTGAAGTGTTGGGCTCTCAAGAAGTTCATGATATTGCAATTGCGCTTGGTGTCGATCCGGGTAACGACGATCTAGATGGATTACGTTATGGAAAAATTTGCATTTTGGCGGATGCTGATTCTGATGGTCTACATATCGCGACGCTATTGTGTGCACTATTTGTGCGACATTTCCGGTCTTTGGTTACCGAAGGGCATGTGTTTGTAGCTATGCCGCCATTGTATCGATTGGACTTTGCCAAAGAGGTCTATTACGCGCTGGATGACGCAGAGCGAGATCACATCATCGATGAAATCCATAGTCGTAAACCTAATGGCAAGATAGCAGTGCAGCGTTTTAAAGGTCTAGGCGAAATGAACCCATCTCAACTACGAGAGACCACTATGCAGCCCGATACTCGACGCCTGGTGCAGTTGACTCTGGACGCGGGCGATGGCACAAATAGCATGCTGGATATGTTGCTAGCGAAAAAACGAGCTGGTGATCGCAAAGAGTGGCTAAATGATGTCGGTGATCAGGCGGAAATACAGTAGTGCCCGATTGCTAGTGGCGATTGATACATTTTGATGATGTTTGCCAGCTGAAAGATCTAGCAATTAAGATGACCTCGAAGTTAAGAAGCCTTGGCAAGTAGATTAGCAAGTAGAAAAGACATAGTAAAAAATGAAGATAACGACGATTATTTCTGTAGCTGTTGCGATTGCAGTTTTAGCTGGCATTGGATGGTATGCGGGTAGTTCAAATTCAATCGGGAAGCTTGTTGAATCCAATCCATCTGGTCGGACGGTGGTGTTAGATGCAGCTTTGTGTGATGCGTATGCTGGTCTACCGGAACAATCTGCAGCGCCTGTGCCAGGAATGATCTGGATTGAGGGTGGAGTTTATTCCATGGGCTCTGATGATCATTACGAGGATGAGGCGCCGGTTCATCAGCAGTCGATTGATGGGTTTTGGGTGGACGCCCACGAAGTTACCAATGCACAGTTTTCAAAATTCGTTCAGGCAACCGGTTATGTGACCGTTGCAGAACGTACACCTGATCCTTTATTGCATCCGACTATTCCCGCAGACCAACTGGTTGCGGGGGGTGTTGTATTTAGAACTAATCTAGACTCCGACGATGGCTTTAACAATCGGTGGGCATTCGTGGCTGGCGCCAGCTGGCGAAATCCAGAAGGTCCAGGCAGTCATATTATGGATCGCGCCAACCATCCGGTTGTACAAATTGCAGTTGAAGATGCGGAGGCCTATGCGGAATGGGCCGGAAATTCACTGCCTAGCGAAGCAGAGTGGGAATATGCAGCTCGTGGTGGTATTGAACGAGCGGCCTACGCTTGGGGCGCCGAACTAGCGCCTGAGGGTAAGCAGCTAGCTAATACCTGGCAAGGTTTGTTTCCATTTGCCAATCAGGAGATTGATGGATTTTCAGGCACGTCGCCGGTAGGATGCTACCCAGCCAATGGCTATAGCTTGTACGACATGATTGGCAATGCCTGGGAACTCACCGCAGATATATATGATGCGAATGCGAACACCCAAGTAATGAAGGGTGGTTCGTACTTATGCGCGGAAAATTACTGTCAGCGCTATCGTCCGGCAGCCCGGCATCCGCAGGAAAGAGATTTACCCACCGGGCATGTAGGCTTTAGAACAATTAGAAGAACTAGTTAACGTACTGTTTTTTCTATAAATGGTATAGGTGTTAAAATTCACCTAATGAATCTGTGGTTTCAAACAATTGCGTTGGGGGACGTGAATATAAGTGTTGAAGCTTTCTATTATTATTCCTGTCTATAACGGCGCGACGACTATTGAAGAGTTGGTCAAACAGCTATTCGATTCGTTGGCGGGCACCTATGAATTGGAAGTTGTGCTGGTAAACGACTGCAGCCCAGATGATAACTCGGCGGATGTGTGTCGAGATTTGACAGCGAATCGGAAAGATTTGGTATTCCTCGATTTGGCACGAAATTTTGGTGAACATAATGCTGTGATGGCTGGTTTGAATCATTGCAGTGGCGATGCTGCCGTTATAATGGATGACGATTTTCAAAACCCTCCGTCAGATGTAATTAAGTTAGTCGACGAGTTGGCTAAGGGTTATGACGTTGTGTACTCGGCGTACACCAAAAAAGAACATCATTTCTTTCGCAATATTGGTAGTCGCTTCAACGGATGGGTTGCATCGATGCTAATAGGCAAGCCCCGCGAGTTGTATTTGTCTTCCCATAAGGCAATTAATCGGTTTTTGATCGACGAAGTTGTTAAATACCAGGGACCATATCCTTATATCGATGGGTTAATATTCCGAATTACCCGCAATTATTCGACTGTGACCGTTGCGCATTCGGGCAGACAGCAGGGCCAATCGGGTTATACCTTCAAGAAGTTGGTTTCGCTCTGGCTCAATATGATCACTAATTTTTCGATATTGCCGTTAAGACTCGCCGTTCTTGCGGGTTTGGTGTTTTCGCTAATTGGGCTTATCGCGGCAGGGGTGTTTTTTGTCGAAAAGCTCACCAATCCAGATATGCCAGCAGGTTGGGCCTCATTAATTATTACGCTGCTGATTGTTTCCGGAGTGCAATTATTTACCATTGGCACTCTGGGCGAGTACCTGGGTCGGTTATTTTTGCAGGTGAACGGGCAACCACAGTTTGTAGTGCGGGAAAAGATAGCGCGTGAAAAAAGAGCCTGTGAAAAAACGGATAGATCAGCGACGCATGCACAAGGTGGTAGTTAATAGATGTTAGATACCTTGCAAAACAAAAACGTCCTCGTTACCGGAGGCTTGGGGTTTATTGGTAGCAATTTGGCGATTCGATTGGTCGAGCTAGGTGCGAACGTCACGGTCATCGATTCGCTGATTCCTGAGTCAGGCGGAAATAAGTTTAATGTTTCGCCAATCGAATCCGAGATCGAAATAAATAACGGCGATTTACGCGACGCTGAAATGTTGAGCAAGGCGGTCGTAGGAATGGATTACGTGTTCCATCTTGCTGGTCAGGTAAGTCACGGAGACAGTATGCGTGACCCAGAGCTCGATTTAGGTATGAACTGTATAAGTTCTCTAAATCTTGTGGAAGCCTGCCGGCACAACTGTCCAGACACGCGAATAGTTTATACGTCTACTCGGCAAGTTTACGGCGTGCCGCAAGAGTTGCCTGTGACGGAAGCGCACCCAACATTGCCGGTTGATGTAAATGGGATAAACAAGTTGGCCGCTGAGTATTATCATTTGTTGTACGACCGTACTTACGGTTTAAAATCCACCGTGTTGCGGCTGACTAATACCTATGGGCCACGGCAGCAGATTCGCAATAATCGTCAGGGTTTTGCCGGAATTTTTATTCGAAAATCATTGCAAGGTGAGGCGATTCAGATATTTGGCGACGGCGAGCAGCGCCGCGACTTTAATTATGTTGACGATGTAGTGGAGGCTATTTTATTGGCTGGCTGTAATGAGGCCTGCTTTGGTGATGTGTTTAATTTGGGTGCTCCAGCACATTATTCCTTAAACGAATTTATTGATGCACTGAAAACATATAGAGATTTCGAATCTTCCAAGATTAGTTTTCCAGACGATAAAAAACTAATCGATATTGGGGATTACTACGGTGATTATTCCGCATTTAAGCGGGTGACGGGATGGGACCCTAAAGTGGATCTAAACGAGGGGTTGGGGCGCACGCTGGAGTTTTATCAAAAATATCAGAAAGTCTATTTGTCGTGAATAAAGTCCAATCGTTCGATTATCTCGAGTAATATGCCGAGATAGAATCTGAAATCGATGTGGCGATTAAGCGTGTGTTGAAATCTGGCCGCTTGGTACTGGGCCAAGAAGTATCGGCGTTTGAAGCTGAGTTTGCGGCTTGGCTGAGTAGAACCGGCGAAGAGGGAGCTACGTCGGTAGCGCAGGACGCTTTTGGTGTAGGTGTAAATAGCGGTACCGATGCTCTGGTTGTTGCTCTTATGGCTTTAGGGGTTGGCGAAGGGCATGAAGTCATCACAGTAGCCAACACCGCAGTGCCGACAGTATCTGCAATTGCAGCTGCAGGAGCGAAAGCCAAGTTTTGCGATATTGATGCCGACACTTGCTTAATGGATTTGGAGAAAATCGAAGCCTGCATCACTGATAAAACCCGGGCAATTATTCCAGTGCATCTATTCGGTAACGTTGTTGACGTTCCAAAGCTACGTTCGTTGGTTGCTGGCAAGAATATAAAAATAATTGAGGATTGCGCTCAAAGCCATGGCGCAACACTTAATGGGGTGTCTGTCGGTACAATGGGTGATATCGGAGCATTTTCATTTTACCCCACCAAAAACCTCGGAGCTTACGGTGATGCTGGCTTGTGCCTTTCATCGGATGCTAATTTAGCAGAGCTTATGCGCAGCGTTCGAATGTACGGATTCACCGACCGTCAGTATTGTGTGCGACCAGGTATTAACAGTCGGCTTGATGAGCTTCAAGCTGCAATACTTCGGGTTAAGTTGAGCAAGTTAGACCACTATATTGAGCGTCGCCGTGCGATTGCAGGCCAGTATCTGGATCAACTGCATCCGTCGATTCAGGTTGTTCGCCCCTCATTGGGTGCGCAGCACGCATATCATCAGTTCGTAATTAAACTAAGCAATCGAGATGCTGTTAAACAAGAATTAGAGCACGTGGGAATCTCAACGGCAATTCATTACCCATGGCCATTGCATACCATGAGTGGTTTTAGCAATTTAAATTACGTTGAAGGCGACCTTCCGGTAACCGAAGCATCGGCTAATCAGATTTTATCTTTACCCATTTACCCTGAAATGAACGAGTCTCAGCTTGAACAAGTCTGCAGCGCGATTAACCAATTAGTGGACGAGCTCGCTGGCTAATGTTGGCAAATAAAGGCCTTAGATTTCTAGTTGCAGGTGCGGCCAATACAGCGGTCAATTACAGCCTGTTCGTGCTGTTGGTGTATGTTGGCGTGCACTACAACATTGCATTGGTGATCGAATATGTTTGTGGAATTTGCCTGGGGTATGTTCTGAATCGTTACTGGACATTTTCTTCGACCACAAGCAAACGAAAAGACTTTCCAAGATATATAGCACTTTATGTCGCTGTGTTTCTGTTAAACGCCGTAATTCTAAATGCCCTGGTTTTGTTCGATATTGCCGGGCCCATCGTTGGTCAATTAATTGCCTTGTGTGCTGCCACGTTATTGAGTTTTCAGTTGCAGAACAAATGGGTATTTGCAGGTAAGTAAGTGATCGGTGCCGGACAATGCTAGATAGACAGATTGAATACCTGAAAATGGCCGAAGTGGAAGAGAGCATGTGGTGGTATCGCAGCTTGCATGCTTTAGTTACAGATACATTAGCCAGGCAAAACGTCACTACCGATGCTCAAATTTTAGACGCTGGTTGCGGCACTGGCGGCTTGTTGTTGCACTTGAAGAAGCAAGGGTTTGCTAATACAGCTGGTTTCGATCTTTCTCCTGATGCCGTCGACGCATGTAAACATCGTGGGCTGGATGTGACGCAAGGTGACTTAAGCAATGTCGATCAGTTATTCGAAGGCAGTACATTTGATGTGATTATTAGTAATGACACGCTTTGCTACTTTGATGATGCCGGTTGTACAGATCTTTTAGCTAAATTTGAAAAGCTACTTCGGCCTGGCGGCATATTGATATTAAACTTACCCGCGCTCAAAGCATTTTCTGGCATGCATGATTTGGGGGTAGGCATTAAACAGCGATTCGATCGAGGTCATGTGAATACTTTAGTTGAATCGTCTGCATTGCAGATAGAACGTAAGGTGTATTGGCCCTTCCTTGTCTCGCCATTGGTGTATGCGGTGAGAAGCATTCAGCGATTACGGCTAAAATTAAACCCTAACGTTGCAATTAAGTCAGATGTTGAGCTGCCGGCTGCGCCTGTGAATTATTTATTGGAGAAACTTACGCTACTGGAAAACCAGATTTTGGCGCATAAACCTTTTGGCAGCTCTCTGTTTGTTGTGGCTAAGAAACGGCAATAGTTAAATATCAAATCAAAGAGGCGCTCTTAATTGTTTTCACCGAAGTTATATACCTTTAACTATTGGCTCTTGCGAATACCAAAAGCAGCCGAAATAGGTGTGGCAGTAGTGTTATGCGCCGCATTGGGTGTATTTCTGGCCTTGTCTTTATACACATGGCCATCAGCCGCAGACGATTTATGCCTGGCTAATTATTTTGAAGAATACGGCGTATTTGGCGGGTTATACGGAAAGTACATGCTATGGAGTGGTGGCTATAGTTCGATTTTCCTTATGGGTGCAATGCCCCAGTTAGGTGATCTATTCGGCAGCTATTATTTATTCTATAAAATACTACCGCTTACCTTTGTTTTGTTGACGGTGTGGGCGAGCACCGCGTTGTTCAGAACGATTTTACCTGCTTCTATCTCGGAAGCAAGATGTTGGTTGCTGGGGCTTGGATTCACGGTTTTGTTTCTGTCGAGCATGCCTAGCGTGGCTACAGGCTTTTACTGGTTTTCCAGCGCTGCAAAGTATCAGGGCGGCAATCTTCTTATCATTTGTCAGTTGCTTATTTTTAGTCGGTTGGTCAAATCAGCAGCCGAGCCCTTGCGGGCACGAACTAAAGAGTTTGTAGTGGCCGCGACATGTATAGCGTTTGGCGTAGGGTTTTCTGAAACCCAAATGGTGGTGATTTATGCGCTTGTAACCTTGATGTGTTTTTGGCGGATGTCGGTTGAAGATAAAGATTCTAGAGTGAAGTGGGTTTGGCTTGGTTTGTTTATCTTGATGAACTGTTTCGTTGCTATTTATATTCTCGCTCCAGGTAACAGCTTGCGCTCGGAGGTTGAAGGCTTAACCGTAATTACGCCAGAGATTATCTTAGACGCTATTCACGCGAGTATTATCATTGGAATTGAAGTTATTGATGAATATTTGGCGTTACCCCAACTTTGGTGGTTTAGTGCATTGTTAGTGCTGATGTTTCTGAGCGCCGGTAGTGAGAGCTATTCTGCAGTTACTGGATCAACAGATGGTGAATTAGAGGGTAGAGGAACAAGAAGTCTACATGGTGGATACATAGCGTTAGGCGTATTAGCGTGCCTGCTAATGCCTATCGCATTGCAGTTTCCGTCCCTACTGCTTTTAGCGGTTCCACCGCCATTGCGCATCGCAAACGTAATCTTATTTTTATGTTTACTAAGTTGGTGTGTGACGCTGGCCTTGCTAGTGCGGTGGGTGTTAGAAAAATATTCCAGCCGAGTAGGGCGCATATTAAGTACAGGTATCTCGGCAGAAATAGTTTGTGCCTGGGCGAGTGCGGGGTTGTTAGTAGGTTTTGCAAGCCATGCGCTTGCTTCGTTTAATATACAAACCGCGTACTCTGATCTGACTGAGGTCGCTCCTGCATATAATCACTTTATGTATGATCGTTACCAGGAGCTAAACGTGGCCAAGGATAGCGGAAACTTATTTGTGGTATCGCAATATCCAAATCCACCGCAGACGATTCACTCTCTGGATATTGTCTCACCCGACAGCGGTCTCGACTTTACCTTGTGCTTCGCTGAGTATTTTGGGGTAGGCATACAAGTAATTGATGATACTGGCGTTATAGGTGAATACATCGAGAACCCGTTTAATAGCGAGGTGGAACGGTGACAGACATTTCTAGCCAATCAAACGATAAGCCACGCGCTGACTTTTTGGTCTACCCCGCGTACTTCGGATGGGCCTCCTTGCTAGCACTGCTGATTTACTTTTATATTGTTTCAGGGACTGCCAGTTGGTCCGAGGTGCAAGTTTACTGGCCAACAGATCCCGGGCCTTCTTATTCGGAAGCAAATTCTTCAACGCAGTGCGCTTACCTAGATGGCGATTGGCACCAATATCGATTTGCCGTGGGCGACGATCAAAATTCGCTTAAGCGCTTAAGGCTAGATTTTGTGCATCAGTATTTTGTCGCCTCAGCGGTTGAGGTGAGAGGTTTAAAGTTGATGCCTGCAGAGTCTGCGACTGACTATGTGACAGCGGACATGACCGGGATTGAATGCACCTCATGTAGTTACACGCAAAATGACGGGCAATTTTATATTGATGACATAGAGTTTGATCCTTACCTGGAATTCAGCTTCGAAGCGGCTACGGTACAACAGCCTGAATTGGATACGGAACCTAGCGAGGTCATGGGAGGAGGCCTCCCTTTCAAATTTATAGAATTGGAAATTCGTATTGAGCCAAGACGGCCGAATCCATTGGATTGGTTTTCGGCAGTAACCGACAAAACTAATATGTATTCAGCCTGTGGGCTAAGTCGATATAGTCTAAATACGCCTTAGCCCATTCTAAAAACTCTTTAGGCAAGCTAAGTATTTGTCGATTTGACCTGAATCAAGATGAGGTCCAGTCGTTTTGGGTAGCATCAAGACATGGAAGTGATGGCTATCGATAGTTCAATTAATAGTTTAATTAATAGTTTAATTAATAGTTCAATGCGTTTTATATAGTGCATTCGATATGTCTCATGGTTAACAGACCTTAAGCTTAGAGTCGGAGAGTGAGAATGAGCGCAGCAAAGACTAATAACAAAATTACGTTGCGACGTATATTTCACCCAACGGATCTATCCGAGCTGAGTGCGGCAGCATTTGCGCATGCCTTGAAATTAGCGATTGCGAATAAAGGTTTGCTTACAATAATGCACGCCAATCAACATAAGGAAAATACAACTTGGGACGACTTCCCCATGGTCCGCGAAACTTTGCGAGGTTGGGGTGTGCTGCCAGAATCTGATATTCAAGGGCGTGATATGCACAAGATTGGAATCGAAGTTCAAAAGGTTATTGGTGCAGTGCATGACCCAGTTGAGTCCATAATTGAGTATCTTGCCGCTCATGTTGAGGATTTGATAGTTCTCACAACGCATCAGCGCAAAGGTGATTTCGGTTTGTCCCGCCGCGCTGTCGCTGAGCCGGTTGCACGAACTCATCATGCGTCTACATTATTTGTTCCAGTGGGCGTCGACGGATTCGTTTCTGCTGATGATGGTTCCATCAAGTTAAAAAACATACTAATTCCGGTAGATTCGAAACCAAAGGCACATAAAGCGCTTGCAGTTGTTTCTGAGCTAGTCCGTAGCCTGGGCGTCAAGGATGCAGAATTTACTTTGCTATCGGTCGGAGACAAAGGGATGCCGCTATTGCATCCTGAGCAGCAAGATGATTGGAATTGGCAAAAACTCACCACTGATGGTTCTGTCGTCTCATCCATACTTACTTCGGCTGAATCCATTAAAGCTGACCTGATCGTAATGCCAACAGCGGGACATCACGGTTTTTTGGACGCCGTGCGAGGAAGTACGACGGAGATGGTGTTAAGGGAGACAACGTGTCCATTGTTAGCAGTGACTTCATCGTGAATTGGGGGAGAAGTGGTATTATTTAGAAATGAGTTAACTTGGGATTTATGAAAAAACTGATATGCGCATAATTTTAATACCCGTAGCGGATCGCCCGGAATGTGCGAATGCATTACGCACAGCCTTTGAAATTGGGAAAAAACTAGATGCCAATTTGTTCGGCTGTCACATCCGAGCACACCGCGAATCTAACGTCGCGTTACCAGCTGGTTTGGGTTCACTTGCAGATGCTACTGCATGGGAGTCTGCGGCTAAAGGCAAAACAACTAAAAAGAGTAGTGCTGCTGCTAGCGCACTATTTTCTGAAGTGGCCAACCGCCATGACTATCCGATAATTAAACGGCCGAAGGCAACATCAGGCGCCGTTTGGATAGAAAAGGTTGGTTCGCCAAGCAAGGTTTTATCCAACTTAGGTCCTGTTTCTGACCTTGTCATTGTGTCACGTCCAGCGACAAAGGATGGAAAGCTGGCACGATTGTTTTTAGATGCAGCGCTTTTAAATACATCTCGGCCGGTGTTAGTTCTGCCTCAATCTCGCACATCAGCAATTGGCAAACGGATAAGCATTGCCTGGAACCAAAGCGCAGAGGCTGCGCAATCGGTTAGCGCAGCAATGCCAATGCTTCGCCATGCGGAGCAGGTAAATATCATTACTTGTGGACCCGAGAGTGGGGTCGGCCCCAAGTCTGCACAGCTAGCTAATTATCTGCGTTTCTGGGGAGTAAAAGCTGAGCGAGTCAAAGCGCCGAAAGCCAAAAATGATGCGAAAGCTTTAATGGCTGCCTATCAGGAAACGAACTCAGACTTGATGGTGATGGGGGCTTATAGCCACAGCCGTCTGCGAGAAACAATGTTTGGGGGTGTTACCGAGTATATGTTGAATCGTGCAAACATCCCGGTCCTAATGCTGCATACCTGATTGTACCGAGTTCGTAATAAGCGAAGAGAACAAAAATTGGTTACAAGCAGTATCAAATGTCGGCTGTGGGTTGGAGTCAGTCATTCTATCAGTCGCAATCTTTCAATCTAAATCGCTTTTATTCAGAAGTCTTATGTATTCGCTGTTGCATGCCTCCCGGCTATTCTGCCGAATACTATACTCCGTCCTAAGCCGTGCTGGTTGAACCCACCTTGGCATTCCCCCGCAGCGTAAAGACCTTCGATAACCTCACCGTGCATATTAATTACCTGTGAGGATGTATTGATTCTTAAGCCTGTATACGAGTCATGGATCGTTGGCGTTGACCACGCAGCATAAAACGGTGGTGTTTGAATCTTGTACATTGGCTGTGGTTTACCAAAGTCTGCATCGATTCCGGTATCAACGAAACTGTTAAAGCGTGTTACAGAATTTTCGAGTACGTCACCTGGCATTGGTTTGGGCTGATGAGGGTTCTCGATCTTGCTAGCCAGTTCAGGGATTGTGTCGGCGCTAAAAAAGTAGCCGTTAGGGTCGACGTTTGGAGGAGTGGGATTCCAACCCTGTCGCGCGACGGCATCGGCATCGAAAATTGCCCAGATTGGGCCGCCGCCGTTGCGCTTGTTGGGTTCACTTCGAGATGCCAGCGCAGCAGCCATGAAATCGTAATCGTTGGCCGTCTCATCATAAAAACGAACGCCATCTTGCGTTACCAGGATTAAGTTGGCCCAGTTAATATTGGTAAGGCCAGAAGCGCGTACTTTCTCGTCGAATATAGGGCTATCTGGGTGCCAATGTAGACTCGATTCACAAAACTCGCCGCCGATGGTTCCCGCTTTTCTGAGGCATCGCTCGGCTTCATTAGTTTGTGCTGAAGTTCCCCACAGCGATGCGCCAAGAGCCATGGCAGCGATCTCGCCATCGCCACTTTTGCGCGAGTAAGGGTCACCCGAAACGAAGTACTCCTCCGTCAGCCTTGCATCAAAGACACGGCGGAGATTGACGTTGTTGGAATGCCCACCAGTTGCAATTAGCACGCCTTTAGTCGCGCGAATATTAAGTGTCTTGTCGCCCGCATCCACGGTAATCCCGAGAACCCGTCCAGAATTCGGCGTCTCGCGAATAATTTCTGTCATTCGGTGGCGCAGCAGTATGGTACCGCCGCCATCACGTACTTTCTTCTCGAGTGCTCTTACGAGTCCATCTCCTCCGCGAGTAGGCACATAAATATATCTCTCGTCCCTATTTGGCCATGGCCGTACACGAACCTGTCGAGGGATTGTTGATGCCATTTGCGGCCCTATGACCTGCTCATCATCGAAGTCCACGCCGTTATCAACCAGCCAATTAAAGGTTGAAAGGTTTTCGTCGGCGAAAACGCGTACCAAATCTCGATCGTTGTAGCGCGCCAGCGGGTGGTCTGGGCGTATCCAGTCATCGTAAATTTTATCCGCTGAGTCTTCTATACCGTGCTTGCGTTGGATACTATGGCCTCCGCCGAGGTGAACATTACCTCCTGAAATCATTCCATGCCCACCGATATCGGTGTTCTCGTCGACCAGGATGACTGAGGCACCGTGCTCCAGCGCAGAAATGCCTCCTGCTAGCCCGGATACACCGGCTCCAATTGAGACGAAATCTGCAGTGAGATCCCAATGAATATCCGTTTCTTGAGCACTTGTCTGGCCCGAGGCTGAGGTGAGCGCGGCTGTCCCGACACCAGTCGCTGTTGCTTTAGTCAGAAAATCGCGGCGATTTAGACCGTCATTTTTATTTTTAGCCATGCTTGTTCACTCCTCAGATGGGCGTTTACATTCTCACAGTTTTAACCTGATGCTACTAATTCTGCATCACTTGTTACTCGCTTATCCTACCAAAGACTAAACTGCTACTCGACCTGTGTTTAGACTGAGCTTAAAGCTGGCCTTTCTTCGAAACAGCCATACTAGCCATCAACGGCGTTTAATCTGACGAAAATCTGCCTTATAGTTTCGCCATCATTAGTTCTATACTTGGTCGTGTAATAATTAAAGTATTTCTATACCTGTTCCTTGCTTATGGGCACTCTGAATGAATCCAAATACTCTCGATTGTCGGGGTTTCACGCTACAACAGTCCGGCCTTGCGATACTCAAAAATTATAATGAAGCAGAAAACGGTGCGGAGTTTCCGGTTCTGATCGATGCTTTGGATACTGGCTTGCGTATGTGGCTTATTGAGGCGGGTGCAAGACATAGGGTTGAGGCTAAATCGGACGAAGGCGTTTGTCTTACAGTAGAGCGTCGCCTGTCGCCGGGGCAGGGTTCGATACCCGGTTTGCATCATCTGGTTGCTGCTGGAAATAATATTTGGACGTGTGAACGTGACCGCCATCTAGTCCGAGTAGATGGCAGTACTGGTCAAGTGGCCCAAGTAGCTGAGATAGCTAAAAAGGCATCGCATCTTGCAGTTAGTGCAGATGAAAAGTTGGTTATTGTCGCAGACTCAGGTACTAACGAGTTACTGGCAGTTACTGGGGAAGATCTTTCAGTGCAGCATCGTTGGCCTGCGCCCGGAGGGCCACAACTACCTCTAATTACCGATGAAGGCATCGCATGCGTAACTGGTGGTGGAGCCAATGCGGTAACGATTGTTCGGCCCCGAAGGCAAGGTTATGAGGTTCAGACCATCGAGGTTGACGCTAGCCCGCATGACCCGCTTGCGACGACCGATGGAAGGCTAGCTTTCATACCCTGCGCGGGTGACGGTACGGTGGAGATTATGAATCTCGAAGATGGGCGAATTCTGGGTAGGCATCCAGCAGGTGATGGTTGCGCGCACCTTGTGCTACATCCTGATTGCACCCGACTTTATTCTGCTAATACGTTTGACGGTACTTTAAGTTGCCTATCGATTGAAGGCGACCTCTTGGCACAGGAAGTGAGTGGTCCCTGGGCTCACCAACCGGCGATCTCGCCCGACAGCAAATTCGTGTATGTGGCTAATTTTTTCAACGATACGATTTCTGTATTTGACGCTGACAACTTGAACAAGATTACTAGCCTGGATACTGAGCCGTATCCACATGGTCTTGAAATGTCACCAGACGGTCGCTGGCTTATTGCGACCGGCTTCTCTTCAGATCACGTTAGAATCTACGATGCGGCGACTAACACGAAGAGCGCACGAATTGAGGTTGGGCGTGGGTCATCCCACATTGCATTTCTTACTGACAAAAAAACCGCTTACGTCGCCTGTTCGGTAGATGATCACCTTGCACGATTGGATTTAGATACTATGACCTGCACTCAACGCATTAGCCCAAATCGACCCCATTAATGATTGCATTGGGTAAAAGGCGCTCATTCGTAGGAGATTATTAGATTATAGTTACTGATAGCTAAATAGCGGGTAGGGCGACTGGCCTAGTTGGCGGCATATCTGATTGAATGAATTAATTTTACTAACTTATGGCACTAGCTTATTGCACAAACTTGATAACTGGAGATTGCATTGGAAACTGAATTTACACCTTTCATGTCACTATTGGGTGGAGCCCTTATTGGCCTCTCAGCCGTGATACTCATGGCTGCGCACGGCCGTATTGCAGGAATTAGTGGGCTAATTTCACGAATCATACCGCCTTCCACCAACCGGAAAGAGCAACCTCAGAACTTAATATTTATAGTTGGATTGCTCTTGGCGGCTCCCCTTTGGTTTCTGTTGCCCGCACAACTCCCTGTACAGCTCGTTTCATCTAACTATCTGCTTATGGCTATTGCAGGTTTATTGGTCGGATTTGGGTCGGTGATTGGCAATGGGTGCACTAGTGGGCATGGTGTTTGTGGTATTTCGCGTTTATCGGGCCGGTCTATTGTTGCCACGCTCACCTTTATGGGCACGGGCTTCTTAACAGTGTTTATCTTGCGCCATATGGCAGGGGGCTAAAAGCATGAGATTTTTTAGCACATTACTAGCAGGTGTTTTATTCGGAACTGGGTTACTTATTTCGGGTATGGCAAATCCTGCCAAGGTTCAGAACTTTCTCGATTTATTTGGTAGTTGGGATCCTAGCCTAGCTTTCGTAATGGGCGGCGCAATTGCCGTTACCATGCCAGGATTCTGGTTGGTGCGGAAACGGGCAACTCCCTTCTTTAGCGATATATTTCATTTGCCCCAACGTTCCGATTATGACGCGCATCTTGTTGTTGGTGCTGCGACATTCGGTATTGGTTGGGGGCTTGGCGGGTTCTGTCCCGGTCCTGCGATTACGGCTCTGCCGCTTGCTGCAACCGGTGCGCTTGTTTTTGTTCCAGCCATGTTGATCGGGATGGCCATCGCGAAGTTTGTTGCACTGCGTGTTTGGCGTGCAGCATCGAGTTGAAGATGTCGTAAAACCTAGCGGAACTGAGGGGAATAGAACAGTTCAAGTATCGTGAACGACGTTATTGACGGGGGTGTTAGTGGGGGGACGATAAAAACGATAGCAAAAAATCATTGTCTTTAATGTGGTTTTGATGGCTCCCCAGGACGGACTCGAACCGCCGACAAGGTGATTAACAGTCACCTGCTCTACCAACTGAGCTACTGGGGATCAAAAGCAGCGCGAATCCTACTTTTTCGAGTGGGTCAGGTCAAGCGCCGTTGGTGTGAATTTTGCATGCTTTTGGCAGTTGTTTTTCAGTTAGGGTTTGAATACGGGTTCGGCCTGTATATAGCAGTGTAACCTTGCGATTTTTTATTGTTCCTGTTCGCCCATCAGAGCAAAAATAAAAGCCAAGATTTCTGCTGCTACCGTTATAGCAAAAGCGTAATCTTCCCGCTTGGTTTATGGTTAATAAGAACGGCCTGCTGGTGTCGTAGTGCTGGCGAAGTAGGATGTCGTTGCTATCAAAGGTCCTGCTGTTGTTCATGTCGGCAAAGATAAGCCAACCATCAGACCAGTCGGCCCACCGGGCGGTTGAAGCGGCGCATTGTTGTGAACTGATTGCTCTGCAAACGTACACGTCCAGATTTTGGTTTACGGCTTGGGCTCTGGCAAACCGTAAACTAGCCAATAACTCATCGGTTTGTTGAGCCATGTTGTGGCGTTCAATCATCTCCGCAAATGTCGGGGTTGATAATCCCAGGGTGATGATGAGTATCGAAATGCTGACGATTAGCTCTGTCAGAGTAAAGCCTTTTGTACGATGCGGGTTTCTACGTGCATTCGTGTACACGCTGGGTGTTAGTTTGGTCATGATTCCCTCCATGGAATTTCGACTGAGTAAATATATTTTATTACTGCATTATGTTTGGCAGCCCTTCCTTGTTTTTCCTTGGCCGCAATTAAATCGTAACTTATTTGCGCAGCACAGTACAATAGTGGGTTGTCAATTTCGTAATAGTAGATTCCTGTTTTAAGCGATGGCCCGCGAATTTAAACTGTATAAAGATTTTGAACCTGCGGGCGATCAGCCTCAGGCGATAGCTTCGTTGATTGATGGACTAAACAACGGTGAGGCCTGGCAAACGCTGCTGGGGGTAACCGGTTCTGGTAAGACCTTCACCGTGGCGAATGTTATTCAAGCGGTGCAACGCCCGACGATTGTAATGGCACCGAATAAAACGCTGGCCGCGCAGTTATATGCAGAGTTTCGAGATTTTTTCCCTGAGAATGCAGTTGAGTATTTCGTGTCGTATTACGACTACTACCAGCCAGAAGCCTATGTGCCGGCCTCAGATACTTTTATTGAGAAAGATGCATCTGTAAACGAACAGATTGAGCAAATGCGGCTTTCGGCGACTAAATCTCTACTCGAACGCGAGGACGTGATTATTGTAGCGACGGTATCGGCTATTTATGGCCTTGGTGACCCGTCGGCCTATCACGAAATGATCTTGCATTTGAGTGTCGGTGATGTGACCGATCAACGGGCAATATTGCAGCGCTTATCGGAATTGCAGTACACCCGCAATGATATTGAGCTGCAGCGCGCTAATTTTCGTGTGCGTGGTGATGTGATTGATGTGTTTCCTGCGGAAGAAGCGAGCTACGCCATTCGGATTGAGCTGTTTGGTGATGATGTCGAGGCTATCTCCCGTTTTGATCCATTGACGGGTGAGGTGGTTGAGTCACTTAAGCGAGTCACAATTTATCCAAAATCACATTATGTGACGCCTAAATCTACGGTGGTCGCCGCGGTTGAAAAGATTCGAGATGAGTTAAGAGACCGTTTGGAAGAACTGCGCGATATGGGCAAGCTGGTCGAGGCTCAACGTTTGGAACAACGTGCCCGCTACGATATGGAAATGATGCAGGAGTTGGGGTATTGCCAGGGGATTGAAAATTACTCCCGCTATTTGTCGGGTCGTGAACCAGGGCAGTCGCCTCCGACATTAATCGACTATATGCCGCCAAACGCTTTGATGATTTTGGATGAAAGCCACATTATGATTCCTCAGCTAGGGGCTATGTATAAGGGTGATCGTTCACGAAAATTGACCTTGGTTGAGTTTGGTTTTCGTTTGCCATCAGCGCTGGATAATCGGCCACTGCGCTTTGATGAATTCGAAAAGCTTATGCCACAAACGATATTTGTGTCAGCCACACCAAGCGTATATGAGCTCGAGCATGCACCAGATACGGTAGATCAAGTGGTTCGACCCACTGGCTTGCTAGACCCTCAATTGGAAGTTCGTCCGGTAGCCACTCAGGTCGATGACTTACTCTCTGAGATAAACATAAGAGTTGCAAAAAATGAACGAGTTTTAGTCACCACGCTGACAAAACGTATGTCAGAAGATTTGACCGATTATTTAACCGAGCATGGCTGCAAGGTAAGGTATTTACATTCGGATATCGAAACGGTTGAGCGGGTCGAGATAATTCGTGATCTCCGCTTGGGTGAATTTGATGTGTTGGTCGGGATCAACTTATTGCGTGAGGGGCTGGATATGCCAGAGGTGTCTTTAGTAGCCATTTTAGACGCAGATAAGCAAGGGTTCTTGCGTTCTGCCCGTTCACTTATTCAAACGGTGGGTCGTGCAGCCCGAAATCTAGAAGGAAGAGCCATATTGTATGGCGATACAATCACCGCTGCCATGCAAGCAACGATTGATGAAACAGATCGTCGTCGAATTAAGCAGCAGGCCCATAATGAACTGCATGGGATTACCCCAAAGGGTATTAATAAGGCGGTGCGGGATATTATTGATGGAGTTGCTGGTCGTCAGATGCCCGATAAGAAGTCCGGCAAGAAAGACAAACATGGCAAGCCAATAGAGGTTATTACCAGCCCGGAACAATTGGCTAAACGAGTCGTGGAGTTAGAGGCAGATATGTATAAGCACGCTGAGAATCTGGAGTTTGAGGAAGCGGCAAGGAGTAGAGATAAAATTGAGGAGTTGCGGGCTGCTTATTACAGTCGTGCAGAAAGCGATTAATTATCATCAGTAGCGATACCTTGGATATGCTTAATTTTTGCTGGTTTGGGGTTTGCGATAAACCCGCTTTATGCTACTGTTCGCGCCGTTTTCTGGAGGCGCGTAGCTCAGTTGGTTAGAGCACTACCTTGACATGGTAGGGGTCGGTGGTTCGAATCCACTCGTGCCTACCATTTCGCCGTTCTCAGAGTGCTTTTAATGGGATTACTTTGGCTCGTTTATATCGTTGATTTGACCTTCGCTAATGTTGGTTAAAAATGGATTAAGAATGGGTGCAGGGAATTTCGTTTAAACCCTTGTTATATGAGGCATTCCGCATTAAAATCCGCCGCCTTATCGCATTGCGTGATCAGGTGGTCAATTTGACTGTGGGGCGTAATGGATTCGGACAATTAATTAAACGCGAGGGCACTAGCTATAGTAGCGAATAAGAAGGTACGTGTTAACGGTGGCATAACGGCCCCAGAGCTTCGAGTAATCGGAGCGGACGGGGAGCAAGTAGGAATAGTATCGTTGGCAGATGCGATGCAGGCAGCAGAAGACGCTAACCTGGATCTTGTAGAAATTTCACCGAATGCAGAACCGCCCGTTGCTAGGGTGATGGATTACGGTAAACATCTGTACCAAGACAGCAAACAAAAGGCTGCTGCCAGAAAGAAACAAAAGATAATTCACGTAAAAGAAATCAAATTCAGGCCAGGTACTGATGTCGGAGATTACGATATTAAGCTGCGTAAGTTGAAAGAGTTTCTTGAAAACGGGGATAAGACTAAAGTAACTTTACGATTTCGCGGTAGTGAACTAGCCCATAAAGAACTGGGTGCAGAGTTGCTAAAGCGAGTAGAGAAGGATTTAGCGGAGTATGGCGCAGTTGAGCAATTCCCTAAATTTGAAGGTCGCCAAATGGTTATGGTGTTGGCGCCTAAGAAGACTTAGTAAGGTTACCTAGTAAATTGTTTGCTAGATAGTTTGTTAGATAGTTAAGAGTAAGTATTTAGATTTAGAGAGAATTCGAGGGCATTATGCCGAAGATGAAGACATGTTCAGGCGCTGCAAAGCGTTTTAAAAAGACGGGTAGTGGTAAATTCAAGCGATCACAATCGCATTTGAATCACATACTCACAAAAAAGTCGCCTAAGCGAAAGCGTCAATTGCGCGCTGGCTTGATGGCAGAACCGGCTGATGCTCGCTTAATAGCGCGTATGCTGCCGTATAGTTAGGAGTTAGTAATGCCTAGAGTAAAACGCGGGGTCACAGCCCGAGCGCGTCATAAAAAAGTAATCGCGCAAGCCAAGGGTTACCGCGGTCGCAGGAAAAATGTTTTTCGAGTAGCGAATCAAGCGGTTTGGCGTGCGGGTCAGTATGCCTATCGTGATCGTCGCCAGCGTAAACGCCAGTTTCGTGCTTTGTGGATCGTGCGCATTAATGCCGCGGCTCGTGAGTGTGGTTTGTCGTATAGCCGGTTAATCAATGGCTTGTTAAAAGCCGAAATTGATTTGGATCGTAAAGTGTTAGCCGAATTGGCGGTTAATGACAAAATGGCTTTTGCGCAAATTGCAGATCAGGCTAAACAGGCTCTTGCTGCTTAAATTTTGCGTTAGCGTTTCGACTATAGTCGTTAGCGCTACAGAGAATATGCAGAGTAGCTAAAAGGCTCTTTGCAATAAGCTTCAGGCTTATGCATAGTTTAAAAAGGGGAAGGGTTAATACCTTTCCCCTTTTTGCTGTGTGAAACCCGCTCAATGTTATGTACATTAGCGCAATAGAAAATAGAGTAGTAAAACTATAAAAGATGATGGGTAACAGGTAATGAGCGATATTGATCTGGCTTCAATGTTGAAGCAGGCGACACTGGAGGTCGGGCAGGCCGGTTCACTGGCGGTGCTGGAGCAACTTCGGGTAGATTACCTGGGGAAAAAGGGCAGCTTAACTGGCCAGTTGAAAAAAATTGGCAGCTTGCCGCATGAGCAACGTTCTGCATTTGGCGCAGAAGTGAATAAAGCAAAAGCTGCGCTCGCCGATACCCTTCAAGTCCGACGCGATATTCTTGAAAATGAAAGTTTGCTTGCCGAGATTGAGGCAAGCGCGGTCGATATAAGCCTGCCGGCTCGAGGTTTAGCGACCGGCAGCGAACATTTGGTTAGCCGCAGCCTGCGTCGGATTGAGTCAATATTTGTACAAATGGGTTTTGGTGTCGCGCACGGTCCAGAGATCGAGGATGATTTCCATAACTTTGAAGCACTGAATATTCCTCCTGAACATCCTGCACGTGCAATGCACGATACTTTTTATACAACCGAAGGTAAGTTGTTGCGAACGCATACCTCACCGGTGCAAGTTCGGCATATGCTTGAAAACGAGCCACCAATCGCGATTATTGCACCTGGCCGCGTCTATCGTTGCGATTCCGACGTGACGCATACGCCGATGTTTCATCAAGTAGAAGGCTTGCTCGTTAATGAGGATGCCAGTTTTGCGGACTTGAAAGGTATCCTGCTAAGTTTTGTCAGACAGTACTTTGAGGCCGATTTGGATATTCGTTTGCGGCCATCCTATTTTCCGTTCACTGAGCCTTCTGCAGAGGTGGATATAAGTTGCGTTTTTTGTACTGGTAAGGGTTGCCGAATCTGCAAGCAAACGGGCTGGATTGAAGTTTTAGGTTGCGGCATGGTGCATCCAGAAGTTTTTCGTCACGTAGATATTGATTCTGATAAGTACCGTGGTTTCGCATTTGGTATTGGTATCGAACGCCTAAGCATGTTGCGTTACGGAGTTGATGATCTGCGGTTATTTTTTGAGAACGATCTAGCCTTTTTGAGGCAATTTCAATGATTATTACCGAACAGTGGTTACGTCAGTGGGTGGATACTGACCTAAACGTAAATGAAATTGCCGACGTGTTAACACTCGCGGGTTTAGAGGTTGATGCTGTTGAACCAATAGGCCTACCACATGACAAAGTGATCGTTGGTGAGATTGTAAGTGCTGCACCGCACCCGGATGCAGATCGCTTGCAAGTTTGTCAGGTGAGTGATGGCAAGGAGAGCTTTCAAGTAGTGTGTGGTGCAAAAAATGCACGGGTTGGTATTAAGGTGCCGTACGCAATGATTGGTGCTGAATTGCCTGATATTAAAATCAAGAAGGCAAAGCTTCGAGGCGTTGAGTCCTTTGGCATGCTGTGCTCGGGTGAGGAGCTAGGCCTGCATTCGCCTGTTAAAGGACTGCTTGAGTTGCCAGACGATTCAAAAACTGGGCAACCGTTAATAGAGACCTTGGGTGGTGCTGATTACGCGATCGATATAGACCTAACGCCTAACCGAGGTGATTGTTTAAGTGTGTTAGGTGTAGCCAGAGAATTGAGAGTTCTACAAGGGTCTGAAATCAAGAGTTTACCTGATGACTCTGTCGAGCAGAGTAGTACCGCGAAGGTGGCAGTTGATAATCGGGAAAAGCAGTCTTGTACCGCCTATAGAGCGAGAGTGATAGAAGGGATTGACCGCGAGGCTGTTACCCCATTATGGCTAGCTGAGCGGCTTCGGCGCTCGGGGATTAAGCCAATAAACCCTGTGGTTGATGTGACTAATTACGTCATGTTGGAAACAGGCCAGCCTTTGCACGGTTTTGATCGGCGGCAAGTTGGGGATGGGATTGTGGTTCGCAATGCGAATGGCGGAGAGAAGCTGTTATTGCTAAATGGCGATGAGGCTGAATTGTCTGCGGATACGCTACTGATTGCGCGCGAAGATGGTCAACCGCTGGCGATAGCTGGTGTTATCGGTGGGGAGACATCCGGTGTTTACGATGACACTGATGATGTTGTACTTGAAGCCGCCCATTTTAGTCGAGCTGCGATTGCGGGTAAGGCTCGACAGTACGGTGTAAGTACAGATAGCTCGCACCGATACGAGCGTGGCGTCGATCCATTACTAGGTCAATTAGCTATAGAGTACGCTACTCGCCTGATGCAGGAGATATGCGGAGGCAAGGCTGGGCCTATAGTTGAGGACAATGCCCAAGCACCAGAAACGACTAAAGTGAGTTTAAGATATAACTATTTGTGCGAGCTGCTAGGTTTTAGTATTCCACAGCCAGAGGTGCATGAGTTATTGCGTCGAATATCGCCCGATGTGGTCGAGACAGATTCAGGTTGGACTATTACAGCACCATCATATCGGCACGATATGGCCTTTGAGGCGGATTTGGTTGAAGAAGTTGCTAGGGTGTTTGGCTATGATCGGATTCCTACCAAACTACCTAGCCTGGTACCTTCTTCACGTATTGCACGTGAAGGCGATATCGATCCCTCTGCTGTAAGCAGAACAATGATTGCCCGTGATTACAATGAAACCATTAGTTATAGCTTTATTGATCCTGAGTGGGATGCTGATTATGGAAGTGGCGAAACACCGGTTAATTTAGCGAACCCACTGAGCGAGAACATGTCGGTTATGCGTACCAGCCTACTGCCAGGGCTGTTAAACAGCGCAGTGTTAAACCTAAATCGACAAGTGGACAGGATTCGACTATTTGAAATTGGCGGAACATATAGTTTAGTTGATAATGAAACTGTTGAAATACAAAGACTTGGGGCGCTTTGTTCTGGGCCTGTATTACTGGAATCTTGGGAAGGTGATGTTCGACTCACAGATTTTTTTGATGTAAAGTCTGAGCTTCGGGCCATCTTGTGCTTGACTCCATTCCCGAATTCTTTTACATTCAGGCAGTTAGATCACAAACCTCTCGCCGATAATCAAGTTTTAGGCATTTATATAAATGGTGAGAAAGTAGGCTGGTTAGGGCGAATACAGCCTGTAATAGAACGAAAATTAGGTTTTGAATCGCCAGTTTACGCGTTTGAGTTAAGGCTTGATCGACTAAGTAGTCAGCAGTTGGTTAGATATCACCCGATATCCAAGCTACCTGCGGTGAAAAGAGATTTAGCTTTGGTAGTTGATTCGGATGTGGCTGCGGGCGATATTGAGGCAACTATAAAATCGGTTTGCAGCGAAGAATTAGCAAACATAGAATTATTTGATGTTTATCAGGGTGATAAAGTACCTGATGGATGTAAAAGTTTAGCGTATCGAATTACACTTCAGAGTGTAAGTAAGACGCTTACTGAAGAAGATATTGATCGAGTTGTAGGCGAATTATTAAGTCAACTCGAAAAAGTGCACAACGCTACATTGAGATAACTGCATTGTAGCCGTGACAATTAAAAGTAGATTGTCACTGTGAGATAGGGTTGTCACCGCAAGGTAGATAGTCAGCTAGAAAGTAGATAAATATAAGAATAGTAGGGGTTTAATATGGCAGTTACGAAGGCAGAACTTGCGCTAGTGCTCTATGAAGAGCTGGGGTTTAATAAGCGCGAAGCAAAAGACTTTATCGAAGAGTTTTTCGAGGCTATAAAGTCATCGCTTTCTGCTGAGCAAGCCGTGAAGCTATCAGGATTTGGTAACTTTGGGTTGCGTGATAAAAACGCTCGTCCTGGCCGAAACCCTAGAACGGGTGAAGAAATTCCTATTACGGCTCGTCGTGTAGTTACGTTTAAGTCGAGCCTGAAATTGAAGGAGCGTATGGCGGCAAATACTGAGAAATTAGTAAGCCAGGGCGCTATTTAGAAAGGTAAATTTGTCTTTCTAGAACTAAATAAATAAACAATAAGAATATTAAAATTTAGGGGCATAACATGTTGGATCATGGCGATAATGCAAATCTTCCTCCGATACCGAGTAAGCGGTATTTTACTATTGGTGAGGTAAGTGACCTATGTGCGGTTAAACCACACGTTTTACGATACTGGGAGCAAGAATTTAATCAGCTTAACCCGGTAAAGCGGCGTGGAAATCGACGTTATTACCAGCGTCACGAAGTACAGTTGATCCGACGGATTCGTGGTTTGTTGTATGTCGAAGGGTTCACCATTGGTGGTGCTCGTAATCAGCTAGAGCAAGAAGTTTCTGCAACGGGTGCAGTTGCAGCCGCGCCAGGTTCTATGCGAAAGGAGATTATTTCGGATATGATTCGCGAGCTGGATGATATTATTACTTTGTTGGACGATTAGCAGGTCTTTTAAATACGGTCTTATTAGGGAAGGCATTAAGAATTAATTAAGATCAAGTAAATCGATCTTTGGTAGAATGGGTCAGTAGAGCACAGAGCGTTAGTTCTGTGCTTTTCTTTTGAATGTTCGGGGCGTAGCGCAGCCTGGTAGCGCACCGCAATGGGGTTGCGGGGGTCGGAGGTTCAAATCCTCTCGCCCCGACCACTAAAATAAAGGGCTCGGTTTTCGAGCCCTTTTTGTTTTGTAGGATACTTTCTAAATTGAATCTACCGGTTATTAAAACAAACCTTCCAACCAAGCCCTATACGCATTAAAATTCGCACAACCGATCTGGCAGATGCTATTTATAATTTTAGTGGCCGGGTTAATTCTAAAAATAGCGTCAACTTGATAAACCTTCCATGAACTCCACTACGCAAGGTATCGGAATGACCTCTGCGCGCACACGGAAGCGCCTGATTGCTATTCTGTCTGATGCTGGAATACGAAGCCCCATTGTTCTATCGGCTATGGAAGATGTGCCGCGGCATTTGTTTGTGGACGAAGCGCTAGCGACAAGAGCTTATGAAAACACTGCGCTACCTATCGGGCATGGTCAAACAATTTCACAGCCTTATATTGTGGCGCTAATGTGTGAACAACTACTTAACGCCGCAAGTTCAGGCCCGGTATTAGAAATTGGAACAGGTTGCGGTTATCAGGCAGCCGTGTTGTCAAAATTATTTAAAAAAGTAGTTTCTATTGAGCGTGTGGGTGAACTTTGTCGGCAAGCACGAGATAGATTATTCACCCTAAAATTTCACAATGTACATTGTGTTCACGGTGATGGATTTGACGGATTTGCGGAGCGTGCGCCTTATAGCGGGATAATTGCCGCAGCGGCTAGCGATGATGTGCCCACCGTGTTGCTAGAGCAATTGGCAATGGGTGGCCGATTAGTCATGCCTATCGATCGTGGAGCAAAGCAGTCTCTTATTGTGATTGATCATGATCAAGGTGGTTTCACGGAAAGAGAGATTGAAACGGTTAAATTCGTGCCACGCGTTTCCGGGGTAACACGATAGAGCACTTACGTACGATAGTTTTATATAGCCGCACAAATAGTTTGAGAAATAATTTAATAATCTGTCCTAGCGATTAATATTATGAGAATCCGTATATTTGAGCCTATTTATCGTCAGGTGATGGTTTGGTCGAGGCATCGATTAGCGCCAGTCTACCTTGGGCTAATCAGCTTTGCTGAATCGTCTTTTTTTCCAGTGCCGGTGGATGTGATGCTTGCACCAATGGTGTTGGCGAAGCGCAGTGCCGCTTGGCGTTTTGCCTTTATCGCGACTATTACATCAGTATTAGGGGGAATTGCGGGCTATTTTATTGGTATGTATCTATTTGATAGTATGGGTCAATGGATGTTGGATGCATATCATGCCCATGAACGATTTGAACAAGTACAAGCGCTATTTTCTGAGTATGGTGTGTGGATTGTGTTTATCGCGGGCTTTACGCCTATTCCGTATAAGGTTTTTACTATTGCATCGGGTGTTATTGGGGTGGCGTTAATTCCGTTTGTTATTGCATCGTTGTTTGGCCGTGCGGGACGTTTTTTTCTGGTGAGCGCTATAATCTATTGGGGCGGGCCTGCAATTGAAGATTCACTTGAAAAATGGGTTGAACGCATCGGGTGGGCGACATTATTGCTGATTGTTTGCGGTTTAGGCATTTCTAAAATGGCGTAATTCATTGATGACGTACTGATTCTGATGATGCACCGACCCTAGTAAAGCGTATCATTTGTATTTTCAATAATAGGGTTAACTATAGGTCAAATTCAACAATGATGAAGGGTTCAAAAGGTTGGACTTCTATGCGTAACATGCGCCTCTCGAGTGTATTTGGCTACTTACTGATGTTGCTAATACTTGGCGGATGCGCGAATCCAACGGTGCCAGTTTCGGAACGCGATACGCTTAGCGTGCGTGAAGAGGTTGAGTTACTGGGTGGTAGTGTGATTCGAATCGTGCAGCAAGGTGATACTTTGTACAGTGTTGCTTTTGATGCTGGGATAGATTTTCGGCAGTTGGCACAATGGAATCGTATTGGTGAGCCGTACATCATTTCTGTTGGACAACGAATACGGCTAACCAAGCCTGATAATTTTGTGGCTCGTGCAACGGGTCCAAATTCGAGCAGTGGTGGTGGGTTAAATGCATCTTCACGCGCTGGGGGCACCAGCGGCTCGACGGTGAGTTCGCGTTCGGTATCCAGCAGTACTAGAGCTTCATCGATAAGTGCTGGGGCCACACCCACTTCCTGGTTATGGCCAGTCACTGGTAAAGTTATTGGAACTTATAACCCGAGCGTTGGACGCAAAGGAATCGATATTGCCGGCGCGGCAGGTTCGACCATCAAAGCTGCTGCGAGTGGTCGAGTGGTTTACTCTGGCACTGGTCTTCGTGGTTATGGCGAAATGCTGATCTTAAAACATAGTGAAGAGTTTCTTAGTGCGTACGCTCATAATCGACGTATTTTGGTTAAGGAGGGTGAGCAAGTTCAGCAGGGTCAAAAGATTGCCGAATTGGGTAATTCGGGTACGGATAAATATATGCTTCACTTTGAGATACGACGTTTAGGCCAGCCCGTTGATCCGAGTCAATACCTTCCGCGTCCGGGCTAACTTTTTCGAGTAAAAACCTTGTGGGATTAACGACATTTCATTAAGACGAAGATACAATACCGTCTGACTTATAAAGCCGCCGAAGTTTGTCTAGCCGCTGGCCTAAACTTATTTGATTCAAGCATTGTTAAACATTCTTTTGCCAAACGGGTAACCCGAAATCACCGCAACAACACGTCTCGTTCGCACTAACCAATACCATGGCTGATACCACTAACGATTTTCCTCGAATAAAGCGCTTGCCGCCCTACGTTTTTAATATCGTTAATGAGTTGAAAGCGGAGGCGCGTAAGCGGGGCGAAGATATAATCGATTTCGGGATGGGGAATCCTGATCAAGCAACTCCTCAGCCAATTATTGATAAATTATGTGAAGCGGCTCAACGCCAAGATACGCATCGCTATTCTTTATCCAAAGGCATACCGCGCTTACGAAAGGCAATTTGTAGTTGGTATAAGCGTCGTTACAACGTAAGCCTGGATCCCGATAGCGAAGCAATTGTTACGATCGGTTCAAAGGAGGGGCTTGCCCATTTGGCATTGGCAACAGTAGAGCCTGGCGATGCCGTATTAGTCCCGAACCCTGCGTATCCCATACATCCTTATGGGTTCGTAATTGCGGGAGCTGATATCCGTCACGTTCCTTTAACTCCAGATGTTGATTTTTTTGAAGAATTAGAAAGAGCCATACGGAATGCATGGCCTAAACCAAAAATGCTGGTGTTGAATTTTCCGAGTAACCCGACCGGAGACTGCGTTGATTTGGAGTTTTTTGAAAAGGTCGTTGCAGTCGCAAGAGAGCATGGGATTTGGGTTATTCATGATCTGGCCTATGCAGACATCGTATTCGATGGGTATAAAGCACCATCGATACTCGAGGTCGAAGGGGCTATGGATGTTGCAGTGGAGTTTTTTAGCTTATCGAAAAGTTTCAATATGCCCGGGTGGCGTGTCGGATTTATGGTGGGTAATCGGGAGCTTGTTGGGGCATTAGCTCGAATGAAATCATACCTTGATTATGGAATGTTTACGCCTATACAGGTTGCTGCGATATTGGCGCTAGAGTCACCTGATTCCGATAAATGGTCCAGCGAAATTCGGGACATGTATCAGGATAGGAGAGACACTTTGTGCGATGGATTGCAGACCGCGGGTTGGCCGGTGATACCTCCTAAAGCGACGATGTTTCTGTGGGCAAAAATACCTGAGCCGTTTAATGCAATGGGCTCCCTAGAATTTAGCAAAATGTTAATTAATCAAGCTGGCGTTGCTGTGTCTCCAGGAATAGGTTTCGGTGAATATGGTGATGGATATGTACGTTTTGCCTTAATCGAAAACAAACACCGGATTCGTCAAGCATGCAAAGGCATCAAGAACGTTTTTAAGAACCCTAAGGCAGCTTTAGCTGCTCACTCTGCGTAAGCAGCTTCCAGTTAGTGATATTCGGATACATTAGTTTAGATCGGTGATTCAAAAGTGACAGACGTCATAAAGATAGGGTTATTGGGATTGGGCACCGTTGGCGGAGGTACAGTTAACGTTATTCAGCGAAATGCCGCTGAAATTACCCGACGAACCGGCAAGTCACTGCAAATAGTTGCAGCAGCGGTTCGCGACATTAATGCAGACCGGATTTGCAGTACTGATGCACTCGAGCTTACTGAGGATGCGCTGAGCATTGTCGATAACCCTGAGATCGATATCGTCGTTGAATTGATGGGTGGTACCGATGCAGCATTTGACCTGGTAATAAGAGCGATCGGCAATGGCAAGCATGTAGTGACCGCTAATAAGGCGCTGATTGCCATACGCGGGAATGAAATTGTTCAGGCAGCCGAACAAGCTAAAGTTATGGTGGCTTTTGAGGCTGCTGTTGCCGGTAGCATCGGTATTATTAAAGCGCTTCGCGAGGGGTTTTCTGGAAATCAGATTCGGTCAGTTGCCGGCATTATTAATGGTACCGGCAATTACATTTTGACAGCGATGGGTGATGAGCATCGTGATTTCTCGGATGTATTGGCAGAAGCACAAGCGCTTGGGTATGCAGAAGCTGATCCCTCATTTGATGTTGATGGAATTGATGCCGCGCATAAGTTGACAATAATGGCCTCACTCAGCTTTGGGATGCCGTTATGTTTTGATCAGGTTTTTACTCAAGGCATTCGAGACATCACACTCGCTGATATTCAAATGGCCGATGAGTTTGGTTACCGCATAAAGCACTTGGGTATTGCGAGACGCACTGAAGATGGGGTGGAGCTGCGGGTACATCCGACCTTGGTGTCTAAAGAACACCTTTTAGCTAATGTAAACGGAGTAATGAATGCTGTTTATGTGGATGCTGACGCCGCTGGCCCGAGTCTCTTATACGGTGCTGGCGCTGGGGCCGATCCCACTGCATCATCGATTGTTGCGGATCTTGTCGATGTTGCTAGAAGTATGGGTTCTCCGGCAACACATGTTCCGACGCTAGGGTTTCAGGCAAGTCAGGTTGAAGAGTTAGCCGTTGTGCCTCAAGCCTCTTTTAGAAGTGCTTATTTTTTACGAATGGAAGTAACGGACCAACCCGGTGTGTTAGCTGAAATCTCGAGTATTTTTGCAGCGCTTGGAGTTAGTATTGAAGCAGTCAATCAAAAAGAACCACCGCGCGGTGCTGACACTGCGTCGATTAGCTTGATTACTCAGTTGACCGATGAAGCAAAAATTATTAATGCGATTGGTAAGCTGGAAGACTTGTCGCAGGTCGCGAGTGCCGTTAATCTAATCCGCGTTGAACAGTTTTAATTTACCGCTCAGTTTTGACTTAACCATTTTATCTAAATACTTTTGGGTATAGCGGAATGAGTAAATCAATGGGCTTATTAACGAATAAAAATAATTTGCCAGGAAAGCTTTGGAGAGAAACATGCATTACACCGGACTAATCGATAAATACCGCTCTCGGATGCCGTTATCGCCAGGTACTCCCGCCGTAAGTTTGAGTGAGGGGAATACACCACTAATTAAACTAAATAATATCCCGAAAGACCTCGGAATTGATGTCGACCTATATGTTAAGTACGAAGGTCTTAATCCGACTGGGTCTTTCAAAGATCGAGGGATGACTGTTGCCGTAACGCGAGCAGCAGAGCTTGGCAGTAAATCGATTATTTGTGCTTCTACCGGCAATACATCCGCATCTGCGGCTGCATATGCAGCGCGCGCTGGGATGACGGCATTTGTGTTAATTCCGGATGGTAAGATTGCGCTGGGCAAGCTGGCTCAAGCAATGATGCACGGTGCGCAAATTATTCAGATTCGGGGAAACTTTGATGACGGTATGCAGTTGGTTAAGGAGATTTCTGCGGATGCACCGATTACATTGGTCAATTCTGTGAATCCTTATCGAACGCAAGGTCAGAAAACCGCTGCGTTTGAGGTGGTTGACGCACTCGGTAGGGCTCCTGACTACCATTGTTTGCCGGTAGGTAACGCAGGCAATGTATCTGCATATTGGATGGGTTATACAGAATATAGCTCCGACGCGGATAGCCCATGGAGTGCATCAACGCGTGAGCCGGATGCTAATTTTCCATACTTTCGAGAAAAGATAGTAGATTCGAGACCAATAATGGTTGGGTACCAAGCTGCAGGCGCTGCCCCGTTAGTTAATGGCGCACCTATGGATAACCCGGAAACAATAGCGACGGCAATCAGAATTGGTCGACCGCAATCGTGGGATCACGCGATTGCAGCTCGTGATGAATCTGGCGGATGGTTTGATGCCATGACCGATGAGGAGATTTTAACCGCGCAAAAATTATTGGCGAGTCGTGAGGGAGTATTTGTTGAGCCTGCGTCTGCCGCTTCTATTGCTGGGGTAATGCAGGATCTGAAGTCTGAAAAAATTCCGGCCGGGAGCACGATTGTTTGTACCGTAACGGGGCACGGTCTCAAAGATCCTGATACAGCCGTGGCGCAGTCTGCAACTCCTGTAACCGTCGACGCGAATCTTGATGCTGTTAAGCGTTTAATACTGGCGGAGTAGTAATTTCGATTGGTATTTTTACCGACTATTAAAATATATTAGTTCAAGCCCGCATCTTGGATGCTAGCAATAGCGCATCTATTTGTCCTGTATAATTTCGGTGTTGCACAGCGTATATGAGACCATTAACCTAATCTATGCGCTGGGTCTCTAGCTGTGTAGAATGCTTGTATTGGATTTAGGCTAGCAAGTGGGAGTTTTGTGAAAACTGACAAACTAGAAGAAAATTATCGAGAAATTCTACTCGGAATTGGTGAAGATTTAAGTCGTGATGGTTTGTTGGCAACCCCTGCCAGGGCAGCACGTGCTATGCAGTTCTTGACACAAGGCTACGGTAAAGAGCTGGATGAAGTCGTAAATAACGCGATTTTTGAATCTTCTAATGATCAGATGGTGGTCGTACAGGATATCGAGGTTTACTCACTGTGTGAGCATCACGTACTGCCCTTTTTAGGACGTTGTCATGTTGGGTATTTGCCAACTGGTAAGGTTATTGGTCTGTCCAAGATTGCTCGCATTGTTGACATGTATGCTCGTCGACTCCAAATTCAAGAGGGATTGACTCAACAAATTGCCGAGGCAGTTATGAAGGTCACCGGTGCGCGCGGGGTGGGGGTGCTAATGGATTGTAAGCATATGTGCATGATGATGCGCGGTGTTGAGAAACAGAATTCGTCGATGAAAACTTCGGTGATGTTGGGAAACTTTCGGTCTGATGAAGCAACTCGTGCTGAGTTCTTAAGCCTTGTATCAATTTAGGTCTAAGTATTTTGGTTTAGTTATAGATTTATCGCGTTCGACGCGGTAGGAGAAAAGTATATGAAATGGCGAGCTGGTAGGCGAAGTAGTAATGTTGAGGATCGCCGTGGTCGTCGGACAACGTCCGGACCGCGAATGGGCAAGATGAGCGGCGGAATGCTAGTGGTTGTCGTTGCTGCAACATTATTATTTGGCGGAGACATGGGCGATGTGCTGAGATTGGTGACTTCAAATATGGGGTCTAGTGGCGGGGCTACTCAATCCAGTCCGGTTCAACCTTCTGCCGCAGATGCAGAGGCTGCAGAATTTGTTTCCGTTGTGCTCGGTGAAACTGAAGCGACTTGGGAGCAGGTTTTCGCGCAGTCCGGCAGTAAATATGAAGCGCCAACTTTGGTGCTGTACAGTGATGTTACTCAAACTGCCTGTGGCATGGGTCAAGCCGCAGCTGGGCCGTTTTATTGCCCTGGGGATCATCAGGTGTATATTGATTTGAGCTTCATTCGGGAACTACAGCGGCTTGGAGCTCCAGGTGATTTTGCGTTTGCGTATGTAGTTGCGCATGAGGTTGGCCATCATGTTCAGAATATAGTTGGAACTGCCGATCAGGTAAGGGCTGCTCAATCTAGGGCTAGCAAATCGGAAAGTAATCAATTGTCCGTCATGATGGAGCTTCAAGCAGATTGCTATGCAGGTGTTTGGGCAAATCACACACAAAGGCGCACACAAATGCTTGAGGATGGTGATATTGATGAAGGCCTAAAGGCGGCAGCTGCAGTTGGGGATGATCGATTGCAAAGAATGTCCGGGCGAGCCGTGCATCCGGAATCGTTTACTCATGGGAGCTCGGAGCAGCGCATGCGCTGGTTTAGAAGTGGGCTGGAAAGCGGGGATATTAAATCCTGCAACACTTTCGGTTGAATGGCAGCTTTATTGGTTAAACCAAACTAGCAAAAAATATTTCACCCATTACGAGCATATCTGAGCATGTCTCAGTTAAAAACTCGTGCTGTTGTTACTTGTTCGCCTACATACAACGTGAGCACTTCGTCGATTAATTCAACGTAGCTAGCTTGTTCATACCAGTCGCCTAGTACAATTCGAGTATTGGTCGGAATATTTTCGCCGGCGGTAGTGTTCGAAGCTGGGTATTTGTGAATTTCTGGCCGGTGAGTATGGCCATGGATCATTAGCTTTACTGAGTGTTTTTGGAAAGCGTTAGCAACTGCGGATTCAGTCACGTCCATAATTGCTTCAGAATAATCGGGATTTTTGGAATTACTAAGGGATCTTGCTTGCATCGCTTGTTCAATTCTTGAATCAATAGATTGATTTAGAAACTGTTCTTGCCATTCTGGTTGGTTAACCATATTACGGAAACTTTGATGCTCAATATCATCTGTACATAAACTGTCACCGTGTAACAATAATATTTGTTGGTCATTCACGGTTACCAGAAACTCATCATGAAGGTATTCAAAGCCTGCCCGTGTACAGAATTCCTTTCCTACTAGAAAATCGCGATTTCCCGGCATAAAAAACAAGTTCACACCCGAGTCGGCCAAACGCTTGAATTCATCAATCACGCAATGAGCGCCCAATTTTGATGATGCATCATCCCCTATCCAATATTCGAATAGATCACCCAGCACATAAATAGCTTTTGCGGGTTTGGTTTTTTCGCGCATAAAGTAGATAAAATACTCGGTACTTTTAGGGCGATTTGGGGTTAGATGTAAATCTGAAATGAAAAGCGTCGACATAAGTCTCTGGCTGAAGGTGCGTGTACCAAGATTTGATTACGATTGTCTCGGCAAACCACTAGAAGGTCAAATTGCAGAACTAACCGAAACCACCACTAATTTGGCTGATTAATACCCAATTTTCTTTGAAATCGGCTTTTTTGTTGGAGGGCTGGCGTTTAT
>ERZ887942.335-NODE-335-length-39309-cov-20.953202_pt1 | contig 39309 bp, 28 predicted proteins | sample MGYA00521099_ERZ887942 | MGnify/ENA primary metagenome ERZ887942 (study PRJEB32303, sample SAMEA104408605) | aquatic metagenome | biome: Brackish water; feature: Pelagic; material: water | place: Baltic Sea | collected 2014-06-07T06:48:00 | depth 16,251 m ... | reverse complement strand
TTAAGTTTAATTCATTATCGTTCAGTCAGTTAGGTGAAAAGTTGACGCGAATGCCCAGCGAGGAGTGTTTCCGATGGATATTGTAGTATCCATCAATGTAGAAGAAGAGATCGCGCACTTTCGCATCCCCGCACGAAGTCATCCAGAGTTGCACCCGGCAAATTGCGGAGATCATTCGCCAGGACAAAGTCGGGGGGGGAAATATGGCAACACGAGCGCGAGTCACCTCTCAAGAGCCTACATCTCCCGAACGCCCCCGATCACTCCACCCAATCAATCCAATCCGCGTCTGTCAGCACCTCTCCGACAATCGGAACCGGGCAAAGTTCATCAAGCATCATCCGGTTGGTCGTCGCCGCGACATCGCGCTCGGCTTCGAGGTGATTCAAAACAACTCCCACGCATTCCAAACCCGCTGCTTGAATTGCCTTCACCGTCAGCAAGGTATGGTTCAGCGTTCCCAGCCAATTGGCCGCGACCACCAGCACCGGAAAGCCCAGAGCCTTGGCAAACTCCGGGAAGCCAAAGTCCTCCCCCATCGGGACTTCCCAGCCACCCACTCCTTCAACCAAGGTGAAATCGTGGGCATCCCGCACTTGATGAATCTGCTCCACCATCGAAGCCAACTCCAAGGGATTCCCCTCGATCCGTGATGCCACCAACGGAGCCACCGGAGTTCGATACCACCGGGGGTTCACCACATCCAAATCAAGCGATCCTCCGTTGGCCTCCCACAAGCGTTGAGCATCATCGCGGGCACCACTCAGGACCGGCTTCAAACCCACTGCCGCAGTCCCCTTTTTACGAAGCTCTTCCACAATGAGAGCGGAAACCCAGGTCTTGCCGATACCCGTATCCGTGCCCGTGACCAGAAGGCCGGGCCATTTCTCGAGCTTCATGGCTCCAGGCTCTCAATCACGGATTCAGCGAATGGGTTATCTCCCTCCAGATGGAGGTTAATCAGATACCATATCGCGATCGCGAGGGTCAGAGCGGCGATCTTCGCCGTCCAATTCCTCAGGAGCCACTTCTTCAATTGCTTCACCATGGGTTAGGAAAATATCTTCTAGTTTATCACGGAATTCGTCTTCAGAAAGGTTACGAAAAATTTTGCCTTCGACCACGATCGAAATCGCGCCCGTCTCTTCACTGACAATGATCGCCACGGCATCGGTTTCTTCAGTGATTCCAAAGCCCGCCCGATGACGCAGCCCGAGCGACCGGTCCGAGAGCTCTTTTTGACTCACCGGGAAAATGCAGGAAGCCGAAGCAATCCGCTCTTTTTTCAAGATGAGGCCACCGTCGTGCAACGCCGTTTTGGGATGAAAGATCGTTGCCACCAGCTCCACCGACAAAACACTGTCGATCGGAACGCCCGTGCCTTCGTAATCATCAAGCTCGATGCCACGCTCAATCGCAAAAAGAGCACCGAAGCGCTTCTTGGAAAGTCGCACCACCGATTCAGCGAGCGTTTCCAAAAAAACCTTCTGCTGGGTGGTCGAGAAGGAAAAAAGATTGGCACTGCCCAAGCGGGCCAAACCATTGCGCAATTCCGGCTGGAAGATAATGAGCAGGGCAAAAGCCAGAATGGCTGCGGCGCTCTTAATGATCCACTCAATGACCTGGAGCTCCAATATTTGGGAAGCCAGCGTCAGGAGGATCACCACCACCGCCAGCCCCACCAAAATTCGAGCCCCCCGGGTCGCACGGAAAACCCGGTAAACTTGATAAATGAGAATCCAAAGCACCAAAATCTCCACCCCGGCACGCCAGTAATCACGGAGGAGTTCTATCAGATTCATCGTGGTGATTTTGAATGGTTCGAACTAGCGGCCGAGGAGTTTGCGACCCATTTCCGGAGTGACATTAAACCGCAGGGTTCCCGACGCCTTGGGCTTGGATCCATCTTCAATTTGATATTGCACCGCCTTGATCGGCTGGACCCCCTTCACCTCGGACATCAGATAGACCCGAAGAGTAATGGCAGCCTTGGGGTCGCCACCGGGGATGTCCTTGATGGAATATTGCATTTCATTCAGCCCGTTCCGTGCCCCTCCAACCACCACATCGGAGCGTTTCGTGTTCTGAAAAAGATGGGACGACGTCTTGTTGACCAAAAGCTTCACTTCACGACCGGGGCAAAAAACATAAGTCTTCGCGATGTATTTCACCGGCCCGGGGATCGCCATAGGCGCAGGTGGCACCACGCCATCGGGATGAAAGTCCATCGTATCAACAAACTGCAAATCCCCCGCAAGGAGTTGCTTCCGGACGGCCGGAATGGCATCAAGCTTCACAAACTCACCGCCGTCGTATTTCCAAGCGGTTCCTTCCCGAACATACGAAATCACCCAGACATTGTCAGTGGGCTTTCCTCCAACCCCAAAGTCCACCTTCCCGAAATAAACCGCTTTGGCGGTGCGCCCTTTCACCCGGACCCGCAAGGCCTTCAAGGTCGAAATGGCAGGCGGAGAGCCCGGAGCACCAAAGACGGCATCAGGAAAGCGACGCTTTTCACTCCAGATCCGATTTCGTACGTTGGTCTGCCGCACATTGGAGGTCAGCCGCTTCCAGGTTGCGGCATCTTTCTTGATCATCGCACCACGCCAACCGTTGTAGACTTCACCCAGGTGTCCCACCAACTGCTTGTCACTCATCGCTTGGGAGCGCGCCGGAGTCACCATTGCCAGGAGGCTGCAAAGTAAAATCAGTCGTTTCATGGAGAAACTATGGACAATTGCACCAGCATTTGGAAAAGCTTTTCTACGCCAACGCAAGTTTGCGGCTCCCAACAGCCCATGAACAACCTCCCAAAGTCGCCCATGATTGGTGAAGTCAGGAACCAGGAACTCCTGTCTTCCGCCACCTCATATGTCTACAAACAGACTCCGGCGGGAGATTTACTGGCGCACTTCTTCTTTCCTCCTGACTTCAACTACGAGGTCGATCGCCGACCCATGGTCATTTTTTTCCACGGCGGCCTCTGGGACATCACCGCCGCCACCCAGTTCGTTCCCCACTGCCATCACTTCGCTTCCAGAGGCATGGTCGCGGCCACTGTAGAGTATCGCACCAAGGCGCTGAAAGACGGAACCCCCGAGGACGCCATCACCGACGCCAAGGATGCCATCACCTTCTTCAAGGTCCACGCCGCCAGCATGGGCATCGACCCCGAACGCATCGTGGCCATCGGAGCCAGCGCCGGAGGGAATGCCGTCCTCAGCGCCGCTCTGCATCCCCACAAAACCGAAGACGGGCCCTCACCAAGACCATGCGCCATGATTCTTTTCGGACCCATCAGTGACACCACCACCAAGGGGATCGGCAACGAATTCTTCGCCAACCCGAAGGACGGAAAACTCCTCAGCCCCAGCTCACACCTTCCTCAAAAAGGCCTTCCTCCCTGCCTCATTTTCCATGGCAAGTCCGACCGCGTCGTCCCTTTCGAACTCTCCGAGCGTTTCGCAAAACGATACCGCCGCAAGCGCAACCGCTGCGAACTCATGGAATTCGAAAACGCCGGTCACACCTTCTTCAATTACAACTCCGACGAAAAGAACTACGAAATCACCCTTCGGTCATCGGACCACTTCCTCGTCGAACTGGGGATCCTCGAACCGGATCCTCTCGCCGACATCATGCACTGACCTTGCGCGGCGGAGAATTGCTGCCATCATTGCTCCGCCATGAGTGAGCTGAAGTTTTCCCCCATCGATGAGATCGTTGCCGAGATCAAAAACGGCCGACTTGTCATCGTGGCCGATGACCCCAGCCGGGAAAATGAAGCCGATCTCATTGGCGCTGCCTCCCTCATTACCCCCGAGTCCATCGCCTTCATGGCAAACCATGCCCGTGGACTCATTTGCACCCCCATCCTCTCCGAGCGGGCGCAAACTCTCGATCTCCCCCCCATGACTTCGAAAAACCGGGAAGCTCACAAAACCGCGTTTACGGTCTCCATTGATGCCGCCGAAGGAATCACCACCGGGATCTCCGCAGCCGACCGGGCCCGCACCATTCGACTTCTCGCCGATCCCAAAACCAAGGCCGACGCCTTCGTGCAACCCGGGCACATTTTCCCCCTCGAAGCCAAGGAAGGGGGAGTCCTCCGCCGCGCCGGCCACACCGAAGCAGCCGTTGACCTCGCCCGCATGGCCGGACTGACCCCTGCCGCCGTCATTTGCGAAATCATGCACGACGACGGGACCATGGGACGTGTTGGCGACCTCGGCGAGTATCAGGAAAAACACAGACTCAAATCCTGCACCATTGCCCAACTGATCGAATACCGCCGCCGTTCCGAGCGACTTGTCACCCGGGAGGAAGTCATTTCCATGCCCACTGACTTTGGCGACTTCGATTGCTACCTCTACAAGGTCAGCACCGACGACTCGGAACACCTCGCCCTCGTCCGCGGAGAAATCGATCCTGACAAACCGGTCAGCGTGCGTGTTCATTCCGAATGCCTTACCGGCGATGTCTTCGGCTCCCGGCGCTGCGATTGCGGAGGCCAACTTCACACCGCACTCGAACAGATTTCCAGAGAGGGCGGTGTCCTTCTTTACCTGCGGCAGGAAGGCAGGGGGATCGGCCTCGCCGCAAAAATCCACGCTTACAAGCTTCAGGAGCAAGGCTTCGACACCATCGAAGCCAATGAAAAACTGGGCTATGGCTCGGACCTCCGGGACTACGGCATGGGAGCACAAATGCTCTACGACCTCGGTGTCCGCAAGATCCGCCTGCTCACCAACAATCCCAAAAAAGTCATCGGCCTCGAAGGTTATGGCCTTGAAATCGTCGAGGAACTCCCCATTCGCCTCCCCTCCAATCCGCACAACGAGAAATACCTCGAGACCAAGCGAACCCGAATGGGCCATCACCTCTAATTGACAAAGTGCCCGTACGATTGCATATCCGCTTCACACATGTCCGACATCATTCCACCGCAACCACGTATCCTGTCCGGGGGTAAAATCCGCATCTCCATCGTTGCGGCAAAATTCAACCAGGAATACACGGACGCCCTCGTCGAAAATGCAGTCAATGAGATTGACGCCTACGCGACCGCAGCTCGCGTCGACCTCGTGCGGGTCCCGGGAGCCTTCGAAATTCCCGTCATCATCAAGGCCCTCATTGAAGAAGAAGCTCCCGATTGTGTCATCGCCCTCGGCTGCATCATTCGGGGAGGCACCGGGCATGCCGATCTCGTCGCCACCTCCGTGACGGAAGCCCTTCAGCGACTTGCGCTCGAAAAGGGCACTCCCATCATTCATGAGGTTCTCCTCGTCGAAGATGAGAAACAAGCTTACGCCCGCTGCATCGGCAAAAAACTCAACCGGGGTCGCGAAGCCGCCCGCAGCGCACTCGACATCATCGAAGTCATGAGCGAGGTCCGCCGTGAAAACAAATCCCTGCGCCTTCACCCAAGCAATGGCTAGCCGCCGCCAAGTCCGCCAGGCGGCAGTCCAACTCCTTTACGCTCGCGACGCCTCCCCGAAAGACCAGGGAGGCCCCGAACTCTGGGACCTGATCAACGACAAGGCCTCCCTCACCTTCGACCGGGCCCGCGTCAAAGTTCTGGCTCATTTTCAACAGGGCCGGGATGCCGCCGTCGCAAAGCTCCAGTCCATTCTCATCGATTGCAGCTCCGCTATTCTCGCCGCGGATCCGGGCGAGAAACTGGCCAAAGAGCTCAAGGCCCATGCCGTCTCAGAGTTTAAGTGGTCCGAAAGCTGCGGAAACCTGCTCCGTCTGACCAAGGCTGACATAGGGGGCTGGCGGAGGGATCTCCACAAACTTCTTCCCGAATCGACCAAGCTTAAAAAACACCGCGGCACCATCCTCCCTCTCACTGAATCCTTTCCCCCGCAACAATACAGCGCCCTCAAAGGAGTTTTTGAAAAACTGGACGGCTATGACGATCGCGCCCGCATGGTCCACTTTCCGGAAAACTACCCCGATCAACGGGATCTGGATCACCTTCACCGCCTCACCAGCGAAATGAAGAACCTTGAAAAGGAAGCCGTCGAACGCGCCGACCACGTCGAAGGCTTCCTCCCGGAATTGGACGAAGCCATCAACACGACCGCTGCCAACTTCGACATCAGCCGTTTGTCAAAGGTCGATCTCGCCATCTTGAGACTCGCGAGTTGGGAGATTCTGAAAGTCCCCGAGATCGATGCCGCCGTGTCTATCAATGAAGCCATTGACCTCGCCCGCTCATTTTCGGGTGAGGAATCAGCGTCCTTTGTCAACGGCGTCCTGGATCAGATTTCCAAAAACTAGCGCCGCGAATACAAAGCAGCCCTGAGTTTGCACTTCCCCCGCCGGGGAGACTTCTCCAACTTACCGCCTGTGGAAGAAAAACCATCATTCCCCAGCGACTTTCAAAAGCGGACCATGTGGAAGGCCCTCACGGGCCTCGCCATCCTCGTGCTGGGATCTCTCCTTGTCGGCTTGATCTGGCTCACCAGTTCGGTCCTTGGTTACCTCCAACCCGTCCTCGTCCCCCTTGCCGTTGCCGGCATCGTGGCTTACCTCCTCGATCCGGTCGTTCAATACCTCCAGCGCAAAGGCTTCTCGCGAATGAAGGGCATCATCACCGTCTTTTCAGGATTCATGCTCTTCTTTGGCATCCTGTTTTTCTTCGTCGGAAACAAACTCTCCGGCCAAATCAAAGACCTCCTCTCCGAAGAAAGCGGCACTTCGAGCTACTACATGGAGGCCTCCAGCCTTGAAGACGCCAAAGAGAATAGCTTTTACGGCTGGATCATGAGCTCATCCTTCCGAAAAGACGCCCCTGCCGTCCGGACCTATCTCGAAAACGGAGGTTCCCTCATCGGCCCTCAAAAAAACAAATGGCGTCTCGATCCTGACACGGGAAAGCTCACCGACGGTCAAAAACCTCCGTCCAAGGAAGTCGAAAATCTCCTGGATTCAGACTGGAGTGCGGAAATCGCCATTGCTGATGTCAGTCATCCCGAGGAGCTCGTTGCCCTTTATAACTTCGACCTGACCAAGGGCGGGCAATGGCTATCCGGCTTCGGCCGGTCCATCCTCAACTGGCTCTCCAATAGCTCGGGAAAGATCCTTGGCTTCTTCGGCATCATCCTCGGCTTCGCCATGGTCCCCATCTACCTCTACTACTTTCTCAAAGAGAGCGAAGGCATCAAAAATGGCTGGACCGATTACGTCCCCCTCAGAGCCTCGCGCTTCAAAGATGAAGTCGTGGAAACTCTCCGCGAAATTAATGGCTACCTCATCTCATTCTTCCGCGGGCAGGTCCTCGTCGCCTTCATCGACGGTATTCTGGTTGGAATCACGCTGACCATCTTCCAACTCCCCTACGGATTGTTGATTGGCGTCTTTATGGCTTTCCTCGGAATCATTCCTTACATCGGCAATATCATCTGCCTCATTCCGGCCTGCATCATCGCCTACTTCCATGGCTTCTCGGAACCCTATGGCATCCCTCAATGGGGCTACGTCTTTGGAGTCCTCGCCATCTTCATCGTGGTTCAACAGATCAACTCGCTCCTGACCGCCCCCAAGATCGTGGGCGACAGTGTCGGACTCCACCCCATGACCGTCATCTTCTCCATGATCTTCTGGTCACTCCTCCTCGGAGGTTTCCTCGGAGCTCTCCTCGCCGTTCCCCTGACCGCGGCAGTCAAGGTCCTCTTCAGACGTTACGTCTGGGATCGCCAATTGCAGGAAGCCGGAGTTTTCCAGTAGCATTCTCTTTTAAGCAAGGCGGACGCCAAACGATCTGGAAAACCGGAGATCCGCTGGAGGCAAATTTTCCATCGAAGAGCCTTCTCACCCTCATAGGGCCATGTCAGGATCAGCCAAGGCCGATCACACCAACGGCCCCAGTCCCACTCATTATCCATGCGTCCATGAAGTTTCTCGTTCTCCACTTCAACCTGATCATCCTCAGCTGCCTGGCAGCGCTCGGCGGTATTCCACATGTCGAGGAAGCGTTTAGGGAAAAATATCCTGAGGTTGAGGCCCCCCGGTGGAAATCAGAATCCAACGGATCGTGGGAAGCGCATTTCGAGCAAAATGGCGTCAAGTATCGCGCGGACTTCGACGCCGAAGGAAACTGGGTCGAGACCGAGACCAACATTAGCTTCTCACAGCTTCCCCCCGAAGTCCGTTCAGCGATCGAACTCAAATACAATGCCAACGATATTCGGGATATCGAAGGTGTCGAAAGCCCCACTCACGGGACCTTCTACGATGTCGAATTCCAGGTGGGTGCCGAAAAAATGGACATCATGTTCGATCCCACGGGCAAAGTCCTCGATCCCGCCAATCCTCCCACTGAAGAAGGGTTTTTAACATACTGGATGAAGCAAACCAAAAGAGATTCCCCTCTTTCCAGAACCGGTTTGGCCCTCGTCTACAAGGCCCTTTTCAACATCCTGACCATCTTCATCTATGCCTACGTCATCTACTATCGCAGGCACCATGATCACAAAATGTTGTTCCTGCTTTTGGCCTTCAACCTCTTCCTTTTCCCCATCTTCCTCTCCAGTTCCCTCGTCACCGCCGGCTTTGGCTTCACCATCTTCGCCCTCCTTGCCCTGGTGCGACTGCGAAGCGAAGCTTTTGACAAAGCTGAAATCGCCTATCTCCTTGGAGCAATTTCACTCACCTTTGTGAACACCATGATGCCGACCTATGTCAACATTCCCTCGGCCGCTGCCATTCTCCTCACGGCCTATCTCGCGGACAAACCTGCCGTCTGGCGGGACACCTTCCAGAAAATCGAGGTCGACTACCGCATCACTGAAAAGGAAAGAATGCTCGATCACGCCTACCTGAGACAACAACTCTCGGACGAGTTTGTCATCGAGGTCAGGGAGATCACCATTAATCGCGTCTTTAAGAACGAAATCAGACTCACCCTGATGTATCGGGACATTCCGGAGGAAAAGAGAATCGGATTGAGCTCCCTCAAGGAGGAAGAGCGTATCGCAGCCGCCCTCGAAAAACAACGACTTGCAGCAGAAGCAGAGAAAGCCCTGCTCGAGCAACAATCCGGGAAGAGCCCCGCGTAGGCCCCCAAAAAACGTTGCCCCGGCCTGTCTTAGCGGTTCAAAACGCGCGCAATCTCCCGCAACCTCCGCGCCTCGACAGTTCATTCACCAAATAATCCAATACCCATCGTCATGTCAGAATCACTTCAAATCCACGCCGGAAAAGTCGCCATTGTCACCGGAGCCGCCGGAGGAATCGGGCGCGCCACCGCAGAACGCCTTCGCAATGACGGAGCCACTGTCGTCGGTCTCGACATCAATCCTTCCGTCATCGCAAACCTCACCGGCGAACGCCTCAGCGGAGTCATCTGCGACATCACCGATGACGCCGCCATGAAGACCATCATCGACGAAACCGTCGCCAGGCACGGCAGTCTCGACATCATCGTCGCCAATGCCGGCATCTTCAAATCGGGCGAATACATCGAGGATCTCCTCGAATCGTGGGACCTCCACATCAAGATCAACCTCACCGCGACCCAGCGCTTCCTCAAGTTCTCCATTCCTTACCTCAAGGAAGGCACCGACGCCTCCATCATCATCATCGGCTCGCGCAACTACGCCGCTCCCGGACCCGGCGCGGCGGCCTATTCCGTCACCAAGGCCGGCGTCACCCAGCTCGCCCGTGTCGCCGCCCTCGAGCTCGCCCCCTTCGGCGTCCGCGTCAATGTCCTCCACCCCGATGCCGTCTTCGACACCGAGATCTGGTCCGACGAGGCCCTCGAAAAATCCGCCAAGCGCTACAACATGACCGTGCAGGAGTACAAGACCAAAAACCTCCTCAGCACCGAGATCACCTCCCCCGGCGTCGCCGCCCTCGTCAGCACCGTTGCCGGCCCCGTCTTCTCCGCCACCACCGGCGCCCAAATCCCCATCGACGGCGGAAACGACCGCGTGATTTAAGCCATTGCGATAAAGTTTCACCAAAACGCCTTCCGTTTCGCAAAAAAAGCAGAAGGCGTTATTTGATCCCTCTATTTCTCCTGCGTGACTCCACGGCATCACGCTTTGGTCCCGCTTCCAAGCTGTGGTGAAGTTTCCGGAGAAAGAGTCTTAATTCATTGCTGTTCCCGACCTGGGACAGAGCCGACACCTGCGCCGGACACCAATTGAACCTCCGCCCTTTCCGACCAGAACCCCGTTTCATCAAGCGAACCAGTTCCGATGGAACTTTCCCTGATCTGGCGATCTACCACACGATTTCCCGGGTGGTTCATCGGAAATTTCTCTTTCAGGCTGAAGAAAAGGAGCAGTTCAGGGTGCTGATGCGGATGTATGAACGATTTTCGGGATGCCGGGTTCTTTCTTATTGTGTGATGACGAATCATTTCCACCTCTTGCTGGGGGTCCCTCCCCCACCTTCAGACGGGGAATTTGGGATCTCGGAGGAGGAGTTGACCCATCGACCGGGAGGGCTTTATTCGCGGGCATATGTGACCGGGGTGCAGGCGGAGATCCTGAAAGCACGCACGATTGCCGAGGGAAAGCGCGAACACTTTTCGTGGCTCAGTCGGGCTGATCAGAAGAAAGAAATGGCCTACATCGATCTCAATCCGGTGCGGGCCGAAGCGGAAGGACGGAGCGCGAAAAGCACGCGGATCCCTCAAGGACCTCGCCGGAGAGATTTGGAGTCTCCGCGATCTTAAGGATGGATGATTTTTCCCTCCGCCTTGAACAGATCTCTGTGAGCGATTTTCTGCCATTTTACCGGACGATGAAGTCGCCCAATTCGGCGGCATAGGGTCCGCTCGCGCCTGCGGTTGTTTTGTCCAGACCCCGCAACTTGAATCGACGGATCGCACGACTTGGGCCACTCCTTCACCTCTTTATGGAGACAGAAACCTTTTCAAGGCGCAAAAATCCTCCTCATCCCCGCTCCTCCCTGGCAATCAGCCAGCGATATTTGGCCCCTATGGCCTAACCTCATCGTGAAATCATGGGGCCGCGATCCCCTTAAAAACCGTGCTTCAGGGCCCGGGTAGTCCGAGGGAACCCTTTCCGGAGTGTTTAAAATGCCTCGAAGACCTGTCCCGACTCTTCCAAAAAAGACTCAACCTGATAATCCTCAATTTTCAGTCCTTCCACAATCACAAACCCTGATGCGCGGCAGGATAGGAACTGGTGAAGCCAGTCACAATCGCAGTCAGCGACTGCCGGAAAATCACTGACAGCCTCTAAGAACAGGGCGAAATCGACATCTCCGGGCTTGATCACCGCGATTGTGCCCTGGCAACCGGGCAAGATGATTTTATTTCTATTGATTCGAGTATAGATCGCGATGTATGGGCTCTTCCTCTCCCGAATCGAAACAGACATCAACAATGACTCGATTCACCAACTACGAAAGGATTGACCAATGGCATTTACACCAAGCAAAGACCACAAACGCCGGGAACGGGAACAGAAGAAGCTGGACAAGCGCTTGGCCCGCGAGGCTGCTAAATTGGAAAAGAAAGCCGAAGACGAAGCGGCCGCAAAGATTGCAGAGGCCGCGGCAGTCGAAAAAGCCAGATGGGACGCTTTGACTGAAGAAGAACAAGCCTTCGAGACCGAACTCGAAGCCGAGAGACTGGCCGACGAGGAGAAATAGTCCCAAGGGGCTGAATCCGGTGGGAGCCCTCTTAATCTCCTTCGAGAATCCAGAAAGGTAATCGCAGGCGTTGTGCTCGGGCTCGTGGATTTTAAACTCCCCGATGATGGTGTCCCAATTGGGATGCTGCAGCCTGCGCGGATGCTTGTCGCTTCCCGAGAAAAAATCGACCCGAATCCACCGGCCCCGGTCCCGTCCCCCGGGCCACTCTCATGTTCTTTGAGCACCCACACCCAATCGCACCCAAAGACGACGAGTGAAAGATGCGCCTTCATTTGCTTCGCCAAAGATCGTAGCATTTTCCTCCACGTCTCATGAAGCTCCCCATTGCCTCACTTTTCGCCTTCCTCCTTTCGCCCCTCCCCCTCTTCGCGGAGAAGCCCGACCCAAAATCACTCGAGTTCACCAAATGGACTCCTGACTTTTCGGTTCCTGATCCCGTCGCCATTTCCTTTGATGAAAAGGGACGCGCCTACGTGACACAGACGCAACGGCGAAAAGCCAACGATCTCGATATCCGCAACAATCGCGACTGGATTCCCAACGATCTTTCGTTCACCTCACCCGACGACAAACGCGCCTTTTATCAGAGAATTTTCACGGCCGAAAACAGCTCCGCCAATAAAAGGCGGGTCAAAGATTTCAACAAGGATGGCAAGAATGACCTTCTCGACCTCCAGGTCCTCAGCGAACGCATCCACCTCATCGAAGACACCGATGGCGATGGTTTCGCCGACAAGACCTCCGTCTATGCCGAGAACTTCAAGGATGAGATCGCAGGAATCGCCGCCGGAGTTCTCCATCACGATGGCGATGTTTACACCACGATCGTCCCCGATGTCTGGAAACTCCGCGACATCAATGACGACGGAAAAGCAGACACCCGCGAATCCATCGCCTACGGATTTGGAGTCCATCTTGCCTACGCCGGTCATGACATGCACGGCCTCACCGTCGGGCCGGATGGCCGCATTTACTGGACGATTGGCGATAAGGGCGTGGGCGTCAAATCCAGGGAAGGTCGTCATTTCAAATATCCCAACCAAGGAGCGGTCCTCCGCTGCGACCCCGATGGCAGTAACTTCGAAGTTTACGCCCGCGGACTCCGCAACGTCCAGGAGATCGCCTTCGATCAATACGGCAACATCTTCGGCGTCGACAACGACTCGGATCGTCCCGGTGAAAAAGAACGCTTCGTCTACATCGTGCAGCACATGGACGCCGGTTGGCGGTCCAACTGGCAGTATCGCAAAGGTGAATTTAACCCATGGATGGATGAAAACCTCAGCGTCCCCTATCAGCAAAACCAACCCGCTTACATCCTCCCGCCCATCTCCCTCTACAACAACGGCCCGGCCGGAATGGCATTCAATCCCGGAACTGCACTCGGAACAGAATGGAAGGACTACTTCTTCCACACCAGCGCGCCAAATGGACAGCAATGGGCCTTCCAGGTCCAAGAAAACGGAGCGTCTTACAAGATGGTCAACGACATGCAGATCGGGAATGGCGTCCCCATCGTTGGCATCAACTTCGGCCCCGATGGAGCCCTCTACGGAGTGGATTGGGGCGGCGGATATCCTCTCAATCAAAAAGGAGCCGTTTGGAAATGGGACGTTGAGAAAAAGGATCCGCTGCGTGAACAAACCGCAAAGGCACTCAGATCGGATTTTTCCAAAACCAGCACCACCGAACTCATCGCGATCCTAAACCATCCCGATCAACGGGTGCGACTCAAAGGGCAATTCGAACTTGTTAAACGTGGGGCCCAAATCGAACTCAAGAAGGCATCTGAATCGGGTCCGCAACTTTCAAGAATTCATGCCATTTGGGCGCGTTGCGAACATGCCCGCATGATCAAATCAACGACCGGCGACGTCCTAGCATTACTGTCCGACCCGGATCCTGAAATCCGCGCCCAGGTCCTAAAATGCTACAGCGAAAACTTCGGGTTCAATCTCGCCCTTCATCGGGCTCCAGACCCCTCCGACACTCCCTTTGCCTTTGAGATGATTGAGGAGCGACTCACAGATGAATCCGACCGCGTAAAATTCTTCGCCGCCATCGCACTCGGAAACTTTGAAGCTTCTGGAAGCGGTGGCGCAATCCTCAAAATGGCCCGCTCAATCAACGAGAATGACACCTACCTCCGCCACGCTGCCATCGTCGGCCTCACCGGATGCGCCTCTTCAGAATTTCTCGCCGCCCTCGCCGACGACGAATCCGAACTCATCCAAAAAATCGCCGTCGTCGCCCTCCGTCGCCGTGCCGACCCGGCAGTCTCTGCCTTCCTTAAATCCAAGTTCGAAAACGTCGCCGCCGAAGCCGCTCGCGCCATCCACGATGACTGGACCATTCCCGAAGCAATGCCCGCCCTCGCAGCTTCATTAGCCGACACCAAGTGGACCAAAAACGAATCCCTGATCCGGCGCGCCATCAACGCCAACTTCCACCTCGGCACCCCGGAACACGCCAAACGAGTCGCCGCATTTTCGACCCTAAAAACCGCCCCCGAAATTCTTCGTCTCGACGCCTTGGACGCACTCTCTAAATGGCATCATCCGGATGCCCTCGATCGGGTGAATGGTCGCTACCGCCCCCTTGATCCGCGAGACCCGGCCATAGTCAAAGAAGCATTCACAGCGAAGCTTACCTCTCTTCTCTCTGACCAGGCCCAGAAAATTCAAAGCCAAGCCATGAGTTTGGCTCGTTCTCTGAAAATCAAAATCCCGGTAGAAGCCCTCATCGCAGTCTCCCGGAATGAAACCTCACTGCCGGAACTCAGAATCGAAGCCCTTCGCGCCCTCGTCTCGCAAAAGCATCCCGAGCTCGATTCAATTCTCACCTCGGCGCTCGAAGCAAGAAACGACGAGATCCGCATCGCAGGACTCATGCTCTTAGCCAAAACCAACGCTAAATCTGCCCTCGCCTATATCGAAAGAACTCTCCTTAAAAAAGGTGGCTCCACCCGCGAGAAACAAGCCGCGATTTCTTTCCTCGCCGACCCTCTATCCTCGGCCAAAGGCGATCAAATTCTCGAATCGCTCCTCGCGACCTTCAATACCGTCCCCGCCACCCTCCAGCTCGACCTCCTCGGTGCCGCTGCCGTCCGAAAACTCAAAGCCCCGGTCCCTGCCTTCTCCCACACCCTCGAAGGCGGCGACGCAGCAAAAGGCAAAGACCTTTTCATGAACCACCTCGCTGCCCAATGCATCCGTTGTCACAAAGTGGCCAATGGCAAAGGCAGCGACATCGGCCCGAATCTGAAATCCATCGGTCTAATGGAACGCTCCCACCTCCTCGAATCCATCGTCGACCCTCAAAAAGGCATCGCGGACGGCTACGGCTCCATCTCACTCACGCTCAAGAACGGCAAGTCGGTTGCCGGACTTTTTCAGAGCGAAAAGAACGGCCTCATTCAAATCCGTGATGCCGAAGGAAAAGTCACCAAAGTAAAATCCAACGAAGTCAAAGACCGCAGCCCCGTCATTTCCACCATGCCTCCAATGGGCCTGATCCTCACCAAACGCGAAATCCGCAACGTCATCGAGTATCTCGCTACTCTCAAAGCCAACTCAAAAAAATGATCCGCTCCAACCTCCTCCTCTTCGCCCTGGCATCATCCAGTTTCGCGGCCGAAAAACTCAACGTCCTCTTCATTGCAGTCGATGACCTCCGTCCCGAGCTTCGCTGTTACGGATACAAAGACATTCACTCTCCAAACATCGATGCCCTCGCCGCGCGCGGAACCCTTTTCGAGCGCACCTATTGCCAGGTCGCAGTTTGCGGGGCCTCCCGCGCCAGCCTCATGACCGGTCTGCGGCCACAAACCACCCGTTGCTGGAACTTCAAAACGCCCATGCGTGAGATGAATCCCGACGCCCTCTCGATGCCTCAACACTTCAAAGCGCAAGGCTACCAAACCCTCTCGATTGGAAAAATCTATCACGCCCACAACGACGATTTCCCACAAGGCTGGTCCGAGAAGCCCCTCCGGGGACTCGGCCAACAATACGCCTCGCCCGCCGGCATCGCCGCCTCAAAGAAAGCCCGCCGGATTCAAAAAGAAACCGGTGTCCGCAGCAACGGACCCGCCAGCGAAAACGGCGGCGATGTCAGCGGTGACATCTACAACGACGGCGGAGTCGCCAAGGCCGCTGTCAAGCGACTGGAAAAACTTGCGGCGGCGGACAAGCCCTTTTTCCTCGCCGTCGGCTTCAGCAAGCCCCACCTCCCTTTCAATGCTCCCGGCAAATACTGGGATCTTTATGATCGTTCCAAGATCAAAGTCCCCTCACGTGACAAAGTAGCCGACGGTCTTTCCTACGACGGCTCGACCTGGGGAGAACTCAAAAATTACTCCGACATCGATCCCAAAACCAAAGTCCTCAACGACGAGAAAACCCGCGAACTCATCCACGGCTACCGCGCCTCCGTCAGTTTCATGGACGCGCAAGTCGGCCGTGTCATTAACGCCCTCGAAACCACCGGCCTCGCCCAGAACACCATCATCGTTCTTTGGGGAGACCACGGATACTACCTCGGCGACTACGGCGAGTGGTGCAAACACACCACCTACGAAGTCGCGGCCAAAGTCCCTCTCATCATCGCTTCTCCCCAACTGAAAGGCGGACAACGCACTCAAGCCCTCACCGAACTCGTCGATCTTTTCCCTACGATCTGCGACCTCAGCAACGTCACCATCCCTAAAGAACTTCACGGTGTTTCCCTCAAGGCCGTAATTCAAAACCCGAAAGCCAAATGGAAGGAAGGCGTCTTCAGCCAATATTTCAAGAGCAAGCCCAAGGTTGGCAAAGTCCTCGGCACGAGTGTCCGAACCAATCGCTATCGCTACACCGAATGGCGTAAAAAAGACCATACCGGAAAGCTCGAAGACATCACCTTGATCGACCTCAAAGCCGATCCCCAAGCGACCAAAAACGTCGCCGGTGATCCCGCTCACAAGGAGCTTTTGAAGAAGCTCGGTGAGCTCACCCACAAATCCGGAACTGGCATCAAGCCCTAGATGATCATTTCCCCGGCAAAGGAGCACTCCGGCCGGATTCCTTCGATTTCTCCAGAAGTGCCTTCAACCGGGCCGACACTTGAGGGTTTTTCGAATAAAGATTCCTCGTCTCACCAGGATCATTTTTCAAGTTGAACAACTGCCCCGGAGCATCCGGGTCGGTATCAGGCAGGGCATATTGATTCATGCCCCACTCACCGGTTCTCTCGTAGTTATTTCCTCCCGATCCCTTATGATCGATATACTTCCAATTCCCCTGACGGATCGATAACTTCATCGCAAAGGTTTGCTGCAAAAGATAGGGGCGGATCGGCTTTTTTAGAGGGGCCTGTTCGAGCACCGGAGTGAGATCAAAACTGTCTTCACCGGCAGTGTTGGCAAACTTCGTCCCGGTGATGGCGGCGCAGGTGGCAAAGACGTCGGTAAGACTCACGATTTCATCGCTGGTGGATCCGGCTTTCACCACCCCCGGCCACTTCACAATGAACGGAGTCCGGTGTCCGCCCTCCCATTGATCGCGCTTCACTCCCCGCCACGGACGGGCTCCATCGTGGCCGTGGTCCCGGCGCATCGCTATGACCGAAGGCACCTCGGGGCCGTTATCAGATCCAAACATCACGATGGTGTTGTCGGCCACTCCAAGATCGGAAAGCGTCTTCGTCAGCTGCCCCACAATCCAATCCATCTGGTAAATAAAATCTCCGTGGGGTCCGGAGTTGCTCTTTCCCTGAAACTGCTTGGCCGGAAACGAGGGCAAATGAACCGCCTGCATCGAGTGAAGAAGGAAGAAGGGGTTTTTAGGAGCCTCTTTCACATGGGACGACAAAAACTCCCGGCTCTTTTTGAGAAAGACGAGGTCCACTTCCTCCAGGTCAAAATTGGGCGCGACCATCCCGGCACGACAGTCGTTGGCATAGGGATGCTTGGGCAATAAACTCTTATCAATCTGCTTCACCGGAGGCACCGGAATGCGATCACCCTCAATATAGGCATAAAGCCAATCCGTAGTGGGACAACAAGCGGTGCCATAAAAGTGATCAAAGCCAAACTCGATTGGAGATCCTCCCACTGGTCGTGAGTAGTCGATCTTTTCGACCCCCTTCAACCCCTGCTCCTCGATCCTCTTCCCTTCTTTGTCGAAGAAGCTCATTCCAACATGCCACTTTCCAAAGAGAGCGGTGGCATATCCTTTTTCCTGAAGCATCGCCGGGAGAGTGAGCCGCCCTTCTTCGATGAGACACGGACCTCCCACCCCCGAGAAAACCCGGGACCGGCCGGTCCGAAAGCACATCCGCCCGGTCAGCAAACTATAGCGGGTCGGCGTACACACAGTCGCCGGACTATGAGCATCCGTGAACCGCATCCCCTCCCTCGCAAGACGATCAAGATGGGGCGTCGGGATCTTTGACCCGGGATTGTAGCAGGCGACGTCTCCATAACCCAAATCATCTGCCAAAATAAAAACGATGTTCGGAAGTTGGTCGGCACGTGCGACGTGAAAACAAGCAAGCAATAGGAGAACGAACTTCATAAAGAAGCTCTACCACATCCGGAATGGCTTCCTAAAGACAGATCTATGAGCAGACCAAAACAATGATCCCTTGCCGAATTTCCGAGGGTCAGACTTTGGGAATTACGGGAGACGTTTGGCGCGACTGCTTCGGCTGGAACTTCTCAATGGCCCAGGCAACAACTCCCACCAAAAACGCGATCAAGGTTGCGAAATAGAAGTAGTAAACCGTGCTTGCTCCTTTGATAAAGCCATAGGAGTGCAGACCGACTTCCAGCATATTGACTCCCCACCAGGAGAAGACGACAACCGATCCACCGAGAATGCTCATGAGATGAAGCCCCCAGCCTTTCATCCAACCTGCCAGTCGACAGTGAAGAATGATGAGACACCACAAGACGATCAATAAGGCCCCATTTTCCTTGGGATCCCACCCCCAAAATCGTCCCCATGAATCATTGGCCCAGATCCCTCCGAGCACGGTTCCCACCAAGGCGAACAACAGGGTGAAGCAGGTGATTCCGTATACGGCGCGGGTCATGAACCGATGAAAAGCCTTGGGATCTTTCATCACTCCGGCAAGAGCAAGGAAGACATAAACCATGGAGAGAAAGCAGGCGACGAGCCCGCCGCAATACCCGATCGTAACCGTCACCACATGTGTTGCGAGCCAGTAGTTGGAGTCCAATACCGCCCGTAAGGGATCCATATTATCTTGGGCATCTCCCAGCTCAAAACGGAATGCAAAGAACAGTCCCATGACTCCCAGTGCGGCTCCAACCGAGAGCAGAATTCTGCGGCGGGTCAAGAGCTCGGAAATCCCGAGAACAATAACTGCTCCGGCAGAAATGAACGGGATTGTGTCATAGAGATTGGAGACCGGAGGGCGTCCGGTGATGATAAACCGATGAACGATTCCCGCGAGAAGATAAGCACTGCCAGTGACATAGAGAATGGAGGTGATCCACCCCACAATCCTGCCTGCCTTGCCCTCTCTCACAATCCAGCCGATGGCAGAGACCACAAATGCCGCGATGAACCAAATGAGCGCGTGCATAAAGTGGTTTCGCTCATAGTAGGAAACTTCGGAATCAATCTTCTCACCTTCATCCCGGCTCCCGGCTCGCTCGCGCAAGTCGTCCTTAAATGCGGTCAGGCTCTTGAGAAAATCTTCGGAATTCGGCTTTTTTGATAACTCCCCCAAATCCTCGAGAGCCTTGAAGTCCTTCATCATCGCGGTGGGCTCTTCCAACTTTCCTTGCAGGAATTTTTCCATTCCATTTCCCAGGGAAGTCCATTCCTCTTCGTCCTTACTTTGGGGCGGAAGTATGACCGGGCCATACTTTGCGAAGGTCAGCTGGCGGTTCAATTCATATTCAAATTCCCTCGCTTCTGGCGTTTCAAGCCTCCGGGTTGATGCGATCACCCGGTCCACCACAGGCATCCAGTAGCTGAAACGGGAAGGATCACTCACTTTGTCGAGCATTTCCAATACTGCCTCATCGACGTATGCGAGCTGCTTGGGATCGAGTTCGGGCAAACCTCCACGAAGAATGTCAAACGAGTCCCGAATCCCGGTGTAGTTGAGAACAAGCTGGGCAAACTCCACCGTCTTCTTTTCGTTTGGAGACAGCGAGTCCTCACCAAGCTCCTCTCTTTGCTGTAACAGATCACGGCCCCGATTGATGAGCTTTTGAAAGCCGTCTTCATCGGCGTCCCCACCGTTTTCAATGTCTTTAAAACTCAACCGGGCACGACGGTCTTTCGTTTCGATCCCAAAGGGTTTCAAGATATCGGAATCATCGAGGCGAAAGACCGGGAGGTTATCGACAAGCTCGGGACGAAACATGCAATCGAGCAACCACTCGACCGGACCAATCTTGTGAACCGTTCCTCCTGACTTCACCTTCATCGTCAGCGAACCGTGAAAGGTCAGCATTTTGAAGCGGGCGAAGGTGGCAAGGGGTTTGATCCGCCCGCCGTCCTGAACCGGAATGGCAGAAGCGGCCTCAACCACCTCCTCACTCCATGGCGAATAGGCGTCAACTTCCCGCACGTCGGTCGGCGGGATCACTCCGCGGATTCCAAAGGCGATGAGAGCGAAGAGAACCAGAAGGAAAAAAATGGCCAATCCCCAGCGAAGGGCTTTGCTTTCAGGATCTGGGTTTGGAAGCGGGTTGGCACTCACGAGACGGAAGGTTCGGTGGTTTTGAGTTTCTTGGGCCGACTCCCTCCCGCAAAACGGAAGAGCATCGTAATAAAGTGAATCAGCAGCCCAATGGTGGATGCGTAGAGCGCATACTCCGGCCACTTGTCGGAAGGGTTTTTCACGACCGCGAAGGTCGAAGATGGAGTTTCCCCCTCGGCAGCCTTGGTGTATCCGGCCTGGTAGAGAGTGTAGCCGCCATGACGGGCGGGCTCGTTCATGACAATTTTGTAATCTTCGCGCTGTTCCCCATCATCCCCATCAATCTTGGTGATGTCACTCTGAAACCAACGCGGAATATTGGTCCCCGGATGGTCCTCACCAAAGGTCCGGTGGAGATCGACCATGAAAGGCATTGGCCAGACTTCCATCAGATAGGTCACTCCATAGCGTTGGCCCCCGTGTGTGAAGCTCACCGGATAGGGATTGCCGGCCCAAAGCACGAGACGCTGGATCGTGCCTCCGGACTCGTCCTTTACCGTGACGTAGCATCCGGGGAGGTTCGCCTCTTCCTGTTGGATGTTTTTCTCGGTCTCGACGAGGAAAAATCCATCCACCACTTCGACCCCGTCAGGAGCCGGACTGGACGGTGAGGCCAGAGCGAGTTCGGCAACCGGGAGGAAGTGGTCGACTTGCAGAGTGAAGTCGAATTTCTCAAAGGTGGCGTTGAGCTTCTTTTTTGGACCAAGAGACTTGATGTGCTTCGACCGAACAATGGCGGGTGGCTCACGGTCTCCGTTCTCATCGTATTTAAAAATCTCGATCTCATGCTTGAAGAGCTTTTGGGCATAGTCGGATTTTTCACCCTGGAGGATGCGCATATGACCTTCTTCCTTGGTGACACTGGAGACAGCACCCGCGAAGAGCATGAAGAGAATGGCGCAATGACTCAGGAGCACTCCGAATTTCTTCCACCCTTTCCGGGCCCGGATGATCGCCCCGCAAAGCATGTTGATTCCAAGAACCACAATCACCCAGTAGGCTCCGGGCAACGGGAAAAAGATGGGCTTGCCGTCCCCACGAGTGGGCAGCACATAGAGGGACTTGATGTCGAAGTATTTGTGAATCGTCGACCACAGCCCGAACCACTTTTGCTCGATCGTCCCAAAGAAGGTGAGGATGAACAAAAGGCTTAAACAAACGACCGCAATCTCGTATCCGGAAAGGATGCGAAAGACACGTTTCCCCAGGGAGATTTCTTTTTTTGAATCGCTCATGGCTTAATAATCGGGGGTCCCGGAGGTTTCGGCAGGTTTCTCTCCTGTCGGGGTTTCGATGAAGTGATCTTCGATGGGAGTAAAGCTGCGCGTGTATTCAAAAAGAGCCTCTCGTTGGGCTTCCACCTCTTCGACCGGCCCCGTCATTTTCAGGGTAATGATGTTGCTGCTCGACTGCCGGATGATGCCAATCATGGCGTATCCCTCTTTCGCTCCCTGACCCATTCCCGGATTGTAGGTTCCCTTGCCCTCAACAATAAAGGCCGGCCGACCGAGCATCTCGGTCTTCCCCAAAAATTCCTCGGATTGCAGAGGTGTCAGCCCGAACTGGCCCAACCAACGGTTGGCATTCTCCAAAACCTGTCCCTGGGTCTCTCCCATCACGACCTCAACCGAGTCATCTTTTCCCGTCACATAGTTGATGAGACGAAATTGGGTTCCCGGGAGACGTCTCCAACCCAGAGGTGGGCGGTCCTTGAGATTCCCGGGATAATGCCGGTCGTGCAAAGTGATCGGACGCGTCTCGGTCACGTGGATGGATTTCTCGGGTTCACCGCAACCTGCGAACAAGGTGGCAGCGGTCGCAAGGAGGACGAGGTTTCGCATGGCTGGAATAGACGTAGCTGCAAGAGGTGAAATTTCAAATTTCAAATTCCTGATTCGTAGCCATGGTCCTCCCCGTGGAACCAATCAAGTATCTCAATCGCGAAACAGGGCAGGAGGAAACCGAACAGGTCTACGGCGAAGGCTTCCTCCGCTGGGCCTATGGCAATCCCCTTGGAAAGCTTGCCCTGCATAGCTTCGTGAAGCGCCCCTTCTTCTCAAAGTGGTATGGCAGAAAGATGGATTCCCCCAAAACCACCGAAAAAATCGCGCCATTTCTTGAGACCTATGGATTGAATGCGGCAGACTTCGAAAAGAGTTCGGAAAAATTCATTTCCTTCAACGACTTTTTCTACCGGAAACTAAAACCAGGCGCCCGTCCCATCTCCGATGCCCCCGTGGTTCTGCCTGCCGATGGTCGACATCTCGGCTTCGCAAAGGCCAGCGAAATCAGTTCGGTTTTTGTCAAAGGACAGAAATTCGACGTCGCCGGACTGTTGAATTCCACCCAACTGGCCAAAAAATACGAAAACGGCCCCCTTCTCCTCTCACGTCTCTGCCCGGTCGACTACCACCGCTTCCACTTCCCCTGCGCAGGAACTCCCGGCGAAACCCGCATGATCAACGGGCCTCTCTTTTCTGTCTCCCCTCTCGCCCTGAGGCAGCGTCTCTCCTATCTCTGGGAGAACAAACGCACCATCACCGAGTTGGTCACCGAAGACTTCGGAACGGTTATCTGCATGGAAATCGGGGCCACCTGCGTGGGTTCCATTCACCAAACCTTCACCCCCGGACAAACGGTGGGAAAAGGTGAGGAGAAGGGATACTTTGCCTTCGGCGGATCCTCGACCCTCCTGATGTTTGAGCCTGACACCGTCACTCTGAGCGCTGATTTGCTCGAAACCAGCAGCCGTGTCAGGGAGCTTTACGCCAAAGTCGGCACCGAAGCAGGACATTGAGGGACTTGAAAAAAGCCCGCTAATAGCGGGATGCCGGAATCGGGGGGGGAAATAAGCAGCCCATAACGCCCCCCCTTGACCGCCGGTTCCGACTCAGCTAGTTTTCGCAAGGCGGCTTTTGGGCCATCACTACACACAAACCGAAACCAGACGATGAAAACCCCATCCATCTTTCTCGCAAGTCTCCTTGGCTCCCCCCTCGCCCTCACGGCGAACGATAATTTTGCCGAAGCGACTCCCATCAACTTCCTCAATTCCCAGGCAACGATGACCGTCGCTGGAACCAATGCGACCGCGACGGCCGAAGACGGTGAGCCTGCCCATGCCGGAGTCACTGCCAGTGCCTCATTTTGGTATGCTTTGACCGTCGATCAAAAACGCCGCGTTGAGATCGCCGCTCGTCCCGGCGCAGCCGGTCCCCTTTCGAATATCGTCCTCGCGGTTTACACCGGGGACTCACTTGCTGATCTGCAGCCTGCAAAACGCTACAAAAAATTCTCCCTTCCCGCCACAAGCCGCAGCCTCGGAATAAACGGAGAACCCTTCGTCGCCTACGTCCGCCTCAGTTTGGACGCGAAAGCAGGCACAACCTACTATATTGCCGTGGATGGAGAGAGTGGTTCAAAAGGCACCTTTGATCTCACTCTTTCCACCTCCCGCGACCCTCTCACACCTCGACTCGAACTTGTCCCCACCAGAGCATCCTGGAGCTACTATCAGGCTCTCAGCGGAACAAATGCCTCCAATCCCGCCACCGCTGATACTGACTTTTATACCACTTGGCACACTGCCGCGGATTACAACGGCCCCGCATTCCTGGGGCCCTCGGCCTCTCCATTCGGATACGGAACAATCAACGCCGTTCCCAATCGCGGGACCACTCTCACCACTCCTGCCAGCGGGCAGAGGCAGGCCGTGACCTACTTCCGGACCACTTTTATTCCTGAAAAAGGAGTTCAAGGCCTCGGTTTCGAGGGAGCTCTCGATGATGGTGCCGTAATCTATATCAATGGCACGGAAGTCACCCGCATGAATGTGACGGGAGGAACCCTGCTCTACAATTCCACCGCCATCGCGGCCAACTTCACAATCTCGGGGGGAACGCTTGGCACGGAAGAAGAAATCCAATACGCCACCGTGAGCGGACTCAACCTTTTGGCCGGCGAAGAAGTGGAAATTGGTGTCTCCCTGCACAACGCAGGCACCACAAGCAGTGACTCCGGATTCCACATGCGCGTCTATGCCACCGAAACCGACCCCGACCCCATCATCCTGGAGTCCTTCCCCACTGAATTTGAAAACACCTACAAGCTTGTTTGGGAAGGTGAGGAAGATACCAGCTACAACGTCGAATTCACTGAAAATTCACTCGAAGAAGGATCCTGGGCCGTCACGAATACCATTCCCATCACCGCGACCGAAGATGGTCCTGTTCAGGATTTCGTTTTCTCTCCCGGAGCAAGGGGCTTCTGGCGCATCGTAACGATCGCGCCAGCGGAATAACGCCGCACGCCCATGCCCCGTGACCACCTGAAGCTCCAGATCATTGTCATCCTCTGGGGCTTCACCGCAGTCCTCGGTCAACTGATCGACCTTTCTGCGCTGGGCATCGTGACCTACCGCACCGCCATCGCGGCAGGGTGTCTCCTGATCTGGCTGCGCTCCCGGAGCAAAACCTCCGCAAGGCAGGCCCTTGTTTTCATCATCACCGGCTTCGTCATCGGAGCACACTGGATTACTTTTTTTCTGGCAGTGAAAGTCGCCAATGTCTCCATCTGCATGGTGGGCGTGGCGACCCTTTCTCTTTGGACAGCGCTCCTCGAACCCCTTCTGATCAAGGAACGCCACCTGCGTCCCATCGACTTGATCTTTGGTGCCATCATCGTCGGCGGCGTTGCCATCATTTACCGGAGCGAATTGGAATACAGTCACGGATTCCTCATCGCCATCCTATCTGCTTTCCTCGCCGCCACCTTTTCAATTTTCAACAGCTTCCATATCACCAAGGCCCACCACCTGGTCATCACTCTCTACGAAATGGCCGGAGCCTGCCTCTTTGCTCTCACCTTCCTCCTGATTTCAGAGGGAAAAGTCCCCCTCCCGCCCCGCTCCCTCGACTGGCTCTGGCTCATCGTCCTCGCCGTCTTCTGCACCGTCATCGCTTTCTCGCAATACATCGAACTCCTCAAACGCCTCAGCGTCTTTACCGTCAACTTTGCCAACAACCTTGAACCAGTCTACGGCATCCTCCTGGCCGCCTTCATCCTTCAGGAGCACAAAAACCTCAATCCGGGTTTCTATCTGGGTGCCACCATCATCGTTGTCACCATCGCAGCTTATCCCATCGTAAGGCGACGATACACCCTTACCCATCCATGACTCTGCTTTCCCCATTGCATCTCCGCCCACCGACAACTAACTTCCCTTCATCATGAAACGCTCACAATTCCTCGCCGCCGTGCTCACTCTCGGAGTCTCTTTCGGACAAACCACCGAAACCAAACCAGAGGCCAAGGTTCATAAAAAGGAAGCCTGGGTCTCTCTTTTCAACGGCAAGGATCTCACCGGCTGGACCCCCAAATTCTCCGGCTCCGATCTCGGTGTGAATTACAAGGACACCTTTCAGGTCAAAGACGGGCTCCTCACCATCGATTATTCCAAATGGGAGAAGTTCAGCGGAGAGTTTGGCCACCTCTTTTACAAAACCCCTTACTCCCATTATAAAATCCGTTCCACCTACCGCTTCATCGGCAAGCAGGTCAATGGCGGTCCCGGTTGGGCCAACCGGAACAATGGCTTCATGCTTCACTGCCAGGACCCCAAAACCATGAAAAAAGACCAGGACTTCCCCGCTTCGGTTGAAGTCCAACTCCTCGGTGGCTTTGGCAAAGGCGACCGCGGCACCCTCAATATCTGCACCCCCGGCACCCAACTCCATTGGAAAGGGAAACTCACCAAGGCCCACGTCATCCAGACCGGCGGCCCCACCTTTCATGGCGATCAGTGGGTCACCGTGGAAATCGAAGTTCGCGGTGACAAGTTCAAACACATCGCCGATGGCAAGGTCGTCTGCGAATACGACAATATCCAACTCGACAACGGATCTCCGCTCAAGAAGGGCTACATTTCCATTCAAGCTGAAACTGCCCCGATTCAGTTCAAGTCCATTGAACTTCTCCCTCTCAAAAAATAGAAGTCGGAATCAATCGGTTTTGAGGAATACCCCCTCATTTCGTCATTACAAGCCTTGATTCTCAATCCGGGGCCTGCTGTGATGTTCTTGGTCAAAAAAACTGCGAATCAAGAGATTACCTCCATCTACCCCCCTGTTTCAGACAGTCACCTCTTTTTCTAAAAGTATTCACAAGCACCGCCCCATGAAATCTCACTTCAAAAAGACACTCCTCTTCGCCTCGCTCACGGCGATGCCCACTGCCTACGCCGATCCCATTGGCATCAACTTTGGTTCCGGGCGAGCCAACGCCTCACTTCTCCCATCCGACACGTCGGGCGTCGTTGCCCAGGCAAACTGGAACAACGCGGATGGACCCTCGGGCGGCCCCATCACTCTCAATGATGCCACCGGCACCGCATCCGCGGTCCAGCTCACCTGGGCCACCGACGAACAATGGAGTTTTGCCGGCCCGGCTGCCGACGCCAATGGAACGCTCCTGACCGGATGGATTTCCGCCAACAACGTGACCGATCCTCCCGCAACGGTCACCCTTACCGGGGTTCCTTTCGATCTCTACGACATCTACGTTTATTTTGCCCACGACCGGGATACCGAAGATGTCCTGATCAGTGAAGCCAACTCGATCTTCCCGGCCTTCCTCGCTCACGAGGATGACACCGACATTCTCGGCACGGTGACCTTCGTCGAGCAAACCCTCACCGCCGATGGTGACTTGACCCAGGTGGGAAACTACGCCCGTTTTACCAATCTCAACCGTGAAGACATCCAGTTAATTCTCGAACCCGCGGGCGCCGGTGGAACCGCGGAGCGGGGTGCCATTACCGGCATTCAAATCGTGGAAGTTCTCATCGGAGATGCCGATGGTGACGGCCTGGATGACAACTGGGAAGCGGTCTATGGGCTTGATCCCAACGACAATGGTCTCAATCCCAACAACAACAACGAGGTCGGTAATCCTGACAACGGAGCCGATGGTGACCCCGACAATGACGGTCTCACTAATGCCGAGGAACAGAGCCTCACGACTTTCCCCAACAACGAAGACACCGACAACGACGGGCTCCTCGACGGCGTGGAGACCGGTGATGGCAACTATGTCGATGCCACCATGACCGGCACCGATCCTCTTAAAAAAGATACCGATGGCGACACTCTTCAAGATAACGTTGAAAATAACAGTGGGGTCTATGTTGACGAAAACATGACCGGGACGAACCCCAACGAAGCGGATACCGACAACGACACCCTCCTGGACAATTGGGAGATCGCCACCGGCCTCAGCCCGTTTGACGACGGAACCACCGACCCGGACAGTGGAGCGAGCGGCGACCCTGATTTGGACAACTCCATTAATTCCGAAGAACAAACCCGTGGCACTGATCCTCAGGATGACGACTCGGACGACGATACCCTTCTCGATGGCATCGAATCAGGCACCGGCATTTTCGTCGGCACCTCGGATACCGGCACCGATCCCCTCAATCCGGACACCGATGGAGATTCCCTCCGCGATGACTACGAAACCAATTCCGAAATCTTTGTCAGTGAGACAGACACCGGAACCAATCCCCTCTCGCCGGACTCGGATGGAGACATCTTTTCCGACGGCTGGGAAATCAACAACGGCCGCAATCCACTGAACCCCAGCGATAACCTGGCCGAAGCCGGATCGATCGGTCTCAACTTTGGCGCTGGCCGTGACAATGCCACCCTTCTCGATACCGACATGGCGGGCGTGGCACCTCAAACCAATTGGAACAATTTGCCCTCGAACACCGGTGACGGTGTCGCTCTGAACGACAACTCGGGATCTCCCAACGGAGCCTCCGTGAATTGGGCCTTGGATGAAGAATGGAGCATTGGCGGACCTGGTCTGGATGCCAACGGCACCCTTCTCAATGGCTGGATTTCCGCCAACAACGGGGGAGCGGCCAACACCATCGATATCTCCAACATTCCCTACGGGAGTTACGATCTCATCTTCTACATCAATCACGACCGTGGCACCGAGGATGTTCTCATCTCGGAAGCCAATAGTGCCTTCCCGCAGTTTCTCGCCCACGAGAACGACACCGACATCCTCGCTGAAATCACCTTCAATCACCAGGCCGTCACCGCCGAAGGCGACGGAACCCAAAGCGGCAACTTCCTTGTCATTCCAAACCTCACCAGCCCGAACCTCAATCTCGTCATGGGACCTGCCGGAGATTTCGGATCCGCCGACCGTGGTTCCATTAACGGGATTCAGATCGTGAACCGGGGCGGAGGCATCGGCCTCGCAATCACCAGTATCACCGTTGATCGCGACGCTGGTTCGGTGACGCTCACCTGGAACTCGGTCAACGGGAGAAACTATGTCATTGAGGCCGGACCTTCTCCGGATCTTCAGCCAGCCAATGAGATCGACGACTACACCGCGACCGGCGATGTCTCGACCTATACTGAAAACGGCCTCGATTTCCTCGTAAACCCCAAGCGATTCTATCGCATTCGGGAAGTGACGAATAATTAGGGCCAAAGTGTCGTCAATTCGCCGGTCCCGATGTTTCGGGCGACCGGTGATTTGAGTCATTGCAAATCAGCCGGGCTACGGAAGACTTTGAGCAGTTCATCCGTATCCCAGTTTTAGAATGCACTTCTCCCTTCGACTCAAAAAACGAATCCTCTCTCTACTCATTCTGGGGATCACCGGCAGCCTCTCCGCCGGGAATTCAGAGAAGGTCTCATTTTCAAAACAGATCCGACCCATCCTCTCTGCCAATTGCTTCAAATGCCATGGCCCCGATGATGCCAAGGATGAAAAAGGAAAGTCCCTCCGCAAAGCCGGACTTCGGCTCGATATCGCCGACGACCAGGACTGGAGAGAAGTTATCACACGGATCATTTCCACAGATCGCGACGAAATCATGCCTCCCCCCGAGGCCAACAAAACTCTGAAGCCGGCCGAAATCGAGCTCATCAAGCGCTGGATCAAGGAAGGGGCGCAGCACGAAAAACACTGGGCCTTTGTTCATCCCAAAAAATACCCCGTCCCCGCCGGATCCCACCCCATCGATCATCTCTTCAAAACTCCTCTCGCTGAAGCAGCCGACCCATACGCCCTCATCCGCCGGGTCCACCTCGACCTCATCGGTCTCCCACCCTCCATCGAGGTCGCCGACGCCTTCGCCGCCAACCCCACCCCCGAAGCCTACGCCAAAGTTGTAGACAACCTCCTCAAATCTCCCCGCTACGGCGAACGCTGGGCCCGCCGCTGGCTCGACCTCGCCCGCTACGCCGACACCAACGGCTACGAGAAAGACCGCGACCGCTCCATCTGGCCCTACCGCGACTACGTCATCAAGTCACTCAACGCCGACAAACCCTTCGACCAATTCACCATCGAGCAACTCGCCGGAGACATGCTCCCCAATGCCACGCCCGAGCAAATCATCGCCACCGGCTTCCACCGCAACACCATGCTCAACGAAGAAGGCGGCATCGACCCCCTTGAGTTTCGCTACCACGCCATGGTCGACCGCGTCGCCACCACCGGCACCACCTGGCTCGGCCTCACCACTGGCTGCGCCCAATGCCACACCCACAAATACGACCCCATCACTCACCACGATTACTTCGGCCTCATGGCCTACTTCGACAACACCCTCGAACCCGACTATCACATCCCTGACCCCGCCCTCGTCGAGCGACAAAAATCCAATCTCGCCCAAGCCCAAAAACTCCTCGCCGAACTTCCCTCAAAATGGCCCTCCCCCACCGGAAAGCTCACCTTCACGCCACAATCTCTTCAAAAAGTCACCGCCAGCGCCAAAGTCACCTTAGCGGAGAGCACCGCGATCATCAGTGATTCCACTGCTGAACAAGACACTTACACCGCCACCTTCGAAACCAAACAAAAGGACCTCGCCGCCCTTCGCCTCAGTGTCCTCGCCCATGATGGCAAAGGCCCCGGCCACATCAAAAACGGTAACTTTGTTCTCTCTGAAATCGAAATTACCGCTGCGCCCCTCGACAATTCCTCACCTCCTAAAAAGCTCACCCTTGTCCGGCCAACCGCCAGCATCGAACAAGAAAGCTTCCCCATTGCCAACGCCATCGACGGCAAAGCTGACACCGGTTGGGCCATTCACGATGCCTCCAAACTCCAATTTCAAAACCAACACGCCGACTTCCAGTTCACCTCCCCGCTCAACCACCCTTCCGGGACTCGTTTCACCGTGAAACTCGTTCAAAATCACGGCAGCCAACACACCATCGGCAGATTCCAAATCTCCCTCGCAAGCACCCCCCCCTCTAAAGAGCCGTCCCGGGATCACCTCCAAAAATCCTACCAAGCCTGGCTCACAAAACAAAAACCCAACCTCACTCCCTGGCAGCCCCTCACTCCCTCCAAAGCCGAAGCCAACATCCCTTACCCCACTCTCGAAGAAGACGGAGTCGTCTTTGTCGCCGGTGACATCTCGAAGCATGACATCATCACCTTGGAATTTGCCCCGTCCCCTCAACCCATCTCCTCCCTCCGCCTGGAGGCTCTCCCCGACGACCGCCTCCCCGCAGGCGGCCCCGGCATGACCTACTACGAAGGACGAAAGGGCGACTTCTTCCTCTCCGAGTTTCAAGTCACCACCGACAAGTCACTCACCTTCTCCGGCGCATCCGAAACCGCATCCGGCGCGCAATTCGGATCAGGAAATGCCACCACCTCATCCGCCATCGATGGCGACATCCAATCCGGCTGGTCACTCAAAGGTCACATCGGCAAAAAGGCGATCGCCGTCTTCAACCTCTCCGAACCCATCCCCCCCAACACCGCTTTCCGGGTCACGATGCACTTTGGCCGACACTTCGCCTCCACCCTCGGCAAGTTCCGCCTTAGCTCGTCTTCCGACGCAAAAATCCAAGCCCTCGATCATCAGGGCTCTCTGGAAGACTTCCTCCTTCAGGCTCCCGAACTTAAGAGCCACGCCGATAAGATCCGGGATCTGCAAAAACCTCTCAAAGGATCCCCCACTCTTGTCATGCAAGAGCGTCCGAAAGGCCACACCCGCCCCACCCATCTTCGCCACCGCGGCGAATACACCCAGGCCAAGGAAGTTGTCAAACCACGCCTTCCCAGCGCCCTCTTCGCATCCGGAAAAGCCCTCCCAAAAAACCGCCTCGAGCTTTCCCGCTGGCTTGTCTCAGCCGACAACCCTCTCACCGCCCGTGTTGTCGTCAACCGGCACTGGGCTGCCTTTTTTGGAGAAGGCATCGTCTCCACTCTCGATGACTTTGGCATGCAGGGCCAACTCCCGACCCAGCCCGAACTTTTGGACCACCTTGCCGTCACCTTCATCGAGAACGGCTGGTCTCTCAAAAAACTCCACCGCCTCATCGTCACCTCAAAGGCCTACCAACAAACCTCCGCCATCGAATCCGGCACCTCCAAACAATTCTCCCGCCAGCGCCTCGAAGCCGAAATCATCCGTGACTCCGCCCTTCACGCCTCCAGCCTCCTTAGCGAAAAAATGTTTGGTTCACCGGTGCGTCCTCCCCAACCTGGAGGCGTAACCGAAATCGCCTACGGCAGCCCCAAATGGAATCCCAGCAAAGGAGACGATCGCTTTCGTCGCTCCATTTACACTTACCAAAAGCGCACCGCCCCTTTCGCCATGTTTACCACCTTCGACGCCGGCTCCGGCGAAGCATGCCTTGCCAAACGCGATCGCTCCAACACCCCCCTCCAGGCCCTCACCCTCATGAACGACCCCATGTTCATCGAAATCGCCCAAAACTACGGCAAGCTCCTCGCAGAAGCCGCAGGCCCCACCGAACAAAAAATCACCAAAGCCTTCCGCCACCTCCTCACCCGACCCCCAACCTCCGACGAAATACGCCTTCTCTCCGACTTCCACAAAAAACACAACTCCTGGCCCGCCCTCACGCGCGCCCTCCTCTCCCTCGACGAGTCCGTCACCAAACCCTAGACCACCCTCCTAAACCAAGCATTCAAAATTCAAAACTGGACGTTCGGCGTTCGACGTTCTTCTCCCATCAACCATGTCTCTTCAAACTCCTCTCTCCCGCCGCTACTTCCTCGGTGAATGCGGCATTGGCCTCGGCAAAATCGCCGCCGCCTCCCTCCTCACCAACTCTCTTCAAGGCCGCTCCCTGGCCCCGCAAGCTCCCCCCATCAAACCCAAGGCCAAAGCCGTCATCCACCTCTTCATGGCCGGTGCCCCCTCCCAGCTCGAACTCTTCGACCCCAAACCCCACCTCACCAAACTCGAAGGCTCGCCCCTTCCCAAATCCATCATCGGAGACCAACGCTACGCCTTCATCCAGCCCGACGCCGCCGTCCTCGGCCCACAGTTCGAGTTTCAACAATACGGCGAAACCCAAGCCACCCTCGGCTCACCCCTCGCCCCTCTCGGAGCCGTTGCCGATGACCTCTGCATCGTCAAATCCTGCACCACCGACCAATTCAACCACGCGCCCGCCCAACTCTTCCTCAACTCCGGCTTCTCCCAACCCGGCCGCCCTTCCCTCGGCTCCTGGACCCTCTACGGCCTCGGCTCCGAAACCGACAACCTTCCCGCCTTCGTTGTCATGTCCACCGGCGGCGGCCTCTCCGGCGGCTCCGCCCTCTGGTCCTCCGGCTTCCTCCCCACCACCTACACCGGCGTCCAATTCCGAAAAGGAAAAGACCCCATCCTGAATGTCTCCACTCCCGAAGGCTTCTCCTCCGAAGTCCAAACAGACACCTTCAACCTCGTCAACAAACTGAACGCCCAACGTCTCGCCACCATCAATGACGAGGAGATCGCCACCCGCATGGCCTCCTACGAAATGGCGGCCCGGCTCCAAAGCTCCGCCCCCGAGCTCATGGACCTCAAAACCGAATCCGACGAAACGATCAACCTTTACGGCTGCGACCGCGACAAACACTCCTTTGCCCGCGCCTGCCTCCTCGCCCGCCGTATGGTCCAGCGTGGCGTTCGCTTCATCAATATCTACCACTCCGGCTGGGACGCCCACTCCAACGTAAAGGGTTCCACCGAGAACAATTGCAAACAGACCGCCCAAGCGACCGCCGCCCTCATCCAGGATTTAAAACGTCACGGCCTCCTCGACGAAACCCTCGTCGTCTGGGGCGGAGAATTCGGCCGCACGCCCATGGTCGAAACCAACCCGGCCCTCGGTCGCAAAGCCGGCCGCGACCACCACCCGCAAGCCTTCACCACCCTGATGGCGGGCGGTGGAACCAAGCCCGGCACCTACGGCGAAACCGATGACTTCGGCTTCCACATCACCAAGGACAAAGTCCACGTCCACGACCTTCAGGCCACCATCCTCCACCTCCTGGGCTTCGACCACGAACGCCTCACCTACCACCACGCCGGCCGCGACTTCCGCCTCACCGACGTCCACGGCCACGTCGTCAAAAACCTCATCTCTTGAGGATCACTCATCGACCTCCCCCAGCTCCACACAGATCAACTGATTCTGGCTCCGCATCACCAGCTTCCCCTTCGAGAACGCCATCGGAGCCCAGAGTTCTTTACCGGTTTCCTTGGAAAAAACCTTCGCCTTCGCCAACTCCTGATACTTCTCACCTGGCTTGACCAGACGGAGCTCTCCGGTGTCGCCATCCTGGCTCACAATCACTCCTCCGATGTTTAAAAGGGAGCCCCCGTTCAGTTGCGGCTCCTTTCCCGTCGACCACTGCGTCACTCCATTCGGGGCAAGACTTACCAAGCCGCTCACAGCAGGCTCGCCACCTCTTCGCCCTCCTTTGTCAGCCGTCATGTAGAGCTTGCCGCCGATCGTCAAAGGAGCATGAAACTTCGCCCCATATGGAAGCTGGGCGATTTTTGTCACCCTCATCGCTTTCCCCCCGTCTTCAAACTTCAAAATCCGCGTCCCTTTCTTATACCCCCCCGTATAAATCGCGGTCGTCTGATCCAACATCATGAGATTTGGAATCGCGTTAAAAATCCCCGTCCCGAAATCCTCGACATACTTAAAGGCTGTCTTCCCGGTCTTGGGATTCACTCCCAAAATCACCAGCTCTTTCCGCTCAATATCTCCCGGCATCACCAACACCTCTTTCCCCATAATCTCCATCAACTGGGGCGAGGAATGAGAGTTCCCCACCGCGATACTCGTCCAAACCGTCTTGCCGGTCTTGGTATCGAGCGCCGCCAAGCCCACCTCTTCTCCCAAAGGTGCCACAAAACACAGCTCATCCTTGATCACCGGATGCCCCGCCCACCCAAACCTAGGCGGCTCAGCCTTGAATCTCTTCCCCATATCAACCACCCAACGTTCTTTCTCCGTTTTACGATCAATACAGTAAATCCGCCCAAATCCACTCGAGACATAGACGGCATCCTCCGTCACCGTTGGCACCCCGCGCGAGCCCGGATGCGAAATTCTTCCCGGCACCTCGTTCTTCCAATTCCACTTCTCCTTCCCGGTCTTCAAATCACGGCAGTAAAGAACGTCAAAACTCTGATCGACCCGGTCAATATGAAAGACTTCTTCTCCCACAATGGCAGCCCCACCAAACCCGGGATTCACACCCACCTCCCAAAGCACCTTCGGACTTCCACTCGCAAACGACGTCACCACTTTTTGATCTGGCAGACTGTTGTCATCATTCGGCCCCATAAAGCGGGGCCAATCGGCCGACAAAATTGAACTCAAAGCAAAAAAGACAACGGCAGAACATTGGGAAAATCGAAACATAATCAAAGGAGGATTCGTAGTGATCATCGCCACAATCCTCTCCTTCCGAAAGCAGAAATCTCGCCTTTTCTCGTTCGCTTTCCTAAACTAACTCAACCTGGATTCACTCACATCCAATCTTGCCTGATCCAAAGCCCATCGCTTTCCCATGTCCCGCCTCATTTTCATCCCCCTTCTTGCATCGACTTTCCTCGCCAGCGCCGAGATCTCCTTCAATCAGGACATCCGCCCCATCCTTTCCTCCAAGTGCATCGTTTGTCACGGACCCGACGAGGGCGTCGATGCCAAGGGCAAAACCAATCGCAAGGCCGGACTCCGCCTCGACACCCCGGAAGGCGCTTACGCCGAGAAAGACGGAATTGTCGCCCTCAAACCCGGATCTCTCAGCGACTCCGAGGCGTGGGTTCGCATCATGGACACGGACGACCCCATGCCCCCGCAAGATGATCACGCCAAGCCCCTCACCTCTGGTGAGAAGGAACTGATCAAAAAATGGATCGAGCAAGGTGCCGAGTATGAAGACTTCTGGGCCTTCGTCCCCGTAAAAAAACAAACCCTGCCAAACATCAAAAAAACAGATTGGCCACAATCGGACATCGATCGGTTCACTCTCGCCAAAATGGAAGGCGAAGGAAAATCGCCCAAATCAAAAGCCGACAAACGCACCCTCGTCCGCCGCCTTGCCCTTGATCTCACCGGTCTCCCCCCGACGCTCGATGAGATTAAACAATACCTCGACGACAATTCACCCGAGGCCACTCAAAACCTCGTCAACCGCCTCATGGCCAAGCCCGCTTACGGCGAACACATGGCCAAGTACTGGCTCGACCTCGTCCGCGTCGCCGACACCAACGGAAACCACCACGACCACTTCCGCGATCACTCCCCCTACCGCGACTGGGTCATTCAGGCCTTCAATCAAAACCTCCCCTACAATGATTTCACCAAATACCAGATCGCCGGCGACCTCTACGAAAATCCCACCCAGGAACAACTCATCGCCTCCGGCTTCAACCGACTCCACCTCATCATTGATCGGGGCACCGCCCTCCCCGAAGAAAGTCATTTCAAGAACGTCGTTGACCGCGTCTCCGCCGTCGGCACCGCTTTTATGGGCCTCACCCTTCAATGCGCCGTTTGCCACGATCACAAATACGACCCCATCACCCAGAAGGACTTCTACCAAATGTATGCATTCTTCAATAACTTCGATGGCAACCCCGAAACCGGTGGTCGCGGTGGCCCCGACTTCTTCCGTGGCCTTCAGCCCCCTTACCTCGACCTGCCTACTGAAAAGCAGCAGGCAACCCTCGCCGACTTCGACGCCAAAATCAAAGCAACGAAGAATCAGATCACTTCCCTCGAAAAACAACAAGCAGCCCCGGCGGCACCCGTTGATCCCAATATCCCGATCGACCCAAATGAGGCACCCAAGCCAAAGCCCGATCTCAAACCTCAAATCGAACAGGCCAAAAAGAAAATCGCAGATCTTCAAAAACAGCACTCCTCCTTCCTCCGCGAGGTCCGCGGTGCCATGGTCATGCGTGAGCGCAAGGACATCAACCCCGCCCACATTCGCGTTCGCGGGGCTTATGATCAAATCGGAGCAGAAGTCGCCCGCAACACCCCGCACTTCCTTCCCCCTCTCAAAAAATCCGGCGACACTCCCTCCCGCATGGACCTCGCCAACTGGCTTATTGAAAAAGAAAACCCCCTCACCGCCCGCGTCGCTGTCAATCGTTTCTGGCAGCAATTCTTCGGCACCGGACTCGTCAAAACCTCCGAGGACTTCGGCGCCCAGGGCATGTGGCCAAGTCATCCCAAACTCCTCGACCACCTCACCCTCACCTTCATCGACTCCGGCTGGGATGTGAAGACTCTGGTTAAAAACATCGTTCTCTCCGAGACCTACCAACAGACCTCTGCCGCCACCTCGGTCGACTTCGAGACCGATCCCGACAACCGTCTTCTTGCCCGCGGCTCCCGCACCCGGCTCGACTCCGAAGTCATCCGCGACCAACTCCTCGCCGTCACCGGCGTCCTCAATTCCGAAATGGGGGGACGCTCCATCAAAACACCTCAACCCGCCGGTATCTGGAAAATGGTCGCCCTCCCCTCCTCTTACCCCAACTCGTTCCAGGCCGATCCCGCCCCCCTCGATACCCGGCGCTCCATATACACCTTCTGGAAACGCGGACTCGCGCCTCCCCAGATGACCATCTTCGATGCCCCGAGCCGCGACGCCTGCATCGCCCGCCGCGAGCGCACCAACACCCCCCTCCAGGCCCTCCTCCTCATGAACGAACCCGAGTATTTCAAAGCCGCCCAAAACAAAGCCACCCGGCTCCTCTCCGAGCCCGGCACTGAAGACGAAAAACTCACGAAGCTTCACGAAACCATCACCGCTCAACTCCCCACCGAAGAAACCCTCAACTTCCTCAAGGACGGCCTCGCCTCCTTCAAGCAGGACGGCGACGAAAATTTCGCCTGGACTATGATCGTCAACACCCTCCTCAACCAAGACTCCTTCAAAAACAGAGAGTAGCCGCCTCCGGCGGAGTTCGAAGTTTCAAGTCCTCAGTTCAAAGCCCTTCAACCAAGCATTCGAAAATTCAAAATTGGGCGTTCGACGTTCGGCGTTCAAACCTCTCCCCAACCAAGCCCCAAAGAGGCGATCTCACGTAGCCCGGGGCATCGCCCGGGGTCACATCCATCTCACAGGGAAAGGACAAGTCCAGCACTCCGCCTCACCAATCAATTTACCCGCAGTCCGCCGCCTCCACTCCGATCCACCAACTCTCATGTTCGACTCACAAACCCGCCGCCAATTTCTCAATACCACCGGCATGGGCCTCGGTGCCACCGTCCTCGGCAATCTCACCGCCCAGGCCGACATCGGTTCAGACGGCTACCGCCTCCCGAAAGCTCCCGCCAAGCGTGTCATCTTCCTATTTATGGGAGGTGCCCCAAGTCAACTCGACCTCTTCGACTACAAGCCCGACCTTCACAAACGCTTCAAAGAAGAACTCCCCGAGTCCATTCACAAAGGCCAGCGAGTCACCGCCATGACCAAAGGAAAGGCCAAGCTCGTCGCGCCTTCCATGTTTAAATTCAACCAACATGGCTCCAACGGAATGTGGCTCTCCGAACTCCTCCCTCATCTCGGTTCCGTCGCGGATGATCTCGCCCTCATCAAATCCACCTCCACCACCGCGATCAATCACGATCCCGGTAAAACCCTCTTCTGCACCGGCACCGAAATCCCCGGCAAAGCCTCCATGGGTGCCTGGCTCTCCTACGGTCTCGGCCGCATCAATGAAAATCTCCCCGACTTCATCGTTCTCAACTCCGCCTTCTGGACCGGAGGAATGGGAAACGTCCAAGGCCTCTACTCACGACTCTGGGGTTCCGGCTTCCTCCCATCCAAACATCAAGGCGTTCCCTTCCAACCCTCGGGCGATCCTGTCCTCTTCCTTTCCAACCCCAAGGGCGTCACTCGTGAAACCCGACACAAGATGCTCGACCTCGTGACCAAACTCAACGAGGAGCAAATTGCCAAAGTCGGCGACCCTGAAATCCAAACCACCATCGCCCAACAAGAGATGGCTTTCCGCATGCAAGCCAGCGTCCCCGAGCTCACCGACCTCTCGGGCGAAAACGAAACTCGGAACGAAAAACTCTACGGTCCCGAGATGAAAAAATCCGGATCCTTCGCTCGCAACTGCCTCCTCGCCCGGCGAATGGCCGAACGCGGCGTCCGCTTCATCCAACTCTTCCACCGGGGCTGGGATCACCACTCAACGCTTCCCAAGAAAATCCGAGGCCAGGCCTTCGATGTCGACCAAGCCTGCGCCGGCCTCATCAAAGACCTCAAACAGCGCGGCATGCTCGATGAGACACTTGTTGTCTTCGCTGGAGAATTCGGACGCACCACTTACGGACAGGGAACGCTGAAGCCCGACCAATACGGCCGTGACCACCACCCCAAATGCTTCTCCACCTGGATGGCAGGCGGAGGAGTGAAAGGTGGCATGACATACGGAAAAACCGACGACTACGGATACAACGTCCTCGAGCACGAAGTCCCCGTCCGCGATTTCAACGCCACCATCCTACACCAACTCGGAATTGATCACGACCGCCTCACCTACCCCTTTATGGGCCTCGACCAAAAGCTCACCGGCGTCAACCCCGCCAAAGTGGTCAAGGACATCCTCTCCTAGTCCCA
>ERZ887942.334-NODE-334-length-39312-cov-46.822095_pt1 | contig 39312 bp, 28 predicted proteins | sample MGYA00521099_ERZ887942 | MGnify/ENA primary metagenome ERZ887942 (study PRJEB32303, sample SAMEA104408605) | aquatic metagenome | biome: Brackish water; feature: Pelagic; material: water | place: Baltic Sea | collected 2014-06-07T06:48:00 | depth 16,251 m ... | reverse complement strand
CATTTCATCAATGATATCCAGGGGGAAACGGGTATCCGGACACGCTGCTAGTGGGTGTCTGTTGCAATAAGTCGACCGTACAGGTGGCAAGACCCCCCAGGTCCGCGTTGCTACGACCGGAAAATTCGTAGCCTTTTACTGCAGCGATGCAATTCGTGGCATCTCCGAAATGCTGCCTGCCGCCTTAAGCAGCAGGTCCTTTCAATAAGTGGATTTTTCGTGGCAAGCAGTTCGTTGGATAATGCCGGTGACGCATTACTTGTCGGTTAGGCCCGCGACCTGCAGTGCCAGGGCGTAGATTTCCTCGGTGTCGAATACCCGATCGTTCGACTCGAATAGGCCAGCAATCGCCTGCTTGTGAACTTTCATTTTTGTTCCGCCGACGCCCAGTGCTCCGTAGCAGATTGTGCCGGCCAGTTCTTTTCCTTTGTCCATTGCTCCAACATCTGCCAGGCCCGTCGGAGGAACTGCGTTCAGATCGATGGCGACGTCCAGGTCTGGAAGTGAGTTCAGTGAGCCTTCGGTAAGGAAGCAGACCCCGGCAGCACCGGCGGCGACAACCAGTTTTCTGCCACTGCAAAGTTCCATGAATTCTGATTCTGTGGAAGCTCCCGCAGGCGTCAGTGAGCCCGTTGACGTCTTACTTCGAATCGCCGCACACGCCGTTTCAGCTCGCTCTTCTGAACGGGAAACCAACAGCACGTCACTGCCTTCCATGGCCAGCAACTGAGCGACTCGCTGCCCCACCGGACCGGTTCCGCCAAGCACCACGGCAGAACAGCCGTTCAGCTGCAAATGCGATTTTGCGGCAACAACAGCGGCGGCTGCCGTTGTGTTGCAACCGTTGGAATCCATCATGACAGAAACACGCATAGGGCCAAAGAACGTATTTTGCACGTGCTTCATCAGCGTCTCCCCGTCGCCGACATTGCTTCCACCAACAAAGATTGCCGTGTTATTCAGCTTTGCGGGCCCGCGAGTAAAGATGGCACCGTGAACCAGCCCAGTCACGTTGTCTTTGTTGATTCCCGCATAGCTGAACAGTTCTTCAACTCCAGCGTCCACCGCAACAACGCGGTCAAAAGAACTTGCACGTGAATCTGTGTCGAACTGAAGAAGAATCGTTTTCATGAGTTGCCGGCTTACCGCATTGAAATTGTGAGACGGAGAGTTCGCCTCAACGTTAAGATTGACATATATCAGGGATCTCACGCACAGCTGCAAGCGTAATTGCGCGGGCCCTGAGCAAAGTGGGTTTCTCGCCACATTTCGAGCTGAAGTTTAGCTTTGCCGGATCGTTCAGGCAAAGCTACCACGCGACGTATCGGCAATCGAATCGCAGATTGCAAACTCACCTTCTGAGCATAGGCCGGAAGCTCACAGGTAGAGTTACCGGCAAACTCGCAACGCCACATGAGCATCTAAGCCAGGATCACTGATGTTGCGGGCCAGCGGGGGGGCCATCTGGTGACTGGCCGTTTAGGGAGACGTGCGGAATCGATTAATGGCGACGCCACAAAGTTTGCTGACGCGATGGCAAAGGGGCGCGGAAGCATTTCCGCGTTTCACTTTTGCCGCAACCTATGCTGACGATTCCATGGTTGATCGAGCCGTATCGACTGCTGGCTTCAAACACACGGGGCGATCATGTCCCTGCGTGATTGTTTCCAGTTCAGCGTCAACTTTTTCAGTGAGACTATCCAGATCGAAGGCCTTAGACTGGCGATCGGCTCGCAGAAGTCGCTGCAGCCCGTTCGGAACCTGCCGCAATTGATCAGGAAGCAGTGCAGCAAGCGTTGCCGGGAAAAGTGAGAACAGCTCAACTTCCGGCGCCTGCAGGGGCAGATCGATAAAGTGATGCAGAAAGATTGTGCACAACAAGTCGTCCGGAAGATGCCATTGGCTGGCAACATAGGCTCCAATCGATGCGTGGTTCCAGCCAAATCGTTCCTGTTCCCACTCATGCAGTGGTCGACCGTCGCGTGCATCGCGTTTTAAGTATTCAAGGTATTCTGCGTCATACTGATTCGTAAGAATGGGAAGAATATAGTCCTGAAGCATGCCGCCCATAAAGGCGAATTCTGTATCCGTGTTCAACAGTTCTGCGGCATGTCGAGCGAACAAAGCTTTCTGCATCGACTCGTTCCAGAAGTTGCGATGATTCAGCAGCTTCGATTCGAATGACATCGTGGAACTTTGCAGGCCCACGATCATCAGGTACGTTTTGGCCCCTGACAGGCCCATACGAACAAGCGCTTCTGCGGCAGTCCTCACTCGCGTTTGGCTTCCGTAGGTACAAACGTTTACACACTTTAGCAGCCCCAGAGTCAGGCCGGGATCGTACTCGATAATCTTCCCAAGTTTTCGAATCTCCACATCCGGATCTTCCGCTGCTTTCATGAATTCCATCAAGGCAGCGGGGAAAGTCGGGATTTGAACTTCAGAAGAAATGTTGCAGCCACTTACTGACGATAACGCGTCAGCACACAAGCTGGACCAGCTGAACGTGCTTGTTGTTGATGGTTCATTCAGCGAGGAACTCATTGCTGCTCTACTCCGTGCAATCTGTGGAACTTAACGAGCGTGAAAAGTTGAGTTGTCGCATGTTGCACAGGAACGTCCTGTAGCTGTACGAGACCGGCGATCGAATACTCCAGCGTAAATCGCAGCTCGAAATTCCATTGACATGTGACAATTTGTCAAACGTGAGTTTTCAAAAGTTAACGTACTATGAATCCCGCATGCTCAGTTCGATGTATTCGAACAGTCTCGGGCGGCGTCATAGAACGCGTCTGAGACTAGACACCCGCAGAAACGCAGTTTTCCGGCCGTTGGAAGCCCATAACTGTAAATCGTTCTGCGTCGATTGCGTCTTCAAATTTCAGAGCCAGCACGTTGTCCATATTGACGATGACGCGGCGTACACCATGTGCGTCAGGTGTCGGTCTTAGCAGTAATAGCAATTTGCCGTTCACCATGTAGTCGTTAAAAGGAATATTGTCGCCAAACGAAGTAACGATTGTTCCAACACGTCGAATCGCCGCCGGCCACTGCAGGAAAATTCTTTGGAGTTCTGTCATAGGATGCGCATTCGGATATTTGTAGCTGATGGAAGGTCAGACAGGTAAAACTAGTGTGCGATGCGATAACGCAATAGATAGGTTGGGGGAATTCCTGAAGAACTCCGTGGTCACGCTTCGTCAACATGTATCGTGGGTTACTGATGACAGCTTGCTTGTCTTTTTGCCTTAAACTTTGGCTTCGTGAGCAAGTGACTGACGACTGCAACGATTGGTAGCTATAGACATTCAGCCAGATGACTCGCCAACAGAAACCGGGCCACTATGCAAAACTTTAACGTGCTGCTTATTGAAGATGACGATGTCGATGCGGAGCAGGTTCGACGTGCTTTTCGAGGAAATGCGTATACGGCATTTACCGTTGATCGAGTCACCACAATCGCCGGTGCGTGCAGTCGAATTTTTCAGTCAGATTATGATGTCATACTCGTGGACCTGGGGCTTCCAGACTGTACTGGTCTTGACGGTGTCAAGACACTGATTTCTCTGCTGGATATTCCGATTATCGTGCTGACCGGAAATGAAGACCTGGACATCGCCGATCAGGCCATCTCGCTGGGGGCTCAGGACTTTATCCTGAAAAGTGAACACGTCGCTCCCGTTTTGACCAGAGCCGTTCGATACGGAATTCAGCGGTATCGCGCTAACGATACGCTGAACAGAACTCGCGAGTTGCTGAATGCTCAGTGTTCTATCGCCAAGCTGAACAACGCAAGTTTGAGCGACAGGCTGGAGGTGGCAGATACTCTGGCCGCCTTTGCCGAAAACACTCAACAGTGTGTCGCCATTGTTAATGCTGACTACGGAATTACGTGGGCCAATAATGCGTTCTTTCGATGGTTCGGCCTTCAACAGATGCCCCGGAACGTCTCCATGGCCTCACGACTTTCTCTGCTGGATCTGTCAACAACAGCAACCGACAACGCGTGGATCGAACAGGTAAGAAGGGCGATTGCTAACCGAAGCGAACTGCACTGCCATCTGCTGACGGAAGACGCTGGTCAAGGTCAGAAAACGTTTCGGTTGGAACTAAACCTGATTCCGGAACGCGATGGGGCTTCCGAAGCATTTGCGTTGGCTTTCTCAGAAGACCTGCATTCACGCGTTGCCACAATGGCTTGATGAACCCGGCAAATGCAGGGTTGAAAAACGACATCAGCAAAGACAATGAAGTGACGTTCGTGAACGGTTGCCTCAGTCCCCAGCACGGTGGCTGGGCTGGGGAAACTGATGTACGCTGTCCCTTCGTCGAATGACCTGCTCTATCGACACGTGCGAAAGTAAATTGCTCGCCGCCCTGCCCCTGCCGAATCTTCGCTGGCTATTCTGAGTGCGAGGTTCCGTTACAGTTTGGCCGCATTTCGCAGAGATTCTGTGACTCGATTCTTGGGCGTGCTTCGACTTGTCGAAGCTTTCTTTTACGGACGTTCACGAAATGGAACAACCTGCCATATTGAAGTGCTGCAGGTAAAGAAAAACGGCGACACGTCACCACGCTTCATAGATTCAGGATCTCTGTCCGAAAGTATGCCCACACGTACTTTCGCACAGCAAAGCCCGCCAACTTCGTGCACAACAGAAGCTAAATTGCCTGAGTGGCAAAGTACATCATTCAGCGTTGTTAGCGAGGACCTGCGGCGCTCACTTCGGGAGTTGTGGCATCCGCATATTGCTTGAAGTTTTCCCGAAAACGTCCGGCCAGTTTTTGAGCCGTTTCCAGATATGACTGCTGATCTCGCCAGGACAGTTTTGGCTGCATCATTTCCGTCGGAACTCCCTGACACTCAGTCACGACTTCGAAACCGAAAATTTCGTCTGTCGTCGTTGGTGCGTTTCGCAGGCTTCCGTTGTGAATCGCGTCCACAATTGCTCTGGTGAACCGCAGTGGCATGCGACTTCCAGTACCGTACGCTCCACCTGACCAGCCCGTGTTGACCAGCCAGACCGCCGAATTGTGCTTGCGAATTTTTTCCGCCAGCAGTTCAGCATAACGCGAGGGGTGCCACATCAGGAACGGGCCTCCAAAGCACGGGCTGAATGTGGCTTCTGGTTCGTTGATGCCCATTTCGGTACCAGCGACCTTGGCCGTGTAGCCGCTGATGAAATAGTACATCGCCTGTTCGGGAGTCAATCGGCTAACAGGCGGAAGAACGCCAAACGCATCACACGTCAGAAAAATAACGTCTTGCGGATGTTCTGCGACACACGGGATCTTTGCATTTCCCATGTGTTCAATGGGATAGGCGCCTCGAGTGTTCTGAGTGATGGAAGTGTTGTTAAAGTCGACGTGGTGATGAGCTTCGTCGTAAACAACGTTTTCCAGAACTGCACCAAAACGGAGAGCGTCAAAGATTTCCGGTTCCGATTCGCGAGTCAGGTAAACGGCCTTTGCATAACAGCCGCCTTCGATGTTGAAGATGCCGTCGTCTGACCAGCCGTGTTCGTCGTCACCAATCAAAAAACGATTGGGATCTGCAGACAAAGTCGTCTTGCCGGTACCTGAAAGTCCAAACAGCACAGAAGAACGATTCGTTTCTTTGTCACACGTTGCGGAACAGTGCATCGACAGCATGTTGCGACTGGGCAGCAGATAGTTCATATACGTGAACACGGCTTTTTTCATTTCACCTGCGTATTCCGTTCCAAGCAGAACCACTTCTTTGCGTTCCAGGCTTAAATCGACGCTGGTGCGAGAAGTCATGCCCGTTGTGTAGCGGTTCGCTGGAAATCCGCCTGCGTTGTAAATGACAAAGTCTGGTTCGCCGAATGTCTCCAGTTCCGCATCCGTCGGGCGGATCAACATAATGTGCATGAACAACGCATGATACGGGCGAGCACAGATGACTCGCACCTTCAGCCGGGTCGATCCGTCCCAGCCGGCGAAGGCATCAACGCAGTAAAGCTTCGATCGAGTGTTCAGGTAGTCGACGGCTCGTTCGCGATTGATCGAAAACGTCATTTCGTCCAATGGAAAATTCACTGGGCCCCACCACACATCATTTTCTGAAGAGTGATGTCGGACGACGCGTTTGTCCTTCGGTGATCGCCCGGTCTTTTCTCCCGAATAGGCAATCAGGCAGCCTGTATTGGAGATGCTGGTTCCTGGCTCGTAACGAATAGCTTCTTCATACAAGCTGGGCGGGTCAAGGTTTCGATGAATTTCCTTGACCGTAATTCCGTGAGCAGACAGATCCATGGATGATACCACGACAGATTCCTTGATCGACTGATAAAGCAAAGCAGAGTGTCTTCGGATTCTAAACTTGCAGCTCGTCTTAACAAGGCTGGCGCACTGGCTTCCTGAAGCAATCAGGCTTTGAACGCCCGGTGTGCGTCCTCGCGCACCTAAATGTGACCTATTGACGCACAATTCTCAAGCAGGTCTGCCCATACGGAAACATGGCACCGGTTGAAGTTGTCTGATCCTGCATTTCTGAAAGCGAAGACGGCTTTGTGTGAACGCTATCCAACGCCCTGCCGCTCAGGTTCAATCTCTTAGCAATTGCCAAGGTTTGTGCGTCGCGAACGGATTGAAAATTGTTGCCAGTTTGGCTTCGGCAAGTTCAGTACCGGTTACAAAATGACCGGGGCGAGTCCATTGCAGCAGCAGTTCCGGAGCAATCGGAAACAATTCAACCAGCAATTGATCAAGCTCGTGCTCCAACTGTTCAAAGTGTCGAGCCCACTCAGTGGCTTCTTCCAACCGTACGTCAACTTCTGATTGCCAACGCATGGGATGAAACAACAACGTGCTGAGAGGTGTCACGAATCGTTTCCGGCAAGCGGCAAATGGCATCAACGCGGCTGACGAACATTCGCCAATAACCACACCCGTGGCATCAAGTTCGCGAGTGCGAATCAGAGTCGCCAAAGCCAGGCCGGCGTACACACTGCCGCCGCACGAATCGAAGTAAATGATTCCTCGACTGCGTACAGGAAGTTCCACAAGTTTGGTAATCAGGTCGTTCTGTCGATCAGACAAATCTCCACTGATGGATATTTCCCACGGCGCTTTCACTGGTTCTCTATGGCGTCCGTAAGGTCCTGTTGTGTACGGACCGCTTTTTGAAATTGCCTTCGACTTATCCATGATTCCATTCAATTGTGCACTAGCAAGGGGCAAGCCGTGATTCAATATTTCACGACCGCTGTGAAACGCTTTGTTGTTGCTAAAGAGATTTTGAAGCAACATGGCCTCGTTCATGTCTGGAACGCCTGTGGTGGCCGGTCAAAGCGAGGCGAAGAATAGCCGATTTGACTGAACGATGGTGGTGAACTTCTGGCTATTTCTGGGTTTTGAAACATATCCTATAAATCTGCGTTTGGGATTCGGCCGCAAACAGCGGGAAGAATCAGCTTCTGGTGAGAGCCGCCCCACGGGTTCTTGAATGATTTGGCAAACGCCAACATTCGCCCGCCCTGCCAGATTCTCTGTTTGCTGATCATGCGGCACCGTTTTGAGCCGGCAAGCTATTTCTCTGGCTTGCAGATTTCCGAGCTGGCGGATTTTCAAACTGGCTTACCGCGGGTAAAGCCAAACTTAAATCGCATTCATATTGGCGACGACATGCGCCAGCAGGATTCCGGCTGCTGTCCATGCCAATGTTGCAGAAACTGGCGACAGCTTCGTCTGTAACGAACGCCCCGCCAAAGTTGCCTGCGTGACCGTTAACGCCACCGTTGAAAGCAGTGATGACATTGCCAGCCCGACGACTCCTGCCTGAGCCGTCAGTGTTGCAATCAGGCTGACGTTAACCACCAGTGCGACGGCATACGAGAACGTCGCCAGATTTACGTGAGCTCTGGCAAGCAGAAATTGAAACTGAAGCTGTCCGTACCCTCGCACCATCAGGCGACAGATCATAATCGACAACAGAATGCCAGCCATGTGATAACGTTGGTCGTACAATATCCAGATCACAAACGGAGCCGCACACGCTATAGACGCAAACAGCGGCATCAGCCAGCGAGACACTTTGTTGGCAATTTGCTGATGCGATTCCATCCCACATGACCTGGCGTACGAAGCCGCTGATTTCTTCAAAGCATTCGCGGCGGAACAACTTCGCAACGCCGTGTGAGAATCCGTCGTGAGTTCGTTCCAGCACAAGTTCGCCGTCGACAGGCACCCAGCATTTGCCGCTGGCGGTTCCCAGGCGTGGGTTCGCTCGGAATTGTTTCATTAACCTTTCGAAGTATTCGGGCTTCACTTCGGTATCTGCGTCCATCTTCATGACGAAACCAAACTGCGACATGTCAGCAGTTTCAAGGTCCGCATAAAAGGCTCCAATAACGCCCGGTCCGACTCGGCGCTGAGTTCCCTGCTGGCGATGCAGAACTTTGATCCAGTCGTATTTGGCTGCTGCGGCGTTCGTAAGTTCGCCCGTATTATCGTCACTTCCGTCGTCCACAATCACCCATAGGGCGGGACGGTGCGTTTGAGCGACCATGCTGGCGATCGTCTTTTCGATGTATTCAGCTTCGTCCTTGGCAGGAGTGATTATCAGAATCCGCTCGTTGTGATTGACGGGCATGTTAGCATTCCGTTTGTTCGGCTGGTCGCACGATTGCTGTGCACCAATACGCCACGCTGCGCAGCACAAGCATGTGTGGCGACTCTCGGACAGGAATGGGGGAACTTGCTGCCGACCGTCTTTAAGTGGCAAATTCCATTGGAAGCACAACGCCGAAAGGTATGGACCAGCTTTGTTGCCGCAGATGTCAAAAATTACAGTGCCAACGCCAGCTCTTGGAAGCCCAGGCCTGTCGCCCGATAGTCAAATGCGGGCGATTCAGCTACCCGGGAAGGGTTATTCCCCCTCAACTTCGCCCAGAATTTCAGACATCTTAAGTTGTTTCATTTTGCGATACAGGTTCGAACGGTGCAGCCCCAACAGTTTCGCGGCATCGGTCATGTTGCTGCTGACCTGCTTGATGCCTCGACGAATGAAATCTTTCTGAAATTCCCGAGTCGCGTTGTCCAGGCCAAGATCCAGTGGAAACTGAGGTCCGTTGTCCTGTTCCGGACTTAGAATAAACGCAAGATCATCAATATCGACTCGATCATTGGCCGCCAAAAATGCAACTCGTTCCATCAGGTTGCGAAGTTCGCGAATGTTGCCCGGCCAGCCGTGTGCCTGCAGACGACGCCGAGCGTCAGACGACAGCTGCATGCTTGATCGACGCGCCTGCTTGGCAAATCGATTCAGGAAATGCTCCGCCAGTAGAAGAATGTCTTCCGGACGATCTCGCAGCGGCGGCAGGTCCAGCGTGACGACGCTGATTCGATAATAGAGGTCTTCGCGGAAACGCTTTTCTCGAACAGCATCAGCCAGATTCGCATTGGTCGCCGCCACAATTCGCACGTCAATCGGAATCACAGCAGTGCCACCCACGCGAGTGATCACTTTTTGTTCCAGAACTCGCAGAAGCTTTGCCTGTCCGCCAAGGCTCATGTCGCCGATTTCGTCCAGAAACAATGTGCCGCCATCGGCCAGTTCGAACTTTCCCTGCCGCGAATCTCTGGCATCAGTGAACGCTCCCTGTTCGTGGCCGAACAGTTCGCTTTCCAATAGCGATTCTGCAATGGCCGCACAGTTGACCGCCACAAATGGGCTGTTTGCTCTGGCACCGCCAAAGTGAATCGCGTTGGCAACGACTTCTTTACCCGTACCACTTTCGCCCAACACCAGTACCGGAAGATCGGTTGATGCCAACCGTCGGACGGTGTCTCGTAAAGCGGCGACGGCAGAGCTGGTTCCGACAATTTCCACCTGGCTGGCAAACTTTTCGGCCAGCTGATCGCGACTTCGATTCAATAGGCTTCGTTCTCGCAGATTTCGAACCGCGACGGCAGCCTGAGTTCCCAGCTGAGCCAGACATTCAACATCGTCGTCGTTGAAAGATCGTCCACCGTTGCGGTTGATGCCTTCAAACGCGCCGACGATTTCGCCATCAGCATCGCGCAATGGAACGCAGACCAGGTTTCGCGTTCTGTAGCCGCTTTTCTGATCGATTTCCTGATTGAAACGTGGATCTTCGTATGCGTCGTCAACGACGATTGCGCTCCCGGTTTTCAAGGTTTCGCCGACAATGCCGCCCTTGTCGGGAATCCGCAGTGAACCGCTGGCGACTCCCAATGCCGGGCGAGCTTCCAGTTCTTTGCGATCTTTGTCCCACAGAAAAATGCTGCTGCGATCGCAGTCCAGCAGTCGAGCCGCTTCTTTGGCAATCAGGTCCAGCAGTGGAGCGGTTTCTTCGGCCGCCGACATCCGAGACGCGATATCCAATGTGGATTTCAGGCGATCGACATGACGCCGCGATTCCAACTGTTGATTGGCCATGTTGATCGCCAGGCTTAACGATCGTGCGGACAGCAGTCCAGACGTCGCCAGGCTTTCGTCAGCTTTGCGACTGGCTCCTACTAAAAGGTCGCCAGTTCTGTTGTTTTCCGTCAACGGAAAGCAGAATGAGGTCCAACCGTCGCCCGCGTCCTGAATTGCGGCGGAGTGTTTTTCCAGGCTGTCGTTCCACAGTGCCGTCGGTCGTTTTGCCATGCCGTGGCGACCGTGTTCAACCACTGTTTGCCATTCCGGACCGGGAATCACTTTGACGATGGCAAGCCACTGCACGCTTAGTTCTGTGGCCAGTTCGGACAGTTCTTTTGTTAGAAAGTCCTTCATTGAAGCTGTTCTTGCGGCCTCGGCCAACTGGCGGCCGCACAGTTCGATCAATGTGCCACAGCGATCGCTGTTTGCAGATTGCAGCGAGTCGCCCCATCGAATCCAGGTAATCGCGGACAAGTGGAAACCTCTCAATGAACGATTGACATCAAAGCGGCACACAATTGCGCCATCGACCTGATACAGCTGAAGGTTAAGAGTATCAGTTTGAAAGTCAATTCGTTTTGCCAACACATTTTGCGGTTCAATCTGACCGCGTTGGCGGGCGCCGTCTTCGAAAAGATTGCCGGTTACTTCGATTTTGCGTTTGCCAACGAATGGGCGTTTCGGGGTGGGTCTTTCTGCGGGGGTGGCAGTTTCTGCCGGTGTTTGGTCAACCTTTCTGTCTAGGCAACCGATAGTGCTGGTAACGGCAACTCTGGTTCGCCGAAGAGACCACCGAGTCAAATTCTTCCATAAATTTTAGATAGTGGGTAACCATGGCTTCATCTACCACAAGCAGAACTCGTGTCGGCTCGCGTGTACAGACTCCGCTGGAGACATATCTTAGAGAGATCAACGAAACAGCTCTTTTGACGGCTGACGAAGAAAAGTCACTGTCCCGATCAATTTCCGCTGGCGACGCATCTGCTCGAGATCGCATGGTGCGAGCCAACCTGCGACTTGTGGTTAATATTGCCCGAGGATACTCAGGCAAAGGCCTGCCTCTGCAGGACCTGATCGAAGAAGGTAATCTGGGTCTGTTGCGAGCGGTCGAAGGTTTCGACCCGGACATGAACACGCGATTCAGTACGTACGCAAGCTACTGGATTAAGCAGTCTATCAAGCGAGCATTGGTGAATACCGCCAAGACCATTCGAGTGCCCGCCTATATGGTGGAGCTGCTGTCGAAGTGGCGTCGAGCGTCTTCTAAACTGGCGGAAGAACTTAAGCGAGTTCCAACACCGGAAGACATCGCGAAGGAAATGGGGATTCCGAAAAAGAAGCTCCGCATCGTGAAGAAAGCGATCGCACTGTATAACGCCGCGCCTCAGTCTGAGCAGGACGAAAGCGGAATGACGTTGGGCGATATCATTCCCGACGACCGCACAATGGGGCCGGAAGACGAAATGATTAACAACGACAATCTGAAGCACGTGTTTCGATTGTTGGACGAAATGGATTCTCGCGAAGCCACGATTCTGCGAATGCGATTCGGCCTGGACGACTGCGAACCTCGCACGTTGAAGGAAATCGGTGAAGCTCTGGGGCTTACTCGCGAACGAGTACGGCAGATCGAAGGCGAAGCATTGCGAAAAATGCACCGCAGTCTGGATGGCGAATCCGTTTCTCTGTAACGATTCGTTGGACGGTCCCACATTCATCCGCCTTGCATTCATTGGGAAGAGCGCTGGAATCAGTTTTCAGCCACCAGTTTTAACTGGTGGTTGAAGGTGAGACGAATGCCAGGACAGCCGGCTTCAGCCGGACTTTTCGTCATGGCTTTAGCCATAGGACCCAGCGGCTGAAGCCGTGATTGAAGTCCGGCTAAAACCGGCTGCGAACAACTCAGCAATCGTTTCACCACCAGTTAAAACTGGTGGCTGAAGTGGATCATGGCGGGGGCGGGCATGAATACATAACTGATCTTCGCAAGACAAAAGTGGTGATGTTGCGTTAGACTTCTTAGAGCAGCGAACTTGTTCACATTGCGGCAAGTTTTCTGAGCGACGTAGTCGCGTTTCTGAGCGTTAGCTCAAATGGTCTGAGGCACAGCCTCGTTAGAGTCTTGCTCAAAATGATGCGTGCATGTTGGTCGTAGCGACAACGGAGCGACTCGGCGATTCCAGCGTTCAACGTCTTCCCACCCTCCACGCCACTGGGGCAAGGGCGAAGCCCTTGTCAGGTCCGTAAATGGTCAACTCCACAAACGCATCATCGCACTCTGATGCCAACTGGGCGCCCGTCGACGGTTCCGTCGCCGTTGTGACAGGTGCCGCCAAACGCATTGGTCGGCAGATCGCTCTGGCTTTGGCGCAGCAGCTGAAATTGAACGTTGTTGTGCATTGTGGAAACTCGGTGGATGCCGCAAATGCGGTGGCTACAGAAATTCAGGATTACGGCTGCCGCAGCGTTGTGGTTTCAGCCGACCTGAATCAGTCGGAAGCGGCAGCAGCAAGAATTTTTGCTGCCGCTCAACGTTTGGGCGTTGTTCGAGTTCTCATAAACTGCGCGGCAGTCTTTGATGACAAACGTCTGTTGGATGTTTCATCCGCTCATTGTGCAGAACATTTTGCGGTGAACACGGTTGCTCCGATCTTCCTGACGCAACAGTTGGTTCGTCAACTTCCCGCAGGCGAAACGGCTCACATCGTCAACATGCTGGACTGGCGAGCCCAACGAGCAACTGCCACGCATGTTGTGTATTCCGCCACAAAAGCCGCACTGGCGTCGGTCACGAAGGGGCTGGCTCAGCAGCTGGGACCGCACGTTCAGGTGAACGGGATTGCTCCCGGCGCGATATTGCCGCCGGATGAGCGACCGAACTGGCACACCGATCGAGCTGTGGAATCAATTCCACTTAAGCGTGCCGGCAAGCCATCAGATATTTGTGACGCCGTGGTGTTTTTGCTGCGTTCCAGCTTCATCACTGGCGAAATTCTGCACGTGTCCGGCGGCGAAGAACTGTAATTGCGGCGACTGCACGAGCTGACTTTTGCAGCGTTACGACTTTTTCTTTTTCTTCTTGGGGGCAGTCTTCTTTGACGTTGCGTTAGTCGAAGCAGTCTTCGCGACGGTTTTCACCGACGACTTCTTAGCGGCCTTCTTTTTGACGGTTGCTTTTTTTTGCGCTGCTGGTTTTGCAGCTGGCGATTTTGCCGCCGACTTAGATTTTGTGTTTGCTTCGTCGCCGCTGAAAATGCGATCCCAGCCAGAGACAAACTTTTTGGACGCTCCGGTGTGAACTGTGTATCCGGTCATGATTCTGTTCTCAAGGTCAATGCGGCAACCTGACGCCATGCATCAGGTTGATTCAAATATCAGCCAATGAATGTAGTTGCCTGCCAGCAACTTCGCAACAAATTTGGCCGTGTTTGTGGTGAACCCGTCAGTGATGCTCAACATCGGCAAACGGGTTTCGATACACTGCTGGTATGAAAGAAACGTCGCGATATCAGAAGCAAATCCTGTTTTCCGGGGTCGGTACGCGCGGCCAGCAGGCACTTGGGGCCGCGAAAGTGCTGCTGGTTGGTTGCGGAGCACTTGGATGCGTGCTGGCCGATTCAATGGCAAGAGCCGGCGTGGGGCTGATTCGGATTGTGGATCGCGATTTTGTGGAATTCAGCAATCTTCAGCGGCAGGTGCTGTTTACTGAAGACGATGTGGCCGCTCATCTGCCAAAGTCAATTGCCGCAGTTAATCGACTGCGTTCTGTGAATTCAGAAATTCTGCTTGAATCCGTCGTGGCGGACGTGGACTACACCAATATTCGGCAGCTGGCGGAAGGTGTGGATCTGATTCTTGATGGCACCGACAATTTCGAAATCCGCTATCTCATTAATGACGTGTCTCTGGAAACTGGTATTCCCTGGATCTTCACCGGTTGCACGGGAAGTCATGGACAGATGATGCCCGTTTTTCCGGGAACCTCCGCCTGCCTGCGATGCCTTATTCCCAATCCGCCTCCGCCCGGGTCGACGGAAACCTGCGACACCGCTGGAGTGCTCGGCCCCGCCATTAACGTTATCGCGTCGCTGCAGGCCGCCATGGCTTTAAAAATATTAACCGCCGCTAGTGCGGGAAAGACGGCGGTTGAAAGTGTGCCGCTGAAGTTGACGATGGTTGATGTTTGGGATTTGACCTTCCGCCAAATCGACGTTTCGCAGCTTCGAGAATCGGCAGACTGTCCGGCCTGCAAGGGCAGCGAACGATTATGGCTGAACGGCAGCCAAACCGCTGGATCGACCGTGTTGTGCGGACGAAACGCCGTGCAGGTTTCTCCCGGCGAGAAAACTCGGCTTTCGCTGGAAGAACTGGCCAATCGGCTGGCAACTGTCGGCAAAGTGACGTCCAATCCCTTTCTTGTGAGGTTGGCGGTGGCCGATTCTAAACTGGAATTGACGGTTTTTGCTGACGGAAGAGCCATCATTAAAGGCACAGAAGATCCCGCAGTGGCTCGTTCAGCGTATTCTCGTTACATCGGAACGTGAATTCCGGTTAGCTGCCAAGCAACCGGCAAGGCGGCTCACGCTAGCTGCCGATCAATAATCACTCTTCCTTGTCATTCAGAATTTCAACAATTCATTTAGCGGCGACCGCTGACTCGTGATTCAAACCATCCGACATTTTCTGGAACTCATTCGGTTCAGCCATACGGTGTTCGCTTTGCCGTTCGCAGTGCTTGCGGCTGTGTTGGCGTGGGTTCAGCCGGGTAGCGAATTTCGACCTCGCGACGTGGTGGGGATTTTGCTGTGCATGGTTTTTGCTCGTTCAGCTGCCATGGCATTCAATCGCCTGGTTGATCGCGACGTGGACGCCGGTAACCCCCGAACGGCCGTTCGACACATTCCGGCGGGCCTGTTATCTGCCAGAGCGGTCGCCATTTTCACCGTGGCCTGCAGCGTGGCCTTTGTTGCATCGACTTTAATTTTTCTGCCGAAACAACTGCCGATTCTGCTGTCAGTTCCCGTGTTGTTGTTTCTGTTGGGATACAGCTATGGCAAACGCTGGACCAGCCTTTGCCATTACTGGTTGTCAGCCGCTTTGATGATGTCGCCGATTGCGGCGTGGATTGCTGTTCGAGACGAATTTGCAATTCCTCCGACGTTGCTGGCGGGTGTGATTTTTTTCTGGGTTGGAGGCTTTGACATTATTTACGCGTGTCAGGATGCGGAATTTGATCAACAGAAAAAGCTGCACAGCATCCCGGCAAAGTTTGGCGTCGCCACGTCGCTGAAGATCGCGTTCCTCAGCCACGTGTTGACGGTGGCGATGTTGTTTTTGTTGTGGCACGAAGCAGGTCTGGGCCAGTTGTTCTTCTACGGAATCGTGGCCATCAGTGTGTTGTTGATGTATCAACACTGGTTGGTGAGACCCGACGATCTTAAGCGAGTTAATATTGCATTCTTCAATGTGAATGCGATTGTGAGTTTCGGAATTTTGATTACAGGCTGCATCGATATCTGGATGCGACGGAGTTAGAAAATGTTTCAAACACTGGACAAGCCACTGCAGGCCATCGCAGACAAAGTTCACGCCAACGAACGTCTGTCATTTGAAGACGGGCTGTATCTGGACGAAGTCGCCGACCTGCATACTCTTGGCCATCTGGCCAATATTGTGCGAGAACGCAAGAACGGCAACTTTGCTTACTACAACACAAATATTCATCTGAATCCGACAAACGTCTGCGTTTATCGCTGCCGTTTTTGTGCGTTTAGAGCCGACCTGAAAGATGAGAAAGCTTACACCTTCGACGAACCAATGATTCGCGAACGAGCTTTGGAAGGCCGCGCCGGTGGAGCGACAGAGATCCATGTTGTGGGCGGTTTACACCATAAAAAGAAATTCGATTGGTATCTGGACGTCGTCCGTACGATTCACGAAACCTGCCCGGAAATTCACATCAAAGCTTGGACTCCTGTCGAAATCAGCTGGTTCAGCTTTATCACCAAGAAGCCAGTTCGCTGGGTGCTGGAACAAATGGTGGACGCGGGACTCGGCAGCATGCCCGGCGGCGGCGCAGAAATCTTTGATCCGGAAGTGCGTAAACAGCTTTGCGAACACAAGGCCGATTCAGCCGTCTGGTTCGACGTTCACCAGACAGCGCACGAACTCGGTCTGCGTTCCAATGCAACGATGTTATACGGTCATATTGAACAGGCCAAACATCGCATCGATCATCTGTTGAAGCTGCGCGAACTGCAGGACAGAACGGGTGGTTTCCAGACGTTTATTCCGTTGGCTTTTCACCCGGAAAACACTGAGTTGGACGATATCGAAAAACCAACGGGGATGTTCGACCTGCGGATGATGGCGGTGTCTCGCCTGATGCTGGATAACTTTGATCACATCAAGGCGTACTGGATTATGCTGGGCGAACAGACGGCTCAGCTGGCTTTAAGCTACGGTGCCGACGACGTGGATGGCACGGTTGTGCATGAACTGATTTATCACGACGCCGGTGCGGAAACTCCCGAAGGCAAAACTGTCGCACAGCTTCACCAGCTGATCCGAGAAGCTGGGCGAGAACCCATGGAACGCGACACTTTGTATCGTCGAGTGATCCGCAATGGAGCGGAATGGTCGGCTGGTCAGGCTGTGGAAGTTATGTAATCGTCCTCGGCCTGGCATCGCTTTCGCTTTGTCGCTTGAGGCTGTGATTAAGTTAGCGGGTGGCCGGGGGGGACTGAGAAAAGCGAAGGAAACCCGGAGTTTCACTCGTTCGTCGTTACACCCCTGCAATAGCCGCAAATTTGATTTCAACCGCTGAACGACGTTTGTCGTCATTTGCGAACCCCTTGTCTGCTTACTCTTTTGATCACCAAAGAACTGTGTCGGATATCCCGCAATCCTTTAGCGCCAAAATCGGTGAAGTTGAACTTCAACTAACGTCTCACCCTCAATTGTTTTCGCCACGGCGAGTTGATGCGGGTACGTTGGCGATGTTGAAGTGCGTCACGTTTGAGCCGCACGACAAAGTGCTGGATCTCGGCTGCGGCTGCGGGGTTGTTGGAGTTTATGCTGCCAGATTACTGGCCGTTGAAAATGTCTTTCTGACGGACAGCGATCCCATCGCGGTGGAAGTTGCTAAGGCAAACGCTGCGGCCAATGGAGTTGCGGGGGTATCGGTAACGCTTAGCAATGGCTTCCACGATTTTCACGAAACCGGTTTCACCAGGATACTCAGCAATCCACCGTACCACACCGACTTTTCGGTGGCGAAGCACTTTATCATGAAGGGTTTCAATCGCCTGCAAATCGGCGGCGAACTGATCTTTGTGACAAAACGCGACAAATGGTATCGCAACAAACTGCAGGCAATTTTTGGTGGAGCCAAATCGCAGCAGGTCGACGGCTATGTCGTGACGTCCGCGACCAAACGACGCGATACGTACGCGAAGAAACGCTGATTGAACTGATCTGAGCTGTTCGGGTTGAAGGCGGAAGCGTTGTGAGTGAAAAATGGGTGGCCGGGGTTGGAGCGAGATACAAGCGAAACCCCGGGGTTTCCTTCGCAAGCTCATTCCAACCACGCCCACGCCATCAGTTTATTCACCGCCTCTTCGCGACTATTCAGCATATCGCAGCGCGCAGCCCAGTGCCTGCCAGGATTGAACGACTGAGTTTGCTCGTACAAGAATTCTTCACAGCATTGGTCGAGGCTCTTGTATCGTAGCGACAACGTCGCGGCTTGGCGATTAGAACTTCCCACGTCTTCCCGCATCCCACGCCACAGGGTCAAGGGCGAAGCCCTTGTTAGACGTCTTCGGCCATTTCTTCGAGGACGGAAACGACGATTTCCAGGCCTTGTTCCAGTTCTTCTCGCGTAATGTTCAGCGCGGGCAGCAAGCGTACAACGGTATCCTGAGTTGCGTTTAGCAGTACGCCTCGTTCCATGGCCTTGCCCACGGCGGGAGCGCTGGGGATAGTCAGGTCGATACCAATCATCATTCCGCAGATTCGCAGTTCTTTGATAATCGGCAGCGACTGTTGCACCTGTTCCAACTGCTGTCGGACGAACTCTGCGTTGTCGACAACGTGTTGCAGCAGGCCTTCGCGTTCGATGGTTTCTCCCGTGGCGATGCCGGCGGCCATGGCCAAAGAATTCCCGCCGAAGGTGCTGGCGTGCATGCCAGGTCGCAGGTCGCCGGCGAATTCGTCGCGAGTAATCATGGCACCACAGGCGACTCCACCGGCAAGACCTTTGGCAAGAGTCATCACGTCTGGTTGTACGGTTGTGTGTTGGTAGGCGAACCATTCGCCCGTTCGGCCCATTCCAGTCTGTACTTCGTCAAAGATCAGCAGCAGTCCATGCTGGTCGCATAGATTTCGCAGTCCCTGCAGGAATTCCGGTTCAGGAATGCGGACGCCGCCTTCGCCCTGAATGGGTTCAATCATGATCGCGCAGGTTTCGTCGTCGATCAGGCTGGCGACGCCTTCCAGGTCGTTCATCGCGGCGTAGCGAAATCCGGCCATCAACGGGCCAAGGCCTTCGTGATATTTGGGCTGAGCCGTCGCCGTAAGTGCCCCCAGAGTTCGGCCGTGAAACCCTTTTTCAAAGGTGATCATGCGAAATCGCCCTTCTGCTGAGCCGTGCAATCTCGCCAGCTTGATGGCGGCTTCGTTGGCTTCCGCTCCACTGTTGCAGAAGAACGCTTTGCCGAAACTTCGGCTGCAGAGGAATTCCGCGAATCGGCCCTGCTGTTCGATGTACCATGTGTTGGGAACATGAATCAGGGTCGCCGCCTGATCCTGAATCGCCTTGACCAACGCAGGAGCGGAATAGCCCAAAATGTTGCAGCCCCAGCCTGGAAACAGGTCCAGATACGAACGTCCTTCCGCGTCCCAAACGCGCGATCCTTCGCCCTTTACCAGTGAAACCGGGTAGCGTCGGTAATTGGGGATGACATATTGGTCGAAGAGATCGATGGTGGATTGGCTGTTCAAGTTGGCAATACTCATGACTGTCAGGGACTCCGAGGCAGATAAAGTGGGAAGGGATTATATCACCCTTGCGCAACTTCAGCGAGCGGTGAAGTCCGATCATGACACGATTCCCGCAGTTTTGGTTCCACGGAATTCTGACACGGTTGCGTCACGACGTGTGAATTTGCAAAATCTTCGGCGACGTTATGTAGGCAAGTCTGCTGCGTCAGGAAGTCTACGCGATTAAATCGTCGATGACTTTGCCGCCAAACTGGCTTAGCTGTTTAAAGCGACCGGCGTGATAATAAGTGAGCTTGTTGTCGTCCAGCCCCAGTAAACGCAGCAGGGTGACATGGAAGTCTCGCACGTGGTGCACGTTTTCCACGGCCGTCATGCCCGTCTCGTCGGTGGCGCCAATGGTGTGACCGGCTTTGCAGCCTCCACCTGCCATCCAGATTGTCATGGCGTTGGGATTATGATCGCGCCCATAGGCGACTCCCCCACGCACGCCGTTGTCCGGAGTTCGTCCGAATTCGCCGCACCAGACAATCAACGTGCTTTCCAAAAGGCCGCGTTCTTTCAGATCTTTAATCAGTGCGGCAATAGGTTGATCGACGCCGTGAATCAGATTGCCGTGAGCTCGTTCGATGTAATCGTGGCTGTCCCATGATCCGTTAAACAGTTGCACAAAACGCACGCCCTTTTCCACCATCTTTCTGGCCAGCAAACACTTCCGGCCGAACGAATCTGTTTCCGGCTTTCCGACGCCATACATGTCCAGCGTGCTTTGTGATTCGCTGCTGATATCAATCGCGTTGGGAACTTCCGTCTGCATTCGAAACGCCAGTTCGTAACTTTCCAGTCGAGCGGCAAGTTCGCCGTGTTGAGGATGCTGGCTGGCGTGACGTTTGTTCATCGACGCCAGCAAGTCCAGGTTCAACCGCTGACGTTCCGGCGTGACTGCCGTTGGAGGTGCCAAATCCAGAATCGGCGAACCCTTCGGACGCAGCGGCGTTCCCTGAAAGAAGGCAGGCAGATAGCCGTTGCTCCAGTTGGGAGCTCCCCCTTGAGGAAACGAGACATCGGGCAACACCACAAATCCCGGAAGATCCTGGTTCATGGTTCCCAGTCCATACGTCACCCACGCACCCATGCTGGGATCGCCGCCGAAACGATTGCCGCAGTTCATCTGGTACATGGCGGTGGGGTGATTCACGCTGTCAACCTGGCAACCTCGAAAGAAGCAAAGTTCGTCCGCGACGCTGGCCAGCTGCTGCCAATTGTCTGCCATGTCTGCGCCGCTTTCGCCATGTTTGCCGAACTTGAAAGGGCTTTTTACGTAGTAGCGTTTGCCGCTTTCCATGGCGGACTTTTGTTCGCCGCTGCGAGTGAATTCCTGAAGATGCAGCTTTTCCAATGCGGGTTTAGGGTCGAACGTGTCAACGTGCGACGGTCCGCCTTCCATCATCAGAAAAATGCAGTTCTTGGCTTTCGCGGGAAGATGGCCATTCCTGGGGGCCAGCGGATTAGACTTGTCTTCGCTTCTGGCTTCTTCCGCCAGTAACGCAGACAACGCAATGCCTCCCAGCGACGTTCCCAGACGAAACAAGCTTTCTCTTCGATTGACATGCATCTTATGGTTTCCTGTTTCTGTCGTCGCACACAGCCAGCGATGATCGTATTCTGGCCATGAGCGGAAAGAATTGCGAGCCATCCGTGGTGTTGGCAATTGTGCTGCCTATTGGAAATCACTGTGAAGTCTGGCTGCTATTCCTCAATGTTAAGTGCCAGCCAACCATCTGAAAGTCTTTCCTTATATTCGTTCGCAAATCGCAGCGGCATTCCGTTGGGCATGGGGTTGACGATGCGTACGGCAAAGCCATCAAATTTCTGCGGCAGGTCTGTTTCCGGAAGTTTAACATTCCACGTTGTAGTTTCGCTGTCAGGAAGTAGGTTCAGCACAGACCAGTCAACGTTGTACGACTTCACGATTCGATGCGCACGTACTGCTGCCAATTCGACTTTCCAGTCGTAGTAAAAAGGAGCGATGCCCGTGTTTTTTAACTGCAAGGTTACGGAACATTTCTTAGCGGCTGTACTATCTGCGGAATTCAAAACGGGGCGAACAATTGTGCAGGACTTGACGTGGAATTCGTAGCCCATTTTTTGAACCTGCTGAATTGCATTTTGAATGCGGGCCTTCGATTGCTGCTTTTCAAACATGCCGGTATCCATCAGCCATGTGGCGTGAGTTTGCCGGACACATTCCGCAAAATCCTGAGCCTGATTGTGAGCTGGTTTTTCGTCAAAGATCTGGCCCCACAATTCCGGACGAATTTCGCCACCGATGGGACTTGTCTTCCATTTGTTCAACGCTGATTCTCCCGCTGCCTTCATCGCCGGAACGAAGAACCAGTCATCCTGTTTTTTGCCGGTATCCAGGGTTGCCCAGGCAAACGAATCGTCGTGATAGCCCAGATGTCGTTTGTGGTTAGCGGCGTGAGCCCAATCATTATCGCCAGCCGGATATCGCAACAGGACGGGAGTCTTTTGAAACGCCTTTTCATAGGCATCCATCACTTCAGCCTGCACTGTTTTGCTGGCCATCAATTCGCCTCTTGGATACGTGTGCCATTCACCCCACGTTCCCAGAATGCCGGCCGTGATAAATCCAATGCGTGGGTCGCCGTCGTACTTCTGCCCGAATGCCTGAATGAACGACTGCAGCGCAGTTCGCAGGTTTGCGTCGTCGTAATCGGGCGTTCGCACCATTTGTCTGGGGAAGGGATCTGTGTTGGTATTCAGCCATTCGGTGACCTTCAACCCGTTGTCTTCAAGATACTTCGGAATGCCATCTTTGCGGCCGGGATATTCCATCCAGATTCTGAACACCGTTTGGTGCCGTCGCGACGCGATGTCGTTCAGAAGTTTTTCGAGCGGTTGCCAGTCGTACGTGTCTGGTCCTGTTAGCAGTTCGCTTAACGGCAGATAGCTGAATTCCATGCTGTGTGGAAAACGATCAGCATGCGGCTGCGAATAGGGAACCAGCCCTTTAAGCGGATTGTCCGGTGGTGCCGGAACGTATTTGAGCCGTTGTTGAGCGATCAACGAACTGCACCACAGCATCGTCAGCAGAGCTGTCAGACACGTTTTCGTCACAGACATCCAATCGCTTTTCACTGCCATGCACGAATCATTGAGGTCAATACATCTAACAAGCGTGACTGGAAACTTCAGCCAGCAGCAGCAGCATAGCCGACAGATCGCTATAACTGAAATCACCCGGCAGTTTGTGACGGCTTGATGATCGTCCATCGCTCGAACTAGCGGTCTTTAATGTTATTCGTCTGCGAACTCCGTGACGCTGCCGACGAACGTCTGCCTGTCTGTCTGTTTTTCAGGGCAACCATGCTGAAATTGGTATTTCAATACTTGTGTTCAGTCCTGCGCGTAAATAAACTCCGGCGGCACGATTCACCATGAGCTGACTGGAGGAACGAATGAGGGCGACTGTTTTTGTAGTGTTCTTAGTGCTTGTCTCATTTGTACCACCGGCAACAGCGGGGATTATTTCGTGGAATGTCACTTATGCTGACGGGAATTCAGCCGTGGGCTTTGGGCTCGGCAACGCTGTTGGGCAAACTCGACGTAACACGTTTGAAGCTGCGCTCAATTATGTAAGTGCAACGTTTGATACCGCCGACGTGACGCTTGATTTTGCTGTCAATGCCTCTGAAACTGATGGCGGCGGGTTTCTGGCATCGGCTGGAACGTATTTTTTTGTAACGCCAGGTTTTTCCAACGGAATTCTGTACCAACACGCGACCACCGGAATCGATCCTACTGGTGGCAGCGATGGTTTTGTGACGTTTGACTTTGGTTATAACTGGAATCCAGAAAACGACACGCCAACTGTTGGCCAGTTTGACTTGTTCACAATAGCTCTTCACGAAGTGACGCACGCGCTGGGCTTCCTGAGCCTGACAGGTGCCGACGGTACCAGTCGCCTGAACAGTGTCGATCCCGGACCACATTCGGTTCTGGATTCATTTCTGGTGAATGGTTCGGGAGATCCATTCTTCGCTGCTGGCGGAGATTTTATTGGCAACACGGCAGATTTGACTGGCAACAACGTATTCTTCAGCGGTGCTAATGCCGTGGCGGCCAATGGCGGCAATCTGGTACGCATGTATGCTCCAGCAACATTTGCATCTGGCTCCAGCCTGTCGCACGTTGATTTGACAACATATCCCGGTGCTGTGATGACTCCAGCAATCGATCCTAACGTCGCGAAAAAGACGTATTCCGAAATTGACCTGGGGATTCTCCAGGACATTGGATGGACCCTGAGGTCCTCAGCGACTGTACCGGAACCCAACAGCTTTATAGCTCTGGCAGGCATCTGCGGCCTGTGCGCCTACCGCCGCCGAGCCTCGCTGGCGGCCTGATTCGCGACTTCCCAAGAAACGTCGCTGGTCCTTGGCGCGTCCCGCCGGCATTCAGAGGTCGGGGACGTTTTCAATACGTTAAACGTCACTGTTACTCAAGTCGATGCACCGAGGATGCTGGTCAATTGCTCCTCAATTTGCGACCACGGCTTGTCCAGGTCAACGCTTCGCACTTGAGCGTCATGACCAAGAAGTCGAAATCGATAATCACAATGATGATCGACCGCTGGATATAGCAGGATTCCGTTCACTTGCTCCCAGCCCGATTGCTTCGCTTTGTTTTGCAGGTAGGCGTTCAGTTGATAAAGGTGAGCGGAATGAAATCGGAGTTTCTCTTTTCGGGCAACCAACGCTTCTTTATAGAACTTGCAGTCGAGAATCGTCTTGCGGCTTGGTGATTCAAGTGTGACGTCCGTCAACATTGTTGGAAGGACACTCAAAACGTTTTCATCAGTCGTTGCGTCAACCCATCGCATTCGTTCGGAAGACACCTTTGTATTCTTCAGGTGCATTTCAGCAAAGTTGAAAACGAATTTTTCAAACAACTGAGGCATCCTTGTTTCGTCCGTCAGTATGTCTCTGAATCGACTGTGTCCTGTTTCTTCACCAGGCAACAAGGACTCGTGCAGCAGACGACAGATATGAAGCAACAAACGATAATGCCTGTTGTTTCGATGCAACTGCACTTTACAAAACGCTCTGGGATTCACGGCAATCGGAGTAATTCCCTGGAGCAGTCTCTGAGCATGCCTGATATCGGGGCGGATTTTCTTGTGGACAAATGGAACAGTCAAAAGCTGGTCGACAGTGGTCTTCAAGATCCGATTGGGCAGGGTATCGATCGAAAGCTCATCAAACTCGCAGATCATAGTGCCTGACCGGTGAGTCAGTCGTCGATAACTGTCTGCCAGCAGTACCCGCCCTCGCAATCTCGCAGCTTGTTCGACGTTCTCGGAATAATGTTTATCCAGCCCGCACACGGCAAGGCGACGAATGCCACGACAAAGCACCGACGCCAGCAGGTCGTGAATATTGTCGAAGCCTTCTGTGGCCAGGTCCGTTTCCTCACCTGGAACGTAGTGATTCCAAGCGTAGGCCAGCAAGTAGTAGAGATTTGCGATCGGTATCGCCGGCTTGTGGTTTCGCATGATTAGTCTCGCACCATTTCCAAAGCCGCGTTTCTCTGTTTGTCGTCATCAACCCAGTATTCTTCAATGAGCGGCACGATTTCATATTCAATGATGTCGTCCAGCCACTGTGCTTCGTCAGAGATGTGTTCCGTGGGTACAAAGAAACTGTGGCCGATACAAAATCCGCGGCCGAGATTATGGGCATCCTGCAAAATATGATCGTTCAGCTGATTCATGCGACGACGTATTTCGCTCACGCAGTTTGCGGACACGCCTTGAGCCACAAGGCAGGTTTCGAATTCCGGTGAATCAAAACCGGGAGCGAGTTCAACAAAAGCGAACCGACGTCGTAACGCAAAGTCAACTAAAGACAACGACCGGTCCGCGGTGTTCATCGTGCCGAGCAAATACACATTTGATGGAACATAAAACAGTTCCTCTTCTTCCGTTGAATAGCCCAACTGAACGGCAAAGCTTGCATCGCGTTTGTCCGCCTCAATCAACATCATCAATTCACCGAAGACCTTCGACAGATTCCCGCGGTTGATCTCATCAATGATGAAGACAAACGCCTGATCAGGCTGCAGCACAGCGCGGCGGCAAAATTCGTAGAACGTGCCATCCTTTAGTGTGAATCCACCTTTACCATCAGGTCGGTATCCCTGAATGAAATCTTCGTAGCACGTTGACTGATGAAACTGCATCATCGGTGCGCGAGTCGAGTCTTTGACACCCATGACCAGATACGCTATCCGCCGAGCGACAAACGTCTTGCCCGTTCCTGGAGCTCCTTGAAGAATCACATTTCGTTTTCTCTTCAGCAGACTGACAACCCTGTCCAGTGTTTCTCCCGGCATGAACAGGTCGTTCAAAGCGTCTTCCCGGGTGTATTCAGGCAACCGCTCAGTGAAAGGAACCCGTTCGGTCAACGCCTTCAAGGTGGTGAATTCATCAACCGTCAGTGGAAACAGCGAACCTTGAGGTTGAATGAGCGGTACGCACTGAGCCAGACTTGTTTCCGCTTTCATTTCTTCCAACGGGACGCGACGGGCAAATTCCGTATCCAAACGAAATCGCAGTTCCTTTTGATCCGTGTCCTGCAATCCAGCGGTCACTGTGGCCAATCCCCACAGGTAACGCTGCGGAGAAGTTACATAAATCAGAATTTGGTCGCCGGTCTTCGCACTTCTGAAAGCCTGCTGAATCCGACGCATCGTTCCCTGGCTGGTGTAGGGCGTATAGAATTCTTCGTGCCCGATGGGAAACGTGCCTGGATCCCATCGACTTGGATTGGCATTGAGCCACCATGTCCGTTGAACACCGTCATCGTCCTCTTCCAGTCCGGGGATATCGCTGTAGACGCTCGACATGGCATCGAGAAACTCAGGTTTGTCGCCCATCGCTGTCAGAGTTTTCATCGGCAGCATGGTCTGGTACGAGTCTGGCACTGGAAACTCGTCGCTGCTCTTCCAGTCGACCTGGCGAGCATGAGGATGCGGCGATCGATTTGAGTCGAATTGATACGACGACGTGACCAGGCCCCACCCAAGAATGTTCGACCTTCCACGCTTGGCGAAGATTACGTCCCCGACTTTGATTCCACGTAAAAAGGCCCAAAGCATGTAAGCCACGTTTTTGGCTCCTTCGTCCGGATAAGCGGCCTTCAAAGCGTCGACGATTTCCGCCTTCGTGCCAAACTCATCAAGACTGCCGACATCTTCCCAACCAATGCTCATCGCTCCGTCTCGCTGCCATTCATCCCAGAGTTCCGCACCGCGTCCGGGAGCAATCAACCAATACTTCGTTTCGGGTGAGTTTGTGATATCGTCCGGTGAATCAACACCTGATAGCAGCACACCAAGACGCTGTTCCGGGTTGAGAATAATGGTGTACAACTCAGAACGATTGGCGTTCGTGTAAGGTGAGGATGCCCACTGAGAGAAGTTTCGGTGCACCGCTTGCAGTGACGTTCGCATCGAAGCCCATAAAGTCTCGCGGTGCATTTCGAAGTTACTTTGTGAAATCCAACCCAAAACATACGTGGTGTCTTCCAGCCGTTCAGCAAAGGCGTGCGGGGCCTTCACCAGACGCTCGGCAGGATCTCCTTGTGGAAGGACTATCTGATACGCTCCTTCCCCTCGCTCCATCCGATAGCCAAATACCGCCCATTTGGCGTAGTTGATGCGCATCCGAACACGCTGACCGCTCCATCGCTGCAGGCTGATGCTGGCTCGCACATCCTGAACTTCGGAGTCGCACTTCAACTCCTGCAACACGTCGGCAAACGTGTCGAGGACGGAATGCGCGTTTTCCATGTCCCCGAACAACTGGTCGAACGGCGGCGCAAGCTCCACGTCTTCAACATTAGAATCAGGCTCGGCGGCAGCGGTCTTGCTGCGATTAAGAAATGTACGATAGGCGTCGAATTGCTTCAGAAACGGAATGTCAATGCGTTCCGGTGGATCAGCAAGCACCTCGCGTCCTTCATCACTCAGGCAGACCACACCACGCGACGGATTGTTGATTAGCTCAGCGTTCTTCAAGTGAAGCTTGGCCCAATGGACTCGATTGCGAAACAGCTGAGCCCCACCAGCAGGTTGCATCTCAGTTCGTTCTTCGTCTGACAACTGAAAATGGTCAGCCAATTCATGAACAACCTCATTGGTCGACATTTCCTCGCCCCCTTCGAGCACCTGAAGAAACGGCAGCATGATTGCTTGAAAATCCGGGATCGACACGTGAATTACTCCTGTTGTTCCGTTTGGTTACGCGACTGCAGGGCGCTGACGTAGGGGCTTCAGGGAGATGCTGGTCCTGTCGGCTACGTCAGTGTATCGCACGACGTACTAACGCGCGCCCACGTCGCTGGCACTGCGGGTGTTTTTCTTAAATCCCCAGCAAGGTCTTCGCCCTTGACCCAGCGGCGTGGCCCGCAGAAAGACGTGGAACGCTCGAATCGGCGCGCCGCTCCGTTGTCGCTATGGCCAACATGTGCGCATCTTGCGCGTATAACCCTAAGTAAGACTCTAACAAAACACGACGGATTCTCGCCGTGAATTTGAACGACAAAAGAGCAACCGCGGAGCCCGCATTTGCTGGTACGCACACCTGTTTTCGAGACTTTATTGGAGTCGCCTTCCATTTGACAGCCGGCACTGGGCATCTCAGTCATGGTTTGGGCAGCGGCGAAGCGGCAGCTTTGGGAGGCAGCGGTTGTGTGCGTTGGTGCTTGAAGTCGGGCCCGGGGCCTGGTTCTTTGCGAGCCGGGCTTAGCGGCTGTCCCAAAAATCGAAACTGAGGCAACGCACTAGCGAAAATGAATGCAATTCACGAAAGTACTGCTGGAAAGTGGCAATTAAGCTTTCGCCGGGCAGTCAGGTCGCCACCATGAGCCCGGTTGAGTTATTCGTTTGTTGTATTTCGTTGGGATTTTGGTCGTTCATGAAATTATTTCACTCACCGTTCACTGGGAAGTGGTTCTTCCTGTCAATGATTGTGGGGATCACGGCTGGAATTGGAGCGATCATTTTTGATGTCGCCGGGCAGTTTGTTACCAGGTATGCGACCTCTCAATTTGCCGGATTTTCGCCAGCGGGAGCCAAGGGGGAACACCACATGTTTCACCCATCGGACGCCGTGCTGAATTTTGGTGCTCTGCTGGCGGTGATGGTTGTCGGCGGATTACTGTCCGGCTGGTTGGTTTACACGTTTGCTCCTGAAGCGGAGGGACACGGCACGGACGGTGCCATTGATGCTTTTCACCGTAAACGCGGCAACATTCCTTTCAAGGTCGCCATGGTGAAGACACTGGCTTCTGCCATTACTCTGGGAACCGCGGGCTCGGGGGGGCGTGAAGGCCCGATCGCGCAGATCGGTGCAGCACTGGGCTCGTTTCTTGGCCAGCGAATGGGACTTTCCGCTCGCGACCGTCGTATTATGCTGGCGGCTGGCATGGGAGCTGGCATCGGCGCCATTTTTCGAGCTCCCCTGGCGGGCGCGATTTTCGCTGGCGAAATTATGTATCGCGACGCGGATCTGGAATCGGAAGTGATTGTTCCGACCGCCATTTCCTCGATCGTTGCGTATTCTTTGTATGGTTTGTTTCTGCCCACTGGCATGACCTTCAGCCATGTATTCGGAAAGCTTCCGGCTTACAGCATGTCGTCGTTGGCGGAGTTGATTCCCTACGGCTTGATGTCTCTTGTGCTGGCGTTGGTTGGCGTTTGCTATATCAAAGTTTTCTATGGCGTTCACGATATTTTCAAACGAGTGCCGGGGCCTCGACATATCAAACCAGCCATTGGAGCATTGTTAACCGGCTGCGTCGCGATTGGCCTGTACTACGCCTGCGGACAGGATCGATCTTCTCTGGCGGTGCTGGCCACTGGCTATGGCGTTCTGCAGACGGCTTTGGAATCTCCCGAAAAGCTGACGGTAACGATGCTGTTAACCGTGGGACTGATGAAAATTCTGACCACGTCACTGACGATTAGTTCCGGCGGTTCCGGTGGAGTGTTTGGGCCATCGATGGTGATCGGGGGTTGTATTGGTGTTGCCACCGGAAAAGCCGTGCAAAGCTTTGGCTGGCTGTCAGTTTCCCCTGGAGCCTTCGGCGTTGTTGCGATGGCCGGATTTTTCGCCGGCATTGCGCGAGCTCCCATTTCTACCATTATCATGGTTTCCGAAATGACGGGAAGTTACCAGTTGTTGCTGCCCACGATGTGGGTTTCGACGCTGTGCTTTCTGCTGTGCAGCGGCACGACTTTGTACAAGAAGCAGGTACCGTCTCGTCTGGAGTCTCCCGCTCATCGCGGCGACTTTATGGTGGACGTGCTTGAAGGAATCAAAGTGAAAGATGCGATCAAGACGGATCGTCGCATTAAAAACGTTCCGGAAGCGATGCCACTATCAGCCATTGTCAAGCTCTTAAGCACGACTCATCAGCACTATTTCCCTGTCGTTGATGATCAGGGGAAAATGGTGGGCATCTTTTCCGCAGACGATGTTCGATCTTACATCTACGACGAAACAATCTGGCAGCTGGCCGACGCTGCCGACGTGATGACCACCAACTTTTTAAGCGTCAAACCAGACGACGACCTGAACGTGGCACTGCGAAAGTTCACCGCATTAAATCTGGATGAACTGCCAGTGATGGATCCGGTCGAACCCGGGAAATTGCTGGGCATGCTGCGACGCAAAGAAACCATTGGAGCGTACAACCGTCAACTGTCTTCCAGACAGGCAGACGTGCGAGAACAGGACGTTTAAAACTGCGTCTTGTAGGAACAGCAGAAGCGTCGGCATCAATTTGCGAGGAACGTTGTGGTGACTACAGAAGCAGTGATTCAGGTGAAAGACCTGGAAAAAACGTATCACGGTGGGCTGATCCGTCGGCGAAAACTTCACGCCCTGCAAAAGGTGACTCTGGAAGTTCCGAAAGGAAAGATCTATGGCTTGCTGGGACCGAATGGTGCCGGCAAGACGACGTTGATTAAAGTATTGCTGGGAATCGTCCGCAAATCTGCCGGTGAAGCGACCGTGCTTGGACACCAGGCGGGAGAACTGGCCGCCAGGCGACGGATCGGTTATCTGCCGGAAAATCATCGTATCCCACGACACCTCACCGGCAGCAGCGCTCTGGAATACTATGGCTGCTTAAGCGGGCTTAGCGTGGCTGAAGTCAACCGTCGTGCACCCGAACTGCTGGACGTGGTCGGCTTAAAGGGCCGCGAAAAAGACCGTGTCAGCGGTTACAGCAAGGGCATGCAGCAAAGACTTGGCCTGGCTCAGGCAATGTTGCACAAACCGGAACTGATCATTCTTGACGAACCAACTGATGGAGTTGACCCGGTTGGTCGCAAAGAAATTCGCGAAGTGCTGCGACGGCTTTCTCAAGAAGGAGCCACCGTATTTCTGAATAGTCACCTGTTGCAGGAAATTGAACTCATCTGCGAAAGCGTGGCCATTCTGACAAATGGCCAGGTGAGAAAAACCGGCAGCGTTAAAGAACTCACTCAGGCGCTGGAAGAATCGCCGCTGGTGTTTCGATTGGCTGGCCCCGAAGCAGCTGGCACAGAAGCGGCGGCTCGCCAATGTTTTGGCGACGCCACTGTCAGTTCACCGCTTGTGATGGCCGACGGCATTCTGCAGATCGACGCCAAACTGGCCGATCAGGCGGCTGTCGATCGAACAATTGATTCTCTGCGAGCCGCCGGAATAAGCATTCTCAGCATGAAACGACGCGACCTGACTTTGGAAGAAGCGTTTCTGGAAATTGTGAAGGAAAGCGGAACATGAGACCTTATATCGCTGTCCTGAAAGATTCGTTTCGAGAAGCCATGGCATCGCGAGTGCTGTGGATTGCTTTGATTGGCATCGCCGTCATCCTGCTGCTGTTGGCTCCCTTTGGATTGAAGATTGAAAAGGCCACACAGTTACGTCGAAGCGAAATTGCGAATTTCGAAAAACTGTTGCAGGCCATCGCCGATGGCCAAAACGAAATGCAGACGCCGGCCGCTCAAATCTGGAACCAGCTGACGGACGAACAAAAGAAGCAACTGAAACGGTTGCAGGAACCGGAGCAACAAGCGGAAACTGGCCGCGATCGGCGAGCTGGCAGTTCAAGGCAAAGAGAAGTTGTGACGGCCATGAACAAGTTGCTGGATAATCCGGACTTGTTTGACAAAACCAGCTGGGCCGATGTCAAGCTGCCTCAGGAAGCCACTGATCTGATCGCTCAGGGAAATCTCGGCGCCGAAAGTAGCAAACGCCTGAACCTGTTGGCACTGTCAGCGGCCTTTCCGAAATGGATTGTGGTCACCGAAAGCAACGCGATCTCATTGGTTTATGCTACGGCAACCCTGGTGGATTCAATTCCGCTTACTCCGTCGCAGTTTGAACTTGTTTTTGAAACTGCGGTTGTAGCCGTATTGAGCGTATTTCTGGGCTTTATCGGAATTTTCGCGTCGCTGCTGGTTACCGCGCCGCTGATTCCTCGGACATTCGAGCCGGGTGAAATCGCTTTGCTGCTTAGCAAGCCGGTTAACAGAGGCCTGTTGTACATCACCAAGTTTTTGGGAGGATGCACGTTTACGTTGATGTATTCCACGGTGCTGGTAACCGGCGTTTGGTTTCTGTTGGGAACTCGCATGCTGTTCTGGCGAACAGAACTGTTTTGGTGCATTCCGATTTACGTGTTCCTGTTCATGATCTACTTTTCCGTGTCGGCATTGGCGGGAGCGATCTGGAGAAATTCAACAGTTGCGCTAAGTGTGGTGCTGTTGTTCTGGCTGGGAATCAAGGTTGTTGAAGTTGCCAAAGTGCAGCTTGAAGACAACCTGGTTCGGTCCAAAGGCATTAAGGAAATTACAGTAGCGGGCGATAGCCTTCTGGTGATTGACGGCCGATTGAATACTCGTTTGTGGAATCCAAAGACGTCCGAATGGGACGAAGTGTTCCGCGTACAATCGCCGGGTGGCCCTGACTTTTCTTCACGCATCTGGGGAGCCAATTCGCGGCTGACTCACACGTTCGACTCAGCCACTCAGCAAATCTTCTCACTGCAGACCACGCCCGGTCGCTTCGGTGCGATGGGAGTTCCCGAACTTGTCGCGGGATCGGCAGACGAGGACTGGGAACGAATTCCGTTGGGACGCACGCCCGATGTGGTCGAAACTGTCTTGATTGATCGATCGGGGCGAGTTTTACTGCCCGGCAAAGATGCCATTTACGAATACGTGGGGCAAACCGAAAACCAACAGAAGCAAGCAAAGTTTCTGGGAGCCTTTACCGGCGGACTTTTAGGCGGTGGCAAAGCGTTTCGGTCGGTCAAAGTTGACAAGTATCCCGACGTGAAAAAGTCGATAAGCAGCGCGCTGAATTCCACTTCCGACCAAATCCTCATCTACAGCGAAGGCGATTTGCATCTGCTGAATCCAGCGGAAGACGGCGGCTACACGCTGCAGACATCGGTGAATCTGGACACGTCAAAACAAGCAGTTATCGCGGCCTCGGGTAAGTACTGCATTGTTGGTCTGGGTGACGGTCGAGTGATTGTTGTCGACTGCAACACGCTAAATATCGTTACCGAACTGCCCGCTGAACCAACCGCGATTCCTCGCGTGTGCGTCGCGGCAACGGACGGAAGCTGGTTGGCCGTGTTAAGGCACGACGAAAGCGTTACGTTGTTTAGTGGTGATTCCGGACAACGGATGTCGTGGTCGCCGCCGGAAAGCGGAGTCTGCACGGCTGTCGCAAGTTCCCCTGATGGAAAGCTGCTTGTTTCTGACGGCAGGCTTGCCGTCAGGCAATACGACATCGGCAGTGCACAGCAAACCGCGGAATGGTCGCAACCAACGTCGTGGGTTTACGATTTCTATGACCTTGCCATCTATCCAATCTGGTCGGCCTTGCCCAAGCCATCTCAACTGGACCGTTTTGTGCCGTTTGTGATGTCAGGCGAAGATTCGGTGTTGGTGAATGAAACGCGAGGACCTCCGGGTTCGGTCGATCGTGAAAGTCTGCAACAGGAACGCGAAACGTTTAACTACAACAAAGTGTTTCGCGACAATGCAATCTTTGTGCTGATCATGCTGGGGCTGGGTTGCCTGTACGTGTCACGTTCAGACTTTTAAGAAACTACCACCGGTTAAAACTGTTGGCTGAAATCCAGCCCCCGCAGCGCCACGCGCCCCTACACAGACTCAAACCAATCCCCGTTTTTTCCGCAAAGCCCATTCGGCGGCGATCAGGATGACAAACAGCAACAGGCTGTACCAGTTGTCCCACAGGTTCAATCGTTCGGAGCGTTTCATTTCCAGACTTGGCAAGCCATCCGCCGCCCAAACCTGCAGTCGCTCAATCATGGTTTCCGGTGTCAGAAAGTCGCCACCGCTGACGTGAGCAAGTTCTCGCATCAGTGCGGGGTCGGCAGCGGGATTGTCGAGTTCCGGGTCGCGGGGATTAACCAGAAAACGAGTGCTGGCGTACATTGTGCCTCGTCCCTCGCCACCTTCGGCGGAAACATTTACCCAATAGTCGCCCGGCAACAACGTGTCCTGAAAATCTCCCGCTCCGCGAGCATCGACGGATCGTGGAGTCACGTTTTCCGCTTCGCCATCAGGACGTTTCACGTTCACTTTGTAGTCTACGTTGGACATTGGCAAACCGTTGCCGTCGCGAAGTCCGAAAGCCAGTTCCACAAGTCGTCCGGGATTCAGGTCGCGCGGTTCTGCATTGACCCACAATGGAGTTTCGCCGTCGTTCTCCATTTTTGTGAGCCAGAAAATAACCTGCCGCCAGAATCGCTGGTGAGCTTCTGCGCCCCAATCTTCGTCCGTGGCCCATTGCCAGGTGGTGTCACCCGCGAATGCCATCACTCGAGCCGCTCCGGTGTTCTGACGCACCAATAGAGGCAGTTCCGTTGGTGACACGGCCAACACCTGAGCTCCCGTGCCTTCTTTCACTCGCAGCACATTCGCACCTCGCAGCGGCGGAAGTTCGTTCCAGCGTCGGCTGTTCTGGTCGGGAGCAGCAATCTGCAGAATTGGATCGGTCAACGCAGCTCGCGTGGGCAACATGCGCACGTCGTCTGTCAGCTGCTGATCGGTATCCGTCATGACTACGGGCAACAGCCGAGCCAGCGGAGTACGCTGATAACCGCCGGCTCCATAGCTGTTCTCGCCGCCGATCATCATTAGCCCGGCACCCTGATCGCAACACGCGGCGATTTTCTTCAGCCGTTCGGGGCCAAACCATTCTGCGGCAACATCGCCGATAATGAAGGCGTCGTAGTTGCCGGGCTCGAACCACGATTCGTCAATGTTGATCGGTTGAGCAATCCCGCCCGTGCGAATCAGCTTTGCATCCAGTTGAACTCGACTGCTGACGTTAATTCGACGCAGCCACTTTTGTTCGCTGCGAACGGTGTCAAAATAAACGACTCGAATTCCCCCGGAACGCACACGAATAATTGTTTCGATGCGGTTGTTGCTTAGTTGAGCTTCTCCGGCAACAGGATCAACTTCGACAGCAATTTTAATTTCCCCCGCCTGTTCGGGAACAAACTGCAGATCAACGGTGACGTCGTCATTGGCACTGTTGACGGTCAAATTCTTAACTGTCACGTTGTCCTGATCTCGCGGGACCGCCGCCATGGGACCGCTGGTGCCGTTTGGAATTCCGTTGCGCTGTTCCACAAACACACGAATTCTTGTTTCACGACCATCGGCCCCGAGTGCTCGAAAACGAACTTTAATCGGCACCACATTACGAATGAAAACATCACGAGCAACATCAAGTTCTGTCACCGACAGGTCCAGAGTTGTGGACGCGATTTCCGAACTGCCAAACGGAACTGTGTAAATGGGACGATGCTGCCGAGCCAGCAACTTGGCCGCCTGAAACGGGTCAATATCCAGCTTGCCACTGGCCGCCTGTTTACCGTCGCCCCAAAACAGGATGGCGGCAATTTTCTCCCGATTCGCTTCCTTCGCAAGCTCTTCAAAGTTCGCGCCGATAGCTGTCATTGGGCCTTCTGCCAATGGAGAAATGGTGTCGTAGGCCACCATTCCTTCGGACAGGTCGCGAAAACGAACTTCAACAGACTCGCTGATTTGCTTCAGCAGTGGACTGGCTTCTTCGAATAACTGAATCAGCTGAGCTCGCCGCGTCATCCCGCCCAGCCCATCCGGAGTGTCCATGCTGCGGCTGGAATCGGTGACCACATACAGGACGGCATCCGATTTGTCGTCGGATTCTATGACCAGCAACGGACGGCACAGCCACAGCGTTAAGATCAGCACCAACGCAATCCGCAGTGCCAGCAACACTCGCTGCCACGCTGTCGGAAGATGCCTCACTCGGCGCGGATACCCTATCGCGACGACCAATAGCATGGCCACGCAGGCAAAAAGAATTAACGGCCAGGGCCAGATGGGTTCGAAAGCCAGCTTCATACGGGTAACTATAGCGTTTCATGCTGACTTGTGGTCGTCTTCAACGCGTTTTGTCTCACAACAACAATTCCGGCAAGGCTGCAGAATGACTGCCTTCAACAGGAGGATTGTCTAAACTGCGAAACGTGAACACGGCGGAGTACTTTGTGTTTTCGGAATTGTTACGCGTTGCCGCGTGAAAGCAGCGAGCATGAAAGAACAGCACGTCGCCAGCTTTTAGTTCTGCCGTGACAGCAGAATCCAGGTGGATTCGGTGTTCTGGCAGGTCTTCGCGAAGAAACAGGCCTTCATCCAGATTGGCGGCGCTCCACTGCATGCGATGAGTTCCCGGAAGCAGCCGCAAACAACCATTTGCCAGAGTTTCGTCTCCCAAAGCGACCCATGCGTTGACCAGTTCTGATGTCTTGAAATTCCAGAACCTGATATCCTGATGCCAGCCCGTGTCGCTGCTGTATTTTGGATGTTTGGTCATGATGCAATTGTGGTGAGCCAGCGGCATGACAACGGGAGGCCCCACCAACTGTCGCAGCCGGTTCAGCAGAAATGGTTCTTTCACCATTTGCGAAAACACGGGATCACGACTAAACGCCTGCTTCAGCCGTCGAATTGTGCGACCACCTTCCGCTTCAACAGACGTGGGAGCACCGGGATACTGCACATCGGCTTCGTATTCGATATCGCCATAGTGCAACCCCGCGTCTCGCCGAGCGACATCCAGGATGCGGTTGATGTAAGATTCCGGCATCAGCCCGCGCTGAATGATGTATCCGTCGCGTTCGAAGGATCGAACCTCTTCGTCGGAAAAACAAACCTGTGAAACAGCGGATTCAAGCATGGCCGATGACGTCAATCTTGGCGGTGGAAAGGGAAGCAACCAATTCTCGCAATCTAACGCATTCCTGCAAGTATGCAGATCTCAGTTTGCCAATACTGCGGCAGCTAAACTCGCAGAATCCCACCCAAAATGACGTTCGCAACGTGTGAGGCGCTTTCGGTGCCTTTACCGCATTTCCTCAGCCACCAGTTTTAACTGGTGGTAAAACGGAATGCCGAGATATTGGTAGCCGGCTTTAGCCGGACGTTTTGTCATGGCTTCAGCCAGAGAGCAAGCCAATCTGTCGGAGCAGCGCGTGCTGCCACGATTGCATCGGAGTATTCAGCTCCAGCCAGAGTTTCCGCTGTTCCGGCACGCGTCGCACGCTTGATCCGGCCTACGCCACGGCCACCTCACCCGCATCCCCAACCGTCATTGCCGCGCTGTCGGAAACCCAGCCAGCACAGTGCCCGTGGATTCCCGCCTGCGCGGGAATGACGAAGCGTTGACCACCAGTTAAAACTGGTGGCTGAAAAACGGCGTTGGGTGAAGCGACAACATCGCGGCTCGGCGGTTAACGCTCCCCACGTCTTCTCACACGCCACGCCACCGGGTCAAGGGCGAAGCCCTTGTTAGGATTGTCCGCGAGCTGGATTCTTCCACAGGAAGATGTCTTCTTCGCGAATTCGCAGGTAGCTTTCGTAGCGGCTGCGATGAATTAAGTTGGCTTCAACGCCTCGTTTTACGCCGCAGGAAGCTTCGTGAGTGTGGCTGCAGCTGGAAAACTGGCAGTAAGAAATGAAGGGGCAGAATTCAATAAAGTAGCCGTCGATTTCTTCCATCGAAATGTCCCACAGTTCAAACTGTCGAATACCGGGTGTGTCTGCCACCCAACCGCCCTGAGTCAGTGGTAACAGGCGAGCTCGTCGAGTTGTGTGAGTTCCCTTGCTGCTGGAATCGCTGACGTCTGAGGTGTCCAGATTCAGCGTCGAATCCACAACATTCAAAAGCGAAGATTTTCCTACTCCACTTTGCCCGCTAAGTGCCGTTTGTCGATTTTGCAGCAGCTGCCGCAGGTGATCGATGCCGCAACCGGTTTTGATGCTGGTCAACACCACCTGATAGCCCAGCCGACCATACATGGCCGCCACACTTTGCAGTTGTACAACGTCGACCAGGTCGATTTTGTTGATGCAGATAATGGGTTTTATGTCGTGACGTTCTGCCATCACGATATATCGGTCGATGAGGTTTGGCTTCAGATCGGGGTCCGAAGCTGAAGCGACAATCAACACCTGATCGATGTTCGACACCAGAATGTGTTCGCGTCCGTGGCTGTTGCGAGACAGAACTCCATGCCGCGGCTCAACTCGTTCAATCACGCCCTGATGATCGTCGCCTCCCTGACGAAACAGAACTCGATCGCCCGTCACCACCACGTTGCGGCTGTCGCGAGCCAGGGTTCGCAGAATACCGCGGATGGTGCATTCGTATTCGCGACCGTTTTCGTCCGATTGAACGCGGCAGTTCAAACCAACAAAACTGGTCACTCGGCCCGTCGTGCAGCCTTCTGTATCGACGTTGCGAACAAACTGATCTCCGTCAACTTCAACGCCAACCAGCGTGCGTCGACGAGACAAAGCACCTTTGCCGCTGAAACGTTCGTTGTTACTGGCATCCTGTGCGGCAACGTCGTCGCTTAGCAAATCGTGAGTCAGGTTTTGATCGCGAGCGCGAGTCTGCTTGTTACGGCGAATGTCGACTCGGACCTTCTTCCCGCCTTTTCGATTGCTCGATTTCTTTTTGCCCTTTTTCTTCGCCATCTGTTTACTTGCAGCAACCTAACAAGTGCGTTGGGCGTGCCCCTTGACCAAAATTTGAGCGAACGTTCGGAAACAGCTCCGCTTTCGCTCTGAAAAGTTACACGCACTTTTTGTGGTGCATTCACCGGAGTGTAGTTGGATCAGCCTTCAAATGGGAGTTAGTGGTTTATCCGCGATGAATTTTGGTGCGAGCCGTTTTGGCGGGACCCACAGTTCGGCAAAAAAACGGGGCTGAACTGTTGAAACGTTGGAATGGCGGTTGTTTTTTTGAACACATGAACGTTGTTGAGCACGCTGGCGTAGGTTCTTTCGACCGAAAAAGTGGCTTCAGCCGTGGCGTAGGCCGGATCGAGCGTGCGACGCGTGCCGGAACGGCGCGAACCCAGGCTGCAATAGCCTGGCTGCTGAATGCTTCGATGCAATCGTGGCAGCACGCGCTGCTCCGACAGATTGGCTTGCTCTCTGGCTGAAGCCATGACAAAACGTCCGGCTAAAGCCGGCTACCAATATCTCGGCATTCCGTTTTACCACCAGTTAAAACTGGTGGCTGAGGAAATACGGTACAGTCCTTTCACCCGTGGTCTGCAACCGCGGGTGAAACATTGAAATTATCCTTAACGGCGTTAGGCGAAGCCGTTGTTCGTAGCGACAACGGAGCGGCTCGGCGGTTCGCACGTTCCACGTCTTCCCGCATGCCACGGCATCGGGTCAAGGGCGAAGCCCTTGTTCGTAGCGACAACGGAGCGGCT
>ERZ887942.332-NODE-332-length-39384-cov-12.395662_pt1 | contig 39384 bp, 49 predicted proteins | sample MGYA00521099_ERZ887942 | MGnify/ENA primary metagenome ERZ887942 (study PRJEB32303, sample SAMEA104408605) | aquatic metagenome | biome: Brackish water; feature: Pelagic; material: water | place: Baltic Sea | collected 2014-06-07T06:48:00 | depth 16,251 m ... | reverse complement strand
CCAATGAATCAAGCCTGCAACAGCTTGTGCATGCACTGTTCCTTGTACTGGAATAGGTTCACAGCGATGGGCGAGGCAGCGCATGATCAGCACAAAGTCATCGTGATCGCTAACAGATAGAACCGGCTTTGCTCCGCACGGATGGTTTGCGATGGTGATGGAAAACCCTTTCGGGTCCCGCAAGCGTGGAGCAACCTCAAGGTCCTTTGGCTGCGGTGATTCACCCCGAAGCACCAAGCGTTGATAGCGATCACTGAGACGTGCCAACGGTTGTGGGGTCACCAGAAGTTGTGGCAGCTCTGCCCTTAGGGCCTGCCACTGGTTGTCCTTCGCTGTGGCAAGCAGCCAACGACGCCACCACAGTTCAATGGCGTCTGGCGGAAGCGGAAGCGCGGGCCAGATGGCGTCAGCCTTTGAGAAGGGCTTGCAATAGTCCTGGAGATCTTGCATCGCTGATAATGGCTGAACAGCTTTCCTCAGAGATGTCTGAATTTTTTGAAGCGATCTGGCATGGAGAAGGCATCGGCGATGGCGGCGATCTCGATGAAGCCCTTCAGGCCTTCGTGGTTGTGAAGCCTGAGAATAATGATTGGATCGAGGCCTGTGCTGTTGAGGGGGCTAATCCTCGTATTGAGCGTTTCGCCTCCTTTGACTCCTATCTTGATAATCAAGATGCCCTTGAAGTGATTACGGTGACTCCTCAGATGATTGCAGTTGCGATTGAGCAGTTGCCTGTTTGATGGCTGATTCCACGATTGACTTCTCGACCTACACGCCAGTGAACCACCTCTGGCCCGCTTTTGTGGAACGATTGGGATCTGAGAAAGCACAGCAAGCAGTGCGTCAGGCTTTGGATCTTCAAGGCATGAGTGGGAATGCCGGCAGTCTTCCCGTTTTGTTCGTTGAAACCTGTGGCCTGGCTCTCGCTCATACAGATCTTGTGCGAGAACAAACAGGTCTTAATAGCCACGGATATCGCATGGTTTTATTGCTCAGTCGACGTGAATTAGAAGTGCAGCTCTTGCAAGATACGTTGTGAATTCATGTCTATTGCTTGGTGCAAACTTAGGTCACTAATGTTGGGTATTCCTTGGCAAGCATGGCAATGACAACCGCCAGTGTGACCATGGAAAGAATTGTTGTTCCGGCTACAATGGATTCAGTTTCTTCAACATAGACATCGTGTGATCGGGCTACGGCATATTGGCATTTTGCTGTAGGTACTGCGCTGCATAGAATCACGGCAACCGAAGGTGCTGGTGGTAACTTCACGAGGTCACAAATAAACCAAGCAAGCGCTGGCATCAGGAATAATTTGAAAAATGTGCATTCACTCACGATGCGAATGTGATTTTTGAAAAGTGTGAAATTCAACTGAGCTCCAATGGCAAAGAGTGCGACTGGTGCTGTTGTCATGCCCACTGCGTTCAAGCTCGTACTTAAGACGCTCGGAAATTGGAAACCTAGGAAAGAAAGAATTAAGCCCAACACCATGGCAATGAAGTAATTCGCTTTCATGGCTTTGCCGATTGAAATGAGTATTTTTCGTACATCTAGTTTTGCGTTTTCTTCTGAGGTGTATTCGTAGATGATAGATGTTGTTTGCAATCCAATGATCAAAACTATTACTCCAATCACGCCATACGTTGCACCGCCAACTGGAAGCATTATGGCAAGGATTGGCAGTGCAATCATGCAGGTATTTGAATAGGAAGCGGCAGCGGAAAAGTAAGATCCAATCAATAGATTTTGGCGCTTAACGATCCGTGCATATGAATAGGCTATGGTGAATACAATGGCGGATACTAATAGATAACCGCCGAAGAATTCAGCATACTTTGAAAGGTCTTTGAACATGTCCTGCCTTGTCATGTCAAGGACAATCATGCAAGGAATTGAGATGTTTAAGACGTAGCCAATTAAGATTCCGCTATTGCTCGGGTCGAATTTTTTGGTTCGTTTTGCGATGTAGCCAATGCATAAGTATGCAATGACTGGAAAGATTGCCTTAAGGATTGATCCTGGCATTTTTGCCTATTTCTGATCCTTTACTTAAGGCGTAAAAAGTGGCACTGTCAATTTTCTGTTGCCATAATCTATATTTGCTTTAACGGATGTAAGCCCAGATGCTTAATTGTGATAGCTGAAGCTGCTGCTGGTAGCATTAAGTTGTTTTTGCTGGTGTTGATCTTGAATAATTTTGCTTGTAAAATAATCTTGATTATTCAGATTAGCCGACTTTCGTCTGCTGGGTTCATCTTTTCTTTTGGTATTGAATGATGAAGAAGGTGTTGATTATTGGTGGTGGGATTGCTGGTCTAACGCTTGCCTTGTCCCTTAAGAAACTCGGAATCCCTGTTGTTGTTCATGAAAAGTATGATCATTACCAAAATCAGCAAACAGGATTTCTGATTTGGAGTTATGCGATCAAAATCTTGCAGGACTTGGGCATTCCTGTTGATGAGGTAGGTGCGCCCCTCGAATCATTCCAAATCCATGGTCGAAAGGGAAGATTTGTTTGTGAGATGCCAATCGGCTCAGTGTCGCGATTGCATGGAGCAAATAGTTATGAAATCAATCGATATCGACTTTCTGAATTGCTATCTAGAATGGTCGGTGATGATTTAATTCTTGGTAGTGAATGTATTTCTGTCTCTAGTCTTGAGGAGAAAGCGATAGCAACTTTTGCTGATGGTAGCTCAGATCAAGGCGATATTTTGATTGCCTGCGATGGATCTAATAGTGTTGTTAGGATGTTTATTCATCCAGGTGTTCAGCTCAGAATGCTTGGCTCTGGTGGTTGGATCTCAGTGATCAACCAACGTCCTCCCTTGTTGCCATTAAACACTCAAATGGAGTTTTGGCAGCCGGGTGTGAAAGCAGGAGTTGCTGATCTTGGGCATGGTGAAACACGCTGGTATGTTGCTTTTAAAAATTATATTCCTAGTGCAGTTGAATCAAAAAAAGATCAGATTTTCAATCGTATGAAGCCTCTTCCAGAGATGATCAAGTCCTGTTTGGAATGTACTGATGAAGATCAAATGGTGCCTACTCAGGCCGGAGATCTTTTGGCCTTGTCTCCTTGGTACCGTGATCGCGTCTTGATGATTGGTGATGCTGCCCATGCCACTAGTCCGTATGCCGGAATGGGAGCCTGTTCAGCGATTGCTGATGCCGCATTCCTTGCTGATTTAATTGGTTCTGGTCGGTCTATTCCTGCCATCTTTCAAGATTTCCAGGCGGTGCGTAAGCATGCAGCGGATTCGGTGATTAAGGAATCACGACGTGGCCTTGATTTATCCACTTGTGGTGATCTCAAAGGCTGGGTTCGCGATTGGATGTTTAGGAATATGCCAGAGAAGAAATGGAATCAGATCATGACTGACATGGTGACTGGTCATTGAACAATTCCATCGTTTCTTATGCCTGCACCACAGGCACGTCGCTCAGGCGAGTTGTGGCTGCCCGACCCAGTCGTTCGCGTCGCATGGCCCAGCTCGGATCCAGACCGCAGGCAGCCCATTGCACCGTACCTCGCCCGTAGCGGTGATTGAGGCGATCGACTGTTGCCATCAAGCTCTCCCGTTTCCGTTGCTCTTCCTCTGTGCAGGGCACCCATAGATGCTGTTGAAGTTGATCGATTCCCTGCAGGTGTTGCATCAGAACACCTGCCTTCGCCAGCGGTCGGTGCGGTTGGAAAATTCGGTCCACTAGGGGTAATGCAGCGTCCAACAACACGCGTGTGTCGTTGCTGGGTAGATCAAGGCTGGTGCTGGCAGCTCGGCTGTAAAAGCCTGGAATGAATGGGCTGGTGCGCGTATAAATGGTGAGAGCCGCTGTGCGTTGATGCTGTTTTCGCAGCTTCTCAGCTGCTCGCACCACATAGGTCGCTATCGCTTCACGGAGCTCTCCCAGGCTGGTGATTGGATGACTGAAACTGCGGCTTACGCAGGTTTCCTGCTTTGCAGAGGGTTGGAGATCAAGCGGTAGGCAGGCATGACCTTGCAGTTCTCTTTGGAGTCGAACTCCCACCACACCGGCCTTTGCGCGCAGGCATCCGCTGGGCATATCACGCAGCTCCCGTGCGTTCACCACTCCCCGCATTCGGCACCAGACAGCGAGTTTGCGGCCGATGCCCCAGACGTCTTCAATCGAAATTGTTTCCAGCCAGCGATCGGGATCGCGACACAATCCAAGATCAAAGAGTCCAGCGTGGGCCGGCACCACTTTCGCGAGGCGGTTGGCGAGCTTGGCCTGTCCTTTGCTGGCTCCGAGACCAATGGCAATGGGTAATCCGAGGTTGCGTCGAGCCAAGGTTCGCAACTGCTGGGCCCATGGACGCAGATTTCCGTCCGATGGGCGGCTGAGCCGGGCAAAAGCCTCATCGATGGAGTAAATCTCCAGATCCTCAACCTGGCTTTCCAACAAACTCATCAGCCGCTGACTCATGTCGGCGTAGAGCGCGTAATTCGAGCTGCGAATCACAACATGGTTCTGTTCCAGATCTCGTTTCGCCTTGAAATAGGGAGTGCCCATGGCGATGCCAAGAGCTCGTGCTTCAGCGCTACGGGCCACGATGCAGCCATCATTATTTGAGAGCACCACCACTGGCCTGCCGATCAGGGCCGGATCCAGGCTCTGCTCGCATGAGGCATAAAAATTGTTGGCATCAATGAGAGCCGTGACCTGGTTCATCGCGACGACCTGAGCTCTAGAGCGGATGGATGACGTGAATGGCGACGCCCCAGATCTGCACATCTCCGCAACGATGGAGATCTAAATGGGGATAGTCAGGGTTGGCCGCTTCCAGGCGTAGATGGCCGCGATAGCGAGCGAGGCGTTTGAGAGTGAAGGCGCCATCCAGGACGGCTACCACCACTCGGCCAGGGCGAGGATCGAGGCTGCGATCGACGAGTAGGAGATCGCCATGGTGAATGCCCGCGCCAGTCATGGAGTCGCCGCTCACACGCAGAAAAAAGGTGCTGCTTGGATGGCGAATCAGTTGTTCATTGAGATCGATCCCCACGTCGATGTAGTCATCGGCAGGGGAGGGGAACCCTGCGGCAACCTGGTCACTTGCTAGAGGAAGGCTGAGCCTTTGACGCTGGAGCCGCAGAGGCTGGGGTGGCTGAAGCGAGATCCGATCCACTCTCACGGAAGCGCAATGACGGTCCTTTAATAGTACAAGTGTTCTAGCGCATGTGCTGTGGCTGGTTCCCGAGGGCCCGTTGCTCTTTGGTTAGGTCATGGAAGCAGTCATGGAGCAGGGTCTCTTTCATGGAGTTGGATTTTGCAGGACCTTGTCCTTCTCTTCTGCTTCCCAGACCTCGAGGACGTCGGGGAAATGCTCTTCGATGCATGTATCACAGATCCCGTGGCTGAAATTTAAGTTTGTACGTGCAGATAAATACTGATCTAGGTGTGACCAGTGGCCAGAAGTATCTTTTGCTTTTCGGCAATAAGAACAGGTTGAAATGATATTGCCAGAATCTTCTAGTGAGCAATAAGATTCAATTAAATTGATCGATCTCTTCCTCAGTTCAAGAAAGGCAACAGCTTGTCTTGAAAGAGATTGCATGATGCTGAACTGCTTATCAGTCAGCCCATGGGGCTCTCTATCGATCACGCAAAGCGTCCCGATTCTGAGGTTTTTGTCATTTTGCAGCGGGAAGCCTGCATACAATCTAATTTTAGGCTCTCCTCGAACTAAGGGGTTGTCAAAAAATCGTTCGTCTTTTAACGCATCTTCAACGATTAAAGGTTCAGAGGAGTGAATCGCATGAGCGCAGAATGACCAATCGCGAACAGTCTCTTCAGCTTCAATACCAACCTTGGCCTTAAACCATTGGCGATTGGAGTCAACAAGGCTTAAAAGGGCAATTGGAGTGCCACAAGTAAGGGAAGCTATTTTTGTGATGTCATTATAGTTTTCCTCAGGCTTTGTCCCAAGAATTCTGTATTCACTAAGCGCTTTCAGCCGTTCCGTTTCATTTATGGGGATTTCAGGCTTTTTCAAGTGAGAAGATTGGCTTATTCAATAGTTTTGGCGGTAAACAGCTCGTGGCGCATAAAGCAATATAAAAGTTTATTTTATATTGCTGAAGCTTTGCGTCATTCTCCACTATTAGCTTGCAGAAATTAACGAGATTGTTAACTTAATCCAATGATTGTGGCGTCCAGGCGGGCATGAGCCCTGAGATAAGCCATGACTTGATCTTCGCCGCGCCCATAGGCCGATCGAGCGCTTCTGGGCATCGTTTTGGCTTGCCTGATTGGAGTTGTAAGCGTTCTCTGCAGGCGCCAAAGCGAGGCATGGAGTTCGAATCGATCAAGATGGCTGCCTCTGCAGCTGCTGCTGATGGCCGACTCTCCCTACCTCCTCGCCATTGCCCTGTTTACACAGAATGGGAAACGAGCCATGCCTCTTGGCGGTCGCTCCCTGCCGAAGGATGTCACGCAAGATGAGCGGGGGGTTCCTGCACAGCTGGCGAGTGAGCTGGCTTTTGAACTCCTGCTTCGCGTTTGGCAACGCAGCGATCAGGGACCTGTGCAACGCGAAGCGGCGCCAGGAAGTTTGCTGCTGGCTGAATTAGGCATGGAGCATTTGCCGGAGGATTTGCCCCTGCTTAAAGCGGCCTGGCTCACCACTGGGGATAGCCCAGCCTTTCGGCGAGGACTGTTGGCGATCACCTCACGCTGTTGGAGTGTGAGCGTGGCCAAATTTGAGCCCATTGCATTCACCGCACTTGAGGTGTCGGCGTCACAGGCGGAAGGCTGAACGGGCCGTTGAAAACGGTTTCAGGATGGAATCGCTTGAATCAGATCTGCTAATCCAGACGCAATGGAGTCCTGCTGATCGGCGTCGAAGTGAACGCCATCGAGGGGAGAGGTTTCCGCAACAGCTTGTATATCAAAAAAGAACACCGACTCTTGTTCAGCAAGATTGCAATAAAGAGAGGGAAGCAATCGAGACTTTTCATGGGCACCTTTAAAGCCCCAATCAAGAGATTCTGGTGTGGTTTGAATCACTCCAGGAGGGACTAAAATAATCGTGGGGGGTTGATTAGAATGGCGTGGTCCACATTGATAGGACATGCGCACATCGTGGATCAGAATTTTTGCTCCTGATGTAATTTCTTCTGGAGAAAGATGTAGATGGCTTTTGCAATCGTTGCATCCAAGTGCAAGAATAACAACGTTAAGGGGTTTGCAGCTATGCAAAATCACGGGTAAATCTTTCCTGCCATTGCAGCTGTAGTCGCCACCATAATTAACGGCTCCAAGAGGATCATCCATCACCCAAGTTCTGGAATTCAAGCCTTGTTCAAAGACAACCCATGGCTGATGATTGGGATTCCGCTGATTCAGAATCTGTTGGAGGCGATTGGGCCAGCGTGTTTCAAATGGCAGGCGCCCACTTCCATCAGGAGCCATTCCCCAGGTGTTGGAGTCTCCAAAACACAAAATACTTTTTGGCTCCATGATGATTTGGTTTAGCAGTAGGCCAACAATGGTGTCTCTTGCTTAGGCACGGTGATAGGGACTTCCTTGCTGGATGGCTTGGGCTCTGAACAATTGTTCAATCAAGAGAAGTCTTGCAAGCTCATGGGGGAATGTCATCGGTGAGAGGCTGAGTTTCCAATGGGCCAGGGCCTTCAGCTCGGCTGTTAATCCATCAGCACCACCAATCACGAAGGCCAGTCGTTGCGATCCAAGGCTGCGGAGCCGCTCAGAAAAGCTGATCGACGTCAGGGTTTCACCCTGTTCCATCAACATCACTGGCCATTCATCGCTTCGCAGCGTTTGACGAATCAATTCAGCTTCTTTCTCAGGATTTCCATCCCGCAACTCAACGATTGTGAGTCCAGGAAGGCGTTTGCGATAGAGCTCGATTCCTTCCTGAACCCAGGTCTTTCGAACTTTCCCGATGGCGATAATGCGGCAGCGAGATGGATTCATCCTTGGAGATCCAAATGCATGCAGGAGTCGGACTCAGTCTTCGTCATCTTCTAAAAGAAGCTGGCCAAACGCAACGTAAAGCGATTCTTCTTCGCTGCCAGCCGCCACATTCGGGCGAGTGGGACGGGTGGTTTTTCCTTGGCCGCCGCGCAGCGGTTGTCTGGAGAGAGTCTGCGATGACGGCAGCGTCTGCGCGTTTGCCTTCATTTTGTTCTGAGTCGCAATGTGGCGCTCAGCATCCTTGAGCCGTGCCATCAAATGCTCGGGAACAGTGCCATCACTGCTCGCTTTCATCAGCTCTTGAAACAGGCGTTCTGGATTGTCTTCGGTTTCAATGCGATGGCGCTTTTCGGTCGCCTTCAAGGGGCGATCAGTGGGTTGTTGGGGAGGCGCGATCGGCTCAGGCAAGGAGCGGCCCAACTCCTTGAGGCGCTCCAAACTGCGGGGATCAAAGCTCATGAGCAGCCCAGGGTTTCGCGCGTGTCTCGACCGGTTACGGGGTTCACCCCTTCGGCGTTGGCGCAGAGCACCTTGAGTGCATCCGCTCGCAGAGGCACGTTGGTGAAATCAGCGCCTTCAACTGACACGTTGATGAAGCGAGTGTTGAAAGCAAACGCATCCTCCAGCACTGCATTGGTGAGGTTGGTGCCATCAAAGACCGCAGAATCAAGCGTGGCGTCACGGAGATTGGTGTCGCTCAGATTGGCGTCTTGAAGTTTGGCGCCATAAAGGCTGGCACCCTGCAGATCACTCCCCGAGAGATCAGCTTCTCGAAGGTTGGTGAGATTAAAGGTCACACCTTGCATTTCCCGATTTGAAAAATCGGCTCCGATCAATACCTGCTTGGCATAATCCATCGCTGCTAATGCAGGTTGCATCGGCAAAGCCAACGTGACCCAAAGAACCATCAGCGCAGGCAATAAGCGCAATCGCATCGGGAGTGAGATATCTGTTGTTCAGCCTAGGACTTTTAGATCCGTTTGTTCTTTTCGCATTCAATCGCCTGTTCCAAGCTGTTCAGGCGATCTTCTCTTGAGCCCCAAAGCTCAATGAAGGCCGGGGGGTTGTTGATTGGCATGACAGAGAACCGTTGCTCCCTATAAATTTGTTTAAAGATGGCATCAACTTCATCGCGATAGGAAAGATCAATCGGGCGAATTCCATCGTTTTCCATTGCTACTGGCCATTCGCTTGTTATTGGTAAAAAAATCAGCAGGTCAAGGTTTTGAAGAGAGTCGCGAACTCTTGCAGCTAACGACTCAACAAACTGATCATCAATGTCGGTGGTTTTGTGATTGGCTGTGTATTGCGAATAGGCGATATAATCTACTGGGCAGCGGTCAAAAATAATGCAATCACTTGGTTGCTGGTAGTGCATCAATCTGCTGATGTTGTAGTACATCTGGATCCCGTTATGTAGTCTTGTGCTTTCTTGGCGAAAGCGAATGTCGTAACCCTCATCATGTAACGCTCGAAAAGGTTCTTCTTCGCGAATGTAGTGATGATGTCGCTTAATCCAGTCGTGCACGAATGTGCTTTTTCCCTGTGAATGTGTGCCACTAATCGCAATGCGCATACGAAGATTTAGCTTTGAAGAGTTATAGCCCCCAAGCGCCGTCCTTCAATCGTGCTGAGCGGGGGAATGGTTGAGAGCACGTTGTACTGCCATACCTTGTTGCCTCACTCTCAACTGCAAGGAGCTCAAGCAGAGCACTATGCGAAAGAAATCTTGCTGCGTCATGGATGGCGCTTGCTGGAGCAGAACTGGAGCTGTCGGTATGGAGAAATTGATCTGCTTTTGTTGAAACAGTCTTTCCTGAACAATCGAATTTTGGTTGTTGAGGTGAAGGCGCGTCGCCGTTCAGGGTTGGATGGCTGGGGTCTCGCTGCATTTCATCAAGCCAAACGGAGGCGTCTGGCTCGCAGTGTGTCTTGCTGGCAATCCGCCAACCCCTGGAGTGAGACCTGCTATTTCGAAGTTGTGCTGGCTCTCGTCGCACTTCCAGTGCACAGACATTGCGTGCGTTGGATCCGCATCGACGGGCTCGATCACATGAGTCGGTGATCACCTTGCTGATGATTCAGTCATCAGGGCCTGGATGAGCGCAATCGCAGCCACTTGTCCCTGGCGTGGGTTGGTGATGACAAGCCCCGAGACCGATCGCAGTGGGCGGATAAAACTCCATTCACCAGGAATCATGTGCATCAGCATGTGTTGGATGATCTGAATTGGATGACGACCGCGCTCTTGTTGATCTCGTCGTAGCCGTCGAATCATGCGCAGCAGCAAGGGTGCTTCGAGATAAAACAGTGCTGTGATCGAGCCATCGTCGAGCAGCTCTTGCGGTCCATAGGCTCCTTCGAGCAAGACAAGCTGGTAGCTCTGGTTCAGCGGTTTGCGCGCTACATCACGCGTGCCCATGTCGTAGGTGCGCAAGCTGCTTGCAGCGTGGTGCTTGACCTCATCCAGCTCAGCGCGCAACGCGTCGATGTCGATAGCTGCCGCTGTGTCGAATCCAAAGCGTGGGTGAGGGCGCCAGTGGTGCCTGTAGTAGTCATCGCAGCAGATCACGAGCACTTCAAGCCCAATAGTGCCCAGTGCTTGTGCCAGGGCCAGGGTGAAGCTGGTTTTCCCAACCGCGGAAGGGCCAGTGATGCAAACCACAGGAACCTTTGCCATCACGCCGTCGCCCCAGTCGATCAATCCTGCATAGGGCACAGTGAATCAACGCTGTGAATGTCATGACTTTTTCAGGGCACACGGCCCGCAAGCGTTTTGGCCAGCACTGGCTGATCAATGAGCGAGTGCTGGATCGAATCGTTGAGGCCGCCGAACTAGAAGACGGGGATCGCGTCCTTGAGGTGGGTCCCGGTCGCGGGGCTCTGACCGATCGTCTCCTGGCCTCAGCGGCAGCTGCGATCCATGCGGTGGAGCTTGACCGTGACCTCGTCGCTGGGCTTCAGCAGACCTTTGGACGCCATCCAAAGTTCTCCTTGCGTGAGGGAGATGTGTTGTCCGTTCCCTTGGAACTATCCGATGGGGTTCCTGCCGACAAAGTTGTGGCCAATATCCCTTACAACATCACCGGGCCCCTGCTAGATCGTTTGATCGGTCGTCTCGATCGTCCCGTCGATCCCTCGTATCAACGACTGGTTTTACTCGTTCAGCATGAGGTTGCTCAACGCATTCGTGCTCGTCCTGGGCATAGCAATTTCAGTGCTTTGAGTGTGCGCATGCAGCTCTTGGGACGGTGCAGCCACGTCTGCCCAGTGCCCCCCCGCTGCTTTCAGCCACCCCCCAAAGTGCAGTCGGAGGTGATCTGCATCGATCCCTTTCCTCCTGAGCTGCGGCCCAGCGCTGCCTTAGCCCGTGGGGTGGAACGGCTGCTGAAGATGGCTTTCTTGAGCCGCCGCAAAATGCTGCGCAACACCCTGGCTCCGGTGTGTTCCCCAGACCACTTGCAATCGTTGGCAGAAGAGGTCGGCATCAGCCTTCAGCAACGACCCCAGGACGTGGCACCAGATGCCTGGGTTGCATTAGCGAAAGGTTTGAATCAGTTGGACTCTGCTGCTTGATCGGATGACCGCCACCGTTCGCGTCACCGCTCCCGCCAAAATCAATCTTCATCTTGAGGTGCTCGGTCAGCGCTCGGATGGGTTTCATGAATTGGCGATGGTGATGCAAAGCATTGACCTCGCTGATCAACTGGACTGTTCCAACAGCGCTGATGGCTTGATTCAACTGAGCTGTGATCAGCCTGGACTCAGTTGCGGCAGCGACAATCTGGTGATGCGTGCCGCCGAACTGCTCCGGGAGCGGTCTGGTTTTAATGAGCTTGGCGCTCACCTGCATCTGCGCAAACGGATCCCCATTGGCGCTGGTCTTGCCGGAGGTTCGAGTGATGGTGCTGCCGCTCTTCTGGCGCTCAATACGCTCTGGGGGCTCGGACACACCGAGGACTCTTTACGAGCCATGGCCGCTGAACTTGGCTCCGATATGCCGTTTTGTCTTGCCGGTGGGATTCAGCTCTGCTTCGGTCGAGGCGAATGTCTGGAATCCGTCCCGGCTGCAGCGCAGTCATTAGGGGTGGTGCTGGTGAAAGATCCCAGCGTCAGTGTTTCGACGCCCTGGGCCTATGGCGAGTGTCGTCGTCTCAAGGGCGACCACTATTTGGGTGGTGAACAGGCTTTTGCACAACGGCGGCAGGATCTGCGTGCAGCGTCGTGGTTGAACCCCCTGCGAGCGGCTGAGCCACCGCCGCTTCGCAATGATTTGCAGGATGTTGTGGCACCTCAAACAGCCTCAGTGCAAACGTCACTGCGTTTGCTCCAAAATCTTCCCGGCCAACTGAGAACAGCGATGAGTGGTTCCGGCCCTAGCTGCTTCGCCCTATTCCCAAATCGCTTGGATGCTGATCAGGCTCTGAATGCAGCGCGTGATTCCTTCGTTGAGGCCGGTTTGGATGCATGGAGTTGTTCATTCGTGGCTCATGGCGCCAAGCTGATGCCATGACCAGCAATGACAGCCAAACGCCAGAGGCACCTTCAGAACGCAAGAAGGGGCCAATCAGTTTCCTTTCGGGCTCGTTGACAAGCTTGATGTTGAGCTGGCTCAGCCTGGGTCTGAGTAAGGGGATGGTGGCCTATTTCGCAAAGCATCCATCAACTTCCAGTTCTGCCATCGCTCAAAGCATTACCTCAGCGCTAAAGACGCTGTTTACCGGCATGTGTTTCCTGGCCACATTCAGCTTTGCTTTTATTGGTGTTGGCCTGTTTTTGGTGTTTCTTCGCAGTCTTTTCACAGGCAAAGAAGCTGATGCTGTCTAGCCTCAGATCACTGTCCTGAACTGCTATAGGCAGTTATTGGTAATGACTCCCCACGATCTTGGTCAGCTGATCCTGCTGCTTTCTCCGGGGTTGCTTCTCTCGGTGCTCTTGCTCACGACGTTTGCTGCAGGGGGCTGATTTTTTCGTTGCTGAGATAGCTTGGCCACTCACGCCGGCTTGGCCGGGATTGCAGAAAAGCCGTGGCAGGGACTCTTCTCTTCAACGCACTTCGTGAGGCCATCGACGAGGAGATGGCCCGAGACCCCCACGTTTGCGTGATGGGTGAAGACGTCGGTCAATACGGCGGCTCTTACAAGGTCACAAAGGACCTTTACGAGAAATACGGTGAGTTGCGTGTGCTCGACACGCCAATTGCTGAAAACAGTTTCACGGGCATGGCTGTTGGTGCAGCCATGACAGGCCTGAGGCCAATCGTGGAAGGCATGAATATGGGCTTCCTACTTTTGGCGTTCAATCAGATCTCCAACAACATGGGGATGCTGCGTTACACAAGTGGCGGCAATTTCACGATTCCCACAGTGGTGCGTGGACCAGGCGGTGTGGGCCGTCAGCTGGGAGCAGAACATAGTCAGCGCCTTGAGGCCTATTTCCATGCCGTCCCTGGCATCAAGATTGTGGCTTGCAGCACGCCTACCAATGCCAAGGGGCTGATGAAGGCTGCGATCCGCGACAACAACCCTGTGCTCTTCTTTGAGCACGTGTTGCTCTACAACCTCACAGAAGAATTGCCAGATGGTGATTACATCTGTGCTTTAGATCAAGCCGATCTAGTGCAAGAAGGCAGCGACGTCACGATCCTGACTTACTCACGCATGCGGCACCATTGCTTGAAAGCTGTGGAGCAGCTGGAAGCGGATGGCATCAGTGTTGAGTTGATCGACCTGATCAGTCTTAAGCCGTTCGATATGGCAACAATTGCCAAATCGATCCGGAAGACCCATCGCGTGATCGTGGTGGAGGAGTGCATGAAAACAGGCGGAATCGGTGCTGAATTGATTGCCCTGATCACGGAGCACTGCTTCGACGATCTCGATGCCCGGCCAATTCGCTTGTCCAGCCAGGACATTCCCACGCCGTACAACGGCAATCTTGAAAATTTGACGATTATCCAGCCCCATCAAATCGTGGAAACGGCCCAGGCCATCGTGCGCAAGGGGCTCTGATTCATGGCCCGTCAACAAGGGTGGTTCGCCCTCATCCTCGCTCTGGCCATCGCTGCCGGATCTGTCCTTATCAGTCCCGGTTTTCCTCTAGAGCTTGGCTTAGATCTCCGTGGTGGGAGTCAACTCACTTTGGAAGTGCAGCCCTCCGGTGAAATCACCAAAGTGAAACCCGAGCAGCTGGAAGCCGTGAAGGCCGTGCTGGATCGCCGCGTCAACGGCTTGGGTGTGGCCGAGTCGACTCTCCAAACCGTTGGAGACAATCAATTGGTTTTACAACTTCCCGGAGAAACTGATCCCACCAGAGCAGCTGAAGTTCTTGGAAGTACAGCGTTGCTTGAGTTCAGAGCGCAGAAACCTGGCACTGATGAGGAATTGCGTGGATTGATGCAGCTAAGAGCTCAATTGGAAAGCGTGCTGGAGTTGAACAAAAGCAAGGACAACTCTGATTCAGGCGATCAAAACGATGGCCCCTCCCCTGAGCAGTTAGCCAAGGCCCAAAAAGAGTTGGGTCTTGAAGGAACTGCTGATTCTGAACAAGAGCAGCTGGAACAACTCCTGGCTCGTGCCAACGAAGAAATTGTGGATCGGTTCGAGCCGGCGGGCCTCACCGGTAAGGATCTCGTCACTGCTGGGCGTCAACAGCAGCAAAACGGCAGTAGCTGGGAAGTGACGCTCACTTTCAATCGAGAGGGTGGTGACAAATTTGCAGAGCTCACCCGCTCAATCGCAGGCACCGGGCGTCTGCTCGGAATCGTGCTTGATGGGTCCTCAATTAGCGAAGCGGGAGTGGGTGAGCAGTTCAAAGCCGCTGGCATTACAGGAGGCTCCGCTGTTATCACTGGAAACTTCACCGCAGAAGAGGCTCGCGACCTAGAAGTCAAAATTCGCGGAGGTTCCCTCCCTTTGCCGGTAGAAATCCTTGAGGTGCGCACGATTGGACCCAGTCTTGGCGCTGAAAATGTGCGTCGCAGCCTGATCGCCGCACTTGCGGGTTTGGTGTTGGTCGCCATTTTCATGCTGCTCGTTTATCGACTTGCAGGTGTCGTGGCTGTGCTGGCACTCAGTCTTTACGCCTTGTTCAACCTGGCGGCCTATGAGCTGATCGGAGTGACCCTTACATTGCCTGGAACGGCCGGATTCATCCTCAGTATTGGTATGGCAGTGGATGCCAACGTGTTGATCTTTGAGCGCATCAAAGACGAATTACGTCGAGGCAACAGCTTGATCCGATCGATCGAAACAGGCTTCTCTCAAGCTTTCTCCTCGATCGTTGATGGTCACATCACCACGCTGATTAGTTGCGCTGCGCTGTTTTTCCTCGGGACGGGCTTGGTGAAAGGTTTTGCAGCAACGCTTGGAATCGGTGTTCTGCTCAGTTTGTTCACGGCACTGACCTGCACGCGCACGCTCTTGCGCTTCTTGATGAGCTATCAATCGCTGCGCCGTCCAACCAATTTTCTGCCCGCAAGGCAGCTGCCTTCCTCCGCTGTTTGAGCCATGGCTGTGTCCTCCCCAACTGGTCAAGAACGCCCTTTGCGTTTTCCTCTGAGTCGACAACGGCGCAAGGTTTGGTTGATCTCCGTGATTGTGCTGTCGCTCAGCGCGCTGGGTTTGGTGCTGAGCTGGACGAATCCTCAGATTCGTTCCCCCTTAAGGCCTGGACTCGATTTCACAGGTGGAACCAAAATCCAGCTCGAGCGCTTGTGCAAAGACAATTGCCAAGACATCAGGGCCATCGATATCCAGCAGACGCTTGGAAGCCTCACGTTGCCTGCTGAAGGTCGTGATCAAGACGCCAACACCCTGCCTAATCTCGCTTCGGCTCGGGTGCAGTTGCTCGACCGAGGTGAATCGGTTGTCTTGCGCATGCCCGCTTTAACCGCCTCACAGGGGCAGGCCGTGATCGAGGCTGTTGAGCCCATCGCTGGTCCCTTTGAAGTGGGTGGCCAATCGGTTGACACGATTGGACCCAGTCTTGGTGGTCAGTTGCTGCGCAGCAGCTTGATCTCGTTGCTGGTGGCGTTTGCCGGCATCGCTCTTTACATCAGCATTCGTTACGACGGTCGTTATGCCGTTCTTGCCCTCGTGGCCTTAGGCCATGACGTGTTGATCGTTTGTGGAGTCTTCGCCTGGCTTGGATTGCTCAGCGGTTTGGAAGTCGACAGTTTGTTTGCCGTTTCACTCCTCACCATCGCCGGCTACTCCGTGAATGACACCGTGGTGGTGTTTGATCGCATCCGCGAACGTCAACGGGAAGACGGTGACCTGCCCCTGGATGCTCAGGTGGATCGTGCCGTTTCTGCGACTCTCACCCGCACGATCTACACCAGTGGCACCACCCTGTTACCCCTTTTGGGTCTGATTCTGTTTGGTGGGTCCACCTTGTTTTGGTTTGCGGTGGCGCTTGCGATTGGCGTGATTGTGGGCAGCTGGTCGAGCATTGCTCTTGCCCCTTCCCTTCTCAGTATTTGGCCAAGACAACGCACGGCAGGTGCGTGATTTGGCCATCACACCCAGCTCTCCATCCCAACGCTGGGTTCCCCTGCTGTTGGGCGTTCTCGCTCTGTTGGATCTACGGGTGGAGCTTCAGCTTCTGGTGGATCACATCACGCTGACCAGCCTGATTTTTGCGATTCGGCACCATCTCCTTGCAGTGGTGGTCATCCTTCTTCTTCCCTCCATGTGGCGTCACTACGGACCTGTGCGTCGGTCTGAGCCCTGACTCCTAAGTTGGATGTCCGCCTCGAATGCATGATGTCGCTCGATCTCGACGCCAAGAAAACCCTTCTTAGAAAAATTCCCCATGGCTTGTTCATCTGTGGGGTTGCAGAAGGGGATCAAGTCAACGGGTTCACCGCTAGTTGGGTGACTCAGGGATCGTTCGATCCACCCCTCGTGGTGATGGCTGTTCGTGCTGATAGCACCAGCAACGGCATGATTCAACGCACGCGCCGCTTCTCCCTCAACGTGTTGGCAGCCGATCAGAAGGATTTAGCTGCTGTGTTTTTCAAGCCCCAGCAAGCGGTTGGCGGACGCTTTGATGCCGCACCTTTTACAACGGGCGAGCTGGGTTTACCGATCCTGAAGGATGCTCTGGGTGCCGTGGAGTGTGAGCTCGTGGGGGAACTTGCCCATGGTGATCACACCGTGTTTCTTGGCCAAGTGAAATCAGCGGTTCTCCACCGTGATGCTGCTGCTCTCGAGCTCAGCAGCACGGGATGGCAATACGGGGGATAACTCCCAGCGATCCATGATCTGCCTGATCACAACTTGCTGCATGATCACCTGAAGCACCACTACCAGCGGTAACGCGAGCAGAACGCCTGGCAGCCCGAGTAGGGCTCCCAGACTGAGCTGGGCTGTCAATGCCACCGTTGGCAAGAGATTCACCGTCCGACTCAGCAGCACAGGCGTTACGACAAAAGCTTCTAGGTTTTGCAGTGCAAGTCGCAAGACCAGCACTTGCACCATCAGGGTTGGGGAGATCAGCAGGGCAATCCCCATCGGCACAAGGGTCGCGGCTGTAGGCCCAATCGTGGGGACAAAGGTGAGCAAGCCACACACCAGGCCGCTGAGCAGGGCCAAAGGGACACCAAGGATGGCGAGCCCTGTCCAGGTGAGGACAAACACCGCCGTAGCTGAAATGGTCATGCCGGCAAGCCATCCACCGAGAGCTTCACGGCAGCGATCCAGCAATTCCGTGACCTGAGCCCGTGCAGGGCGTGGACTCACGGCGATCAGCATCTGCCGATGAGAATTGGGATCTAGAGCAAGCAGAATCGCCAGCAGACTCATTAGGAGCACTTGAATCAAGCCGTTGGCAGCACCACCGGCATAACCAAGTAGCTGTGCCCCAACGGGCTGAATCCCTGTCCAGCTCAGCGATTCAGAGGGACTGATGTTGAGGTCTGCCAGGCTTGGTTGCGTGGCGATGATCGACTTGATTTTGTCGATCAAATTGGGCAATAGCGCAGTGAGTTGTTCGAATTGACCCAGCAGTTCAGGTAGGAGAAGTTGAACCACCAAGGTTCCACCGAGGAACAAGCTCACCAGAACCAGCAACAGCGCAACGGGCCGTTTGAGCCTGAAGCGTTGCATCAACTTCTGAATCGGAACGTCGAGGGTTACGGCCAATACGATGGCTCCGAACAGAATCAGCAGTACCCAGCGCAGCTGCCAGAGCAGCACGGTGAGCAGGATGGATGTGAGGGCAATCAGCAGGGTGCGTGCGTTCATGAGGCCAGTTTTTGCCTCTTCCAGGGGTCAAGAAGATCGTGAACGACGACTTCGCGGATGAGCACCTGCAAGACAACCGCCAAGGGCAGAGCGAGCAACAAGCCAAGCGGTCCGAACAGAACGGTGAATACAAATTGAGCAGCAAGGGTGAGTCCTGGAAGCAAATTGACCTGGCGCTGCATCACCGAAGGCGTGATGACGTAGCTCTCAAGGTTTTGAATCACGATGTAGAGCCCCAAGACAGCCAATGCTTTCCAAGGAGCATCGAGGAGAGCAACGGACATCGGAAAGACCGTGCTCAGCGTGGGACCCACATTGGGAATCACGTTGAGCAATCCCGCAAGCAATGCATTGGCCATCACGAGCTTCACTCCCAAGAGTGAAAGACCGATGCCCGCCAAAACAGCGACGCAAACCGAACTGATCAACACGCCGATCATCCAGCTGCTGAGGGCATCGCCGCACATGTTGAGGATGACGCGAGCTCGTCTTCGATAGAAGGACGGCAACATCTGAATGCCCACGTTCTTGTACGAATGGGGTTGGACCGCCACCATCAAGGTGACGGCAACGACGAAGAGAAGCTGCAGCAGACCACTGCCAACATTGCCTGCCAAGCCAAGAAGGCTGAGAAATCCTCCAGTTACGCCTGAGGCAATCGCAGGCCCGCCTGGACTATCCGCCAAACCTTTGGGAAAGAGTAGTTCGCTCCAATTACTAGAACTCCCACTGCCGTAAACCATTGAGCTAACCGATGAAAAAGCCTGCAAAAGCAGTTCTTTCAGGGCTTTTGCCGCCGATGGCAGCTGAAGAATTAATTGTTGAAACTGGCTCGTAAAGGGCGGCACGATCACGGTTAAGCCAACCGCAACCATCACCACGAGACCGAAAACACAGGCCAAAAGAGCCAGAGGCCTGGGAATATTCCAGCGTTGACGCAGGGCTCCAACAAGGGTGCACAGCGCCATTGCCAAAACAATGGCCGCGAATAAGTGGATTAGGACTTCACGCAGACTCCAAAGCAGCAGACCTGTTGCCAGAACGGCGCAAAGTCCTAGCCAGTGTTGAAGCTTCACCCGTTTGCGTTGTCACTCTCTGCAGCTTCGCCTGAATCCTGGGAATAACCAAGACCTGAGGAATCGGCATATCTCTGAGCAAAGCGCATGAAACGCTCAAAATCCTGCTCACTCTTCCAGGTGTAGGTGGCTTCCAAGGCGCTTGCTTTGCCATTCACAAACTTGCCATTGACCTCTCGCGTGACGAGCGTGCCCTCTTCGTCGAGCATGAACATGCCTGTGATCGCTTCCATGACTTCAGGAGCCAGGGCCTCGGGTTGTTCAAAGACGAAGATCGCTTGTCCAGTACGTCCGTCACGACTGCGTGTCACGCGGATATCGGGAACAACGGGCTCATCCACACCACGAAGGAACTGGATCACTGCCTTGCTTCCGTCTGCCATGAATGCTGCTCCAGTACCTAAGCGGGATCTTAAGGGGCATCGATCGGTAGAACGCGCCCGGTGTTCAGCAGTTCGATTGCCGCATCCTGTGGATTGCGGCCACTGAGATCAAGATTGGACGTTTCTCGGGCTTGTTTCAGCTCGTGGTCGTAGCAGCGGTCGTAGTAATCGAGCATTGCGCTGCAAGCATCGTGCCAGCGCTGATCTTTGATTGCCTCTAGGGCTGCCTGAGTTCTTTGTGGGCCGAGCCTGCGCTGGATGCGTTCTGTGGCCTGTTGCAGCTGATCGGAGTCTTGGCAGCCGTACACCTCCACGAGCTGATCGATGCGCTCTTCAAGAGTGCGGCGAATTTCGAGGACCGGTGCCTGTTGCATCTGTTCGAACAGCGCTTTTGGAATGCGACAGCAGCCCACCGAAGAGCTCTCGGCTTCCAGCCAAATTTGTGGGGCTTGTCGTTTCCGATAGCCATCTAAGGCTTCAGCAAGTTTGTTTTCGTAATGCTCACTGCTGGGCTGGTTGGGTTGTCCAAGACCACCGAAGCTGCTTCCACGGTGATGAGCTAAACCCTCCAAATCCACCACAGCCACATTTAAAGCTTGCAAAGCGATCAGGAGATCTGTCTTTCCCGTGCCCGTTCTTCCTCCAAGTAGCTGGACGGGCCACCGGCGTTCAAATTGCTCGAGCACCCAGCGGCGATACACCTTGTATCCGCCTTCGAGCACAAGGGTGGGATGGTCTTTGAGAGCCGCAAGCCAGGCCATGCTGTTGGAGCGCATTCCTCCACGCCAGCAGTACAGCCGAAGCGGCTGGTCGGGGCCTCCTGCTGCTTTTGTAAGCGCTTTGGAAAGATCGACAAGGGCTGGACCGGTAAAGCTCAGACCCAGCTCTATGGCTTGTTTCCGGCCCTTTTGCTTGTAGGTGCGACCCACGACGGCTCTCTGTTCATCGTCAAATAGCGGGATGTTGATCGCGCCTGGCCAATGGCCCTGTGCAAATTCCGATGGAGTGCGCACATCAACCAACGTTCCACTCGCTGTCCGAAACTGATCGATACCGCTCACGTTTGTGGATCCCATCCCTGACATAGTGGGACAACGCCGAGCCAGTTAGAGCCGGTAGTTCGTCATGCTTTCTGGTCTTTCTTCTTCCTCCGATCTCAGCGTCGACCAGCTCCTAGAGAAATTCTCCAGTGGCTCGTTACGACAAAAACGCTCCTTGATCCCAGCAGTCGAGAAAGCGGCTGATCAGTTTGCTGCCATGGGTGCGGCTGCGCTGGCCTCCTTCGATCGAGAAGGAGACGACTGGGCTGCGGGTTGGATTTTGCAGACCCTGCATCGCCATCAACCCTCGGCCCTGAGCTCTCTTCTTGATGCTTCGGGGGGATGGTTTGTCACCGGTTCGGAATCCGATCTCGACTACTCACCTCTTCAGCAGGCTCTTCTCGAAGAACGTTTTGAAGAGGCTGATCGCCTTACGAGTGCCTTTCTTCGCCAGCTTGCTGGTGAGCAGGCTGAACGGCGAGGCTATGTCTACTTCAGCGAAGTGTTATCCATGAGAGGTCTGGATCTCGTCACGCTGGATCGTCTCTGGATCGCTTACTCCCAAGGTCGATTTGGTTTCACAGTGCAGGCCCGTTTGCTGGCCACTCTCAATGGTCGTTACGACAAGCTTTGGCCTCGGATTGGCTGGAAAAAAGAAGGAGTCTGGACGCGTTATCCGAAGGCTTTTGATTGGTCCTTGAAGGCTCCAGAGGGCCATATGCCTCTGGTCAACCAGCTTCGAGGCATTCGACTGATCGATGCATTGCTCAACCATCCGTCCCTGGTTGCTCGTCAATGAGTTACTGCCCTGTGGCATAGATCAGATCAAGGGGTATGGTCAAAACAGAGTGCTTCGGTCCTGATGTCATCACGGCTTGGATCGACTTCAGGGTCGTTCGGTTTCAACCTCACCCCCTCGTTCCCACGAACGCGCTGGGCTGATTTCATTCTTCCTTCAACGCTCCAACTCTCTCCGTTGTTGGAGTTGCTTCTCGACCCCGTTGATTGTGTTGAGACAACGGGTCGACTTCAGCTCGGTCTTCAGGAAGCGCTTGTTAACGCTGTTCGTCATGGGAACTCTGGCGATCCCAAAAAGTGTTTACGTGTGCGCCGGATTCTCACCCCTCAATGGATGATTTGGCAGATCCAGGATGAGGGTGAAGGGATTCCCTCCGATGCCCGTTTCGGCGAACTTCCTGAGTGCATCGAAGCGAATCAAGGCCGTGGGCTGTTTTTGATTTATCAGTGTTTTGATGATGTGCGCTGGAGTCGCCGCGGGAATCGTGTCCAGTTGGCAAGCCGCAGGCCCGACTCTCGAGTGGCGTCCCTCAACGGTGCGGACAGCCAGGATCTTTCAGTTCCCGTCTGATCCAGCGGAGTGCTTGCTCTGTGAGTTCCTCAACATCGTGACGCTCTCCACCCTGGATGAGTTGCGACAGAGCAGCAGCCATCAGTTCAGCGCTACGACGGTCGGCATCGGTCTTCAAACGATGCCAGTCACGGTCGCCAAGACTCAAGCATTGATGAAGGTCTTTAGCGAGTTCAGGTGCAGCTTCTGGCCAGCGCGATTCAGCCGTTGACATTGTCTTTGGACGATCGGGTGCCTTTATCCTGATGGTTCACGTCAGATGTTGTGACGTGCATCGTGAACGCTCTCATGGCATCAGGCTCCCGTCGCAAACAGTTGCGTCCAATACACGCCCTGGCCACTTTGATTCATGTTCAGCCAAGAGGTTGGGAGAGCAACGATGTTCGCTCTAGAAGACGATTACAACGCCGGAAGCTTCTTCAACAACTCGTTGAAGGTCAGAATGAATTTAATTGGATTTTTAAACCAAAATCAGCCCCAATTTTTTGGCGTTCGCTGCGTTGGGGCGGTCCCGGAATTTTGATTGGATTTGTGTTGGTGAAACTATCTACCTGAGGCGATAACAACACAGCCTTGAATTAACAAACGAGAGACTTGTGATGCACAATCACAAGCGAATCAGGCACGGTAGTCGTCGTTTCAGGGGAATCATGCGATTCACAGGAATGAGCTGGAACGGCTTGACCTTTTAACCAAGATTGATGCAGTGCGTGGCGCCGCTTGTCTTCTTGGAGAACGAGTCGATCGGCAGCATCCTGAGGTGTTTCGCCATGCAAGAGGGCTGTACGGATACAGATTCCAAAACCATGCGCCTCCACCTGCACTTTTCCTTCCATTAGGACCAACTGGAATGTCCAGCCTTGAAGCCAGCGGACATGAAAGGGGTTGATCATCAAAGCCCTCGGCAAGGGTTCCTGCACCTTATGGGGCGCTAGTCGACATCACCGCAGGTATGTCAGGGAATCACTTCAAGGCTTGTTGGCCGTCCAAACCCTCACCATGAAATGAGATTCAGCTGAAATCCCTGTGAAGCCAGCATGACTGAGGCGTGATTCGATGTCATCTGAAATGAAATCTCGGTAGAAGGGCTCATGAAAGATCCGGCGGAAGTTATCCATCGCAACGCTGTACTGCGGTGAATCTTTGAGTTGAATCGAATCGGCAAGAACAAGAACTCCACCGGGCTCTAGCAATCGATAGGCATCATTGAGAACAGCCTGACGCGCTTCAGCTGGAAGCTCATGCATCAGGAACACGCAGGTCACGGCCTGCATGCTTTCATCACCAAAAGGCATGGATTCACCATTGCCTTGCAGCAGTTGCACAAGGCTGTCGCTTCCTTTGTTCAGCCATCGATTGGCTTGACGCAAATAGGACTCAGAGAGATCAAGCCCAAACAGTGAGGCTTTCGGGAGAGCAGCTCGGATCTGGTGGAGCGTCCGACCTGTTCCTGTCGCGACATCAAGGATGCGAAGGCTGGCTTCAGGGCGATCACTAAAGCGCTTCAAGCCACGTTTCAAGGGAGCGATCAGCCTCCGGCGCATCGAGTCTGCGGAGCCGTTGAACAAAATGTCGACTTGTAGGTCGTAGAGCTCAGCAGAGTGGTCACTGAGATAACCATCGGTTTGATGATGGAAATTTTGTAAGTAGTAGTCGGGATACAGCTCTTTATCGTGTGTTTCAGGGATGTCTTGGACGTTTCGAGATCTTCGCCTGGCCCAATTTGAGGGAAGGTCAAGCCAAACGCGTGGGTAACGTTCGGCCCACTCCAGCCAAGGAATATCGAATAGCAGGGATTTGGGATAGAGCCCTTGTTCAGACTCCTGCCAATCGATGTCCTGAAGAGCGCTTAATGAGCGCCGGAGCTCGTTCAACAACGCGTCGGGAACAGGCTCTGTGCTTGGCACAACATCGGGTGCCAACAGCTCCATGGCTTTGGTGCTCAGCTCCTTATGAACAAGTCCTGCCAGGCCCCGGCCCTGCTGGATGGTGCGGTAAGCAATTTCAGTCAGGCTCGACGCCATTGGCCTGTTGTCCTATCAATGAGCCTATTTCAATCGATGAGCCCATCCAATCGGGGATGCAAAGCAGGTCTTTCAGGAAAGAAATGTGAAGCAGATGCAAATTTCGTATCAACCGCTACAGAATAATGGCATCGAAACGAGGCCTTGCACCATGAAAGCCGTTCTTCGTTCCCTTCCGGTTGGCTACAGCGGCAATGTGCTGGAGCGTCGCCAGAAGTCTGCTGCTGAATTTCTTGCCTGGGCCGATCATCACGCCCATGAGCAAAGGCTGAGCCAATCCAGCCACGTCCAGCTTGAGGGACATCCAGATCTTCTTGATTCCAAGAGCGCACTTGCTCAACAGCGCGTTTGGGCGAACCGCCATGCCCATGAAAGGCATCTGCATGAGAGTGCGATGGCTCACCTGCGCCATGGCTGAGTCCAAGGAATCAAAAGCAGAGCCAGCATTGATCTCGGTTGAGTGACTACGCCCGAATCAGCATTGACAATGACGTTGTCTCAGACATCTTGATCTTGCCATTTTTTAACTTTATTAGAGCAAGATCAAGTTGATGATTTGGAGTAGGCATACGGTTTATATATTGACTGAAGAATATGGATCGCTTAAGCATAAAAATCCTGCCAAAGGCAGAGTTTATAAATTGTTCTTGTTCTTGTTCTTGTTGCCTTGTTTCCACTCCGTGAAGAGGCTCTTCTCATCTCTGAAGCTTGCCTTGAAAATTGTGCAAGATAAGGACTTGAGTCTTTAGTGATTGATGGTCGTAGTGGGTAACCCATACAAGCCTCAGGAGGCCAGCCGAACACCTTTCTTGCTTCCTGATTTTTCTAGAAGTAGGTGTGTAGATGCATTCTCTCTTTTAACAAAATAAAGATTGAGATAAAATGTCAGCGTGTGAAGAGCTCTTCGATCGAAAACTCTCCACGCAAGGCCCTTGCATCTTGAATTCTCTGTTGACTCACAAGGTGTCTTAAGCGCTCGTCAAGCCATAGCCGTAAACGAGGGGTGAACAGCTGATTCGATGGTTGATTGGATGGTTGGTACTCGCCAAATGGAATCGTCATCAGTGTCAATGGGGTGATTTACGCTAACAAGATGGGAAGAAGCAGCTGGCTTTCCTACTCGGATTAAGACTGTCAGATTATAGATTTATGTTGTTTTTGTTTACTGATTATACATTCTTCAAAGAGATGCCGGCAATTTATTATGAATGACTTCTTTGGCATTTAATTGAATGAGGACCAGCATCCCTTGTCATATTTGTGAACCTTCTCCCCAAGGCTGATTTTGTAGATCTCGGAGCTGTCGAGTCTGCATTGCTCTTCCTTGTTGGCGATTGGAGCAGCTGCTTTTGCTTTTTCAACGCCCTCAACGACGTCATTTTCATCATTGTCTTCATTACAATATGTTTGAGCTATTGAATTAGCCCAAACTTTGAAAGTCGCATCTTTCGAGGTTGTCGCAAAATTAGTGGAATTTGTGCAAATTGTCTCTGCTGAAGCTTGGTTACTGATATTGGATTGGATCAATTCGGCCCATTTCTGTTCATTAACGCCTCTCCACGGTGTTTCTGCTGCTGAAGGGAACAGACAGGATGATGAGATCATCACAACTGAAGCAAAAGAGATTGAGTCCAGGCGTTTCATTGGCTGCTGGTTTGTGGGTGATTCTTCTTGTGCTTGCTTAGTATCGATGCAATACCCCGTTTTCCACATCCCCTCAATGGGGGAATGTCGGCAGTCTGTTTGTTTCTAGAGTTGATCTTCTGTGATGACGTAATGGATTCCTGTCACCACACTGTCATTCTGCATGAAAAACTCTATCAAACTTGGGTCGACAATCTCGATCTTGGTGGTGGTGCCATCAGCATCCATCTCAACCCACAACAACCAACTGTGTGATCCGTGGCCTGTTGGTTCTAGGCCAACATCCGAGTACAACTCCCCTGTTACCACTCTTAGATAACGTTTCATCCAGGCAGGCGCTGCTTCGAATGCTGCAGGGGCACGCTCATGGCAACGTCCAAGCCCAAACTTCTGAGTCAAGTCAGCAAGTTTCTGTGAGAGTACAGGGTTGAAAACGTCCATTCCGTAGGTGACTATTTTCTTTTTGTCTGTCATCTGCTCTGTAAAAAGTCAAGCACCTTGTTGGATGTGTGAGAGGAATGATGCTGCCTATTCGCTGATGTCAGGAGGAGGCCTTAGATGCCTGCGACAGCGCTCAATCTATATGAGCTCAACCGCTCTTGCAGGTTGCCGTCTTGCAGTCGCAAACGCTCAACAAAATGCTATCAAGACGATTTGATCTAGATCTGGTTATTCCAATATTACGGACATGGATGAAAAATGAGGAGGTTCTTTGCCATTAATGGCATGAAACTCTTAGTGATCAAAGAGTTGCTCAATGAGCATTCAATTTGTGCCCAAGCAATGGCTTATAGCCAGCGTTACAAGGACTGATTCTTGGCGGTTTTAAGTAGCCAAACAAATTTCATCGCTCATCTGCAAAAGGTAGGGAGCGACAAAGCCCTCGTACTCATCTCTTTTTTCAATGGATAATCCCTTCCAGCCATTGACATGCACTCTGCAAGTTACTTCTCCACACAAACAGGGATCGGGAAAATAATCAATTGAATAATTTCGCATTGCATAGTCAAAAGTAATTTCTTCACCCTGCTCAATACCTCTAAAGGCAATAAAATCATGAGCACCAGATGCATTAACTGAAATGCCGCATGATGGATTGCATGAGTGATTAACCTTGCTGATTAAGCCTGCATGCTGAACATGTAGTGAGGCTGATACTTGTGAAGCATGAGAGTGGTTTGCGGTAAGGGTTTTTTCGATAACTCCAACCATCACGATGTCTCCAATTGAGAAGGATTTGGTAGAAAAAACACCATCTCCTCTACCTGGAGTGACCTTCAATTCATATCCTATTGACAAAATACGATTCCAATGATCAACCTTATTCTTGTCAATTGTCATTTTTTAGCAATGGGTATTATCACTCACCAGTGAATTTAATTTTTTTAAAAATCAATAATTATAGCACTCATTGCCTTCTAATTATTAGAAATAATTCTAGCTCAAAAATAAAGCACTTCGACGCTTTTTGTTCTGGTTTCAACTTATATCGCATTGCAATCGAATGATGCCGGGTTTTCGCTTAGATTGAAAGTGATGATAACCGCGAATGCTGAAAAAATTTCTTGGCTATCATATGTCATTAGATTTCTATGCTACGAAGCTTCACCTAATTTGCTCTTTTTCAGGGCTGATGAATTTTTTGTGTCATTTATGCTGTAATGATTGAATTTCTTGTCTCAACTCCTGTTGCTTAGGTCTTGTTTTGGTGTTTGCTGATCATTCCTCAAAAGATGATTGATGCAGCGTCTTATCAAGTGTTAGCACCATATGTCGCGCTTAAACGTATGACTACTGCCCATCTGCTGCCGGCGAGACCAACCCATCACTCCGCTAGATGCTGTGGACACATTGAGAACTATCTTGTTTCTGCACACCAGTTGACACGTTCAGAGAATTCGAGACTTGTTGTATATCGTTCGGGTGCTTGCCTAATTGGGCTATCGCTTTAATTTTGAACTTTGACGTAATTTATGGGAGGCGAGCTGATGACCATCGAAACAGTTGACAACGTGCTCCATGCCCTGATGTCTGCCGGCGGCGAAAAGATCGATTGGAAAGAGGGTGAATCGCGCTCTTGCCCTAATGGCAGTTGGAGCATTTCTGAGAGTACTGACTGCAGTCATTTTGGACATTTAGATGAAACGATCACCAAGCGTTTGTCTCGTCTTGACATTACTGTTAACCAGGAGATCAACTTGCAAGTGATTTTTGACCCTGAAAGCCGTCGAAATGAAGCACTTGAGATTTATGAATCCACTACCGCTCGGTCTTTGCTGATACTTATGTTTTGGCCAGGTTTGGAGTCCGCTAAAAAGCTGGCGATCGCAGCTATTGATCAATGGCAAAGAGCCATTGAGGACGGCTGGTACGAGAGCGATTGAGTTAAGCCAAGTTGATCGTCACCGCAAAAACAGGTGCCGTTTGATGCAAGGCCAAATCACTGCTGATTTCACTCCCTAAGGTGAGATGGAGATGGGGTTCGATCTAAGCATTCGTGGTGTTTATTGGAATGTTTTGTGAATGGCATTGATGTCGCCCTACTCATAAAAAATGATCCCCATCATGGGGATCATTGAGTAGAGAGCTTTAGGTGGTTGTTCTCGATCCTGTGCGCTACTAAGCCGTTTCGATCAGGCGTCGTAGTACATGGTGAACTCGTGGGGATGGGGCCGCTGACGCAACTGCTGAACCTCTTCGTATTTGAGATTGATCCAGTTGTCGATGAAGTCTTTGCTGAACACCCCACCTTCCATGAGGTAGTGGTGATCAGCGTTCAAAGCTTCCAAGGCTCCGTTCAGTGATGCAGGAACGGTGGCAATGTTCTTCAGCTGTTCGGCTGGTAGTTCGAAGAGGTCACCATCGAAGCCATCACCAGGATCAATCTGGTTCTTAATGCCATCGATCCCCGCCATCATCATGGCCGCAAAGGCCAGATAGGGATTCGCTAAAGCATCACCGGAGCGGAATTCCAAGCGCTTGGCTTTTGGATTGGGGCCGGTGAGGGGGATCCGAACTGCAGCAGATCGGTTGCCTTCCGAGTACACCAAATTCACAGGTGCTTCGAAGCCGGGAACCAGTCGCTTATAGCTATTGGTGGTGGGATTGGTGAAGGCCAGGAAGCTTGGGGCATGCTTCAAAATACCCCCGATATACCAACGGGCTGTCTGGGACAGATCTGCGTAGGTTCCTTCACCGAAAAACAAGGGGAGCTCACCTTTCCAAAGGCTTTGGTGCACATGCATGCCAGTGCCATTGTCGTTAAAGACAGGTTTGGGCATGAACGTTGCCGATTTGCCGTACTTTTTGGCCACGTTGCGAACAACGTATTTGTAGGTCATCACGTTATCGGCAGCTTGAATAAGCTCCTCGTAAACCATTCCCAATTCGTGTTGACCGGCGCCAGCCACTTCATGGTGGTGCTTCTCAGTTTTGATCCCCAATTGAGCCATCATTAACAACATCTCAGAGCGGATATCCTGAGCTGTGTCGTTTGGTGCAACAGGAAAATAACCCTCCTTGGTTTGGATTTTATAAGCGAGGTTGCCACCTTCTTCTACCCTTCCGGAGTTCCAGCCAGCCTCGATGGTGTCAACGCTGTAGAAACATCCGCCTTCGCTTGAGTTGTAGCGAACATCATCGAACAGAAAGAATTCGGGCTCGGGTCCGAAAAATGCCTTGTCTGCAAGACCTGTATTGGCGAGATAAACCAATGCTTTCTGAGCTAAAGCCCGCGGGCAACGGTCAAATGGTTGATGAGTACGTGGATCTTGAATCGAGCAGATCATGCTCAGAGTTTTATGCCGATAAAACGGATCAATCCAGGCCGTGGAAGGGTCTGGAACCATGGACATATCCGACTCGTTGATCGCCTTCCAGCCGCGAATCGAAGAGCCGTCAAAGGCCAAGCCTTCCCGAAACTCATCTTCGCCAAGCATGTCGGAACACACCGTTAGGTGTTGCCACTTGCCATGCAGATCGGAAAATTTGAGGTCGATCAGCTCGATTCCTTCGTCCTTGATCTGACGAAGCACGTCCTGAGCAGTTTTAGCCATGGTTTGGACGACAGCCTAGAAAATATCCTTTGAAGGTAGGCATCGAACTGGCTCATTTTTGTATCCTTTCGCACTTTTTTAAGAGTGCGCCCCTGTCGGTGAGTGATCGGTTAACGCTTGGTAACCGTTTCTGTCAAATTCCTTGAATCCCAGGTGATGAGAGCGTTCTGACCGCCTTTGCAGTGTTAGCTTTCAGCTAGTGATCCCTAGCGACCTCATCATGCGTGATGCCATCACCGGGTTGATCGGCCGTTATGACCAGTTGGGTCGCTATTTCGATCGATCGGCCATCGATCGGATTGAGGGTTATTTCGGTCAAGCCGAGCTGCGACTCAAGGCTGTTGAACTGATTAATCGCGAAGCGACTGAGCTCGTACGAGAAGCCAGTCAAAGATTGTTTGTTGGAGATCCTGAGCTTTTATTGCCCGGTGGTAACGCCTACACCACCCGCAGGCTTTCAGCTTGCTTGCGTGACATGGATTATTTCCTGCGTTACGCGAGCTATGCCCTAATTGCCGATGACAGCACGATCCTGAATGAACGGGTTCTTAACGGCTTGGACGACACTTACAAGAGCCTTGGTGTTCCGACCGGACCCACGGTTCGCAGCATGATTCTTTTGGCAGATGTCCTCTGCGAGCGCATGGTGGCTGAAGGATCAAGTCCCAGCGACTGCTTGATGCTTCGCAAGCCCTTCGATCACCTGGCATCCGGTCTTTCTGCAAACGACATCAGTCAGCGCTAATCGCTCAGCGATTGGTCTCGTTTCAAGAGGCGTTGCAAAGCAACCGTTTTGCTCCCTTTTGTGACCTGTCTATGCGTAGGCTGCTGGCCATTAATTGGTGATCCTGGCTTTGGCGACGACGCACTCCCCCCGGTTGGTTGATTCGTCCCATCGCAGGGTCATTGCCCCAATCAGCACTCCCGATCGTTTGCTGCTCGGTCCAGGACCTTCGAACGCCGATCCAACGGTGCTTCAGGCTTTGTCTCGTACTCCGATTGGCCACCTCGATCCGCTGTATGTGGAGCTGATGGGCGAAGTGCAGGAGTTACTTCGCTACGCCTGGCAGACAGACAACCGCCTGACTTTGCCGATGAGCGGCACGGGCAGTGCGGCCATGGAAGCAACCCTTGCCAACACGGTTGAACCCGGCGACACCGTTCTTGTTGCTGTGAAGGGCTATTTCGGGAATCGTCTTGTGGACATGGCCGGTCGCTACCGCGCCAACGTGAAAGTGATCGAAAAGCCCTGGGGTGAAGCCTTTACGAAGGAAGAGCTTGAAGCCGCTTTGATTCAGCACAAGCCCACCATCTTGGCGATGGTGCATGCCGAGACGTCTACCGGCGTTTGCCAACCGATGGAGGGAATCGGAGATCTCTGCCGGAAGCACGATTGTTTGCTCCTGCTCGACACCGTGACCTCCCTTGGTGGTGTTCCTCTCTATCTCGATGAATGGAAGGTGGATCTGGCTTACAGCTGTAGTCAGAAGGGCTTGAGCTGCCCTCCAGGTCTTGGCCCATTCACGATGGGTCCCCGCGCTGAAGCCAAGCTTGCTGCGCGTCAAGACAAAGTTCCTAATTGGTATCTCGACGTTTCCCTTCTCAATCAGTACTGGGGAAGTGACCGTGTGTATCACCACACAGCACCGGTCAACATGAATTTCGGCATGCGCGAAGCGCTCAGGTTGTTGGCGGACGAAGGCTTGGATATGGCTTGGGCGCGTCACCGCACTAACGCTGAAGCGCTTTGGTCCGGTCTGGAATCGATGGGCATTGAAATGCATGTGCCCGAGGAGCTTCGTTTGCCCACCCTCACCACCGTTCGTATCCCAGAAGATGTGGATGGAAAGGCTTTCACCCAGCACCTGCTCAATAACCACGGCATTGAAGTGGGTGGTGGTCTTGGTGTTCTTGCCGGAAAAATCTGGCGAATCGGCCTGATGGGTTACAACTCAAACCCTGAGAACGTCAGCAGGTTGTTGAATCTGTTTGAAACGGAGCTTCCCCAGTTCCGTCAGAACGTCGCCGTCGCTGCTTAAACCAGCTCGACAGCATCTCTTTCGCTTCCTCAGCCTGCACACCACCGATCACTGTCATTCGGTGATGTGCACTGACATGAGTGGCCAAGTTGACCGTGCTTCCCATAGCGCCTCGCTTGGGGTCAGTTGCGGCAAAGATCACTTGTCCGACTCTCGCTTGAACCAAGGCACCGGCGCACATGGGACAGGGTTCCAAGGTCACCAACAGGGTGCAGTCATTAAGACGCCAGTCACCACGCAGACGGCAGGCCTGTTGAATCGCCATCAATTCAGCATGCCCAAGCGGATCATTGTTCAGCTCCCTTTGGTTGATGCCATGGCCGATGCATCGGCCTCGGTGATCCAAAACAATGGCGCTAACGGGAACCTCTCCACGCTCCCCGAAACGGCGCGCGCGCTCAATCAAGCGCTCCATCCAGGCTTGCATCTGCGTGGAAGACAGTTCGATTGGAGACTGCATCGTCAGGCTCTTGGCTGAGCGCATCGTTTGATGTGCCACCACTTTGATGTTCCACCACAGGGGAGAATGATCACTCCCCATCTTGTCTTCTTGGTTGGACCTTCCAGCAATCCTGAACCGGTAGCTCTGTCGGCGTTTGCTTCACCCGATGCGCTTGACCCTCTACTCCTTCAGTTTTTGGAGGGTGCTTCCGAGCGCTTATGCAGCTGGATCGGTTCGGCGGGTGAGCGGGGTCCACTGCCAGCACTTCGGGTGCTTCCTGATGCTGCCCCGCAAGCCCATGGTCGCGATATGGAGCAACTGCTGGATGACCTCCAGCAGGTGATGGATGGGTCGTTTCAGCCTTCCCATCCCGGGGCTCTTGCCCATCTCGATCCGCCGCCACTGAGTGCGTCTATCGCCGCGGATTTGATCTGCGCGGGGCTGAATAACAACCTTCTGGCCGAGGAGCTGTCTCCCAGCTTGAGTCATCTCGAACGGCAGCTTTGCGCCTGGTTTGCCGAACGCCTTGGCTTTCCTGCAGGGGCCTCAGGTGTTGCGGCTAGTGGTGGCACGCTGAGCAATCTGATCGCCTTGGTGTCCGCTCGCCATCATGCGGGCTTGGATCACAACCCAGAGGCCGTGGTGGTGGTCAGTGCTGATGCCCATGTGTCATGGCATAAGGCAGCGCGCGTGATGGGGCTTCAAAGCGACGGAGTTCGTGCCATCCCGGTGGACGAGCAAGGGCTCATCGATCTGCAGCAACTAGAGGCTGAAGTCGCAACGCTTTCAAGAGAAGGACGCCCTTGTATCGCAGTGGTGGCTACAGCAGGCACCACGGTGCGAGGCGCCATCGACCCCGTTTCTGCGATGGCTGATTTCTGCGCTCGCCTGGGCCTATGGCTGCATGTGGATGGGGCGATCGGTGCGGTTTTTGCTCTGAGTGCCACCACCACCCATCTGCTCCATGGGATTGCGCGCGCTGATTCGATCACCGTGAATCCCCAGAAAGTTCTTGGCATCACAAAGACCTCATCCCTTCTGCTGGTTCGTAAGGCCGCCGTGCTGGCCGCTGCGTTCTCCACAGGCCTTCCCTACATGGAGCCTGCCCTCGAGCACGATCACGGTGGTGAATTGGGTCTGCAGGGCAGTCGTCCGGCGGAAGTGCTCAAGCTCTGGCTTGGCTTGCGACAACTCGGTGAATCAGGGATTGAGCAGGTGTTGACGGCCGCGATCGCTCGACGTGAGTATCTCCAGCAACAACTGGATCCGAACAGGCTGATGATTCTCTCCGGCCCTTTGCATGTGCTCGCCGTTAGGCCCCAACGCGGACAGGCGCAGCAGCATGAACGCTGGTCGATCGAGACACGCCGGCTCTTGCTCAGCCAGGGCATCATGGTGTCGAGACCGCTCCATCAAGGACATCATTTCCTGAAGGCTGTTCTTGGCAACCCGCATACCGATCATGGTTTGCTGGACCAACTGGCATCAGCTCTGAATCAATCCGTGGAGGCTTTGCCCTGATGGCTGCCCCAAAGCAGCAACGTGGCCGCTGGGTGGCGATCGTCACAGGCATTGTGTCTGTGCTGATTGGTGTGGCCTATTTGGCTCTGATTACCGTTCTCGATGCCCGCGGCCCGATGCGTCCCCCTCCGCCCGAGGCCCTGGTTGGGGTGGTAAGCGCTTCTTTGCCTTTTGCCGCAGTGGTTCCACCACCTGTCTGAGAGCGGTATCGAGGAATCGTTGGAGGGCGCTATCGCGACGGTTGAGGTCGTAGTGCTGTTGCACAACGTCTTGCACGCCACCATCCCCCCAATCTTGATCTTGCTGGAAGTAAGTGATGAAACTGGCTCCTGCGATCCGCGTTAACCATGCAGCAGCAACACCTTGAACGGCTTTTCCCAGTAACAGGGTGGGCAGATTCACGCTCAGTGCGGTGCCAATCAAGGCGACACCACCTTTGACGACCCCCAGACCTGCCAGGGTTCTTCCCACGGATACGGCCAACTCCTGCGCTTTGGCGCGAGTGAGCTGCACGTTGTAGACCTTCGCCACCTCCATCACCATCTGGGCATTGACGGCAGCAGTACCAAGCAAGTCGATGCCGGGTAGTGGTGTTGCTGCCACGACGCCTGCACTAATCCAGCTGTAACGGTCCACGATCCGTCTTGCTTCGCTCTGTCGCTGTTGGTTGAGGAGTGAACGCCCCTTGTCGCCCAGCGTTCTGCATTGCAGAAGAATGTTGTCGGCCAAGAGCTCTTCGCCGTCGGCATGGAGCACCACGGCCATGCGTTGAAGTAGCACTGCCACTTCTGCTGGAGGTTGCCAGGGTTTCTGGCCAGGTCTTGGCAACGATTGGGGAGAGGCACTGGTTGGGATGACGTCCTCAGCAGCCAGCAGGCCTTGGCAACGTCCGCGCAGCAAGGCCAGAAGACGCTTCTCCTCCTCCTCTCCCCGTAAATCGCATTTGTTCAAGACCAACATCAAGCGCTTGCCTAACCCCGCAAGGCTGCGCACCACATCCCATTCGGCAGAGCGAAGATCACCATCCACCACCACCAGCATTAAGTCGGCCCGGCTGGCGCGTTCACGGGCTTCTTGTTCCCGATCTCTTCCATCCAGTCCGCTTTCAAGGATTCCAGGTGTGTCCACCAATTGCAGTCCGCGCTCCAGCTTGTTGAGACGAAGCCGATAGGTCTGGCTGCCGGTTGTGGAGCCCATCGGTGCTCCAACCTTCCCAACAATGTCTTGGAGCAGGGCACGAATCAGGGAGGTTTTGCCGCTAGAGCCCGTGCCAAACACCACCACCACTAAATCGCCGCGTGCTAACTCACGCGCCACGCGCTCGCGCTCCAGATGCAAAGCCTGCCGGGCTACATCGTCTTGGAGACGCTCCAGGAGGCGATCAATGCTTTCCAGGCTCTGTTCAGCCGCTTGACGACGCGACCCAGGCGGCAAAGGGGCTGTAGTGCCGGTTTTTGTCGCTCCGCGACGGCTTTTCCATCCCTTCCACACGGGCCAGCCAACCTGCACCACGAAGGCAATCACCAAAATGGTGCCGATCAGCAGCACGGGTCCTACAAGCCAGGGAGGAAGGATGTAGCTGAGATCCCAGAGCAGATTGCGAATCGCCTGGAGCACCAGGCCAAGCACCAAGAGGACGATCAGCCCAGCGGCGCCAAACAAGATCAGGCGGTTGGATCCCTTCATCGGCCCACCACACCGCCCTGTCCTGCGGCACGCATGATGCGACTCCAGAGAGAGGCTGCTAAGACGCTGGAACTAGCGGAAGGACTGTTGTCATCGTTGCCCAGCCAGATTCCCAGCACCCAATGGCGACTCGGCTCGTAGCCAATGAACAGCAGGTCCCGCCCATCATTTGTGGTTCCTGTTTTTCCCCCTTCTTGACCACCGAGCGAGGCGGCACGCCCTGTGCCGCTGCGAATGACCGCTCGCATCAAGCCCTGCATCTGCTGAGTGGTCTGTGCCTTCAGCACACGACGAGACGTTTGGCGCTGTCCAGCTTCGCCATTTCTATTGAGGCTGCCGCAGCCACTCGGTCGATCCAAGCGGCAGGTTTCAGCATCAAGCAAACGACGAATGGTGGTGGGCGCTTGCCAGATGCCGCCATTGGCCACAGCGGCATAGGCACTGGTGAGCTCAATTAAGCGAACTTCACTCTGTCCAAGAGCGAGCCCCGGTACAGGATCTAAGGGAGTGGTGATTCCCAGGCGTTTTGCCAGGCTCACCACTTGCTCCAGGCCCACGCGTTGGGCCAAGCGCAGCGCTGCGGTGTTGTGGCTTGAGGCGAAGGCACTGGCCAAGGTCAGTTGGCCCGAACAGGTGCTGTCGAAGCGCTGTCCTCCCCAGCGAAGGGGGCTGCAATCCAAGGTGTCGTTGGGTTTCAGGCCTTGTTCCAGGGCCGCCAAGTAAGTGATGAGTTTGAAGGTGCTTCCTGGTTGCCGTAACGCCATTGAGGCACGGTTGAACTGGCTCGCGTTGTAGTCACGACCTCCGGCGATGGCGAGAACTCCGCCCGTGCGGCTGTCGAGCACAACAGCGGCCCCCTCCTGAACGCCAAGCCTGGAATTGTTAGCCAACAAACCGCTCAATTGGCGTTCCAGCACAGATTGCAGAACTGGGTCTAAGTGCGTTTCGATCAAGAAATTTCCTTCATCCGCCACGTCAGGACCCACGAGCGCTGTGAGGTCTCGGCGCACTTGATCGGTGTAGAAGGGTGCTGAGCGACTGACCTGCTCCCGACTGCAGGCCTCTTTTGCAAGCTGAATCGGTTGACGACGCGCCAGTCGCGCTTGCTCCAGGGAGAGTCGACCGCCATCGGCCATTTTGTTGATCACCCGATTACGCGCTTTTAAAGCGCGCTGGGGAAACTGACAGGGATCGTGCCCATTGGGTGATGGCAATAAACCCACAAGAAGTGCAGCCTGCTGCACGTTTAGATCTGCTGCGGATTGATCAAAAAACACGCGTGAGGCATCTTCAAATCCCCAGCCAACGCCTAAGTACACGCGATTGAGATAGCTCAGCAGCAATTGGCTTTTGCTGAAACGACTTTCCAACTGCAAGGACACAAGCAGCTCTTTCCATTTCCTCTCCAGGGTGTCTCCATCTCCTACGTAATTGGGATAGAGGCTGCGAGCTAATTGCTGCGTGAGACTGCTGCCTCCCTCCAGCACCTTGCCGCCGATCAAATTGGTGCTGAAAGCTCTCAGCGTGCCAATCGGATCGACCCCTGGATGCCACCAGAAACGGTTGTCTTCACTGCTGAGCAGAGCATCAACCAGCAAGGGGGAGAACCCATTGACCGATTTGAGCTCGCGATGACGACTGGAGTCAACAGAGGTCAGTGGTTGGTTATTGCCGTCGTAAATGGCCACCGGACCGCGCACGCGCGCCAGTTGCCCGCGGATCGGCATGGTGAGATTGGAGAGCAATAGCAGCGCTCCTCCTCCACCCAGGCATCCGAACAAGAGCAGGCCCAACCAGCGCTCAATTCGATGGCGTCGGCGGCCGGCTGCATCGTTGAAATGTAGGAAGGGAGCCTTTTCGTCTAGAGCTGGCGCAAACTGAACAACGTCTCCATCGCGCAGTTCCAGCTGCGACACCCGGCGGCCTTTCCACCACAAGCCATTCGTGGAGTCCAAATCTTGAAGGATCCATTGCCGCCCCTGGCGATGCAGCAAAGCGTGTTGGCGGCTGACGGCTGGATGATCGATGCTCACTTCCAGAGGACCATCGCGACCAATCCGATAGCCATCGCCATGCAATGGAATGGTCCGATCCGCCTGATCGCTCTGATGAATGATCAGTTGGGCTGAGGACGGGCCGTCAGGATTTCGCTTGTCCATGGCGTTGGGAGAGAGCGTCGATGGCGAAGCAGAGGACAGCGAGATTGATGGCGATGTCCGCGCCATTGAAGATGGGAAAACGGAAGGGCACCAGCTCGATGAAGTCGGTGACATATCCCAATTGCCAGCGGTCGATGCCATTGCCAAGCGTTCCTCCCAGCAGGCAGGCCAGGGCCAGACCTAACCAGAGATCGAGTCGCTTAGATCGCCAGATCCAGGCCAGCAAACCCAGCGAAACGAGCAGGCTGAGCAGTCCGAGTAAGGCCGTGGAATCACTCAGCATGCTGAAGGCGGCGCCGGTGTTGCGTACGAGCCGCAACTGCAGTAACCCCGGCAGGAACGGTTGCGACAGATTTGGAAGCAGATGGGATCGAGCCCAAAATTTGGACGCTTGATCCAGCAGCAGGATCAATAGGCTGATGAAGACAACTGTGCGCCGCCGGATCACTCGGTTGCTGCGGCTGATCATTCGATCCAGAGCAGACGACGAATCGGAAGTGCAATCAAGGCGATTGCGACGCAAAGAGCCAGTTGGGCCAGCAAGGGACCCAAGCTGTAACTGAATAACAGATCAGGGAGTGATTCACTCCAACGATTCACACCTGCACCGAGCAGCAAATTAAGAATTCCGCAGAGCTGAATCGTGACCACACCGGCAAGACCCGCCAACGTGAGACGCGCTAAGTCGTTCATTCCTTCTTGATGCGCAAGCCGTCCGGTGAGCCAGGCAGCCGGCACAAAGCCTGCGAGATAACCAAAGGCGGGAGTGAGGACATAGCCAAGACCTCCACCGTCATGAAAGACGGGAAGATCAACCAGCCCCACGGTGATGTATGCAACCGCTGCTATTACGCCTGATCGTGGGCCGCAGACAAGAGCGCATAACAACAGTGCCGGCACTTGCCAGGTGCTGGGCAAACTCAGCAATCGGGGGGGAAGTTCTGCAACCGGCACCAGGACGGCGGCCGGGATCAAACTTCCAACAAGGATCAGGAGCACTCCCGCGATCGCACCGCTCCAAGTGGCAAGAGCCCGCACGGGCAAATAACAGCTGACCCCATCCTGCTGTAGGAGAGGGTGATTGCCCAGGTGTCATGACCGTTTCTATTGGTGACCAAGTCCAACTGATCAGCCCGATGCCCTATCTCAAAACGGCAGATCCCATGCCAATGCTTCGGCCTTCCGATCTCGTTGGCAGTGATGAATCAGGGTCTGTGGTTGCTCTCCATCCCCTCGAAATTGCCGCTGTCCGCTTTCGGCGAGGCACATTTTTAATTCCGATTGATCGTTTATGTCCCGCAGGATCTGAGAAGGAGAGTTAAAGACGAATCGAGCTACTCAGCGCTGGCAGACGTCTTAATGGCTAGTACCTATTGGACTGCTCAATGACAGCTGAGAACGTTCTGGAACCCACTCAACAACAAGGCCTAGATGGACATGGAGATCATCGAAGCCATTTCTATCCTTTTTGAACAAAGGATCTTTGACTCTAAAATTTCTTTTAAAAGCTGATAAGATCAAAGATTAAAAGGGTTTGGTTAAGAAGAAGTTAACCGGTGGTAAAAGATTAATGAAGAGGGCTAATCGGGGGTAATTGTAGTTTGGAATACATCCTATTGGCGTCGAGCATACAGAGTATTATTTGCTGGTCGAATAATTTGTTTGCGGGTTAATTCCCTCATTAATTTTTGGTGTGAGGACCGAAAATGAAACTTTTCCATCAACTGCTGGTGGCCCCAG